>Ga0310342_100000053_pt1 | contig 51901 bp, 49 predicted proteins | sample S15DNA20500_MG_FD_206155 | JGI IMG/M metagenome (GOLD analysis project Ga0310342, IMG submission 206155) | Marine microbial communities from station ALOHA, North Pacific Subtropical Gyre - S1503-DNA-20-500_MG | ecosystem: Environmental > Aquatic > Marine > Oceanic | place: Pacific Ocean: North... | reverse complement strand
TAACGGCCGGTTGTACAGGAGACATTTTCAACATGGCAACGGAAAAGTATTACGTACCCGAGAGCAGCCCCTGGCCCCTGGCGGCCTCCGTGGGCCTGTTCCTCACCGCCGTGGGCGGTGCCAACTTCATTCAGCAGGCCACTGACCCGGATACCTTCCAGGGCAGCTGGGGCATGCCGCTGTTCTTCGTCGGCCTGGCCACCCTGCTGTTCATCATCGCCATCTGGTGGCGCGACACCATCAAGGAGTCCGTGGGCGGCCTGCACAGCAACCAGCTGGGCATCTCCTACCGTCAGGGCATGCTGTGGTTCATCTTCTCCGAGGTGATGTTTTTCGGCGCCTTCTTCGGGGCGCTGTTCTACACCCGCTGGCTGATCGTGCCCTGGCTGGGCGGCGCCGGCAGCAACGCCATGACCCATGAGCTGCTGTGGCCGAGCTTCCAGTCCATGTGGCCGCTGGTGAGAACCCCGGACGGCACCACCACCCAGGCCATGGGCGCCTGGGGCCTGCCGGCGATCAACACCGCCATTCTGCTGACCAGCTCCATCACCCTGACCATCGCCCACCACGCGCTGCTGGAAGGCAAGCGCGGCCGGTTGATCGCCTTCCAGGGCATCACCGTGCTGCTGGGCATCTTCTTCCTGGGGCTGCAGGTGGAAGAGTACATCCACGCCTACACCGAAATGGGCCTGCGTCTGGACGCTGGCATTTACGGCAGCCTGTTCTTCATGCTGACCGGTTTCCACGGCGCCCATGTGACCATCGGTACTATCTTCCTGTTCGTGACCCTGCTGCGCGTAATCAAGGGTCACTTCGATGAAGAGAACAATTTCGCCTGGGAAGCGGGGGCCTGGTACTGGCACTTCGTGGACGTGGTCTGGCTGTTCCTGTTCGTGGTGGTGTACTGGCTGTAACCCGCGCCGCGCCACCCTGGAAACAAAAAGCCCCGGCCACAAGCCGGGGCTTTTTGTTTTACGGGGGCTCCGTTATTGCTGCTCGATGGGCACCCCGCCCCGGGTGGTGGGATTAACGTCGTGGGGCTGAATCCAGCCCATCATCATGCTCACCAGAATGAACACGAACACCATCGCCGAGAACCCTACCCGCCAGGCCAGTGCTCGCATGGTCTTACCGCTTTTGCCCTCGTTGCGCACCAGCGACATCAGGGCCCGCGCCAGCGACACCACGGCAGCGATAAGAAGAACGATCACGATCAGCTTGACCCACCACATAATTCACCTCGACGGAATACGGTTGTCGGTTACAATACGCGCCCATTGTAGCCACCGCCCCCGTGAGTGCACGTAAAGATATGCCAAACCGCAATGCGCGCCGGTCGCTGCTGGGACTGGCCCTGACCCTGCTGGTGATCGTCGTCTGCCTGAACCTGGCCTGGTGGCAGTGGCAGCGCGCGGGGGAAAAACGCGAGTGGCTGGCGGATCAGGCGGCCAAGGCCCGGGCCGCCCCAGTCTCCCTGGAGCGGGCGCTGGACCTGGACGATCCGCAACACCGTCCGGTCCAGGTCCGCGGTGAGCTGGATAACCGGCGCTCCGTGCTGCTCGACAACCGGACCTACCAGGGCGTGGCCGGCTACTTTCTTCTCACGCCGCTGCGCACGGACCAGGGCCGCTGGGTGCTGATCAACCGGGGCTGGCTGCCGCGCGGCGCGGATCGCGCCCGGCTGCCCGAAGTGCCCCGGGTGGACGGCCCGGTGACGCTCACCGGCAACGTTTACCGGCCCTCGGCGCAGACCTTCGTGCTCAAGGACACGCCGCTGCCGGAAAATCAGTGGCCGTTGCGGGTACAAAAGGTGGATTTTGCAGCCATCGGCCATCGACTTGGGGTAGAATTGGCGCCCTTCGAGATACGGGTGGCCCCCGCTCAACCGCTCGGCGATGCCGACGCGCTGCCTCGGCCCTGGCAAGACATCACCGCGGTGATGAGCCCGGAGCGCCACCAGGCGTACGCGCTGCAGTGGCTGGGTTTGGCGGTGGCCGCCCTGATCATGTATCTGATCGCGCGCCTGCGCGGGCGCCGTCGGCACCAACCGGACGCTTGAACTGATGTCTCCACGCACCAAAAACAGGCTGACCCTGCTGGCCATCGTCGGCCCTTTTGTTCTCTTCTTTATTGCCGGCCGTTACTTCGTGGATCCCTGGGAACTGCCCCGGGAGAACAAAGGCGAATTGCTGATTCCGCATATCCAGCTGGACACGCTGGCGCTGCGCGACGGCGACGGCGCGCCCTACGACGAGGAAGACACCGCCGGCCTGTGGACGCTGATGTACGTGGCCGGCGCCGAGTGCGGCAAGGCCTGCAAAAACGGCCTCTACTACCAGATGCGCCAGGTTCAGCAGACGCTGGGCGAGAATATGGAACGGCTGCGCCGGGTGGTGGTTCATACCGCGCCGGCCAACGCCGAGTTGCGCGCCTTTCTGAACGACAACGTGGCCGGCACCGTGGAAGTGGACGGCGACCCGCAAGTCGTCCGCGAGGCGCTGGCGCCGGCCACGGAGCAACCGGTGGGGGACATCTTCGTGGTCAGCCCGGACGGCCAGATATTCCTGCGCTACCCCACCCACGACAGCATGGATGCCACCCTGGAAGAGGCGGAGAACATCCGCCTGGATCTTGAGCGCACCCTCAAAGGCTCCCTGATCTAAGGTCCCGATAGCCATGCATTTCAACGCACACCGTTCCGATCTCAACGACGCGCCGACGCGTTCACAAATCTGGATGCGCCGCCTGACGTTGTTGGCCCTGCTGATGGCCGCCGGCGTGATTATCCTGGGCGCCTGGACCCGGCTTTCCGACGCCGGCCTCGGCTGTCCGGACTGGCCCGGCTGTTACGGCCACCTGGACGTGCGCAAGGCCATTTCCCACGTCAACGAACAGAATGAGATCGCCCCGGGCGCGCTCCGCGAAGCGCATAAAACGGTGCCGGAAATGGTGCACCGTTATTTCGCCTCCGCCCTGGGCCTGATGATCCTGATCATCGCCGGGCTCGGGGTGGTCAACCGCAAGCGCGTCAAACAGCCGCTTAAGTTGCCATTGTTCCTGGTCGCCCTGGTCATCTTCCAGGGCATCCTCGGCATGTGGACGGTGACCATGGGACTGCAGCCCACCATCGTGATGCTGCATCTGCTCGGCGGTTTCACCACCTTCACCCTGCTGGCGTTGCTGGCCGCGCGTTTGTACCGCTGGCCGAGTTTCCTCAACGACTGCGACGTGCGCAGCATGAAGCCGCTGGCCTCCATCACCCTGGCCGCGCTGGTGCTGCAAATCGCCCTGGGCGGCTGGACCACCGCCAACTACGCGGCGGTGGTGTGCACCGAACTGCCGGTCTGCGAGGACGGCTGGACCGAGCATCTTAATTTCGAGGACGCCTTCGTATTCTGGGGGCACGAACACGATAAACCGGACTATGAGTTCGGCGTGTTGCAGAACGACGCCCGCACCACCATCCATGTCATGCATCGCTTCGGCGCGCTGCTGGTGACCGTACTGACTCTGCTTCTGGTGGGGCGCATCCTGTTGCGCGCGCGCAGCGTGTTCTTCCGCAACTTCGCGTTGACCATCCTCGGGCTGCTGTCCGTGCAGATCGGCCTGGGAATCAGTAATGTGGTGTTCGCGGTGCCCCTGGCGGTGGCCGTGGCCCACAACTTCGGCGCCGTGGTATTGCTGGTGTCACTGGTGCTGTTTATCCGCGCCATAAACGTGAAGTGCGCCGCCCGCCATCCGCAATCCGAGGAGAGTGCGCTTTGAGCGAGAAATCCGCCGTAAGCGAACAGAACAACGGCACGCCGCACTGGCGAGACTACCTGGCGCTGACCAAGCCCGGCGTGGTGATGCTGCTGATGGTCACCGCGGTGGCCGGCATGTTCCTGGCCACGGACCCGCCGGGCATGGTGCCGCTGTCCACCTTTATTCCCGCCTTCGCCGGCCTTTACCTGGCGATGATGGCATCGGCGGCGATCAACCAGATCATGGACCAGAAAATCGATGCGATCATGAAGCGCACCGAGAAGCGCCCCCTGGTGGCCGGCAAGCTGTCGCCGAAGGCGGCGATCACCTTCGCGGTGGCACTGGCGCTCGCCTCCATGGCGATGCTGTATTTCCTGGTCAACCCGCTCACCGCCGGGCTCACCCTGTTCGGCTTCGTCGGTTACGCCTTCGTTTACACCCTGTACCTGAAGCGGGCCACCCCGCAGAACATCGTGATCGGCGGCATCGCCGGCGCCATCCCACCGCTGCTGGGCTGGACCGCCGTGACCAACGAGCTGCACCCCTACGCCTGGCTGCTGGTGTTGATCATCTTCGTGTGGACGCCGCCGCATTTCTGGGCCCTGGCGATCCACCGCGCCGACGAGTACGCCAAGGCCGACGTGCCGATGTTGCCGGTGACCCACGGCATTCCCTTCACCCGGGAGTCGGTGCTTTATTACACCATTCTGCTGTTCATCTGCTCGCTGCTGCCCTACCTCACCGGCATGAGCGGTCTGATCTATCTGGTCAGCGCGGTGATTCTCAGCGGCATCTTCCTGGTTCACGCGGTGCGCCTGCGCTTCAGCAAGGACCCGAAGCTGCCGATGAAAACCTTCGGTTATTCCATCGTCTATCTGTTCGTGCTGTTCACCGCCCTGCTGGTGGACCACTACATCCCGGTTCAGCCTCTGGGGACTCTCTGAACGGCGGCCTGGTCGCTTGACGAAAAACCCGCGCCGGTATCCAATCCCATGGCCAATAACATAAAGGGGAAGGGAACCATGGGGACCTGGCTGTTTTTCGGCGTGCTGATCGCCATCGGCGTCGCGCTGGTGGTGATTTACAATCGCCTGGTGAGCCTTAAGAACCGTTTCAAGAACGCGTTCGCGCAGATCGACGTGCAGCTGCAACGGCGCCACGATCTGATACCCAATCTGGTGGAGACCGCCAAGGCGTACATGGACCACGAGCGGGAAACCCTGTCGCGGGTCACCGAAGCACGCAACCAGGCCGAGGGAGCACGCCGCGACGCCGCCGCCGACCCCGAGGACGGCGCCGCCATCGGCCGTCTCGGCCGGGCCGAATCCCTGCTTTCCGGCAGCCTGTCACGGCTGATGGCGGTGAGCGAAAACTACCCGGATCTGAAGGCCAATCAGACCATGGCCGAGCTGATGGAAGCGCTGAACAGCACGGAAAACCGTATCGGTTTTGCCCGCCAGGCTTTCAACGACGCGGTGATGCACTACAACACCTACCGGGAGCAGTTTCCCAATAACCTGGTCAGCGGCCTGTTCGGCCCGTTCCGGGCGGCGGAATTGCTGGAAATCGAAGACCCGCAAGCGCGTCAGGCGGTGAACGTCAGCTTCTGACCCCACGCCGATGAACTTCTTCCAACATCAGGAACGGGCCCGCCGGCGCACGCTGCTGCTGGCACTCTACTTCGTGCTTGCCCTGGTCGCCGTGGTGGCGGCGGTGAACCTGGCGTGCTGGCTGCTGTGGCAATGGTGGCCCATGCCGGGCACCACCGCCGGCGGCTGGTTCGCCAGCGCCCCGTTCTGGTGGGTGACGCTGGGCACCCTGGCCCTGCTGCTGGCCGGGTCCTTGCGTAAGAGCTGGCAGCTGCGCCACGGCGGCGAAAGCCTGGCGGCCCTGCTCGGCGCCCGGGAAATCGCCAGCCACAGCGGCGACCCGGCGGAGCGCCGTTTGCGCAACGTGGTCGAGGAAATGAGTCTGGCGGCCGGCACCATCATGCCACGCACCTATGTGCTGCCCGGCGAAACCGGTATCAACGCGTTCGTGGCCGGGGCCTCGCCGGCGCGGGCGGTGCTGGTGGTCACCGAGGGCGCCTTGGCGCAACTGGATCGCGACGAACTGCAGGGCGTGGTGGCCCATGAGTTCAGTCATATTCTCAACGGCGACATCCGCCTTAACCTGCGCCTGATGGCACTGCTCGCCGGTATTCTCACGGTCGGCAAGCTGGGGGAATGCCTGGTCGATATGTCGCCGGGCATGGACCGCCGCCGGCGTGGCGGCCTGCTGGTGGTGGTCGGTTTGCTGCTGGTGGCGATCGGCTATGCCGGACTGTTTTTCGGCCGCTTGATCAAGGCGGCGATTTCCCGGCAGCGGGAACGGCTGGCGGACGCCAGCGCGGTGCAGTTCACCCGGCAGCCGTCGGGACTGGCCGGCGCCCTGATCAAAATCCGCAACGGCAACGGCTCGCACCTGCGCAGCCTGCACGCCGAAGACCTGAGCCATATGGGGTTCGCGGAAACCCTGGCGTTTCGCTTTCGGCGCCTGCTGGCCACGCACCCCACCCTGGATCAGCGGCTGCACGCCCTGGGCGCCCAGTGGGCGGCCCGGGCCCGGGTGCGCGCCCGGACGACATTGCCGCCGTCCCCCGAGCCGGGACCCGGGGCCGGCTCCGCCCCCTCGGAGCGCGTCGGCCGGCTCGACGACGACAACCTGGGCTACGCCCGCACCCTGGTGGACAGCCTGCCGGCGGGCCTTTATCAAGCGCTGCACGCCCAAGAGGGCGCGGAGTGCGTACTCTATGCCCTGGCCTTGGGCGACACCCCGCCGCCGCCGGCGCTGCGTCGGGGCCGGCGCGCCGCCCTGGTGGACCAGGTCACCGCCCTGGGCACCCGCCTGCGCCTGCCGCTGCTCGACCTGGCGCTGGCGACCCTGCGCCAGGCGCCGCCGGAACGCCACCCGGTGATTCTCAGACAACTGCGGGCGCTCACCCGGCACCGCCGCGACCGGGATCCGCTGGGCTGGGCGCTGACCGCCATCGCCGAACGCCGACTGGCGGCACCACGCCGCGCCTTGCCGCGCCCGGACATACACCGCCTATCGGCGGTGGCCAACGATATCCAGGTGGTGTTCTCGGCGCTGGCCTGGGCCGGGGACTCCGCCCGGGGCACCGCCCTGGACGGTTTCCAGCGTGCCACCCACGGCCTTTTGCCGGCGGGCCGCCTGCTGCTGGCGCCGGAACGCTGCACGCCGGCGCGCCTGGACCCGGCGATCGCACGGCTGGCGCGGCTGACCCCGTTGCTCAAGGCGCCGCTGATCGACGCGGCCGCCGATCTGGTACTCGCCGACGGCCAGGTGCAGGTGGCGGAGGCCGAACTGCTGCGGGCCCTGTGCACGCTGCTCGACAGCCCCATGCCCCCGCTCTTTGGCACTCCCACGCGTAGGTCGGGTTAGGCCAATGGCCGTAACCCGACAGACCTTGGGCGCTACGTTCCCAAGCTGATGTCGGGTTACGCTTCGCTAACCCGACCTACCCAGCTTCGTAGAAGGGGCTATCTCCCAGGGTTGGCTAGTTTTTAAACTGTGATAGAGTTCACAGTATCGGCTCTGGGGGAGCCGGGAACGACGGTTCGGGGGAACCGTCGCGAGGGACACTGGGAGACACACTCCATGGAGATCACCAAGAACAGCCACCGCAATACCTGGCAAGCGGTTCATGAAACCACCCTGGCGATCCGCGAAGGCCGCCTGGACCCGGCGCTCACCGACTGGCTCAACCGCCAGGGCGTACGGGTGGAAACCGCTTTGTTCGCCAGCGTGCGGCAATGCGACCAACGTCTTTACGTGGGTACCCTGGTGGACGAGAAGGGCCGCGTTCTGGAATACCTGGCCAACCTGGATCTACCCGAGGACGACGCCCTCGACGATGTCACCGCCGAACTGGGCCCAAAGTGCTCCTACCATGATCGCCACGATCCCTGCGATCCGGTCACCATGGCCCTGATGATACAGCGCGGTCAGGCACCGGTGCTCGCCGCCTAGAGCGCGTCCGTCCGGTACGGCAACAGACTGCGCGCCTCTTCCCGGTAGGCGTGCACGTGGCGCGCCTCGCGCTGGCAGAAATCCGCCACCGCGTCGTGGAAAGCCGGTTCCGCGAGCCAGTGCAACGAGTAGGTGAGCACCGGCTCGAAGCCGCGCAGAATCTTGTGCTCGCCCTGTACGCCGGGGTCGAATTCCGCCAGGCCCCGCTCAATGGCGAACTCAATCCCCTGGTAGTAGCAGACCTCGAAATGCAGGGCGTCGTATTCACGCACGCTCCCCCAATAGCGGCCGTACAGGGCCCGGTCGTCGAACAGGTAAAGACCGGCCGCCACCGGCTCGTCGCCGTCGCTGGCCAGCACCAGCAGCACCTGGTCACCGAGCCCCTCGGCGAGCCGGCGAAAGAACGCTTCGCTGAGATACGGCAGCTGCCCGCGCACCAGGTAGGTGTTGGCGTAGCAGTGGAAAAAGAAACGCCAACTTTGCGGGTCGATATCGGCGCCGGTGAGGCGTGTCACGGTGAGCCCCTGCTCGGCCACGCGCCGCCGCTCGCGGCGCACGCTTTTACGTTTGCGCGAATTAAAACCGGCGAGAAAACTATCGAAGTCCCGATACCCGCGGTTAAACCAACGGAAATGACAGGCCTGCCGTTCCACCAGGGGCAGCTCTTGCAGGGCTTCCCGCGTCGCCTGATCCGGAAACAGCAGGTGCCAGCCGCTGGCGCCCTGTTCCCGGACCCGTTCGCGCACCCCGTCCCACAGCTGGCTGGCACGCCAGTCGCCGCGCCAGCGGGGTCCGACCACCGGCGTGAACGGAATCGCGGTAACCAGCTTGGGGTAGTAGGCCAGACCGTTGCGCTGGTAGGCGTCCGCCCAGGCGAAATCAAAAACGTACTCGCCGCGCGAACCGTCGCGGGCGTACACCGGCATCAACGCATCGCCGTCGCGCAGGTGACAGGGGCCCCAGCCACGGCTGGGAGAGGCGGCGCCGGTGTCTTCCAGGGCATTGAGAAAGGCGTCGGTGAGAAAGGGAAACTCCATGGCGACAGGATACTGGCCCGGGGGCGGCCAGGCGAGGCCAACGTGAACATGAGATTACCGTGCCGCTTCGTTACAATGGCGGCGCGGCGATAACGATAATGCGGGAGCCTCCCGAAGCCGCTCGTTCGCAGACTCTTTTTTCGCGTTACCAACAAGGTCAGTCGATCCAATGAAAGTCTCAAAACCCCTGGCGGCGTTCTACGTCCTGGCCGCCCTTTTGCTTGCGTTACCCGGTGCCTGGCTGTTGTTCGCCCCGCACGCCTTCATCCTTTTTGTGCACGGCGGCGACCAGACCCTGCTGGTGTCTCCTCTGCTCAGCCAGCAAACCGGCCTGGGTCTGCTGCTGGCGGCGGCGGTGAACCTGGTCTGCCTGGCCGGCGGCCGTACCCGCACCGCCCTGCATGTGGCGGTGTTCTTCTACCTGGCCGGACTGGTGGCCAGCCACGGGGCGGCGGCGTTCACCCTGGACGGCGCCTGGCTGTGGGCTCCGGTTCTGGTGTACCTGCTGCCGCTGGCGCCCTGGGGCCGCCTGGCGCCCGATGGCCGCCGCCAGGGCGAGGTGAAGTGGTTCAACCCTAACAAGGGGTTCGGCTTTATTCTCGACGATAACGGCGAGGAGATTTTCGTTCACTTCAAGGCGGTCCGGAACGGCGGCCGCCGCAGCCTGCGCACGGGCACCCGGGTGCGCTTCGTGATCCGCCAATCCGAGCGCGGGGATCAGGCCGACGACGTGTACATTCAGCAATGACCCTGACACTGCTCGACTGGGCCGTGCTGCTCGCCTATCTCGCCGTGGTGCTGCTGATCGGGTTTCACTTTGCCCGCCGCAATACCAGCACCGAGGAATATTTCGTCGGCGGGCGGCGCTTCCGGGGATGGGTGATCGGCCTGTCCCTGGTGGGCACCTCGATCAGCTCGATCACCTTCCTGGCCTACCCCGCCGACGCCTTCAAGACCGGCTGGCTGCGCTACCTGCCGAACCTGGCGTTGCCGGTGGCGTTGTTCGTGGCGGCCTATGTATTCCTGCCTTTCTTCCGGCGCGGCAACATGACCAGCGCCTATGAGTTTCTGGAACAACGCTTCGGCCCCAGCGTGCGGGTGTACGGGGCGCTGGCGTTTATCGTCGCGCAGCTGGTGCGCCTGGCGATGATTCTGTGGTTGCTGTCGTTGCTGATCCAGCAACTGGTGGATGTGACGCCCACTATCGCGATCATCGGCGCCGGCCTGTTCGTGGGTCTGTATACCATTGTCGGTGGCATCGACGCGGTGATCTGGACCGACGTGCTGCAGACCGTGGTTTTGATGATCGGCGGGCTGCTCTGCATCTGGGTGGTGGTGGAGGCCTTGCCCGGCGGTCTCGGGCAGGTGTTCCGGGAGGCCTCGGCGGCCGGCAAGTTCGCGCTGGCGGAGTTCGAGAACGGCACCCCCCAACCGGTGCGCTGGCAGCCGTCACTGAGTGAGAAAACCGTCACCATGATGTTGCTGATCGGCCTGACCAACTGGCTGACGGAATATTCCAGCAACCAGAACACCGTGCAACGCTACTGCGCCTCGCGCTCGATGAAAGAGGCGCGCCGGGGGTTGTGGGTGTATCTGGTCACCGCGCTGCCGGTGTGGGCGTTTTATATGCTGCTGGGCACCGCCCTGTGGGTGTTCTTTCAGCACTACCCGGACCCCACCGCGGCGGCGGTGCTCACCGGCGAAGCCCGGGCCGAATCAATAATGCCCTGGTTCATTACCGAATATCTGCCCTCCGGGATCGCCGGCCTGGTGGTGGCGGCGGCGCTGGCGGCGGCCATGAGTTCGCTGGACTCCAGCATCAACTCGGTGAGCACGGTGTCGATCGTCGATCTGTACCGGCGTCATCTGCGCACCGGTCTGGACGACCGCCATTACTTGACGGTGGCGCGCACGGTGGCGGCCTTGGTGACGGTGTTGATGATTCTCGGCGCGCTGTGGCTCAACGGCGCCAGCACGCATACGTTGCAGGACACGTCCACGATCCTGGTGTCGCTGTTCGGCGGCGGCATGCTGGGGTTGTATCTGCTCGGCTTTCTGACCCGCGCCGGGGACGCGCGCGCCGCCTGGTGCGGCATCGGCATGACACTGCTGTTCACCGGCTGGACGGTACTGACCAACAAAGGCCTGATGCCGGCGGCACTGAGCGCGCCGTTTGATCTCTACTACACCGGCCTGATCGGCAACCTGGTGATGTTCCTGGTGGGTTACGGCATGGCCCGCGTGCTCGGCCGCCGCCGGGTGTCGGCGGCCTGAGGCCAAGCAGGCGGCGTCACGAGCGGGAGCCGGCGGGCTGCGGCTTGGGAGGCCGCGCCTCGCCGGCGGCCATGACCCCCTCGCGGCTGACGGCGCGCCCGTCCCGGCGCACCACCAGCCGGTCACGCACCAGCCAGCCGGTGGCCCAGAACACCAGCCAGGGGTCGATCAGATAATCCCAGAGATTATCCGAGTGCAGCAGGTTGAAGTAGAAGGCCCCCTGGGCCGCGATCAACACCACGCAAGGGGCATACGCCCGGTTCATCCAGGCGAACAGGCCGATCAGCAGCAACACGCTGCTGAACAGGATGTCACCGAAGCCCAGCGCGTAGGGGTCGGCATAGCTGGACCCCAGGCTCATGGGGTAAAAGAACAGCGCCAGCGCCACCAGCATCACGCACACCGCCCGCAGCTGCCCCACCGGCAACCAGTAACGTCCACGCAAGCGGTGTTGAATGGCGGCCAGCGCCAGCAGCCCCGAAGTGATGCTCAGGTGGCTGAGGTAGCTCATCACCCATCCGGCCAGACCCACCGGGAAGGGCAGCAGCGACCACACCACCAGCACCGCCGCCAGCCCGCCGCGCACCGGCAACGGCAGGCGGGCGCTCAAACGCAGCCAGATGGCCGCCAGCACCAAGGCACAGATAAGGCTAGAAATCACCGGCCGTCCCCCCCAATAACCGCTGATCCTCGGGAAGCCAGGCGTGTCGAATCGCCGACTTGTTCCAAGTGTAGAGGATATGCACGTCGCCGTTAGCGGCCTGAATCACATAAGGATAGTCGTACTGAAACTCACAGCCGTCGTCAGCGCACTTGTTGCGCGCCACCCGCTTACGCATCAGGGCCGGGCTTTCGGTCTCCAGCGTGCCGGCCACTTCCTCGGAAATCATCTCCATGTACTGAGGCTGCGGCACGTTACCTTCCCGCCACTGCGCCCGGTTATGGAAGAAATAGCGTCCGGACCAGGTCTTCCCGCCATCGTGGGTTTCACGCAGACAAAGGTCATCGCGCTCCATGGGGTTGCAGTTGGCCACCAACAGCCAATGCCCGGGCGACAGCACCACGCCACCCACCGCCGACGAAGGGTTCTGCAACTGGGACGGGCGCAACGGTGACCAGTCACCGCCGCCATCGCGGGTTTCGCTGCGGTACAGATAGCCGGGGTGGGTGTCGGTTTCGTTGCGCAGGAAGGCGGTGGCCCGCTTGGGACCGTCCACCAGCACCAGCGGCTGAATCGCCTTGCGCCCGTGGCCGATACGCTCCTTGTCGACAATCCGGTTGTGGTCGTCAAGACGCAGTATTTCGCCGAACTTGCCCACCATTTCATGGTAAACCGGCAAGCCCACGGTGCCGTCCTGGTAGCGTATCGGCGGCGTTTTCACCAGGGTGCTGATGTTCAGAAACGGGGACGTGACCAACGCTTCATCGAAACGCCAGCTGGCGCCCATGTCCCCGGACTCCAGCACCACCAGGCGGCTTGCCGCCCAGCCCCCAAAACTCACCGCCACCACGAACAGGCGCATGCGGCCGTCGTCATCCAGCACCGGCACGGCGTTACCCAGTTTGCGCACATGCCGGCCCCACTCAAGGCGAATCTGCTCGCGGGTAACGACACGCTCTTCCTCGCTCCAGGCGCCTTTCTCCGGGTCGAAGATCGCCGAGTGGATGGCTACATCCGGACCGCCCTCGCGCGTACCGGCGAACCAAAAGGCGCGCAGACGGCCGTCCGGCAGCGCCACCATGGACGGCGCATGCACCATCGGCGTCTCGCCGTCGGAGGCGAAACGCATCTGCCACTGACCGCCCAGGCGGTCGTGGCCGGGCACGTAATCCGGCTTGAATTCAGGCTTGGAAACCCGTTCCTGATGTTCGGGCAGCACCGCCACGAAACTGACCAGTAATAGAGCCCCGAGCAACCAGTGGAAAACACGTCTTGCCATGGGCGTTCGGCATCCGTTTGTCAAGGTACGAGCAAAGCGTCGGAGTCTAACACCGGCTTGCGGGGATTACCCTACCCCGGCGAGGACAAGCGACGACGATGATGGCATACTGCATCTAAGACTTTCGGGTAATTTTTATATGCAAACCTCTCTCCGGGCAACCCCCTATCTGATCCTGCTGGCGGCGTTGCTGCTCGCCGGGCGGGTGACGGCCCAGGCCGGCGCCTGGCAATTGGTCAGCGACCGCAACGGTATCCAGGTCTACATGCAGCATGGAGACCGGACCCCGCTGAAAACGTTCCGCGGCGTGACCCGCTTCCCGCTGGCCGACGAATACGCCATGGTGGCGCTGCTCAATGACTATCCCGGCTACCCGGACTGGCTGCACTTCGTGGACAGCGCGCGGGAGCTGGGCCGCAGCAACGAGCAGGTGCGCCAGCTGCATTTCACCACGCTGCTGCCCTGGCCCCTTGCCGACCGGGAAGCGGTATTACAGGCCCGGGTGATACAGGGCGACGGCCCCACCGGCAAGGAAGTGGTGGTGGACCTCAGCAACCGGGCTGACCTGCTGCCCCCCGACCCGGATTACGTCCGTTTTCCGCATATGGAAGGCATGCTGCGTTTCCGCCGCGCGGGGCAAGGCCTGGTGGAAGTGGTCTACCAGCTGGAAATGAACCCGGGCGGGTACATTCCCGCCTGGCTGACCAACATCCTGTTGCGCGACGCCCCCTACTTCACCCTGGAACGGCTGCGCCGGGTGGTGCACCGCGCCGAGTACCAAGGGCATTATTACGACTGGCTGGATTTACGCGGGCCCGGTCGGCCGGAGACGGCGAAAAACGTAACAAAAAATCCCTGATACCTGTCATATTCGGCCCTTTTCGCTACCATTGACGTGGTTTTTTTTCCGATGCCGATCCGGCGGAGACCACTGGCATGGTGAACGCGCTTTTCTTTATTTACTCCTGGTTTATTTTCGTCCCCTTGATGGTGCTGGCCACGATACTGGCCGGGGCCGTCTGCCTGTGTCTGGTGCCGTTTCTCGGGCCGCGCCGGGTGGCGCGGCTCAGCGCGGTGCCCTGGGCACGCCTGGGGCTGCTGCTCAGCGGCGTGCAGGTGCGTGTGCACGGTCTGGAAAACGTCGACCCGTCGCGCAGCTATGTGATCGTCGCCAATCACCTCAGCCAGTACGACATCTGGGTACTCTACGGGCATCTGGAGCAGGATTTCCGCTGGGTGATGAAGCAGGAATTGCGGCGCGTGCCGGTCATCGGCGTGTGCTGCGCCATGCTCGGCCATGTGTTCATCGACCGCCGCGACCGGGCATCGGCGCTGGCCAGCCTGGAACAAGCCAAACAGCGCCTCACCGGCGGCACCAGTATCCTGTTTTTCCCGGAAGGCACCCGCAGCCGCGGCGGCGAGCTGCGCCCGTTCAAAAAAGGCGCTTTCCGCATGGCCCAGGATCTTGACCTGCCGATCCTGCCGGTCACCATCACCGGCACCCGGGAGATTCTGCCCGCGGATTCCCTGCGCATGCACCCCGGCACCGTGGACCTCACCCTGCATGCTCCGGTGGCCGTCACCGGCGGAGACGATGCCGCCGTGGAGGAGGCGATGATCCGCAGCCGCGCCGCCATCGCCAGCGTCGGCAAGGGCTATCTGGAGCTGACATGAGCGCGCCGGGTTACCCTGGCGTCACCCGGCGCCGGCGTCATGGCCGGCTTCGACCCGGGAATTGGCCCCTTTTGCATGTCCGATGCCGCTACACTCCGGCCATTCAGTCAGAACCGGAACAGCAACCATGAAAGATTTTCAGAACAAAGTAGCAGTCATCACCGGCGCCGGCTCCGGCATCGGCCGGGCTTTGGCCCGTGATCTGGCGGCGGCCGGCGCCCGGCTGGCGCTGAGCGACGTCAACCAGGTCGGCCTGCAAGAGACCGTCGAAGCCCTGGGGCTGAGCAGCGACCGGGTGATCACCGAGGCATTCGACGTGGCTGATCGGGACGCCTTTTACGCCTTCGCCGACCGGGTCACCAGCCACTTCGGCGCCGCCCACCTGGTGTTCAACAACGCCGGCGTGGCCCTGGGCGCCACCGTGGAAGAGATGAGCTACGAGGATTTCGAATGGCTGATGGGCATCAACTTCTGGGGCGTGGTGTACGGCACCAAGGCCTTCCTGCCGCACTTGAAAGCGGCCGGTGAAGGGCACATCGTGAATGTCTCCAGCGTCTTCGGTCTGATCGGCGTGCCCACTCAGTCGGCCTACAACGCCGCCAAATTCGCGGTACGCGGCTTCACCGAAGCGCTGCGCCAGGAGCTGGAAATGGAAGGCGGCCAGGTCTCCTGCACCTCCGTGCATCCGGGCGGCATCAAGACGAACATCGCCCGCAACGCCCGCATGAGCGCCGGCGTCGAAAAAATCACCGGGGCCGACGCGGACAAAGCGCGCCGCGATTTCGAAAAAATGTTCCGCACCACGCCGGAAGAAGCCTCCCAGACCATTCTCAAGGGCGTTAAGGGCAATAAACGCCGGGTGCTGATCGGCTCCGACGCGCGCGCCATCGACAGCATGCAACGCCTGATGCCCACCGCCTATCAGCGTATTATGGTGGCGGGACAGAAGATGATGCGGAAATAACCATGAAACCTTTCTCCCAGGCAGCCGAGAACAACAAAGGCCCGATCCTTGAGGTATTGCGTGAGTATCTCACCGTCCCGGGGGATTTGTTGGAAATCGGCGCCGGCACCGGGCAACACGCGGCATGGCTGGCGCCGCGTTTCCCCCGGGTGCGGTGGACGCCCAGCGAGCTGCCGGACAATCTGGACGGCCTGTCCCAGTGGCTGGCCGAAGCACCCGGCGACAACCTGGCCGAACCGCTGGCGCTGGACGTCGAGGGAGACTGGCCGGAACAGGCCTACCGCTACATATTCACCGCCAACACCTTCCATATCATCTCCCGTCCCCAGGTCCGGCTGTGCATCCAACGGGTCAGCGAGCAACTACTGCCGGACGGACGTTTCCTGGTGTACGGCCCATTCAACTATCAGGGCACCTATACCAGTGACAGCAACCGTGAGTTCGATCTGTCCCTGAAAGCCCGCGACATCGCCATGGGCATCCGCGACCAGGAATGGGTGGTGGAACGCTTCGCCGAACACGGGCGCGAGCTGCTCGGCGACCACGCCATGCCGGCCAACAACCGGCTCCTGGTATTCGGCTGAGCCCCTCGCTCGAGATTCCTCTGACAGTGCTGCCCGCTTTTTATACACTGGTGATCCGTTTCCGCAGCACCCGAACCGAGCGAATCGATGCAAAACGACACCAGCAGCGAATGGAGCCTGGCGCAGTTCCAGGTCCCCGAGAAAGAGGGCGAAACCCGCTTCCACGATTTTGATCTGGAGCCGGCCCTGATGCGCGGCATCGCGGACGCCGGTTTCCAATACTGCACGCCGATCCAGGCCCGGGTGCTCACCCATGCCCTGGCCGGCGCCGACACCATCGGCCGGGCGCAGACCGGCACCGGCAAAACCGCCGCCTTCCTGATCACCATCATCAACGATCTGCTGCGCCACCCGGTCACCGTGCCCCGCTATGCCGGCGAGCCCCGGGCGCTGATCGTCGCGCCCACCCGCGAACTGGCCATGCAGATCGAGAAGGACGCCAGACTACTGGCCCACCACACCGACCTGCAGGTCATGAGCGTGGTCGGCGGCATGAACTTCAACCGCCAGCAGGAGCGGCTGCAAAGCCGGCTGATCGACATCCTGGTGGCCACCCCCGGGCGCCTGCTGGATTTCGCCAAACGCCGCGACCTGTGGCTCGACCGGGTGGAAGCCCTGGTGCTCGACGAGGCGGACCGAATGCTGGACATGGGCTTTATCCCCGACGTCAAACGCATCGTCCGCATGACCCCCACCAGCCGCTACCGCCAGACTCAGTTGTTCTCCGCCACGTTCAACGACGACGTGATGAACCTGGCCGCCCGCTGGACCGAAGCCGCCCAGGTGGTGGAAATCGAGCCCACCCAGGTGACCACCGACACCGTCGATCAGAAGGTCTACATCACCGCCACCCAGGACAAGTTCAACCTGCTTTATAACCTGATCACCCGGGAAAACATGGCCAAGGTGATCGTGTTCGCCAACCACCGCGACATCACCCGGCGCCTCAACGACCGGCTGCACAAGAAAGGCCTCAACGTCTCGCTGATCTCCGGCGACGTGCCCCAGAACCAGCGCATGAAAACCCTGGAACGGTTCCGCGCCGGCGACCTGCAGGTGTTGATCGCCACCGACGTGGCCGGCCGCGGCATCCACATCGACGGGGTCTCCCACGTGATCAACTACAACCTGCCGGAAGACCCGGAGGACTATGTGCACCGCATCGGCCGCACCGGCCGCGCCGGCGCCAGCGGTGTCTCGATCAGCTTCGCCTGCGAGGACGACGCTTTTCTGCTGCCGCAGCTGGAGCAGGCCATCGGCATGAAGCTGGATTGCGTGCACCCCGAAACCGCGCTGGTCGCCGACCAGTAAGCCCGAAAGGAAAATCCCATGGCGGAACGCATCACCCCGGAAGACGCGGTCCTCAAACTGGAAAGCGGCGACAGCCTGTTCGTGGATGTCCGCGACCCGGCCAGCCACCAGGAAGCCCGCATCCCCGGCGCCCTGCTGCTTAACCAGACCAACCTGGAAGACTTCCTCGCCACCACCGACCGCCAACAACCGCTGGTGGTGTACTGCTACCACGGGCATTCCAGCCAGGGCGCCAGCGATTATCTGGCGGAGCAAGGCTTCCGCGCCGTGGTCAGCCTCGACGGCGGCTTTGAACACTGGCGCCACGCCCACCCCGAACACGTGGACAGCGAGTAGCCCGAGCGCCGGCCCGCGCCGGCGCGATGGCTGCGTTCGGAGTCCGCCGATTGGCGCATCATGGCGCCCAAGACATCCCGCCATTAAGAAGAGGAACGCCATGAACGCAGCCCAATTGGCCGACGCGCTCAAACACGCCCATGTGGAACACGCCCGCCAGCGCCTGCAGGAAAAAAGCTACTGGCAACAGCAACTGGACGACGGCGTCAAAGCCCTGGGCAAAACGCCGGTTGGCACCCTGGTGGACCCCGCTACCCTGGCCAAGGTGGTGGACGACTGGCTGGCCAACGTCACCACCGCCCAGGGGCTGCAACCGGTGATCGTTCAGGTCAGCGACGCGATTCTGGAACAGGCCGGCGACGACCCGGCCACGGTGGGCGAACTGCTGAACGAGGCGCACTTCGAAGCCATCCTGGAGCAAGCGCTGCGCCTCAAGACCCTGCGCGAAAAAGCCATCCACGCCTGTCTCAATCATCCGCTGGTCAGCGACATGGTCAGCGAGATGCTCTACACCGGCATCAAGAACTTCCTGCTGGAAGAAAACGTGCTCGCCAAACTGCCCGGCGTCAGCAGCATGATGAAACTGGGCCGCAAAAGCGTCGGCAAAGCCATGGGCGGCCTGGAAGACAGCATTCGCGATTACCTGCGCCACAACACCCGCGCTACCCTGAAAACCGGCGAACAATGGCTCAACCGCCAGCTCACCGACGAGCGCATCGCCGAACTGGCCCGCGACGGCTACCGGCGTCTCGCCCCGCTCAAACCCGCGGACCTGATCCGCACCGCTCCCTCCGGCCTGGCCGGCGACATCGCCACCCACGCCTGCGTGATCGGCGACGAAGCCGCGCGCCTGGAATACAGCCGCCGCCTGGTGGCCGCCGGCATCCAGGCGGCGGTCCAGGCCCTGCTGGAAAAAGACCTGCCCGCCCTGCTCAAGGCCATGGGCACCACCCCCAAGAAGCGCAGCCAGTCCCTGGCCCCCGCCCTCGCCACCGGCGCCGCCGTCCTCGATCAGCAAGGCGTGCTCACGCCTTGGATCGAGCAAGCAGTCGGCGACTTCTACGACAGCGACGCCTGCAAGGATGTCCTCAAGAGCGCCCTGTCGTGACGGGGACTCCGTAGCCCGGCTCGGTCTTGGTGCCCGGTGTCCAGGACCCGCCGTGAATACATCCCTGTAGGCTTGTGTTCGGCTCCCTGCCTCACACAGTCCTGGACACCGGGCACCAAGACCGAGCCTCCCAATGGAGCAAGCCTCCAACAGCGGCTACGAAGTAAGCTCTCTGGGATCCTGCGGGGCAACCGTTGCCGGGCGCTTCGCTCCCTTTCGCGGGCAAGGCCCGCTCCCATCAAAGAAGCGTTGTAGAAAGGTGAGGCGTTAGCGATAACCCGGAGCCGTGGAATCTCCCACTGGAGCGGTTCTGTGTTCTGCCCTTCCGGGACCCTGGAGAACAGGACGTTCGACAGGGAGCGTACAGGGACGTATGCACAGCGTTCCCGGAAGGGCAGAACACAGAACCGCGCCCCTAGCTGGAGGGAACGCGGTCACAGCCTACAGCCCTACAACCAGGTTTCGGCGTACTCCGCCAGGAGTGAGCGGGGCACCCCGTTGAGCTTCACCGAGCCGCCATAAACGAAGCTTTTGAAGCGCTCCGTCATGTACGTGAGCCCGGAACTGGTTGGCGACAGATACGGCGTATCAATCTGCGCCAGGTTGCCCAGACACACCACCTTGGAGCCCTCCCCCGCCCGGGTGATGATCGCCTTCATCTGATGGGGCGTCAGGTTCTGGCTCTCGTCGATCAGAATCAGCGATTTCTGGAAACTGCGGCCACGAATGTAGTTCAACGCCTTGAACTGAATGTTGGCCCGCTCCTTCACATAGAGAATACTGCCGGACGGGTTTTCGTCGTTGAGATGCAGCGCCTCGATGTTGTCGTTGATGGCGCCCAGCCAGGGATCCATCTTTTCTTCCTCGGTGCCGGGCAGAAAGCCGTGTTCCTCGGCCAGCGGCGGCGTGGAGCGGGTGGCGATGATCTTGTTGAAGCGTTTCTGCTCCACCGTCATCTCAATCGCCGCCGCCAGCGCCAGGATGGTCTTCCCGGAACCCGCCGCGCCGGTCAGCGTAACCAGATGGATGTCCGGGTCGAGCAACAGCTGCAACGCCACCGCCTGCTGAATGTTCATCGGCCGCAGCCCCCAGGCCTGTTGCTCCATCAGGGTCTCGGCCTTGTGATGGCGCAGCGTCACCACGCCGCCCTCGACGCTGAGAATGCGGCCCACGAAACCCTGATCATCAAGAATGTACTGATTGGGATAGACTTCCTCGCCGAGGATATCGCCCACCACCAGCCCGTGGGGCAGCCGGTGCAGGGTGTCCGCGCCCACCTGCTCGGTGTCCACTTCGGTCACCTGGTCCCAGAACGAACCGGGCACCTCGAAGTAGCCGCGCGTGAGCTGCTTGATGTCCGACACCAGTTGATCGTTGTGGTAGTCCTCCGAATCGATACCGCAGGCCCGCGCCTTCAGGCGCATGTTGATATCCTTGGTGACCAGCACATAGCGGGTATCGGGGTCGGCCATTTTCATGGCCATGACATCATTGATGATGCGATTGTCGTTCAGGTGATCCGGCAACGCGGAGCCACCGGCGCCGCCGCGCGGCATCAGCACGGTGAGCGTGCCCTGGGTGTAGTTGCCCCGACTGATGGGGATGCCCGCTTCCACTTCCGCCGGCGTCGCCTGCCCCAACACTTGATCGATCTGGCGAATGGCGGCGCGGCAATCCGCGGCGGTGTGCGACTTGCCGGTTTTAAGGCGGTCCAGCTCCTCCAGCACGGTCATGGGAATCGCCACCCGATGCTCTTCGAAATTGAGCAACGAGTTGGGATCGTGGATCAGAACATTGGTATCGAGAATGTAGGTTTTCGGTGTGATGTCGGGCTGCCCTGAGCGCTGGTCGGATGAGTGGCTGTCGGCTGAGACGGAAACGGAATGCAAGGTGGCCGCTCGCTCTTCCATGCGTATCCCCTATGTGCGTGACGTTAGGGCGGCGGGATACGGGCACGAGAGTGACGCCTGCTCCTGCCGCCGTTTACAGTGCTACCGGCGGTTGCTGGTTAGCTTTCAGCTTCGGATCGCGATCACTCCCGCAAGGGCGGGATGTAAATTACCATAACCCAGCTTTTCGGACCTGACAACGAGAGTCATCAACGAATTTATAAAGAGTCATCAACGAATTCACAGAGAGTCATCAACGAATTAACGAGAGTATCGTTATGCCACTGGAACATCCCGAAGTTCGCATGCCGCCGCCCCTGTTGCACCTGGGCGGCCTGCTGGTCGGCCACGGCCTGGATCAGGCGCTGGGCTGGTCGCTGCCCGCGTTCACCGGCCGCCAGGGCATCGCCGCCACCCTGGCGTTGATCGCCATCGCGGTGTTGATCACCGCCCTGTTGCAGCTGGCGCGTGCCCGTACCACGGTGATGCCGCACCGCGCCGCCCGGGTGCTGATCACCGGCGGGGTATTCCGCCTCAGCCGCAATCCGATTTATCTGGCGTTCGCGCTGCTGCATCTGGCCTGCGCACTGAGCCTGGCCAGCCCGGGCATGTTGCTGATGCTGGTGGCGGTGCTGTGGGTCATGCATAGCCACGTGATCGCCGCGGAAGAAGCTTTTCACGCGCAACGCTTCGGGGCGCGGTGGCAAACGTATCGGCAACGGGTGCGGCGCTGGCTGTAAGGGCATCGGCGGTGTGGCGCCGGCCGCGCTTGAGAAACTCCGGCGGCAGCAGGGTGCCGTCGAGCAGGGTCAGTCGCGTGGACCCGAAATGGCCGGGCACGAAACCGCTCACCCGCACGTCCCGGGGCAGCCAGCCCAGACGCCGGTAGAACTCGGCCACCAACTCCGAACAGAACCAGCCGCGCCGGTCCGGTGGACGGGTGAACCCGGTAAGCAGATCGCGGACGTTGCACCACAGGTAGTTTTTATAGGGCCGGTGCAGCAGGCGCGCCACCAGGCGCCGGGCGAACCGCTGGCGCGCATCGCTGAGCGGCGGGCCGAGACGCCGGCGCACCGCCACGTCGCCGGCGTAGTCGGCCAGCTTGCGCGCCAGCGGCACCAGGGTCACCCCCGCCACCGGCCGCCCCAGGTGCAGGTCGGCGGAATCGCCGCCGTCGGCGGCTTCCAACACCAGCGGCTCAGGGTAGCCGGGCAGGCGCACCACCAGCCCGATGTGGCTCCAGGGGCTGCGGGTGAACACCCGGATCACCGAGCTGACCGGCCCACGTCCGGAGAACAACAGCACATCGCCGGTTTCCAGGGATAACAGATTCAGATCTTGGACATCGGTCACGGCAGCGATCCGCAGGCCAGGCTCGAGGGCAAGCCTGAGGGCCCCGGGTGACAGTGGGCTGACAGTTTGATCACGCTTGCGTGACCTTGGCGGCGCCGGCGGATTGTCATAAAACCGTGACAGTGCGCGGTTAGTCTGGGCGTTCCGTCGACGGCCGGACCTATGGAACAACACCTCTATCAGCTACAACGTCACCTGCCCGAGCAACTGCACCTGGACAACCTGATTCGCATGGGGGAACGACACTTGCGTGTCAGTGAGGTGCTGACCGTGCCGCAAGGCGACCTGCGCCTGCCGGCCCGGGTGATCGAGATGGGCAGCCGCTCCCCCGGCGCCCCGGCGATCGGTTTCTTCGGCGGCGTGCACGGCGTCGAACGGATCGGCACCCAGGTAATCCTGTCCTGGCTGCACAGCCTGATTCACCGCCTGCAATGGGACGATCAGCTGCACCGGCGCCTGGAGCACATCCGTCTGGTGTTCATGCCGATGGTCAACCCGGGCGGCATCTGGCGGCGCACCCGCAGCAACCCCAACGGCGTCGATCTGATGCGCAACGCCCCGGTGGAGGCGGACGGCAAGGTGTCGTTCCTGGTCGGCGGTCAGCGCATCAGCCGGCGGCTGCCCTGGTTCCGGGGCCGCGCCGGCGACCCCATGGAAGCGGAAGCGCAAGCCCTGGTCCGGGTGGTCGAGGAGAAACTGCTGCGCGCGCCGGTGTCACTGAGTCTCGATTGCCACAGCGGCTTCGGCCGGCGCGACCGGCTCTGGTGTTGCTACGCGCGCACCCACCAGCCGGTGGCCCACCTCGCCGAGGTATACCGGCTCAAGCAGGTGCTGGAGGCCACCTACCCGTATCACCACCCCTATCTGATCGAACCCCAATCCTTGAACTACACCACCCACGGCGATCTCTGGGACTACCTCTACGACCGCGCCCGCGAGCACCATCCGGAAAGGGTCTTCCTGCCGTTCACCCTGGAAATGGGTTCCTGGCTGTGGGTGCGCAAGAACCCCCGCCAGATGCTGGATTTCTTCGGCTTCTTCAACCCGGTAATCGGTCACCGCCATCACCGGGTGCTGCGCCAGCATCTGCCGTTGCTGGAGTTCCTCACCGCGCTGACCGCCAACGCCGGCAACTGGCTGCCCACCGGCGCCCGCCGGGAAGCGCTCACCCGCCAGGCCATTGCCCACTGGTTCGGCGACGATCCCGCCTAGCTCCCTGGTGGTCCTATTCTTGCAGCCCTACACTGGCGATATTCATTGAGAGGACCTGCCATTATGAAAAAAACGCTGTTGCTGCTGCCCGCCCTGATGCTCGCGGGCTGCCAGATGCTGAATTATCAGGAACCCGCCGGCGAGGATACCGCCACCGTGGTATTCACCGGCAACGAAGCCGCTCAGCCGGCGGTCTGCGTGCCGGGCCGCGGCTTCAAGGACACCAAGACCTCCCTGGCGGTGAAGCCGTGGGACACCAACGCCTTCAACGAACTGTTCAAAACGATGCGCAAAGCCGAACAGGTGCCGGTGACCGTGGCCGCCGACGGCCAGGCCCGCATCGGCGTGGTCTATAACGAACGCAATAACATGCGCCGCGACCATTGCCGGGTGGCGGTGCAGTTCAATGCCCGGGCCGGCACCCGCTACTTCGCTCACTTCACCCGCAACGAGGCCGGCCAGTGCGGCCTGGAAGTGCGCGGCGAAGAAGGCGTGCAGGCCGACGCGGTGCCGGTGGGCTGGGACTGCCCCTGACAAAAGCGCCGTTTTGGTGCAAGGCACCGAAATGGCGCACCCGCCCTGCTCCCTTTACCTGATTTTACCCTTCCCTCTTTCTCCCTCCCCCTCTAAACCCCTGAAAAATCAGGGGTTTTTATTTTTGGCACGCTCCCTGCTTTATACCGATACGAGCCTCCCAGGCCGGTGCGCCAGGAGCGCACAAACCACAGAACATTTGTTATTTGCAAAGAGGGTTGCACATGAAACACGTATCTGGGATCAAAAAGACCGTTCTGGCCGCCAGCGTGGCCGCCACCATGGCAGCAGGCCTGGCCGCTCCTTCAATCGCCGTTGCTGAAGTCAGCGGTACCGTGGGTGTGTCCAACATGTACTTCTGGCGTGGTCAGGACCTCACCGAGGGCAATGCCCAGGTGTTCGGTAGCCTGGACTATGCTCACAGCACGGGGCTTTACGCCGGTGTCTGGGGCAGCTCTGAAATCGGCGGCAGCGAGTACGACCTGTACGCCGGCTACGCCGGTTCCCTGGGTGATTTCAGCTACGACATCGCCTACGTGGACTACAACTATCCGAACTCCAGCACCTACACCCAGGACGAATATCGCGATTTCCAGGAAGTGATCCTCAACCTGGGCTTCGCCGGCTTCAGCGCCGCCGGTTACTTCGGTGTGGGTGACTACGGCCGCGGCGACGATTCCGTGGACAACGAAGACAACTACTACACCCTGGGTTACAGCTACGACAAATACGGCGTCACCGTCGGCACCTGGGACTTCGAAGCCGATGACAGCAACTACACCCACGTTGATCTGAGCTACGCGCTTACCGACGAGCTGGGCTTCACCGTTTCCAAAGTAGTGGATGCGGATGACCTGTCGCCGATGGAAGACAACGACGACGCGCTGTTCGTAGTGACCTACGCGCTGTCCTTCTAAGCGCACCAAGAACACGGGGCGGGCGCTCTCCCCCCCGCCCCCTTTTTTCGCACCGTGGGGCCCTCCCTGGTCCTCGCTGGAAACGCAAGCAGGCCCCACGGTGTTTTTTAAACGAAGCCCTTCCTACTCGAAGTACGTCACCAGGCCATCATGGTCGGACACCACCTCGGTGCCGTCACTGCCGTACAAGCGGTCATAGCGGCCGGCATTGCCACGGCTTACCGCCACGCCCCGCAAATCCTTCCTAAGCCCCTCGGATAACCAGACGTAATCCAGTGTCCGCGGCCGGCAACGGTGGCGGTAACTGTAGCGCTCCGCCTGCTTCACTTTGTCCCAGCTGTTGTACAGCCCGCTCGCCGCCATCACCGTCAGCGGTTCGCTGAAGGCGCCGCTGTCCGGCGCACTGTTGAAGTCGCCGACCACCGCCAGCGCCTGATCCTTCCGGGCCCGCGACCACTGCGCCAGACGGTCCGCCTGGCGGCGGCGTTTCTCCGCCACCCAGGCTTTCTCACCGAGACCGTTGGCGCTGCGCAGATGCACGATCACCAGGGTCAGTGCGCGGGGCGCGGTCAGGGTGACCGCCAGCGGCGGGCGGCTGAACAGGGGCTGGCCCCGGAAGGTCTGGTCGGCGAACAGGGCACGGGCATCGCTGACTTCGGCCGGCGCCCGGTACAGCAGGCCCACGTCCATGCCGGAAGGGTCATGACCTTCCAACAGCAGCGCCCGGTAGCGGGGCCCGCCTTGGGCGGTCATGCGTTCGGCGAGCTGCTCCAGAATGGCGATGTTCTCCACCTCCTGCACCGCCAGCAGTACCGGCGCCTTCAGGGTATCGACGATATAACCGGCCAGGGCATCCAGGCGCGCCTGATACACGGTCTCGTCCAAGGGCCGGTCGATGGGGCTGTTCTTTTCGGTGTCGCGCAGGCGCCAGAGATTAAAGGTGGCCAGGTTCCAATGCCCTTCGGCGGCGGTGGGCACCGCCCGGGGCGCGGCCAGGTCGCGGCAATCGGCACCCGCCGGCCCGGCGACCAGAGCACCGAGCAACATCCAGAGCGCGGCGCCGGGTCGGGCCGTCACCGGATCAGGGTGCGTTATGGCGCACCGGAAAGTCGGTGCACAGGTCGTCGTGGTTGGCGAAGGTGAGGCACACCTCCACGCTTTCGCCGGCACGCGGCACCTGGCTCAACTTCATTAGCATCAGATGCTTGCCGCCGGGGGCGAAGCGCACCCGGTCGCCGGGGTCCAGACGTACGCTGTCCAGGTGCACCATGCGGCGCTGGCCATCCTCCGTGGAGCGGGTGTCATGGAGCATGGCGCCGCCGGCGAACGCCACGTCGGCGCCTTCCAGTTTCACCACCCGGTCGCCACGGTTGCGGATCTCGAAATAACCGGCCATGGTCGGCGAGACGGGCGGCACCGCGCGCAGCCAGGCGTCGCTGATCTCCAGATCGCCGGCGGCGGCCGGCGTGGCCGTCGCCAACAGGGCCGCCAGGGCCACGGGCTTAAAGAAGGCTTTGAACATCATTGACCACCTCATCGATGTCGAAGTCCGCCGGGTAGAGCTTGCGAACCCGGCCCTGCCGGTCGAGCAGGTAAATGTAATCACTGTGGGTGAAGTCGTAGGCCTCATCCTGGCCATCCGTCTTCAGGAATACCACCCCGTACTGCTCCGCCACCGCCTCGATCTCCGCGACGCTGCCGGTGAGGCCGATGATGTCGGCCTTGAACCAGGGCAGGTATTCGCGCAAGTGGGCGGGGGTGTCCCGCTCCGGGTCGAAGGTGATGAACACCGGCTGCACCGGCCCGGCGTCGCCCTGCTCGTCCAGATTGCGGTAGGCCTGGGCCACCCGCGCCAGCACCGCCGGGCAGATGTCCGGGCAGTGGGTGTAGCCGAAGAACAGAATCACCACCCGGTCTTTCAGGGACGACAGCCGGAACGGCTCGCCATTGTGATCGGTGAGCGTGAAGTCGCCGCCAAGGCGAGTGTTCACCGGCAGATCGCTGCCCGGGCCGTCCCCGCAGCCGGCCAGGGTCAGCGCCGCCAGCAGCAGCAGAAACCCGGTTCCAATCCTCGTTTTCATCACCTCTCCCGCGCGCCGGGCGCGCCATCCGAAACCGCGCCATGGCGCGAACGGCGCCGATCATAGCGTTTCGCGGCCGCCGCTCCCAGCCCGCCGGGCGCGGCGATTCGCCGCGCCCGGCCGCCCCGGTGTCCAGAGGCGCCTTGCGGCGGTATAATTCGCGCCCGCCACATTTCCAACAGATAGGGCCGGCCGCGCGTCACGCCGCCCCAGAGGTCACGATCCATGGCACGCAAGCTCTTTATCCAGACCCACGGCTGCCAGATGAACGAGTACGACTCCACCCGCATGGTCGATCTGCTGGAGTCCACCCATAGTCTGGAACCCACGGACAATCCGGAAGACGCGGATGTGCTGCTGCTCAACACCTGCTCGATCCGCGAGAAGGCCCAGGAAAAAGTGTTCCACCAGCTGGGCCGCTGGAAGCGCCTCAAGGAGCGCAATCCGGAGCTGATCATCGGCGTGGGCGGCTGCGTGGCCAGCCAGGAAGGCGAGGCGATCCGCGAGCGCGCGCCCTATGTGGACGTGGTGTTCGGCCCCCAGACCCTGCACCGCCTGCCCGGCCTGATTACCCAGGCGGCGAGCACCCGTTCGCTGGCCATCGACGTGACCTTCCCGGAAATCGAGAAGTTCGACAACCTGCCCGAGCCCAGCGTGGACGGCCCCAGCGCCTTCGTCTCGATCATGGAAGGCTGCTCCAAGTACTGCACCTTCTGCGTGGTGCCCTACACCCGGGGCGAGGAAGTAAGCCGGCCGGTGCAGCCGGTGCTGGATGAGATCCGTCACCTGGCGGACATGGGCGTGCGTGAAATCAACCTGCTGGGCCAGAACGTCAACGCCTACCAGGGCCAGGGCGCCGGCGGCGAAACCCTGGACCTGGCCGACCTGATTCTGCTGATCCGCGATATCGACGGCATCGATCGCATCCGCTACACCACCAGCCACCCGGTGGAGTTTTCCGACGCCCTGATCCAGGTTTACGAGGAAGTGCCGGAGCTGGTCAGCCACCTGCACCTGCCGGTGCAGTCGGGCTCCGACCGGATTCTGGCGATGATGAAGCGCAACCACACGGTGCTGGAATACAAGTCCAAGCTGCGTAAGTTACGCCGCATCCGCCCGGACATTTCCTATAGCTCGGACTTCATCATCGGCTTCCCCGGTGAAACCGACGCCGACTTCGAAGCCACCATGAACCTGATCGGCGATATCGGCTTCGACACCTCCTTCAGCTTTATCTACAGCGCGCGCCCCGGGACCCCGGCGGCGGAACTGCCCGACGACGTGCCACTGGCGGTGAAGAAAGAGCGCCTGCGCATTCTGCAGCAGCGCATCAGCCAGAACGCCCAGGACATTTCCCGCAAGATGGTGGGCACCACCCAGCGCATTCTGGTGGACGGCTTTTCCAAGAAAGACCCGGGCCAGCTCAAGGGCCGCACCGAGAACAACCGGGTGGTCAACTTCGCCTGCGACGACATCGACCTGATCGGCGATTTCGTGGACGTGGAGATCGTCGAGGCGTTGCCCAACTCCCTGCGCGGGGGCTTGCCGGTTACCGCCTGATTTCATATTCAAATTCGAAATCATTCTAGGTAGCCGGTTTCATTAAACATTCGGTTATATAAACTAGGTCGTCCCATTGGCTTCGATCTTAAGGAACAGCGGACATGCGTGTTTGGCTCTCTCTGATTCTGCTGGCCGTGACCTCCGTGGCCACCGCCCAGCAAACCATCCTGAACAGCTCCTACGACATCGCCCGGGAGTTGTTCCAGGCCTACAACCCGAAATTCCAGGCCTACTGGAAAGAGCAAACCGGTGAGGACATCACCATCAAGCAGTCCCACGCCGGCTCTTCCAAGCAGGCCCGCGCCATCCTCCAGGGGCTGGAAGCGGACGTGGTGACCTTTAACCAGGTCACCGACGTCAATGTGCTCCACGACAAGGGCGATCTGATTCCGGAGGACTGGAACGAGCGGCTGCCGAACAACGCCAGCCCTTACTACTCCACCACCGCCTTCCTGGTGCGCAAGGGCAATCCGAAAAACATCCAGGGCTGGGACGACCTGGCCAAGGACGGCGTGGACGTGGTGTTCCCCAACCCGAAAACCTCGGGCAACGGCCGTTACACCTACCTGGCCGCCTGGATGGCCGCCGAGGAGCGCTTCGACGGCGACGAGCAGAAAATCCGCGACTTCATGACCCGTTTCCTGGGCAACGTGGCGGTGTTCGATTCCGGCGGTCGCGGCGCCACCGTGACGTTCGCCGACCGGGAAATCGGCGACGTGCTGATCAGCTTCGAATCGGAAGTGAACAACATCCGCAAGCAGTACGGTACCGGCGACTACGAAGTGGTCGTACCGAAAACCTCGGTGCTGGCCGAGTTCCCCGTCAGCGTGGTGGATGAAGTGGTCGACGAGCGCGGCACCCGCGAGGTGGCCACCGCCTACCTGGAGCACCTTTACGACAAGGAAATCCAGCAGCTGCTCACCACCTTCAACTACCGCGTGCACCACCCGGACGTGGTCGAAGCCACCCAAGACCGCTTCCCGCCGGTGAAGCTGCTCAAGGTGGAAGACTACTTCGGTTCCTGGCAGAACGCCCAGGACACCCACTTCGCTTCCGGCGGCGTGCTCGACAAGCTGCAGGCCGAAGCGCGGAGTCGCTAATTTGGCCATCCTGCGCACCCGGCACTCGGTACTTCCCGGCTTCACGCTCAGTTTCGCGCTGAGCGTGTTGTTTATTTCGCTGGTGATTCTGGTGCCGCTGTCCGGGCTGGTGCTGCACGTCAGCGACATGACCTGGGACCGCTACTGGTCGGTGATCACCAACCCGCGCAGCCTGGCCAGCTTCAAGGTCACGCTGCTGGCCGCCGCCGGCGCCAGCGCCATCAACGCGGTGGTGGGGTTATTGCTGGCCTGGGTGCTGGTGCGCTACCGCTTTCCCGGGCGCCGCGTCATGGACGCCCTGGTGGACCTGCCCTTCGCCCTGCCCACCGCCGTGGCCGGCCTGACGCTGTCGGCGCTGTTCGCCGCCAACGGCTGGCTGGGCCGGTGGTTCGAGGCGATCGGCATTCCGGTGGCCTACACCCCGCTGGGCATCATGATCGCGATGAGCTTCACCAGCCTGCCGTTCGTGGTGCGCGCGGTGCAGCCGGTGCTGGAGGACCTCACCCCGGACGTGGAAGAAGCCGCCGCCACCCTGGGCGCCACGCCCATGGCGTCGTTCTTCCGCGTGGTGCTGGCGCAGCTGATGCCGGCGCTGCTCACCGGTACCGCCCTGGCGTTCACCCGCAGTCTGGGCGAGTACGGCGCGGTGATCTTTATCGCCGGCAACATGCCATTCGAAACCGAGATCATCTCGCTGCTGGTGAACATCCGCCTTGAAGAGTACGACTTCGCCGCCGCCAGCGCCCTGGCCTCGGTGATCCTGGCCGCCTCCCTGGTGCTGCTGTTCGGCATCCAGGCGGTGCAGGGCCGTATGATCCGCCGCTGGCACGGCAGCTAAGAACGCAGTTGAGAGTTGATAGTGGACAGTTGACAGTTAACTGGGGCGGCTGGCTGGCGTTCCCGCGGCCTGCGGCCGGCAAGGCCTGCCCCGCGGGCACGGCGGCCACGTCTCATGGGCCCATCCCGCGCAACTATCAACTGTCCACTATCAACTCTCAACTGCTTCTTATAGTGCGACCGCGCGGCCGATGAACAACACCGGTCCGGTGGGTCGGGGTTCCGGCGAGCCGCCCGGCGGCTCCAGGGTCAGCTCGAAAAGCTGGCCGCTTTCCACACCGCCGACTTGCTCGGCGGGGATCACCAAACCACGCCCCGGCTCCACCAGCCCCAGGGAGCGGGGACCCTTGGCGTTGTTTTCCAGGGTCCAGAATTGCACGCTGCGGTCGGCGCGGTAATCCGCTTGCTGCACCAGCGGCGTCAGTTTCAGGTCGCCGCTGTCCGATACCGTGATCCGCCAACCCGGTTGCGCCGCCTCACCCGGCGCCTGCAGCACCACGGTATACACCGGGGCCGGCTGGCGCAGCGGTCCCACCGCCAGCACCAGGGCCACCAGCAGGGCGGCGCTGGCGAAACGCCAGGCGGGGGTGCTCTGCCACAGGCCGCGCCACCAGGGCACGGCGATGCCGGTCTCGCGGGCCAGACGCCGCCACAGACCGGGGGGCAGACGCGCCGGCTCCAGCAGCTCGGCGGCGCCCACCCAGTGTTCACGCCAGTACGCCGCCTGGCGCGCCGCCTGCTCGTCCTCCGCGAGCCAGCGCTCGATCTCCACCGCCTGCTCGCCACGGTGCAGACCGAGCACGTACTCGGCGATCAGCAGACGCTGTTCTTCCTGGTTGTCTGGAATCATAGCCGCAGGCACTCCTGAAGCCCTTTAAGCCCGGTGCGGACCCGGCTTTTGATGGTGCCCAGGGGCACCGCTAATGTTTCGGCGATCTGCTCATAGGTAAACCCCTGATAGAACGCCATCAAAATCGGCCGGCGCCGGTCGCCCTGCAAGCCGCGCAGGCACTCCTGCATGGCGCGCCGCTGGTCGGACTGCATGGAACACTGCTCCGGATTGGGCCCGGGATCCGGCCAGTCATCCCCTGGCAGCGCCTCGGCGTGGTCACGCTTCGCCCGGCGGTGCTGATTGATCAGCCGGTAGCGCAGCAGGGCGTACATCCAGGCCCGGGCACTGCCCTTTTCGGGCTGGAACCGAACCGCGTTACGCCACACCTGCACGAACGTATCTTGCAGCGCCTCTTCCGCCAACTCCGGGTCACCGGTGAGCCGGCGCGCCAGGGCCAGCATCCGCGGCGCCTCCAAACGGTACAGCCGTTGAAAGGCCTTGGCGTCGCCTCGGCCGCAGGCCAGCAGCCATACCGTGGCTTGCTCCAATTGGTGATTCGACTCGTCCATGGGATGTCCGGCGCGGTGTGAATAAAACGCGATGGTCCACCGCGCCGCGAGAAGACCGTGTCAATGTCAGGTTACGAAGCCAGTTTTGTGGGAGCGGGCCCCGCCCGCTCCCACAAAACTGGCTTCCTAGAACCGTTTGATCCCGAATCGAGGGAGAGAGCCACCTAGGCGGCTCTCCCCAAGTCGATCCGTTTCGCTCTGGTTACTCGGGCGCGCGGCCCAGGTAGTCGGCGATCAGCACCACGGATTCCGGCGCCGCTTGGGCGATGGACGCGTCCGGGCTCACGTCGCCGCCGGCGGAGCCGAGGATGTTATCGAAACGCAGCACCATGCCCTGGGACTTTTCAGCCACATAGAGATTGGCGCCGTCGAAGGCGATATCCACCGGGTTGCCGAGCATGGTGTTGCCGGCCGCGTTGTTGTCCTCGTCGTCGATGCGCACCGCCACGTTAGTGATGCCATCGGCGCTGGAGGCGTTATTCAACACGTACAGCTTGCCGTCGGTGGGGTTGCCGCCGCTGCCCACGTCGGAAACGATCAGCTGGTTGCTGCCCGCCACGTGCACGATGCCGTGCAGGTTAGTGGGCGCGGCGAACGCGGTGCCGCCTTCCGCCGGAACGATGGTGCGGTCGGCGCCGCCGGCGCCCCGGTTGGTGCTCAGGTCATCGAAGACCGCCACGGTGCCGTCGGTGAGCGCCACGTACAGGCGGTCGGCTGCCGGGTCGTAGTCGAGATCCCAGGGCTGCACGGTAAGGGGAATGTTGAAGATCGGAGCGACGTTCCCGTCGGCCTGGGCGCCGAACACACGCACGGAACCCGGCGCGTTGTTCTCGGTGACCAGCACCCAGCCCAGTTCGTCGGCGATGTCGAAGCCCTTGGGCGCCACCAGGCCGGTGTTGGCGCCGGCGATCAGGCGGTCGCGGCTGGCGCTGAAGCTTTCACCGTCGCGGCTCACACCCACCCGGTTAAGCACGGCGATGCCGCTGTCGTAGGTGGCGTAGGCGTCGCCGGTCTGGTTGATGCTGATGCTTTCCACCGCCTGACCGACGGAGAAGTCGCGGGTCTGGGCGGTCAGATCGGTGTTGTAGACCAAGACGTCCGGATTGGCGTCATCCGGGGACGGGTTGCGGGTGACCATGACGCCGTTGATGGTCACGGACGTGTCTTCCAGGTCGGACAGATCGGGCTGCACCGCGTTGTCCTTGATCACGGCCAGGGACTCGGGCTTGGTGCTGTCCACCATCTTGTCCGGGGCCACGTCGCCGGAAGGACCGCTGACCACGTTGCGGTACACCAGGATGGCGTCGTTGGATTTTTCCGCGATGTAGGCGGTACCGCCGTCGAGCACCAGATCCACCGGGTTGCCCAGCATGGTGGCCGGGCCGTTGACGGTCCGGGCCGGGGTCACGCTGCCGTTGGCGGTGGAGGCGCTTTCGATCACGTACAGACGGCCGTCGTCGGCGATGGCGGCGTCACCCACATCGGTGACCACCAGCGTGTCGCTGTCGGCGTCATAGTCGATGCCGTGGATGTTGGAGGTCATGCCGGCGCTGTCCGGGGTGATCTCACGGGCGCCGGCCACGCTGAAGCCGTTCGCGACATAGTCATCGGCGACCAGAATGGTGCCGTTGGTCATGGCCAGGAACACCCGATCGGCGGCTTCATCATACGCCAGATCCCAGGCGTTGCCGGCGAGGGCCGTGGAGGCCAGCGGCGTGGCGCCGGCGCCGGCGGTGGTGCCGTAAATCTCGATGCTGTTGCCGTTGATATTGGCGGCCATGATCAGGCCCGCCTCATGAGCGATGGCCACGCCCTTCAGATTGGAAGAGCCGGTGGCGGTGAAGGAGCGATCCAGGGTGGCGACCGGGCCGGCGCCGTCCTGACGGTCGAGGAGTTTGTGCAGCGTCTGCACGCTGCTGGGCACCGCGGTGTCGTCGGCGGCGTGCACGTTACCGAGCAGGTCCAGCACGATGCCTTCGTTGGCGTCGGCATTGAACGTGGACTGGACGCGCAGGCCGCTGTCGAGCTGGTCGATCTGGCCGACGCTGCCGCCGCCGTTGTGCATCACCAGCAGGGGCGAATCCTGATTGCCGCCGTTATTGTTGCCGGGAACGAAACTGCTGCCACCATTGCCGCCGCAGGCGGCCAGGGTCACGGCCAGCGCCAACGGCGACAGCCAGTAAAGACCATTGGTATTCAAGTTCATGCTCTCTCTCCTTGCTTCATCATGAAGGGGGCGGCCGGAGGTCGCCCGAACCGGGAATCGAGGTCCCACGGGGGGATACCCGCGCCGGACCGGCCCGGATGTAGCGAAACGTAATGATTTGTAAGCAAAAAGGAGGGGTCGTGATCTAACGGCATGGCGAAAGGATATAAATGAGCGCTTTATTTTGCCGTTCCGGAATATAGAATCATCACCTCCCGCAGCCACAGCAAGGAACCCGCCACCGATGTCCTCCGCCAACCGGCCCCACAAATGGCACCAATGGACGCTGATCGCCGCCGCGTTCGCCGCCGTGGTGGTGTTGCTGGTATTGCCACTGGTGGTGATCTTCGCCGAGGCCTTTGCCCGGGGCGCCGGCATGGTGGCCGACAACCTGACCAGCAGCGACATGATCGGCGCCATTCAACTCACCGTGATCGTGGCGCTGATCACGGTGCCGGTGAACCTGGTGTTCGGCGTGCTGCTGGCCTGGTGCGTGACACGCTATGAGTTCCGTGGCCGCAAGCTGCTCAGCACCTTGATCGACATTCCGTTCGCCATGTCGCCGGTGGTCGCCGGCCTCTGCTACCTGGTGGTGTACGGCGGACAGGGCCTGGTGGGCCAGTGGCTGGACGACCGCTTCGACGTGCAACTGATGTTCGCGCTGCCGGGCATGGTGATGGTCACCGTGTTCGTCACCTGCCCCTATGTGGCCCGGGTGCTGATCCCGCTGATGCAGTCCCAGGGCACCGAGGAAGAGGAAGCGGCGATTCTGCTGGGCGCTTCCGGCTGGCAGGCGTTCTGGTACGTGACCCTGCCGAGAATCCGCTGGGCGCTGCTCTACGGCGTGGTGCTCACCAACGCCCGGGCGGTGGGTGAGTTCGGCGCGGTGAGCGTGGTGTCCGGCCTGATCCGTGGCGAAACCCTGACCCTGCCGCTGCTGATCCAAATGCTCAACGAGGACTACAACACCGTGGGCGCCTTTACCGCCGCCGGCCTGTTGGGGGCCATGGCGCTGGTCACCCTGCTTCTGAAAACCGTGCTGGAATGGCGCCAGAGCAGCAAACTGAACGCCGCCGAGGAGACCCCGACATGAGCATCCGCGTTGACGGCATCCGCAAAACCTTCGGCGACTTCGCCGCGCTGGACGACATTTCCCTGAACGTGCCCCAGGGGGAACTGGTGGGCCTGCTGGGCCCGTCCGGCTCCGGCAAGACCACCCTGCTGCGCATCATCGCCGGCCTGGAAAAGCCGGACCGGGGCCGGGTGCTGTTCAACGAGCGCGACGTCACCACCCTGGACGTGCGCCGCCGCAAGGTGGGCTTCGTGTTCCAGCAGTACGCCCTGTTCCGGCACCTCACCGTGGCCGACAACGTGGCCTTCGGCCTGCGCATGCTGCCACGCGCTGAGCGTCCCGGCCGCGACGCCATACGCGCCCGGGTCCGCGAGCTGCTGGAACTGGTGCAGATGGACAGCATGGCCGGCCGCTATCCGGCACAGCTTTCCGGCGGCCAGAAACAGCGCGTGGCGCTGGCCCGGGCACTCGCCCTGGAACCGGAGGTGCTGCTGCTCGACGAACCCTTCGGGGCCCTCGACGCCAAGGTGCGCAAGGAGCTGCGCCGCTGGTTGCGGCACCTGCACGAACAGATCTCGGTGACCAGCGTTTTCGTCACCCACGACCAGGAAGAGGCCATGGAGGTGTCCGACCAGGTGGTGGTGATGAGCCAGGGCCATATCGAGCAGATCGGCAGCCCTCTGACCGTCTACGAACAACCGGCCAGCCGCTTCGTGTTCGACTTTCTGGGCCATATCAATGCCCTGGAAGGTCTCTACGACGGCACCCTCTGGCAATCCGGCGACGCCCGTCTGCGCCTGGACACCCACGGCGCCTGCCCGGACGGCGCCCTGACCCTGTACCTGCGTCCCCACGAGGCGACCCTGGCCAAGGCGCCCGTGGAGCACGCCCACCTGCCGGTGAAACTGGCGGCCCGCAGCGTGTTCGGCGGCACCGTCACCCTGGAGCTGGAACCGCGCGGCTGGGGCAACGGGGTGCTGGAAGTGGAGCTGGACCGGGACACCTGGGCGGCCCTGGCGCCGGGCCGGGACGACACCCTCTACCTGCTGCCCCGAAGCCTGCAGACCGTGACCTGCGACGGCGATCTCGGTCCGCGCGTGGCGCCCGCCTGAGCCACCCTGTCCGACAACCCGGCCACGGCGCTTGCCCCGACGCCGGGGGCCGGGCTAGAGTGCCGGCTGAAAGGGTTCCCCACCGGCACCCTTGAGAGTATTCTGAATTCATCGCCAACAGCCCCAGGGGCCATCTCTCCCAACTTGGACACACCAGCCGCTTCCCAGCAAGTCAGTCTTGAACCCTACGACTCCCGCCGTCTCGCCAGCCTGTGCGGTCGTCTGGACGAACACATCAAGCAGATCGCCGACCGCCTGCACGTGGATATCCGCAACCGCGGCAACCTGTTCCATCTGTCCGGCGACTCCCGGGCGGTGCAGGCCGCGTCCACGGTGCTCAACGACCTGTACGCCCAGACCGCCGACACCGAGGATCTGACCCCGGAAATGGTGCACCTGCATCTGCAGCAATCCGATCTGTCCGAAAAGGTCGACAACACGGTGGCGTTTCCCAGCGACGACGTGGTGATCCGCACCAAGCGCGTGCGCATCAAGCCGCGCGGCGGCCATCAGCGGGAATACGTGAAAATGATCCGCCGCTTCGACGTGAATTTCGGTATCGGCCCGGCGGGCACCGGCAAGACCTGGCTGGCGGTGGCCTGCGCGGTGGACGCCTTGGAAAAGTCCGAGGTGCAGCGCATTCTGCTGGTGCGCCCGGCGGTGGAAGCCGGCGAGAAACTGGGCTTTCTGCCCGGCGACCTGGCGGAAAAGATCGACCCCTATTTGCGGCCGCTCTACGACGCACTCTACGAAATGCTGGGCTTCGAGAAAGTGGCCAAACTGATGGACCGGCTGGTGATCGAGGTGGCGCCGCTGGCCTATATGCGCGGGCGCACCCTCAACAACAGCTTCGTGATTCTCGACGAAGCGCAGAACACCACCCCGGAACAGATGAAAATGTTCCTGACCCGCATCGGCTTCGGCTCCAAAGCGGTGATCACCGGCGACGTCACCCAGGTGGACCTGCCGCGCCATCAGAAATCCGGGCTGGTCAACGCCCTGGAAGTGCTCGCCGGTGAACAGGAAATCGGCGTCACCCGATTCGACAGCCGCGACGTGGTCCGCCACCCGCTGGTGCAACGCATAGTAGAGGCCTACGACCGTCATGAGCGGGATACCGACCCCCAACGTTGAAGTCCAGTGGGCCAGTGACGCCCCGGACGCCCCCGACGAAGCCGACTTACGCGCCTGGGCCATCAAAGCCGTGGCGGTGGCCGGCGGCGTGGTCGGCGACATTACCCTGCGGGTGGTGGACGACGCGGAAATCCAGACCCTGAACCGGGAATACCGGGGCAAGGACAAGCCCACCAATGTGTTGTCCTTTCCCTTTGAAATGCCCGAAGGGCTGCCCGAGGACGCTTGCGCGCCGCTGCTCGGCGACATCGTGATCAGCGCCCCGGTGGTGAAACGGGAAGCCGCCGAACAACACAAACCCCTGCAGGCCCACTGGGCGCACATGGTCACCCACGGCGTGCTGCATCTGCTCGGCTTTGATCACATCGACGACGACGACGCGGACGTAATGGAAACCCTGGAAATCCGCGCTCTGGCCGAGCAGGGTTACCCTGATCCCTATACCGTTTCCCATTCAAGCAAGGAGTTGCCTCTCTAATGTCGGACGACTATTCCGATAACGGCACCAGCCGAAGTTGGCTGGAGCGCGTCGGCCAGTTCTTCACCTCCACCCCGGGTTCCCGGGACGAACTGCTGGACCTGATGCGCTCCATGCGCGACAGCGACATTATTGACGGCGACACCCTGGGCATCATCGAGGGCGCCATTTGCGTCAGCGAGATGCAGGTGCGCGAGATCCTGATCCCCCGTTCGCAAATGGTCAGCATCCGTGCGTCCGACGACCCCCGCGACTTTCTTCCCACCATCATCGACTGCGCCCACAGCCGCTTCCCGGTGCTCGGCGACGACCCGGACGAAATCATCGGCATCCTGCTCGCCAAGGACCTTCTGCCGCTGATCCTGGAGCCGGCGCGCATGGAGCGTTTCGTGATCAAGGACCATGTGCGCTCGGCGATGGTGGTGCCGGAATCCAAACGCCTGGATTCGCTGCTGCGCGAATTTCGCATCACCAAGAATCACATGGCCATCGTGGTCAATGAATACGGCGGCGTGGCCGGCCTGGTCACCATCGAGGACGTGCTCGAACAAATCGTCGGCGAGATCGAGGACGAACACGACATCGATGACGACGACTACCTGATCAAGGACCTGGAAGGCGACGACTTCACGGTCAAGGCGATCACCCCCATCGACGAGTTCAACGAACACTTCAAAACCCGCTACCGGGACGACGAATTCGACACCATCGGCGGCCTGGTGATGCAGGCCTTCGGTCATCTGCCGCAGCGGGAAGAGTCGGTGGACATGGGCAACCTGCGCTTCACCGTCCTCAGCGCCGACGGCCGCACCATTCGACTGTTGCGGGTGGCACCGCTGAACGCCGACGGCGACGCCCAGACCACGGACGGCTGATGACGCCGCTGCGTTTTCTGGTACGCCGCCGCAGTGCCTTCAACCAAATCACCCGGGGGCTGGACCTCAACCTGAGATCGCGGCTGCGCCAGGTGTTTTTCTGGCTACTGGTACTCACCGCGCTGCACACCGCGGCCATGATGCTGTTCGAGGGGCTCGGCTGGGGTGACGCGCTGTGGCTGACCCTCACCACCCTCACCACGGTGGGCTATGGCGACCTGTCGGCGGCCACGCCCGCGGGCCGCGTGGCCACCGTGCTGCTGCTCTACGTGGCCGGCATCACCTTGCTGGCGCAATTGGCCAGCGACTATATCGACCACCGCCTCAAGCGTAAGGAATACATGCTTAAAGGCCGCTGGAGATGGCGAATGAAAGATCACCTGGTAATCATCAACAGCCCCAAGCACAGCCCGGCGCTGTACTTTGAACGACTGGTGCAACAACTGCATGCCACGGAACAATTCGCCGACATCCCGGTGCTGATCCTCACCGATGTCTTCCCCGACGGCCTGCCCGCCTCGCTGCGCGAAGAAGGCGTGGTGCATTACCACGCCGAATCCTCCGACCGGGACGCCCTGGAAGCAGTGAACCCGGACCGCGCCAAGGCGATCATCGTGCTGGCCCGGGATGAATACAGCCGCATCTCCGACAGCGTGACCCTGGACGTGATCCTCCAGCTTAAAGCGCTGTACGGCGAGGCCCTGCCCTACACCGTGGCGGAATGCGTCCACGAGGATAACCGCCGCCGTGCCCTCAGCGTCGGCGCCAGCACCACCCTGCGCCCGGTGCGCGCCTACCCGGAAATGCTGGTGCGCTCCCTGGTGGCGCCGGGCACTGAAAAGATTCTGGAAAACCTCTTCACCCACCACGACGACCACGCCATGCGCTACGCGGTGCCCGTGGAAAACGCGGTCTGGGCGGACGTGGCCTGCCGCCTGATGAACGGCGGCCTGGGCACGCTGATGGCCTACGTCGACGACCACGAAACCGTGGTCTGCCACCCGGCCCACGACCACCGGTTCAGCGCCGACAGCCTGATCCTGATGGTGCGCGCGGAAGCCATCCCTTCGGAACTAGCGGTACGCGACTGCCTGACCGAGAGAGCCTGAATTGCAGCCCGGGTTGGCGGCGTGCCATGGATTGCCGGCGCCAACTTGCGTATAACAAGGCGTCGCCTACCCGGCCTTACTTTGTCTTTCAGCCATCGTGACCCTGCTTATGCGCAACCTGTTTCTGGCCTTGATCGCCGGCCTGCTGTTCCCCCTGGCGTTCGCCCCTTACGATCTGTGGCCGTTACTGCTGGTCAGCGTGGCGCTGGGCTATTGGGTTCAGGCCAGCGCCGGATCCGCTAAAGCGGCCCTGCTGAGCGGTTGGGTCTATGGTCTGGGCATGTTCGGGTTCGGCGTGGCCTGGCTGCAGGTGTCGATGACCGATTACGGCTATATGCCACTTTGGATGGCGGTGCCCGCCACCGCCGCCTTCGCCGCGCTGCTCGCGCTGTTTTTCGGCCTGGCGTTCTGGCTGACCCGCCGCTTCGGCGGCGGCGGGCTGATGTTCGCCGGCGCCTGGGTACTGGCGGACTGGTTGCGGGGTTGGCTGCTCACCGGTTTTCCCTGGCTGTACGGCGGCTACGCGCTGATCGACACGCCGCTGGCCGGGCTGGCGCCGCTGGGCGGCATCTGGCTGATGACCATGGCGGCGGTGATACTGCCCGCCACCGCCGTGGAACTGGTGTTGCGGCGGGGCCAGGCGACCGGGCCGCTGGTGTTGTCCCTGACGCTGATCGTGGCGGGGTTGGTGGGCGGCCAGGTCACCTTCACCCACGCCGAAGGCGAGCGCCAGCCGGTGGCCCTGGTGCAGGGCAACGTGCCGCAGGACTTGAAATGGCTGGCGACCATGCGCGAGGAAACCCGCGAGATTTACGCCGGCCTCACCGAAGGCCTGCCGGAAGATACACTGGTGGTATGGCCGGAATCGGCGATGATCGAGTTTTACCAGGACATCGACGGCTTCGTGGACGACCAGGGCGAAGCGGTGGCGGCCAAGGGCGGCGCGCTGATCAGCGGCCTGCCATGGCGCGATGAAAGCCGCACCCCGACCACCTACCACAACAGCATCGCGGTGGTGGGCACGGAAACCGATGACGGCGTCTACCATAAACAGAAGCTGGTGCCGTTCGGCGAGTACGTGCCGCTGCAAGGGCTGATTCGCGGCCTGATCCCGTTCTTCGACATGCCGATGTCGAGTTTCACGCCGGGCAGCCCGCGCCAACCCAATCTGCATGCCCTGGGCCATGAGATCGCGCCCTTTATCTGCTACGAGATTCTTTATCCGGAACTGGTAGCGAGCCGCACCGGCGGCGCAGACGTGCTGCTGACGATCAGCAACGACGCCTGGTTCGGCACCTCGGCGGGGCCCCACCAGCACTTCCAGATGACCCGGCTGCGCGCCCTGGAAACCCGCCGCTGGCTGCTGCGCGGCACCAATAACGGCATCACCGCGGTGGTCGACCACCACGGCAAGGTGGTCGACCGGCTGCCTCAGTTCGAACGCGACGTGCTGGTCGCCGAGTACCAGCCGCGTCAGGGCGAGACCCCATTCATGCTGGCCGGCGTCTGGCCTACCCTGCTGCTGGCGCTGGCGTTCGTGGTGCTGGGCCGGGGCCGCCGGGCCCGGGGATTGCTGGAGTCATTCTGATGCTGACGTTATATACCGTTTAGGAATAAGCTTATAATCTAATTTGACAGGACCTCCTGGCCAACCTATAACGGAAGCCGGGCGCGAGGTACGCCCGGCTGTTTTTTCCGTTCAGGAGGTTTCATGTCCCCGTCCGCCGCCGGCATCCCGCAGGTAGAGAGTTTTTTCGATCCGGTCACCAACACCGTCAGCTATGTGGTTATCGACCCGCAAAGCCGGCGCTGCGCGTTGGTGGACTCGGTGCTCGACTACGACGCCGCCTCCGGGCACACCAGCCACGCCGGCGCGCAAAAGCTGGTGGACTTCGTGCGCGCCCAGAACCTGACCGTGGACTGGCTGCTGGAAACCCACGTGCACGCCGACCATCTGTCCGCCGCGCCCTGGCTCCAGGAGCAGGTCGGCGGCAAGCTGGCCATCGGCGATCACATCCGCACCGTCCAGGACACCTTCGGCAAGGTGTTCAACGCCGGCACCGACTTTGCCCGCGACGGCAGCCAGTTCGATCACCTTTTCCATGACGGCGACCGCTACCAGGTCGGCGAACTGCAGGCCCGCGCCCTGCACACCCCCGGCCACACGCCCGCCTGCATGAGCCATCTGATTGGCGACGCCCTCTTTGTCGGCGACACCCTGTTCATGCCCGACTACGGCACCGCCCGCTGCGACTTCCCCGGCGGCGACGCGCGCACCCTGTACCGCTCGATCCGCAAGCTGCTGGCGCTGCCCGATGAGACCCGCGTGTTTCTCTGCCACGACTACCTGCCGGAAGGGCGCGACCGGTTTTGCTGGCAGACCACCATCGGCGAGCAGCGCCGTCACAACATCCATGTGCACGAGGGCATCAGCGAGGCGCAGTTCGTGGCCATGCGCGAAGAGCGCGACGCGACCCTCGGCATGCCGCGTCTGATTCTGCCCTCGGTGCAGGTGAACATGCGCGCCGGGCATTTGCCGCCGCCGGAGGACAACGGCGTGCGCTACATGAAAATTCCGTTGAACCGTCTTTAGGAGCAGCCGATGTCGGACTACAAACGCCTATCGCCCAATCTGGCCGTGGCCGGGCAGATCCAGCCCGGTGAGCTGGAGGACATTGCCCGGCAGGGTTTCCACACCGTAATCAACAACCGCCCGGACGGTGAGGGTGACGACCAGCCCACCAGCGACGCGCTGAAGCAGGCGGCCCGCGCCGCCGGGCTGGCCTATTACCACCTGCCGGTGACGCCCGGCGATATCCGTGACACCGACGTCATGGGGTTCGCCGGGCTGATGCAGCAGGCGCGGGGCCCGGTGCTGGCGTTTTGCCGCACCGGCAACCGCAGCAGCTCACTGTGGGCGCTGTCGGAAAGCACGCGCACCGACCCGGAAACGCTGATCGCCACCGCCGACCAGGCCGGCTATGACCTGAGCAAGCAGGAAGCGCGGCTGCAAGAGCGCTGGCGCGCCGGTCCCGAGACACAGCCCCAATCCAGCCATTCCGCGGCCACCACCTGGGACGTGCTGGTGGTGGGCGGTGGTGCCGGCGGTCTGGCGGCCGCCGCCAGCCTGCTCAAACGCCGGCCGTCGCTGAGCATCGCGGTGATCGAGCCCGCCGACACCCATTACTACCAGCCCGCCTGGACCCTGGTGGGCGGCGGCGCCTTCGACCCCGCCGACACCGCCCGGCCGATGGCCTCGGTGATGCCCCGGGGCGTGAAGTGGATCCAGTCACGGGTGGAAGCCTTCGTGCCGGAACAGAATCAGGTGGTGCTGGACGACGGCGGCCGGGTCAGCTACCGCATGCTGGTGGCCGCTCCCGGCCTGGAGCTGCATCTGGACGGCGTGGAGGGTCTGCGCGACGGGCTGGGCCGCAACGGCGTCACCTCCAATTACCTGTTCGAATACGCGCCCTACACCTGGCAGTGCGTACGCGACCTGCGCCAGGGCCGCGCCCTGTTCACACAACCGCCGATGCCGATCAAATGCGCCGGCGCGCCGCAGAAGGCGCTCTATCTGTCCTGTGACCACTGGCGCAGACAGCATCGCTTGAGCAATATCGACGTGCGGTTCCACAACGCCGGCGGCGTACTGTTCGGGGTGGAAACCTTCGTGCCGCCGCTGATGGAATACATGCGCCGCTATCAGGTGGGGCTGAACTTCAACAGCACCCTGAAAGCGGTGGACGCCGGCGCCCGTAAAGCCTGGTTCGTGGACACCGATGCGGACGGCAACCGCCAGGAGCGCGAAGAAGCCTTCGACATGCTGCATGTCACGCCGCCGCAGCGGGCGCCGCGCTGCGTGCGAGACAGCGCCCTGGCCAACGACGCCGGCTGGCTGGACGCGGATCCCGACACCCTGCGCCATAACCGTTTCGAAAACGTGTTCGCCATCGGCGACGCCAGCGGCACCGGCAACGCCAAAACCGCCGCGGCGGTGCGCAAGCAGGCGCCGGTGGTCGCCGCCAATCTGCTCGCCACCCTGGACGGCAAGCCCATGGGCGGCCGCTATCAGGGCTACGGTGCCTGCCCGCTGACGGTGGAAAGGGGCAAGGTGATCCTCGCCGAATTCGGCTATCAGGGAGCGCTGCAACCCAGCTTTCCGCTGGATCCGACCAAGGCGCGCAGCAGCTACTGGTGGCTGAAAGCCAAAGCCATGCCGCGCATCTACTTCGACCTGATGCTGAAAGGCCGTGAATGGCTCACCGGCTGACCCTGGTCCCCTGGCTGAAAGGCTACCGGCCCGGCGACGCCGCCGCCGACGGCCTGGCGGCGCTGATCGTCACCCTGATGCTGATCCCGCAGAGCCTGGCCTATGCGCTGGTCGCCGGGGTGCCGGCGCAAATGGGCCTGTACGCCAGCATCCTTCCCTTGCTCGCTTACGCCCTGTTCGGTTCCAGCCGCACCCTGGCGGTGGGCCCGGTGGCGGTGGTGTCGCTGATGACGGCCGCCGCCGCCGGGCAGGTGGCCGGCGGCGACAGCGGCGCCTACCTGGCGGCCACGGTGATCCTGGCGCTGCTCTCCGGCGGCTTCCTGGTCGCCATGGGCCTGCTGCGCCTGGGCTGGATCGCCAACCTGCTCAGCCATTCGGTGATCAGCGGCTTTATCACCGCGTCCGGGCTGTTGATCGCCGCCAGCCAGCTTAAGCACCTGCTGGGTATTCCGATGCAGGGCGACACGCTTTGGGAACTGGTGCTGTCGGCGTTCCGCGAGGCCGACGGCATCAACAGCGCCACCCTGCTGGTGGGCGCCGCCGCCCTGCTCTTCCTGCTGTGGGCGCGCGGTCCGCTGAAACGCCTGCTGGCGCGCACGCCGCTGCCGCCCATGCTGGCCGATCTGCTCGCCAAGGCCGGGCCGGTGCTGGCGGTGATCGGCACCACCGTGGCGGTGGCGGCCGGCGACCTGCAAAGCCAGGGCGTGGCGGTGGTCGGCGCCATCCCCGGCGGCCTGCCGGCGCTGTCGTTGCCGGCGTTCGACGCCGGCCTGTGGGGCCGGCTGGCGTTGCCGGCGTTGTTGATCAGCCTGATCGGCTTCGTGGAATCGGTGTCGGTGGCGCAGACCCTGGCCGCCAAGCGGCGCCAGCGGGTCGACAGCAACTCCGAGCTGATCGGCCTGGGCGCTGCCAATCTGGCGTCCGGGGTAAGCGGCGGCTTCCCGGTCACCGGCGGTTTTTCCCGCTCGGTGGTCAATTTCGACGCCGGTGCGCGCAGCCCCATGGCCGGCGTGTTCACCGCCGGAGGGATCGCGCTCACCGCGCTGTTTTTCACGCCCTGGTTTTACTACCTGCCCAAGGCCACCCTGGCGGCGACCATCATCGTGGCGGTGCTGACCCTGGTGGACCTGGACGCCCTTCGGCGCGCCTGGCGCTATTCCAAGGCGGACTTCACCGCCATGCTGGTGACCCTGGCCGGGGTGCTTCTCGCGGGCGTGGAAATCGGCGTGCTCGCCGGGGTCGGCGCGGCGCTGGGGCTGCATCTATGGCGCACCAGCCAGCCGCACATGGCCGAGCTGGGGCAAATGCCGGGCACCGAGCATTTCCGCAATGTGCGCCGCCACCCGGTGATCACCTCGCCCCGGGTGCTGTCGATCCGGGTGGACGAATCCCTGTACTTCGCCAACGCCCGGCGCACCGAGGACGCCATCTACGACATGGCGCTCCATTGCGACGGCCGCCGCCATGTGGTGTTGCTTTGTTCGGCCATCAACCATATCGACGCCAGCGCTCTGGACAGTCTGGAAAGCCTCAACCGGCGTCTGATGGACGCCGGCGTCACCCTGCATTTGTCGGAGGTGAAGGGCCCGGTGATGGACCAGCTGAAACGCAGCGACTTTCCGCGGCACCTCACCGGGGAGGTATTTATGACCCATTACCAGGCTCTGGTAGCCCTGGATGCCGAAACCAGCGAGCGGGCTTCAAGCCTCAAGCCACAAGCTGCAAGCAGACCCTGAACAACGTGAACTTCCAGGACACGGCCGCCTGTTTCGGTACGGGCACGGCGTCCGTGCCGGCACGGCCAGGCTGAAGCTTGCGGCTTGTAGCTTGCAGCTACCGGAAATAACGCAGGTGGTACCAGATCAGCGCGGCCCACTCGCGCCAGATCACCGGCAATTGCGACAGCGCTCCGGCGGAGGGCGCCCAGGCGGGCTTGGGGAGGGATTCCAACGCCACCGCCTCGACCCGAACGCCGTGGCGCTGAAAGCAGAGTATCGCCCTGGGCATATGGGCGCGGTCGGTGACCAGCACCACCGACTGCACGCCCAGAGGACGCAGCAGCGCCGCGGTATTGCGGGCGTTTTCCCAGGTGCTGCGGCTGTTCGGTTCGATGTGGGCACGGGCCTCGGGCCAGACCCGCAGCACTTCCCGTTCCATCATGCCGGCCTCGGAGTCGGCCGGGTTGTCGGGGATCCGGTCCTCGGCGCCGCCAGTGAGAACGATCGGCAGATCGCGCTGCCAGGCCTCACGCAGGCCGGCCTGCACCCGCCGCAGTCCGGCGGGATTGAGGCGGTAGCCCTGACCGTCGCGTTGCCGCCCGGCGCCCAACACCACCACCGCGCTCGGCCGCGCGCCGGGCTCCTTCGCCGGCAACGGCGGGTAGAACTGCCGCACCACCGCCGGCAGCGTGGCGCCGATCAATACCAACGCCAGGGCGGCGGTAATCAACATACCGCGCATCCGCTGTCTGCCCGCCTTATGCTCATGTATCCTATGTCCCTTCCAATTCTTGTTCGTATTCCAGCAACACCCGACATCAAGAGAGCCGATGGACGCACAGTATCGCCCCGACCAGGTAGAACGGGAAGCCCAGCAGCACTGGGAAGAGTCCCGCAGTTTCAAAGTCACCGAGCAGCCCGGTAAAGAGACCTTCTATTGCCTGAGCATGTTCCCCTACCCGTCGGGCCGGCTGCACATGGGCCATGTGCGCAATTACACCATCGGTGACGTGATCAGCCGTTATCAGCGGATGCAAGGCAAGAACGTGCTGCAACCCATGGGTTGGGATGCCTTCGGGCTGCCGGCGGAAAACGCGGCGATCAAGAATAAAAGCGCCCCCGCCGCCTGGACCTACGAAAACATCGATTACATGCGCGCCCAGTTGCGACGGCTCGGGTTCGGCTACGACTGGGACCGCGAGCTGGCCACCTGCCGGCCGGACTACTACCGCTGGGAACAGTGGTTCTTCACCCAGCTCTACGAAAAGGGCCTGGTGTACAAGAAGATGTCCACCGTGAACTGGGACCCGGTGGATCAGACCGTGCTCGCCAACGAGCAGGTGATTGAAGGGCGCGGCTGGCGCTCCGGCGCCCTGGTGGAACGCAAGGACATTCCGCAGTGGTTCGTGAAAATCACCGCCTACGCGGACGAACTGCTCAACGACCTGGATCAGCTGGACGGCTGGCCGGAGCAGGTCAAGGCGATGCAGAAAAACTGGATCGGCCGCTCCGAGGGCGTGGAACTGGACTTCGCCATCGAGGGCCCGCAAGGCAATGATCTGCTGCGCGTCTACACCACCCGCCCGGACACCCTGATGGGCGTGAGCTATATGGCGGTGGCCGCCGACCACCCGTTGGCCAAGGCGGCCGCCGAACGCGACCCGGAAGTGGCCGCCTTCGTGGACGAATGCCAGCGCGCCGGCGTGGCGGAAGCGGACATCGCCACCATGGAAAAGAAAGGCATCTTCACCGGGGTGCACGCCCGGCATCCGATCAGCGGCGAGGAAGTGCCGGTATGGATCGCCAACTTCGTGCTGATGAGCTACGGCACCGGCGCGGTGATGGCGGTGCCCGCCCACGACCAGCGCGACTTCGAGTTCGCACACAAGTACGGCCTGCCCATCAATCAAGTAATCGAACCCGCCCACGGCGAGGCCATTGATCTGGACAGCGAGGCCTTCACCGCCAAGGGTAAATTGGTGAACAGTGGCGAGTTCGACGGCCTGACTTCCGAACAGGCGTTCGACGCCATCGCCGCCTGGCTGGCGGAACGCGGCCTGGGCGAGAAAAAGGTCAACTACCGGTTGCGCGACTGGGGCGTGTCCCGGCAGCGCTATTGGGGTGCGCCGATTCCCATGCTGACGCTGGAAGACGGCAGCCAGGTGCCCGTGCCCGAGGACCAGCTGCCCGTGGCGCTGCCCGAAGAGGTGGAAATGGACGGTGTGGTGTCGCCGATCAAGGCCGACCCGGAGTGGGCCAAAACCACCTACCAGGGTCAGCCCGCCACCCGCGAAACCGACACCTTCGACACCTTCATGGAATCGAGCTGGTACTACGCCCGCTTCACCTGCCCGGATGACGACCAGGCAATGCTGGACCCGGCCCGCGCCAACTATTGGCTGCCGGTGGACCAGTACGTGGGCGGCATCGAGCACGCCATTCTGCACCTGCTGTACGCGCGCTTCTTCCATAAGCTGCTGCGCGACACCGGCCTGGTGGACTCCGACGAGCCGTTCAAACAGCTGCTGTGCCAGGGCATGGTGCTCAAGGACGGGGCCAAGATGTCCAAGTCCAAGGGCAATACCGTGGACCCGCAGCAAATGATCGAGGAATTCGGCGCCGACACCGTGCGCCTGTTCATGATGTTCGCGGCGCCTCCGGAGCAGTCCCTGGAGTGGAACGATTCCGGTGTCGAGGGCGCCCACCGCTTCCTTAAGCGCCTGTGGCGGCTGGTGGCGGAACACGTGGAAGGCGGCGCCGCGCCGGCACTGGAGCCCGCCACGCTGGACGACAGCGGCAAGGCACTGCGCCGCAAAACCCACGAGACCATTGAAAAAGTCAGCGATGACTTCAGCCGCCGCTACACCTTCAACACCGCCATCGCCGCGGTGATGGAACTGAGCAATGAAATCAGCCGCTCGTTCAACGAAGGCGGCGATGAAGGTCCGGCCCGCGCGGTGCGCCAGGAAGCCCTGGAAGCGGCGGTGCTGCTGCTGTCCCCGATCGTGCCCCACGCCGCCCACGCCCTCTGGGGCGCCCTGGGCCACGACCAGGCGGTGATCGACGCGGCCTGGCCGGCGGTGGACGAAAGCGCCCTGGTCAAGGACAGCCTGGAAATGGTGGTGCAGGTGAATGGCAAGGTGCGCGCCAAGCTCAACGTGCCGGCCAACGCCGACAAGGAGAGCGTGGAAACCATGGCCCGCGAGGAACCCAACGTGGTGCGCTTCATCGAGGACAAGACCATCCGCAAGGTGATCGTCGTACCCGGTAAACTGGTTAATATCGTCGCCAATTAACAGCCGCCCGGCACCGATTTACCCGGACCGGGCGACAGGAGACCGCAAGTGATCAGCCACGTCAGAATCGCCCTGGTGATCGTACTCACCGCCCTGACCCTGTCGGCCTGCTCCGGCTGGCAGTTGCGCGGCCAGACCTCCACGCCGGAACTGGAATCGATCACCCTGGAAGGCGCCAGTGCCCGGCTGCGCTATACCCTGGAAAACGAGCTGGAACCCAGTGGCGTGCTGATTCACGGCCAGTCGCAGAACATCGTGATGATTCTCGACGAGCGCTGGGACAGCCGCACCGCGGCGGTGGACGACCGCGGCCGGGCCGCCGAGCGCGAGCTGCGCTACGAGATCACCTGGCAACTGGTGGACCGCGACACCGAGGCAATGCTCAACCCGCCCCGGCGCATTGCCGCGCTGCGCAGCTTCGCCTACTCACCGGATAACGTCACCGCCACCTCCGACGAGGAAGAACTGGTGCGCGACGATCTGTACGAAGACGTGGCCTACCGGCTGATCAACCAGCTGGCCAACGCCGCCCGTAAAATCGACAGCCGGGACCGCTGAACGCCATGCGCCTGCGTGTGGAGCAACTCGCCAAGCATCTGCAAAACGACCTGCTGCCGGTGTATCTGGTAGCCGGCGACGAGCCCCTGCAGCAAGACGAATGCCTGGACGCCCTGCGCGCCGCCGCCCGCCGGAAAGGCTTTGACGAACGCCACCGCTTCAGCGCCGACACCGGCATCGACTGGAACGCCCTGCTCAACGAATCGCAAAGCATGAGCCTGTTCGGCGGCCGCCGGATCCTGGAACTGGTGCTGCTGGAAAAACGCCCGGACAAAACCGGCAGCCAGATTCTGCGCGACCTGCTCGACCACCCCAACGACGACACCCTGATTCTGATCCGCTGCTCGCGGCTGGACCGTCGCAAGGACTGGAACAGCGCCTGGGTGAAAGCGGTGGAGAGCGTCGGCGCGGTGGTGGAAATCTGGCCGGTGGAAGGCAAGCAGCTGCAGCACTGGCTGCGTGACCGGCTCGCCGGGCTCAAGCTTTCCATCGACGACGACGCCCTGGAATTGCTGATCCAGCGCAGCGAAGGCAACCTGCTGGCCGCCGCCCAGGAAGTGGACAAACTCGCCCTGCTGGCCACGGACGGCCGCGTCGACGCCGCCACCGTGCAGCAGGCGGTGGGCGACTCCAGCCGGTACACCCCATTCGACCTCACCGACGCCACCAGCGGTGGCGACGCCGACCGGGCATTGCGCATTCTGCGCACCCTGCGCGCCGAAGGCGTCGAAGCGCCGGTGGTGCTGTGGGCCCTGGGCCGGGAAATCCGCGCCCTGGACGCCCTCGCCACCGGCGGCGCCCCGCCGCGCCTGCCCCCCCAACGGCTGCGCGCTCTGCAGGCCCAGGCCGGCCGCATGCCGCCACGCCAGCTGCATCAGTGCCAGGCGCTGGCGATCCGCGCCGACCAGGCCGTCAAAGGCATGGGGCCCGGCGACCCCTGGCAATTTCTCGCCGGCCTGGTGATGCGCCTGTGCGGCAACCCCCTGCCGGCCATCCTGGAAAAGTAACCGTCGCCGTTTTGGCCCCTTCGCCCCCGGCGCCGGCGGGTCGGCTTTGCTAGCCTTCGGCGTTGCGATCACCACCACAGGCAGGACCGCCATGGACAAGCACGCCCCGGACACTTCCTCGATCAGCTTTACCGCGCTTTACACCGGCCAGGTGTGGGTACGCAACGGCCTGTCCGAGGGGTTCTTTCATACCCGTTCCGGGGCGCTGCTGTACGGCGCCATGAGCCCCATGGAGGCGCTCGGAAAGCGGGTACTGGGCGGCAATATCCGCACCTTCCTGCTGCAACGCCACCATCTGATCGACGCCCGCCTGGAGGCGTTGATCGAGCAACACCCGGATTTGCAGGTGGTGGAAATCGCCTGCGGCCTGTCACCGCGTGGCTGCCGCTTCCGGCAGCGCTTCCCGTCGATTACTTACGTGGAAGCGGATCTGCCGGACATGGCCGACCGCAAACGCCGGCTGTTGGCCGCCAAGGGCTTTCTCAGTGCCACCCACCGCGTAGCGCCGGTGAACATCCTTGCCGAACATGGCCCGGACAGCGTCGCCACGCTTCTCGACGGCCTGGACCCGGCGCGCCCGGTGGCGGTAATCACCGAAGGCTTGATCAACTACTTCAGCCTGGAAACCGTGACCCCCTTCTGGGGCCGACTGGCCACCGGGCTGCGGCGCTTTCCGCTGGGCGTGTACCTGAGCGACAACTACCCGCTGTACGCCAACATGCGCTTCCATCGCACGCTGAAAACCCTGGGCGGATTGCTGGGTGCGATATCGCGCAGCCAGGTGGCGTTCCACTTCCGCTCCGACGCCGACACCGAGCGCCATTTCCTGAACCAGGGCTTCGATGCGCTCACCGTGCACGACCCGGCGGATTTCTACGCCGCCCTGCCCATCCCCCGCACCCGCGGCACCCCGATGGTCCGGGTCCTCGAAGCCTCCGTCTCCTGAATTTGTAGGAGCGGACCCTGTGGGAGCGGGCCCTGCCCGCGAAAGGCAAGCAAAGCTTGCCGGCAGGATTCCAGAGGCTTTTCTCTCCAGAGAGCCCGCACCGGGATCGGGTGTGCCCATCCAGGACACGCTGCGAGTACATCCCTGTAAGCTCGGATTTGGCCATCCCTGGCCAAATACGGTCCTGGATGGGCACACCCGATCCCGGCGCTCCTTGGAAGATGCCAAG
>Ga0310342_100000052_pt1 | contig 53039 bp, 45 predicted proteins | sample S15DNA20500_MG_FD_206155 | JGI IMG/M metagenome (GOLD analysis project Ga0310342, IMG submission 206155) | Marine microbial communities from station ALOHA, North Pacific Subtropical Gyre - S1503-DNA-20-500_MG | ecosystem: Environmental > Aquatic > Marine > Oceanic | place: Pacific Ocean: North... | reverse complement strand
TTTCGACCCGTCGTGTTACGGGATGCCGGCCCAGACCATTTCTGAGATGAGCGTGGGCCGTCATGGTTGATGGCCAAGACGGTATCTGTAGGCTTGTGTTCGGCTCCCTGCCTCACACAGTCCTGGATACGAGCACCGAGACCGAACCTCCCGAATACTGCCAGCCGCCCAGCGCGGCTTTGTAGAAAGGTTCGGTGCCAGCTATAACCCGGGGCGCCGAAATATCTCCATCGAGCGGGTCTGTGTTATGCCCTTCCGGGACCCTGGAGAACAGGACGTTCGACAGGGAGCCTCCAGGGACGGATTCACGGCGTTCCCGGAAGGGCATAACACAGACCCGCGATCCCGCTGGAGAAACCTTCCCGCTAGTGCGCGATGGACCAAAAAAAGCCCCCGATAAACGGGGGCTGGCGAGGCCGACTCTCATCAGCTAAAAACGCTCTCCCAAGGCGCTCGAACTCTACAGATTGGCGGGCCGCCCCTGATCCGGCTGGCTGTAATCGCAGACGCCGTCCGGGAACACCGCGTTGAGCCGGGCGATCTGATCGCCGTCCGGCTCCCAGTCACCGTAGGTGCCGTCGCTCAGAGCGGTGGCCACGGGTTTCAAACCACATTTGAAGACGTCGCCCTCGGTGGGCGCGCCGGCGACGATCCGCGAGGTGGTATAGATCGGGAATTCGCTGGTGCAGGCCCCCGCCGGGGCGTCGTCCAGCGCGCCGTCCCAGACGTCGTCACCATGGGCGATCAGGGTGCCGTCGGTGGCGAAGCAGCTGTCCTGGGCCAGCGCGGGCCGGTTGTCGGCGACGCTCCGGCCCGGGTTGGCGCGGATATTGGCCATCCAGTCCTCGATCACTTGCAGCGCCATGGGCACATGGCTGAAGGCTTCCTCGGGGCGGGCGTCGGTGAACCAGATCACCTGGTTGTCCGCGTGGCCGGCGAAGTCGACCATACGCTGGCGGACCACGAAGGACTGGTGCACGTTGTGCATGTCCAGTTCGTGTTCCAAATAGGGGCGCCAATCGATAATCGGTATGCCGCCGGAATCACCGTGGAACACCATCCCGGAGGTGTAGGCGCCGTTCATCGCCTGCAGACTGCCTTCGGTACGCGGTGCCGGTACCGAGGGATCTTCGCTGAGGGTCATGTTACGGCGGCTCCAGGGGTCGAACAGGGACGGGTCACCCATCACGTCCGCCTCGCTGTAGAGGAACGGGAAGCCTTCCTGAACCATGTCTTTCTGGTCCTTCCAACCCCCCACCTGTTCGTTCAGCGACAGGAATTCTTCTTCGGTGATGTTGCCGTCGAGCAGCGCCTGCAGGCCGTACTGCACGCCCACGTTATCGAACAGCGTATTGGGATAGCCGTCGCCGTCGACGCCATAGATATTGCGCAGGTCGTCGTAATGGCTCCAGTTGACCGTCGCCATCAGACCGGCGGGCTGCATCTGCTCCTGGTTATCCGCTTGCCCGTAGAAGGGGTTCATGGTCAGCGGCGTGAGCCCGCGCCAGGATTCCACGCACTCGGTGGATCCGGGGGCGCCGCCGTAGCCGAACATTTGTTTGGCGCCATAGAGGGGATCGGGCACGGCATCGGTGGCGTTAAGACCGACCAGCCAGGTGCGGTTGGTGGTGGTTTCCCACTTTTCGTTGCCCTGATCGGTGACGTCCATGTAGTGCTCAAGCAGCTCGCAGTCACCGATGTGGATGGTCTGGGTGACCATGTCCGGGTAGCTCTGAACCGGAATCGCCGCGTCGATCAGGCCCGGATGATTCTGCGCGTAAACGTACTGCTGGATGGCGCCGCCGGAGGCGCCCAGGCCCACGGTGTAGAGCGGCTCGCCGTATTCCTCGACGAAGCGCTCCTTGACCATCAGCGCGGTTTCGCCGCCCACCTGCATGTTGTAGTGCTCGCTCATGCGGGTGCCGGTGGAGTAGATGATGGCGTAGCCCTGGCCCAGCACGTCCGGCTGCAGGGCGCGCCGGTTGTAGTCCATGCTGCCCTGGGTGTGGCCGATGCCCACGCCGCCCTGGAAGCGGTACATCAGACGGCCGTTCCACAGGCCGGTGTCCAGGGAGCCGGGCTCTTCGCCGGCTTCCGCGAGCATGGCGATGGAGTAGATAAAGCGGTTGATGGTGCCGCGCTCCCAGCGCACCACGAAGTCCACTTCGCGGCCGTCCATCAGTGTGGTGGTGGCCATGTCCGCGGGCCGGGAATCGCCCTCGGGCAGCGGCTTGTACTGATTGCCGGTGGTCCGGTACCAGTATTCGGTATAGGGCTCGATGCCGCAGTCACGGCTCAGACCAATCACGTTGTCCTCGCTGTCGCGCACCGGGAAGCCTTCATTGCCCTGGGTGTCCACCAACGGCTGCTTATCCAGCTCCGATACCGTGGTGCACACGAATGGATACTGGTGCGGTCCGGAGAACATCGGCCCCTCAACCGGGTGGTTGGTCAGCGTCAGGCGGGCCAGGGTACCGTGGTCCGGGTGGCGCACCAGCAAGGTGTTGTCGCCCTCTTCCAGGCCCTCGACCATCCCTTCCAAGGCGCCGTCGCGTATTTCAAAGCCGGACAGATCCACCGGCTCGCCGTTGAGTCTGAGCTGTGCCTCGCCGAGCAGGCTGGACGAACCGCTCACCGCCACCCGGGCGTCGCCACCGCTGACCCATTCGGGCGCGCTGGAGACCACCCGCAGCCCCGCCGATGGGGCTTCGTTGCTGGAACTGGAGTCGCCACCGCAGGCGGCGAGCAGACAGGCGACCGCCAAGGCGAGAACGCCGCCGGATACTGGTACTGACATGTTGCTCTCCTGAGTATTGTTGTTATCGCCACCGCCGCGGCGGTATGCACTTTCACGTTAAGAGCGGGTGAAGAACCAAAACAGATACAGTTTCCGGTAAGTGGCTGACACAGTGACGCCCTGTCCACTGTTGCAGTCAAAGAGCGCCAACTGTATCTGTCGCCGGCGCCCCATTCCTGGCTAGATAAAACCGCGCATAACAACAAACAAAGCTCGGGAGAATCATCATGCTTTCCATTCGTTCCGGCGCGGCTCTGGCCGGCGCCGTCTGCGTACTCGGCCTGTTGACCGCCTGTGGCGGCGGCTCCAGTTCCTCCAGCGAGGCACCGCCGACATCCGCCCAGGTGGACCTTTCCGGCCTGGATCTGAGTACCGCGGCCTACTGCGATCTGACCGTCGACGCCCGCTGTCTGTACCCCTTCCCCAACAACTATTTCACCCGCGCCGACGCCGCCACGCCCACCGGCCGGCGGGTTAACTTCCAGGTGGAAGCGATGCCGGTGGCCCAGCCCCTGTCAATCGCGCCCAACCCGCTGGCCCCGGCGGGGGTGGAAACCACCGAAGCCACGCCCATCGATCCCGGGCCCTGGAACCGCAACGACGGTTTCTCGCCCGGCGCCATGATCCAGACCTGGGTGCCGGATGTGGATCTGGCCGCCAGCGGCGCGGTGTCGATCGGCGACTTGTCCGCCGCCATGGACGCCGACGCCCCGATTGTGGTGCTGGACGCGGACACCGGAGAGCGATCATTGATCTGGACGGAGCTGGACGCCAACGCCACCAGCGATGAAGGCCGCGCGCTGATCATCCGTCCGGCGGAAAATCTGATGGAAGGCCGCACCTACATCGTGGCGCTGCGCCACCTTGTGGACAGCGAAGGCGAGCCGATTGAACCCACGCCCCTGTTTCGCGCCTACCGGGATGGCCTCAGAACCGGCGAACCGGCCCTCGAGGCCCGGCGCGACAGCATGACGGCGCTGTTCAACACGCTGGAAAACCACGGCATCGAACGGGACGGCCTGGTCCAGGCCTGGTCGTTCACCGTGGCCAGCCAGAAAAGCCTCACCGAGCGGATGCTGCATATTCGTGACCAGGCTTTCGCGGACCTGGGCGGTGGCGCGCCGGCGTTCACCATTGATCAGGTGGGCGAAGACATCCAAGGCGAGCCCCGTGGCGGCCTGAGCCGGGGCATCAGCGGCACCTTCGAGGTACCGAATTTCCTCAACCAGCCCGGCGGTGTTCCCGGTTCCAGCTTTAACTACGACGGCAGCGATGATCCGGACGCTCTACCGGCGCGCCTGAACGGTGACGACACCGTTACCGCCCGCTTCCGCTGCCAGGTACCGGACACCGCGGTGGCCGACTTCGACGACCCGAACAGCCCGGTGACCCCGGCACGCGCGGCGCTTTACGGCCACGGCCTGTTCGGCGAGGGGCCGGGCGGCGAGTTCCGTTCCGGCAACGTGCGCGCCATGCAAACCGAGCACAACATTCTGTTCTGCGCCACCGACTGGATCGGCATGGCCCAGGAGGACTTCGTCGCCGGGGTCATTCACCGCATCCTCGCCGATGTGTCGCGCCTGCCACGGCAACTGGACCGCAGCCAGCAGGGCATTCTTAACGCCATGTTCCTGGCGGAATTGCTGCGCCACCCGGACGGTTTCGCCAGCCACCCGGCATTCCGGCACGGCCCGTCCGACAGCCTGATCTACGACCCCACGGAAGTGTTCTACGACGGCAACAGCCAGGGCGGCATCCTGGGCGGTGCTCTGGTGGCCACCGCCCCCAATATCCATCGCGGCGTGCTGGGCGTGCCGGGCAGTAACTACAGCCTGCTGCTGCGACGCTATGGCCCGTTCGCGCAACGCTTTGGCGTGGTGCTCTACCAGGCCTACCCGAACGAGCTGGACCGCAGTCTGGTGCTGGGCTTGATGCAAATGCTGTGGGACCGGGCGGAAAACAACGGCTACCTGAGCCACCTGGACGGCCGCTACCTACCGGGCACGCCGACCGGCAAGGCGGTGCTTCTGCACGTCGCCCTGGGCGATCACCAGGTCACCCATTGGAGCGCCGAAGTCACCGCGCGCAGCATCGGCGCGGCGATCCACGAGCCCACCGCGCGCCTCGGCGAGCACCCGGACAGCAACCCCTACGTGGGTATCCCGCGTATCGAAAGCTACCCCTACCACGGCAACGCCATCATGGTGTGGGACTCCGGCGACTTCGATCCGGTGAGCGGTAACGGGACGCCCTACGCACCGAGCAACAACACCGGCCCGGTGGCCGGCGACGACCCGCACGAATCACCGCGCAACACGGTCAGCGCCCGCCAACAGAAATCCGCGTTCATGCGGTCGTTCGGCGCGGTCATCGACGTGTGCGGCAACGACCCGTGCCGCAGCGATGACTACACCGGCTTGAGCCGGGATTAGCCCGCCCCTTTCAACCGGCCGCCAATTCGGCGGCCGCCTCCCCTAACCAGCGCAGGGCCCGACGCACCGTGGCGGTCACCGGGCTGCCGGCGTTCAGGCGCAGATAATCCGCGTGCTTGTTTTCCAGCGAGAACACGCCGCCGGGAAACACGTGAATACCCTGGGCGGCGGCGCGCTGGAACAGGGACACGGTGTCGACCTTCCCGGGCAAACGCACCCAGAGCACACAACCGCCGGTGGGCCGCGTCAGCCGGGTACCTTCCGGAAACCAGCGGCGCACTTCCGCGGCCATGGTTTCCACCTGCTGGCTGAGATGCACGCGCAGATCACGCTGGTGCTGGGCGTAAAAACCACTCTCAAGCAACCGGCCCATGACCATCTGAGAGATCGACGTGGAAGTGATGGTGCTCAATTGTTTGAGCTCGCGGAAACGCTTTTGAAAACGGCCCGCCGCCGCCCAGCCGATCCGCAAGCCGGGCATCAAAGTCTTGGAGAAGCTGTTGCAATACAGCACCAGGCCTTCCTTATCGAACGCCTTCGCGGGCAGGGCGCCGTCCCGATAGACGGTGTCCCCCCAGACATCGTTCTCGATCAACGGCACCTGGTAACGGGCCGACAACGCCACCAGAGCCTGCTTGCGCTCTTCGCTCATGGTAAAACCGAGTGGATTCTGGGCGTTGGGGGACACCATGCAAGCGGCCACGCCGCCGCGCTGAAACACTTTCTCCAGAGCGGTAAGGCTGATGCCGTAACGTGGATGGGTGGGCACCTCCACCACCTTGCGCTGGTGCGTCTCCAGCAACAGTAAAGAACCGTAGTACGTGGGTGACTCCACCACCACCGTGTCACCGGGCCGGCTGACGCTGCGCAACGCCAGCGACAAGCTCTCCATGGCACCGCTGGTGACGATGATATCCTCGGCGGTAACCGGCACCTGGTAAGACAGGCTGCGGCGGGCCAGATGGTGGGTGAACAGAGCGTGGCCGTTGGGGTGCATATAGTCCCACACCTCCAACCCGTGGTGGCGGGTCACGTCGCGCAGGGTGGCCATCACCCGATCCACCGGCAGCACCTCCGGCCCGGGCAAGGCAATGCCGAGCCGGATCATGTCCGGGTTCGCGTGCAGCTCCATGTAATGAAGCACCTGCTCGCTGAGCGACACCTCCACCGGCAGCAACGGATAGCGCGACCCGTCCGGCTCCGGAATATCGTGGATATCCGAGCGGCGCACATAAACCCCGGACTGCGGACGGATGTCCAGATAGCCTTCCGCCTCCAGTTGCCGGTAGCTCTGCATCACCGTATTGACGCTGACCTTGAACAGCTCGCTCATGCGTCGCACGGACGGCAGTTTCTGGCCCACCGTGAAGGTGCCGGCGCCGATCTGTTCCAGCAATCGCTGGCTAATGCGTTCGTACAAAAACCGGTCGTCCATCATGGGACCACCCTGATGTGTTGTTATAAGAAGTCATCCACAGGCTGTATACCATTCTGCCTCAGTCTCGCCTTTTTGTAAGGGCGGCGGCCGACGGGACTTTGTATTTCGGCGCGCGCCCCGATATTGCATACTGTGCGGTCGCGGAACAGGGCTTAATGCAGGCGGGTAGATGATCGACTGGGACAATATCGACACGGTGCTGTTGGACATGGACGGCACCCTGCTGGATCTGGCCTTCGACAACTGGTTCTGGCAGCGCCATGTGCCGGAGCAATACGCGCTCAGCCGTGGCCTGGACTACGCCGAGGCGGAGCGGATTCTGCACGACTGGATCGAGAGCCATCTGGGCACCCTGAACTGGTACTGCCTGGACTTCTGGACCCGGGAGCTGGGGCTGAACATCAGCGCGCTGAAGCGCGCGGCGGCGGACCGCATTGCCGTGCGCCCGGGGGCGGAGGCCTTCCTGGCCGCGCTCGCCGACGGTCCCAAAAGGGTGATCATGGTCACCAACGCCCACCGCGACGCCCTGGATCTGAAGCTGGAACGCACCGGCATCGAGCGCTATTTCGATGCGTTGGTGTCCAGCCACGATTACGGCCACGCCAAGGAGGCGCAGGCGTTCTGGCGCCACCTGAGCCACAGCCACCCGTTCGACCCGGCCCGCGCCCTGCTGGTGGACGACTCCCTGCCGGTGCTGCACTCCGGGCGCTTGTTCGGTCTCGGCCACCTGGCCAGCATCCGCCAGCCGGATTCCAGCCTGCCGGCCCGGGAGCACACCGACCCGTTTCCGGCCATCGACGACTTTCTGCGGGTGCTGCCGTGAACGACGGCGCGCGTATCGATTCCTGGCTGTGGGCGGCCCGCTTTTTTAAAACCCGCAGCCTCGCCAAGCAGGCGATCGAAGGCGGCAAGGTCCAGATCGACGGCGGCAAGGCCAAGCCCAGCAAGGCGGTGCAACCCGGCGACGTGCTCGATATCCGCAAGGGCGACCAGCGCTGGACCGTGGTGGTGGAGGCGGTGGCCAGCAAACGGGGGCCGGCCCGGGTGGCCGAGAGCCTGTACCGGGAAACCGAGGAAAGCGTGGCCGCCCGGCAGCAGTCCGCCGAACAGAAACGTCTGGCGCGCATGGCCGCGCCGGTGCCCGACCACAAACCCAGTAAAAAGGAACGCCGCGATCTGCAGCGTTTCCGCCGCAACCACGAAGGTGAGCTTTGAACAACGCTGATTTCAAACAACGTTTCCTGTTTCCCGAAACCGATATCCGCGGCGAGCTGGTGCGCCTGGACGAGAGCCTGGAAACGATTCTCGGCAGCCACGACTACCCGCTGGCGGTACAGGGCCTGGTGGGCGAGGCCGTGGCCGCCGTGGCGCTGCTCGCCGGCACCCTGAAATTCAACGGCCGGCTGAGCCTGCAGGCCCAGGGCCGTGGCCCGGTATCGCTGCTGCTGGCGGAATGCACCCACGATGGCCAGCTTCGCGCCCTGGCCCGCCACGACGGCGAGCTGGACACCGCCGCCAATATCGGCGCGCTGATCGGCGACGGCACCATGGTGATCACCATCACCCCGGACCAGGGCCGGCAATACCAGGGCATCGTGCCCCTGGAAGGCGACACGCTGGCGCAATGCCTGGAGGGCTACTTCCAGCAGTCCGAGCAATTGCCCACGCGGCTGTGGCTGGCCTCCGGCAACGGCCGCGCCGCCGGTCTGATGTTGCAGCGGCTGCCCGACCAGGTCGCGAGCCGCGACGGCAATCAGCACCAGTGGGAGCATCTCGAGGCACTGGCCGGGACCCTGAAAATGGAAGAGCTGCTCGACCTGTCGGCGGAAACGGTGCTGCGCCGGCTGTTCCACGAAACCCCGCCGCGCCTGCCCGAACCCCAGCCGCTGCGTTTCGGCTGCACCTGCTCGCGGGAGCGCACCGAAAACGCCCTGCTGTCGCTCGGCGCCGGCGAACTGAAAACCCTGCTGGACGAGGACGGTGAAGCCACCCTTACCTGTGACTTCTGCCTCTCCCGGCAACACTTCGATGCGGTGGACCTGGCCGAACTGATCCGCCGCCTTTAAGCCCGAGTGCGGCCCGCCAAGAGGTAACAGAAGATGACTGGCGGGTCGCCCTGGCATCGCCACTCGGCGCCTTTTCTGTCATAATCGCGCGCCTGTCAGGAGCCCGGCCACATAAGCCCAGGAAGAACCGATGAGCAACCCCATGACCTACAACGACCTCAGCCCGGCCCAGCTTGTGGAGCTGGCCGTTCAGCGCAACGAAGGCCACCTCGCCGCCAATGGCGCGCTGGTGGTGGAAACCGGCCACCGTACCGGCCGGTCCCCGATGGACCGCTACGTGGTGGATGAACCCAGCACCACCGAGCACATTCACTGGGGCGCCATTAACCGTCCCTTCCCGTCGGACAAGTTCGATGCGCTCTGGGACCGCGTGGCCGCGTTCGTGACCGAGGACGACACCTTCGTTTCTCACCTGCATGTGGGCGCCGACACCGACCACTACCTGCCGGTGAAAGTGACCGCGCAAACCGCCTGGCACAATCTTTTCGCCAACACCCTGTTCATTCGCCCGGACCGCTTCAACCCGCGCGACAAGCAGGAATGGCAGATCCTCCACGCGGTCAACTTCCAGTGCGACCCACAGCGCGACGGCACCAATTCCGACGGCTGCGTGATCCTCAACTTCGCCCAGCGCAAGGTGCTGATCGCCGGCATGCGCTACGCCGGTGAAATGAAGAAAGCGATGTTCTCGGTACAGAACTTCCTGCTGCCCGAAAAAGACGTACTGCCGATGCACTGCTCCGCCAACGTCGGCGAGAATGGCGACGTGGCCCTGTTCTTCGGCCTCTCCGGCACCGGCAAGACCACCCTGTCCGCGGACCCGGACCGTTACCTGATCGGTGACGACGAGCACGGCTGGGGCAAGGACGTGGTGTTCAACATCGAAGGCGGCTGCTACGCCAAGTGCATTGATCTGAGCCAGAAGAACGAGCCGGTGATCTGGGACGCGATCCGCTTCGGCGCGGTACTGGAGAACGTGATCCTCAACGAGGAAAGCCGCGAACCGGATTACACCGACGTCTCCCTGACCCAGAACACCCGCGCCGCCTACCCGCTGGAAAACATCGACAAGCGGGTGCTGGAAAACCGCAGCGGCGAGCCCAAGCACATCATCTTCCTGACCTGCGACCTGACCGGCGTGCTGCCGCCGGTGTCCAAGCTCAGCCGTGAAGCCGCCGCCTACCACTTCCTGAGCGGCTACACCGCCCTGGTGGGCTCCACCGAGATGGGTTCCGGCGACGGCATCAAGAGCACCTTCTCCACCTGCTTCGGCGCTCCGTTCTTCCCGCGCCGCGCCGGCGAGTACGCCGAGCTGCTGATGAAGCGCGTGGATGAGTTCGGCTCCAAGGTGTACCTGGTGAACACCGGCTGGACCGGCGGTCCCTATGGTGAAGGCGAGCGCTTCAGCATTCCCACCACCCGGGGCGTGGTCAATGCCATCCTCAGTGGCGCGCTGGACGACGCCGAAACCGACCACCTGGACATCATCAACCTGGATGTGCCCAAGTCCGTACCCGGCGTCGACGACAAACTGCTCCAGCCCAAGAACACCTGGGCCGAGCCGGAGAACTACGAAGCCCGCGCCCGCGATCTGGCCGAGCAGTTCCAGAACAACTTCGCCGAGAAGTACGCGGACGTGGCGGACGAGATCCGCGCCGCCGGCCCGAAGGCCTGAGCGGCGCTCCACGCCGCCTGACAAAAAGCCCGCCGCCCGGCGGGTTTTTTCGTTGGGATCCGGTGGAAGCAGGTCTTGTGGGAGCTTGCCCTGCCCCAACCGGCATTTCACGCCATGCGCACGCAGCGTTAGACTAGCGCCCTTAATGCAAGGAGCCCCTGAATGAGCAAACCGAAGATCGTGGTGGTCGGCGGCGGTGCCGGCGGCCTGCCCCTGGTCACCCAGCTGGGACGCAAACTGGGCAAGTTCGGGCACGCCGACATTACCCTGGTCGACGCCAGCAGCGTGCACGTCTGGAAGCCCCGCTTTCATGAAGTGGCCACCGGCGCCATCGACGCGGATCTGGACGCGGTGGATTACCGTGCCCACGCCCGCCTCAACCACTATCGCTTTGAGCCGGGCAACATGACCTGGGTGGACAAGGAAAAGCGCGCCATCACCCTGGCGCCGATCACCGACGCCCAGGGCGAGGAAGTGCTCCCCGAGCGCCATATCTATTACGACTACCTGGTGATCGCGGTGGGCAGCCAGAGCAACGACTTCGGTACCCCCGGGGTACGCGACCACTGCCTGTTCATGGACACCCGCGCCCAGGCGGAACGCTTCCGCGAGCGCTTCATGAACACCTGCCTGCACGCCAACTACCGCGACGAGCCGGTATCCGTGGCGATCGTCGGCGGCGGCGCCACCGGCGTCGAACTGGCGGCGGAAATCCACCACGCGGTGGCCATGCTCAAGCTGTACGGTCACGAACACCTGGACCGCAAGCAGCTCAAGGTGACGGTGGTGGAAGCCCTGCCACGCATTCTGCCGGGACTGTCCGAGCGGGTGTCCGCCGCCGCCCAGGAACGCCTGGAAGGCCTGGGCGTATCCGTGCGCACCGGCGTGATGGTGGCGCGCGCCACCGAAGAAGCACTGATCACCAAGGACGACGAAACCCTGAGCGCCGACCTGATGGTGTGGGCCGCCGGCGTCAAAGCCCCGGACTTTGTCGGCAAGCTGGAAGGCTTCGCGCTCAACCGGATCAATCAGATCGAGGTGTCGCCGACCCTGCAGGCCAAGGGCAACGACCGGGTGTTCGTGGTCGGCGACTGCGCTTTCCTGAAACCGGACGGCGACGACAAACCGATCCCGCCGCGCGCACAGGCCGCCCAGCAAATGGCCGGCCATACCGCCAAGAACCTGCAGCGCCTGATCATGAACCGCGACCCCAAGCCGTTCCGCTACCGCGACCACGGCTCGCTGGTGTCGCTGTCCAACTACAGTTCCGTGGGCATGCTCATGGGCAACCTGAAAGGCGGCAACTTCTTCGTCGAAGGCTGGCTCGCCCGGCTGATGTACGTGGGCCTGTACCGCATGCACCAGGCGGCGCTGTACGGCTGGCCGCGCACCATCATGCTGTTGGCGGCGGGCCGCTTCAGCAAGCTGGTCAGACCGCGCATGAAATTGCACTGAACCACCACGGCCACACAGGGAGGGAATCATGGCGGTGTTCACGGGATGGATTCTGATACTGATCGGCGTGGTGCTGGGCGCCGGCGGCGGCTGGCTGGCGCTGCTCGGTGGCAGCGGGTACTACCTGATCGCCGCGCTGGGCTTCCTGGCCACCGGCGTGCTGACGGTCATGCGCCGCCCCGGCGCACTCTGGATCTACGCGCTGCTGATCCTGGGCACCGGCCTGTGGTCGGTGTGGGAAGTGGGCCTGGACTGGTGGGCCCTGATGCCCCGGGGCGCGCTGATCGTGGCCATCGGCCTGTGGCTGATGACACCCTGGGTGACGCGCGGCCTGAACGCCAGCGGCCGCCAGTCGTGGGGGCTGGCCGCCGGGCCCCTGGCGCTGATGGTGGCTGCCGCCGGGGTACTGGCCCTGGTCGCGGTGCTCGGCCCGGACCCCAACGGCCTGCGTGGCGAACTGCCCACCGCCCGCACTCCGCAGCCGGCGCAGAGCTCGCAAAGCAATATCGCCGACGGCGACTGGCACGCCTACGGGCGCACCGGCCTCGGCCAGCGCTACTCGCCCCTGGACCGGATCAACGTGGACAACGTCCACCGTCTTGAGCCGGTCTGGACCTACCACACCGGAGATGCGCGCGGTGAGGGCGACCCGGTGGAAACCACATACGAAGTGACCCCGCTCAAGATCGACAACACGCTGTACCTGTGCACGCCGCACCACTGGGTGATCGCCCTGGACGCGGACAACGGTGAGGAAATCTGGAAGTTCGATCCCGGAATCGACAAAGACATCAGCCGCCAGCACCAGACCTGCCGCGGCCTCTCCTATTTTGACGGCCACCGGCGGAACGGGCTCCCGGGCTCCGGCGAGGACAGCGCGCTGGCGGCGTCCGGCGACCGGGACAACGGCGCCGACCCGACCTGCCAACGCCGCCTGTTCCTGCCCACGGGGGACGCCCGCCTGATCGCCCTCGACCCGGAGACCGGTGAGCGCTGCGCCGGCTTCGGCGACGACGGCTCCGTGGACCTGTGGGCCAACATGCCGCACAAAAAAGAGGGCTTCTACTACGCCACCTCACCGCCGGTGGTCACCGACGACTACGTCATCATCGGCGGCGCGGTGAACGACAACGTCTCCACCCGCGAGCCCTCCGGAGTGATCCGCGCTTACCACGTCGATACCGGCGAGCTGGTGTGGAACTGGGACCCCGGCAATCCGGAACAGACCGCTCCCATCGCCGCCGGCGATACCTACAGCGCCAGCACGCCTAACTCCTGGTCGGTGTCCAGCGTCGATGAAGAGCTCGGCCTGGTCTACGTACCGATGGGCAATCAGGTCCCCGACCAGTGGGGCAAGGGCCGCACCCCGGAAGCCGCCCCGTTCTCATCATCGATCGTCGCCCTGGACCTGGACACCGGAAAAGTGCGCTGGGTGTTCCAGACCGTGCACAACGACCTCTGGGACATGGACGTGCCGGCCCAGCCGAGCCTGCTGGACCTGGATACCGGCGACGGACCCGTGCCGGTGCTGGTGGCACCCACCAAGCAAGGCGACGTGTACGTGCTCAACCGCCGCGACGGCACGCCGGTGTTGCCGGTGCGCGAGGAAAAGGCACCCGAGAGCCTCGGCTATCAGCCGGTGGCCGAGAGCCAGCCCGCCTCGTCCCTGAGCCTCAACCCGCCGCCGCTGGAAGGCCGCGACATGTGGGGCGCCACCCTGTTCGACCAGCTGCTCTGCCGCATTCAGTTCCAGAGGCTTCACTACAAGGGCCGCTATACGCCGCCCTCGGAAAAGGGCAGCCTGATCTACCCGGGTAACTTCGGCGTGTTCAACTGGGGCGGTCTCGCGGTGGACCCGGAACGTCAGGTGGCGTTCGCCACACCCAGCTATCTGGCGTTCGTCTCCACGCTGATCCCGCGCCAGGACGACACCAGCAACTATGTGTCCGACGGCGAACCGGGCTTGAACGAAAACTACGGCGCGCCCTACGCGGTCTCCCTGAAGCCCTTTCTGTCGCCGCTGGGCCTGCCCTGCCAGCAACCGCCCTGGGGCTATGTGGCCGGCCTGGATCTGCGCGACGGCAAGGTGGCCTGGAAGCACCGCAACGGCACGGTGCGCGACCTGTCGCCGGTCCCCTTGCCGTTCAAAATGGGCGTGCCGGATCTGGGCGGCCCGATCCTCACCGCCGGCGGCGTGGCGTTCATGAGCGGCTCTCTCGACAACGCCGTGCGTGCCTACGACGTCACCAGCGGTGAGCCGCTGTGGGAGCGGCGGCTGCCGGCCGGCGGCCAGGCCACGCCGATGACCTATCTGGATTCCCAGGGTCGCCAGCGCCTGCTGGTGGTGGCCGGCGGCCACGGGTCCCTGGGCACCCAGGCCGGCGATGCGATCATCGCCTATGGTTTGAGCGACGACTGACCCCCGTACTTCGCCGGCTTTCACGACAGCGACGCCACGGGCCGCTACACTGCCAGGCATGATCTGGGGAATGGCAACCATGAAAGCAGCGGCGGAGTACGCTTTCCGGGTGGTAAAAAACGCGGTGGGGTTCTGGCTGGAGGCCAATGCGGTCAGCTACGCCGGCGCCCTGGCGTTCTTCACCCTGTTTTCCATTGCCCCGGTGGTGATCCTGGCGGTGCAGGTAATCAGCCTGGTCATGAGCACCGACGCGGCCATGGCCCGCATCATGACCCAGCTGCAGGAAACCATCGGCGCGGACGCCGCCGAGGCGGTCCGTACCGCGGTGGCCGCCAACCAGATCGACCAGGGCGGCATCCTGCCCACGCTGATCGGCCTGGGCGCCATGGTGGTGGGCGCCACCACCGTGTTCGCGCAGATGCAACGATCGCTCAATAACGTCTGGGATATCGCCCCGCGCCCCTCCCGCAATACCATCCTGGCGCTGCTTAAAAGCCGTCTGATGTCGCTCACCGTGGTGCTGTCCATCGGCTTCGTGTTGATGGTATCGCTATTCCTGAGCGTGGTGCTGCAAGCGATCATGGTGTTCGCCCGCGACTGGCTGCCGATCCCGGCGGGTCTGGTGGTGGGCCTGGAGACAATTCTCTCCGTGGGCGTGGTGACGCTGTTGTTCGCCACCATTTTCAAGGTGCTGCCGGACGCCGTGCTGCGCTGGAGAGATGTGGCATCCGGCGCGCTGGTCACCGCGTTGCTGTTCATCCTCGGCCGCTTTCTGATCGCCTTCTACCTGTCCCACACCGCCACCGCTTCCACCTATGGCGCCGCCGGCTCGCTGGTGTTGCTGTTGCTGTGGGTCTACTACTCGTCCCTGATTCTGCTGTTCGGCGCCGCCATCACCCGTGCCCACACCGAGGCGCGTGGCATCGCCATCCGGCCCAGTCGCGCGGCGGTGCGGGTGCACCGCCAGATGCTCGAAGATCCCGCCGGCCGTTAGCCGGCTTGATCCCTCTTTCACCCTGTTCTTGTCAGTCTGAGATTGTAAAATCAACAAGACAACGAACGGGGGACGACATGAACTTCCATCGCAACCCGCCGCGCCTGGCCCTTTTCGCAGCGGTATTGAGCCTGCCGCTGGCGGCCTGTGATTCCATGGAAACCCGCACCGCGGAAGTCACCGCCACCGCCTACACCTTGTCCGAGGCGGAAACCAAGAAAGGCAACGTGGGCCTGGCCGCCTGGGGCGATCAGCTGGAGCCCGGCATGAAAGCCATCGCGGTTTCCCGGGACCTGATTCCCCAAGGCCTGGGCCACGAAACCGTGGTGCGGATCGAAGGCCTGGACGGTGAGTATGTGGTGCGCGACAAAATGAACCGGCGCTGGACCGACAAGATCGACATCCTGATGGCGGATCGGACGGCGGCCAGGGAATGGGGCAAACAGACCGTCACCATTAGCTGGCAGGTGCCGGAAGCCGAGACCGAATAGCCGCCTTCACGGCGGCCTGCCGGCCACGGGCGGACCATCGAACTGTTACCCGGAGGTCCGCCATGTCCCGTGTCACCGCTTTCTTTTCGATTACCCTGCTACTGGCCACGCTGATTCCAATCGGTGGCGCGCAAGCCGCCGACACCGACGGCCCGGTGGACTGGCATAGCTGGTCCCCGGCGGTGTTCGAACGGGCCGCCGAGGAAGACAAGCTGGTACTGCTGGATCTTGGCGCCGTCTGGTGTCACTGGTGCCACGTCATGGACCGGGAAACCTACGCCAACCCGGATGTGGCCGCCTATCTGGCGCAACATTACGTGGCCGTTAAAGTAGACCAGGACCGACGCCCGGATCTGGCCAATCGCTTCCGCGACTACGGTTGGCCGGCGACCATCGTGTTCGACGCCGAGGGCACGGAAATCGTTAAGCGGGCCGGCTATATCCCGCCGGAAAAGTTCCTGCGGCTGCTAACGGCCATCGTCGACGACCCCAGTCCGGAAGCCGCCACGCGCACTGAAACCGTGGACGAGTTCGCCGGCTCGCCACTGCTCTCCGACGCGGTGCGCGCTGAATTGCTGGACATGCACGAGCGCAGCTACGACTGGGAAAACGGCGGCCTGGACCTGGCGCAGAAATTTCTCGACCGCGACAGTGTGGAGTACGCCCTGCGCCAGGCCTGGCACGGCGACGACCGGGAAGCGCGCAAGGCCCGGCAGACACTGGATGCCTCCTACCATCTTATCGACCCGGTATGGGGCGGCATTTATCAGTACTCCACCGGCGGTGACTGGCACTACCCCCACTTCGAGAAAATCATGACCTCCCAGGCCGGCTATCTGCGCATCTATGCCCTGGCCTACGCGCAGTGGCAAAACCCGGACGACCTGCGCGCCGCCCGTAGCACCATCGACTACCTCAACACCTTTTTGAGCGGCCCGGACGGTGCTTTCTACACCAGCCAGGATGCGGACGTGACCCCCGGCGAGCACAGCGCCGGCTACTTCGAAAAAGACGATCCCGCGCGGCGCGAAGAAGGCATCCCCCGTGTCGACACCCACCGCTACGCCCGGGAGAACGGCTGGGCCATCGAAGCCCTGGCCCGCTTCCACGACGCCACCGGCGACACCGCCGCCCTCGACCGGGCCCGCGAGGCGGCGCGCTGGGTGCTGGCGGAACGGCGACTGCCGGGCGGCGGCTTTCGCCATGACAGCAAGGACCCGGCCGGTCCCTACCTGGGCGACAGCCTGGCCATGGGCCGCGCCTGTTTGAGCCTGTACCGGAGCACCGCCGAACGGTCCTGGCTGGACTGCGCCACCGGCGCGGCCGGCTTCATCGACCGCCATTTCCGCCAGGACGGCGCCGGCTTCCTCACCAGTGTCGCCGAGCCCGGGGTACCGGTGGCCCCGGCGGCACGCATCGAAGAAAACATTTCCGTCACCCGCTTCGCCAACCTGCTGCATCAGTACACCGGCGACCCGGCCTGGCGGGCGCTGGCCGAACACGGCATGCGCTACCTCGCCACCCCGGAGATCGCCACCGCCCGCGTGGAGGAAGCCGGCATCTTGCTGGCGGACCAGGAGCTGGCGCGGGCGCCCCGGCACTTCACCATCGTCGGCGCCAAGGACGACCCACGGGCCCGCGCCCTGTACCGCCTGGCGCTCGCCGAGCCGGGCGACTACAAGCGCATCGAGTGGTGGGACCGGGCGGAGGGCCCGCTGCCCAACCCGGATGTCCAGTACCCCGACACCGACCGGGCGGCGGCCTATGTGTGCACCGACAAGCGATGCTCTTTGCCGGCCTTCGACGGCGACCGCTACGCGCAAGTGATCGCCCGGCTCACTCACCCCACCGACGGCGACGAACGAAAACCCTCGGAGTAAGGGCACGGGATGCTCGGCCCCCACCGTCCGGTGGAGTATGCTCTGCTATTTCGTTTGTTATCTCGGGAGGGAACATGGGTGAGCATTCCTTGCAGGACAAGGTGATCCTGATCACCGGCGCGGGTGGCGGCATCGGCCGCGCCACGGCGGAAAAACTGGGCCGCCAGGGCGCCCGTCTGATGGTGTCCGACATCGACCGCGACGCCGCCGAGGCCACCGCCGACGCCATTCGCCGGGCCGGCGGTGACGCCCGGGCCCACGCCACGGACGTCAGCCGCGACGACCAGGTGGCCGCGCTGGTGGCCGCCACCGTGGACACGTTCGGGCAACTGGACGGCGCCTTCAACAACGCCGGTATCGAGGAAGAGAACGACAAGGTCGCCGAGGTGGACGAAGCGCTGTTCGACCGGGTCATGGCGATCAACGTCAAGGGCGTGTGGCTGTGCATGAAGCATCAGACCGCGGTGATGGCACCGCGCAAGACCGGCAGCATCGTCAACACTGCCTCGGTGGCCGGCCTGGTGGGCGCACCGCGCCGGGCGGCCTATGCCGGCAGCAAGCACGCGGTGGTGGGCATGACCAAGAGCGTGGCCGCCGAGTACGCCCTGCAAGGCATCCGCGTGAACACGGTCTGCCCGGGCATCATCCGCACCGCGATGATGGAACGGGCCATCGAGCAGGCGGCCAAGGCCGGCTACGCCAGCGAGGAAAAACAACGCCAGTTCCACCGCGCCATGCATCCGCTGGGCCGGGTCGGCGAAGCGGATGAAGTGGCGGAAGCGGTAATCTGGCTGCTGTCCGGCGCCTCATCGTTCGTCACCGGTCACCAACTGGCCGTGGACGGCGGCCTCACCGCGCTTTAAAGGAGAATCGCAATGCTGACATTGCACGGCTTCGACGCCAGCAACTACGTGAACATGGTTAAATTCGCGCTGCGCGAAAAAGGCCTCGAGTTTGAGCAGGCGACCCTGTACCCCAGCCAGGAAGAAACAGTGCTGAGCCTGAGCCCGATGGGCAAGGTGCCGGTGCTGGAAACCGACGGCGTCTTCCTGTCGGAAACCAATGTGATCCTGGAGTATCTGGACGAGACCACGGCAGGCCCGGCGCTGTACCCCGCCGACCCGCTGGAGAAAGCCCAAGTGAAGCAGCTCGTCAAACACATTGAGTTGTATCTGGAACTGCCCGCCCGGCGCTGCTATCCGGAGGTCTTTTTCGGCGGCCAGGTCAGTGACGAAACCAAGACGCAGACCCGCGAAGCCCTGCTCAAAGGCATCCGCGCCCTGGCCCGCAAGGCGCGCTGGCAGCCTTTCCTGGCCGGCGATCAGCTCACCGCCGCCGACGCTTTCTTCCTGTACAGCGCGGACCTAGCCAAGGCGGTGGCCGGCAAGCTGTTCGGCATCGACCTGTTGGCGGAAGCCCCGGGCAGCGCGGACCTCCTGGCGCGCCTCAACGAGCGTGACAGCGCCAAGAGCGTGGCCGCCGAGCGGGAGGAGGCCATGGAGAAGTTCCTCAAGTACGCCCGCGGCGGCAAGTAACCCCCGGCGGCGGCGGGATTCCTTCACGGGCCGATGCCGCCGTGGCATGCTCACTGGTGTCCTTCATTCGCCGGTGAGACCCGAGATCATGATTCGACCCACGCCCGCCTCCGTCCTGTCACGTTCCTTGCCACTGGTCGGCGCCCTGCTGGTGTCCGCCTGCGCGGACGCCAAAGGCCCGATCGAACCGGACTACGACCCGGCCGTCCGCGCCACCACTCTGGTGGAAGGCCTGAATCACCCCTGGTCGCTGGCCTTCATCCCCGGCGACGACAAGGCCGAATGGCTGATCAGCGAACGCGGCGGCGACCTGCGCCGCGTGCTGGACGGCAAGCTGCTCGACACCCCGGTGACCGGCGTGCCTGAAGTGGTGGCCAAGAGCCAGGGCGGCCTGTTCGATGCGCTGCCCCACCCTGAATTCGCCGATAACCGGCGTCTCTACATCAGCTACGCCAAGGCCTGTGACGGCGGCGCCACCACCGCCGTGGGCCATGGTCTTTATGCCGACGGCGAATTGAAGCAATTCCAGGACGTGTTCATCGCCGACGCCTGCACCGACACCGCCAAGCACTTCGGTGGCCGCATCCTGTTCGACAACGACGGCTATCTGTTCGTCACCGTGGGCGACCGGGGGCAACGCGAGCGCGCCCAGGACACCGGCGGCCACGGTGGCAGCGTGATCCGCGTCAACGACGACGGCAGCGTGCCCGCCGACAACCCGCTGGTGGGCCAGGACGGCGCCAAAAGCGCGATCTGGAGCTGGGGCCACCGCAACCCCCAGGGCCTGGCTCTGCACCCGGATACCGGTCTGCCCTGGCTCAACGAGCATGGCCCGCGCGGTGGCGATGAGATCAACGTGGTCGAGGCCGGCGTCAATTACGGCTGGCCGGTGATCACCTATGGCAACGAGTATTACGGTCCGGATATCGGGCAGGAAAAGAAAGAAGGCTACGCCCAGCCCCTGCACTACTGGGTGCCGTCCATCGCCCCCTCGGGCATGGTGTTCGTCACCGGCGACCGCTACCCCGAATGGCGGGGCGACGTGCTGTCCGGCGCCTTGAAGCTCACCCACCTCAACCGGGTGGCGTTCGACGGCACCACCCCCACCGGCGAAACCCGCTACCTGCAGGAGCGCGCTGAGCGCATCCGCGACGTGCGCCAAGGACCGGACGGCTATCTCTATCTGCTCACCGACGCCCCGGACGGCAAACTGCTGCGCGTGGAGCCCCCATCATGAAGAAACTCAAAAACGAGAAGGAACTGGTCAAGAAAGCCGTCGCCCTGGGCATGGAGTACGGCGAGAAACGCGGCGTGGTGGAATTCGAGCCCACCGACTCGGCCGCCGAGAAAGTGGAATACATCTACCGGCTGCTGGTGCACGACAACCTGATCCAGCCGCTGCCGGAAGATCAGGTGTCGCAGCAATCCATGCAGCACAAGCTGGCGATCTGGGCGTCCAAGCAATAGACCAAAGGCACTCAGCGCCTGGCCGCCTCGGCTAGGGCAGCGATGCCCCGGTCGATGGCCTCGCCGTCGATCACACCAAACCCCAACAACACCCCGTTCAGGGAGGGCTCGCCAGCGTAGAACGCTGCCAATGGATTGGCGCGGATGTCAGCGGCCGCCAGCCGCGCCGGCAGGTCCGCCACCGGCGGCTTCAGACGCAGCGCCACATGGATACCCGCCACCTGCGGTAGCGGTGTCCACAGCGAGGAGTGCGCCGCCAGGGCGTCGCCCAGCCGTGTGCGCCGGGTCGTGTACAGCCGCTGCATGCGTCGCAGGTGCCGGGCGAAATCGCCGTCGATCATCAGCCTGGCCAACGCCCGCTGGGTCACCAGCGGCGGATAGCCATCAGTGAAGGACCGCGCCTGCAACAACGCCGTGGTCAGCCCCGGTGGCATCACCAGATAGCCCAGCCGCAGATCCGCGTGCAGCACCTTGGAGAACGATCCCAGGTAGGCCACCCGCCCCTCCCGGTCCAGGCTTTTCAGCGCCTCCAGAGGCCGCCCCTCGAAGCGGAATTCACCGTCGTAGTCGTCCTCCACCACCAAGACGTCATGGCGCCGGGCGAACGCCAACAGCGCCAACCGGCGCTCCAGGCTCATGGGCATGCCCAGGGGAAACTGGTGGGAGGGCGTGACGTAGACCACGCTGGCGTCGGGCGGCAGAGCGTCCACGCACAGTCCCTGCTCGTCCACCGGTACCGGCACCACCCGGGCGCCACGGGCCTCGAACACCGCCCGCGCCGGCGGGTAGCCCGGTTCTTCCACGGCCACAGTGTCGCCGGGGGCTACCCGCACCCGCGCCAGCAAATCCAGCCCCTGCTGGGCGCCCTGGGTGATCAACACGCTGTCACTGTCACAGGCCAGCCCCCGGCTGTAGCCCAGATAACGGACGATGGCCAGGCGTAGTGGCGCCTCGCCGCGCGGGTCGCCGTACAGCCCGATATCCCGGGACGCTTCGCGCAGGGCCGCCATCATCGCCCGGCGCCAGGCCGCCCAGGGCAGCAGCGCCCGGTCCGTGGCGCCGCCGGGAAAGTTATGCCGGCCCGGCACCAGCCGCCCGCCCCAATCCGGCAACGGGCGCCAGTGGGCACCGGGGCCCGGGCCGGGCTGGTCGGCTTCTCGTAGCGGCGGCGGGGGCACCCGCAACACGAAGGTACCCCGGCCGGGCGCACCGCCCAGAAAGCCTTCCGCCACCAGCCGCTCGTAGGCCTCCACCACCAGCCGCCGCGAGATGCCCAGTTCCTTGGCCAGCACCCGGCTGGCGGGCAGCCGTTCGCCGGTCGGCACCTGGCCGTCGATCAGCGCCTGACGCAGGCTCTCGTAGAGCCGCTGGCCGAGGCCGCCGGCCCCGTCCAGGGAAAGGTGAATTTGCACGGACCGGCCCTCGCTGATTGGTCCCGTGAAATAAGAAAAATTGGATCTTATTCGCAAACCAATCGGATTCTAACCTGAGCCTGTTCCTTCCTCGACCCCATTAAGGAGTTCGTTATGAAAGCGCGATTCGACTTCTACAAAGCGTCACCGGATACCATGAAGCATCTGTTCGGCTGCCAGAAGGTGTACGACGCCAGCGGCCTGGAACCCCGTCTGCTGCACCTGGTGCAGCAGCGCGCGTCGCAGATCAACGGCTGCCCGTTTTGCATGCACATGCATGCCGGCGACGCCCGCAAGGCCGGGGTGCCGGACGAGGTTCTGGATACCGTGGCCGGCTGGCGCGAGGCGCCCTGGTTCAGCGAGCGCGAGCGCGCCGCTCTGGCCTGGACGGAACGGCTCACGCGCCTCAGCGAGCCCATGGACGACAGCCGCGAATACGACCGGCTCGCCACCCACTTCACCGAGAAGGAGCGCACCGACCTGACCTACGTGATCGCGATGATCAACGTCTGGAACCGTTTCAGCGTGGGCTTCCGGCGCGAGCCGGAATAGCCCGCGCCGCCCGGCGGGGGCGAGATCAGTCGCCGTCGGTGATCGCCCCCAGGGACGCGGAGCTAACGGTTTTCGCGTACTTGGCCAGCACGCCCCGGGTGTAGCGCGGCGGCGGTGCGGTCCAGGCGGCGCGGCGGCGCTCCAGCTCGGCGTCGTCGATATTGAGGGTGATGGTGTTCGCCTCGGCGTCGATGATGATCTCGTCGCCGGTTTCGACCAGGGCGATGGGGCCGCCCTCCTGGGCTTCCGGGGTCAGGTGGCCGACCACGAAACCGTGGCTGCCGCCGGAGAAACGGCCGTCGGTGATCAGCGCCACCTCCTGGCCCAGGCCCCGGCCCATGATCGCCGAGGTGGGGGTGAGCATTTCGCGCATGCCCGGCCCGCCCTTGGGCCCCTCGTAGCGGATCACCAGCACGTCGCCGGCGGTGACGGTGCCGTCCATGATGCGGTCGGTGGCTTCTTCCTCGGAGTGGAACACCCGGGCGGTGCCCTTGAAGTAGGTGCCTTCCTTGCCGGTGATCTTGGCCACCGCGCCGGTGGGCGCCAGGTTGCCGTACAGGATGCGCAGATGGCTGTCCTTTTTGATCGGCTTGTCCAGGGCGTGGATGATGTCCTGCTCTTCCGGGTAGGGCGCCACGTTCTCCAGGTTTTCCGCCAGAGTCTTGCCGGTGACGGTGAGGCAATCGCCGTGCAACAGACCGGCCTCCAGCAAGATTTTCATCAGCGGCTGGATGCCGCCGATGGCGACCAGCTCGCTCATCATGTAATGGCCGCTGGGGCGCAGGTCCGCCAGCACCGGGACTTTTTTGCCGATGCGGGTGAAGTCTTCCAGGGACAGCTCCACGTCCACGGTGTGGGCCATGGCGATCAGGTGCAGCACCGCGTTGGTGGAGCCGCCCAGGGCGATCACCACGGTGATGGCGTTCTCGAACGCCTCGCGGGTGAGGATGTCGCGGGGTTTGATATCCAGATCGAGCAGCTTGAGCACCGCTTCGCCGGCGGCGCGGCAATCTTCCAGCTTATCGTTGTCCTCGGCGTTCTGGGCGGAGCTGCCGGGCAGGCTCATGCCCAACGCCTCGATGGCGCTAGCCATGGTGTTGGCGGTGTACATGCCGCCGCAGGAGCCGGCGCCGGGGATCGCCTCTTCCTCCACCTGCTTCACTTCGATCAGCGACTTGTCGCCCTTGGCGTGGGCACCCACCGCCTCGAACACGGAGATCAGGTCGGTGTGGTTCTTGCCCGGTTTGATGGTGCCGCCGTAGACGAACACCGAGGGACGGTTGAGCCGCGCCAGGCCCATCAGACAGCCGGGCATGTTCTTGTCGCAGCCGCCGATGGCCACCAGGCCGTCGAAGCCTTCGCAGCCGGCCACGGTTTCGATGGAGTCGGCGATCACTTCCCGGGACACCAGCGAGTACTTCATGCCCTCGGTGCCGTTGGCGATGCCGTCGGACACGGTGATGGTGTTGAAGATCACGCTCTTGCCACCAGCGGCGTCGGCGCCCCGGCCCGCTTCGTCGGCGAGACCGTTGATGTGCATGTTGCAGGGCGTCACCCGGCTCCAGGTGGAGGCGATGCCCACCTGCGGCTTGGTGAAATCCTCGTCGGTGAACCCGGTGGCGCGCAGCATGGAACGGCTGGGCGCCTTGCCGACGCCGTCCACCACCGGGGCGGAATAGCGGCGGCGCGGATCGGAAGTGTGGTCGTCGGTCATCGGGATTCTCCTTTGGGGCAGTGCTGAAACGCTTGGTCAGCGAGCATACCAGCGATCGCTTTGTTACACAGCGCCACATAAACCCAAGCTTTGTCACCGATAAGCACCATCGTGCCAACAGTCCGCCGGAACGCCTCTGGGTAACCTTGCATACACAAAGATGTGTCTACCAATAAAACCCAGGGGATCAACCATGCAGTCTGTTCACCCCAAATACCGGGGCCTTGTTCTTTCGTCTCTGTTGCTCCTGATGGCCATGGCGCTGGCCGGCTGCGGCGGCGACAGTGGCGGCGGCGACCCGGCCGCCAGCCCGAGCCCCAACACCGGCACGCCGGTGGACGACTCGCCCACGGAACAACCCGATCCGGAGCCCGAACCTGAGCCTGAGCCTGAACCCGAGCCGGTCAACCTGTCCTGGGATGCCCCCTACGAGCGCCCCGAGGAGTACCCGGGCACCGTCGATCTGCCCCAGCAGTTGATCACCCTTCGCGACGGCATCCGTTTGTCAGCCACGGTGACGCTGCCCGCCGACGAAAACGGCGAGCCGGCGGAAGGCCCCTTTCCGGTGGTCGCCACCTTCACGGGCTACAACCAGTTCCTGGGCGCCATCGGCGCCGCGGACCCCTATCTGGTAAAGCGGGGTTACGCCTACATCATTGTTGACATGCGCGGCACCGGCGCCTCCGAAGGCACTTGGCAGGCGTTCAGCGAGGTCGACCACCAGGACATCGGCGAGCTGCTCGACTACATCGACGACCAGCCCTGGAGCAACGGAACCATCGGTATGAACGGCGCCTCCTACATGGGCATCACCGGGCTGCTGGCGGGCGCCCAGCGCCCCGAGGGCGTGGACGCCGTCTTCGCCATCGTGCCGATGGGCGACGCCTACCGGGACATCGTGTTCAGCGGCGGCCAGATCAACGCCGGCTTTATTCCACTGTGGGTGGCGCTGGTCACCGGACTGGGCATCATCCCCACGCCGGTGGGGCTGGAGAACGACGAGCCCGGCTATTACCTGAACACCCTGCTGGACCATCTCACCGGCACCCTCACCGAGTTCCCGGTACCGGTGGTGGGCGGCGCGCTGATCGGCGACGACAACAAATACGACAACGATTTCTGGCGCCAGCGCTCGCCGCTGGAACAGATCGATAAAATCACCGCGCCCACCTTCGTGGTTGGCGGCCTGCGCGATATTTTCCAGCGCGGCGAACCGCTGATCTACGAAGCGCTCAAGAACAACGGCACCACCAGCAAACTGCTGATCGGTCCCTGGGAACATCTGGACGGCTCCTCCGGCGCCGGCCTGCCCGCCGACGGCGTGCCCGCCCTGGCCAATATCCGCCTGGCCTGGTTCGACCAGTACCTGAAAGGCATGGATACCGGCGCCGGCGACTACCCACCGGTGACTCAGTACTACACCGGCGCGGAGCGCTACGTCACCGCCGAGGACTGGCCCCATCCGCAAGCGCGCGCCGAGGTGTTCTATCTGCACGGCAAACCGGGCCTGCCGCTGTTCGGCGAGATCCGCCGTGAAGCACCCACCGGCGACAGCCGCACCTCACTGCTGCAAACGCCGGTGAACGGCCTGTGTTCCGCCAGCGCCAGCCAGTGGACCGCCGGCGTGCTGGGCCTGATCACGCCACCCTGCAAGGAACAGAACAACGTCACCGAACTGCTGGAAGCGGTCTACACCAGCGAGCCCATGGACGAGGACATGGCCATCAACGGCCCCATCGGCGGGCAAATCTGGGCCTCCACCACGGCGCTGGACAGCAATGTGGTGGTGCGGGTCAGCGTGGTGGACCCCAACGGCCTGTCCCGGGAACTGACCAACGGCATCCAGATGGCCTCGATGAGCGATTTCGACGCCACCCGTTCGCGCCTCATGAACGGCAAGCTGGTGCAGCCCTGGCACCCCTACACCGCCGAGTCCCAAAACCCGGTGGGGCCACTGCAGCCGTTCCGCGCCGACGTGGAGGTATTCCCCACCAGCGCGGTGATCCCCGCCGGCCACCGGCTGCGCGTCAGCGTCGGCGCCAGCGACCTGCCCCACGGCCTGAGCCCGCTGCCGGACCTGCTGCAGGGGCTGCTCGGCCTGCTCACCGTATACAGCACGCCGGCCATGCCATCGCGGGTGAATATCCCGCTGGTGCCGGTTTCGGCGTTAGCGAAACCGTCGAATTCCTGAAGGCTCAGTCCGGCGGCTCCGCCATGGCGGCCAATAGCGCGCGCTCACCGGCGCCGCTGCCGCGCTGCCGGTGATGCAGCCGGTACAGCGGTCGCACCAGACGGGACTGGGCGCCCGCCATCATTTTCAGCCGTCCGTCGCGCAGCGCCGCGGCGGCGGCCGCTTCACTCACATAACCGACCCCGGCGCCGGCCAGAATGGCCTGGCGGACCGCCTCGCCACTGCCCAACTGCAAGACCCGTTGCGCCGGCGGAAACGCAGCCGCCAAGCGTTGCTCAATCACATTACGGGTACCCGAGCCCGGCTCGCGCATCACCCACGGCCAGCGCGCCGGGTCCTCGCCCAGTTGCCCCTGAATATCCGCGGCCACCACCCGCACCAGAACGTCGTCGCGCCAGCGGTGCACGCTCAACAAACGGTGCGACACCGGCCCCTCCACGAACGCCAGGTCCACTTCCAGATCCAATAGCAGACGCACCGCCGCATCGGTGTTGACCACCTGCATGGCAACACGCGCGTCAGGATGCCGCTGGCGGAAGGCCGCCAAACGGCCTGGCAGGTAGTAACTGCCCAGGGTATGGGTCGCCGCCAGCGACACCTCCAGCAACGGCGTTTGAAACAGGGTCTCGCAGCGGGCGGCCTGGGCCAGCAACGCCCGCGCCTCCGGCAATAATTGCCGCCCGGCGGCATTGATACGCAGCCCACGCCCGACCCGGTCGAACAGGGCGGTTTCCAAGCGTGCCTCCAAACCCGCCAACGCCTGGCTCACCGCCGGCTGGGTCAGCGCCACCGCGTCGGCGGCGGCGGCCACGCTGCCGGTTTCCGCCACCGCGAGAAACAGCCGCCATTGCCGTAAAGTGGTCTCATTCATAACTATACTTTAGTTATATCTAAATAATTATTAAATATATTAACTCTACCCGGACTTGCATAGTGCCTCCCTGACACCGTTACGGAGGCCCTGATGACATCACCGCTGACTCTCCCCGCCGCGCGCCGCCTGCCGTTGGCACTGCTGATTCCCGCCTGTGCCGCCGGCGCGGCGGCGATCGCGGGCACCGCCTGGGCCAGCGCTTTGGGGCTGAGCACCCTGGCACTGGCACTGCTCGGCGGCCTGCTGCTCACCCAGACGCTGCCCGCCCGCTGGCGCGAGGCCGGCGCGCCGGCCTTGAGCTGGTTCAAGGGGCCGGTGCTGAAAACGGCCATTGTCCTGTATGGCCTGCGCATTCCTCTAACGGCGGTGGCCGACCTGGGACCACACATCGTGGCACTCAACGCCGGCCAGGTGATCGTCAGTCTGTTACTCGCCGCCTGGCTGGGCCGCCGGCTGGGCATGACCCGCCCGGCGGCCCTGCTGATCGGCGCCGGCAACGGTATTTGCGGCGCCGCCGCGGTACTGGCGGCGGAGCCGGTGCTGCGCGGTCGGGACCGGGACACCGCCATGGCAGTGGCGGCGGTGGTGATATTCGGCACCCTCAATATGCTGCTGCTCCCGGTGCTGTTTCACCAATGGCCCACACTGCTTGGCGCGCCGGGCCAATACGCGGTGCTCGCCGGCACCACGGTGCAAGAGGTCGCGCAGGTGTTGGTGGCGGCCCAGGCCATGTCCCCCGACCTGGCGGACCACGCGTTATTGGTGAAGATGGTGCGGGTGATGATGCTGGCACCGGCCCTGCTGGCGCTGGCCGCCTGCTGCCCGACCCAAGGACCGGCACAAGCCCACTCTGAAACGACCGGCTCAAGCAGGCCACGCATCGGCGTGCCGCGGTTCGCACTGCTGTTCGTCGGCGCCCTGCTGATCAACGGCCTGGGGCTGGTGCCCGACGCCGTGGCGCCGCCACTGGCGGCGCTGGATGACGCCTTGCTGGCGCTGGCCATGGCGGCCCTGGGGCTGAGCACCCACGCCGGTTTGTTACGCCAGGCCGGCTGGCGCCCACTGGCGCTCGGTGCGGTGTTGTCACTGACGACCCTGAGCGTCGCGGCGCTGGCGCTGCGCGCCGGGTTCCATTAACCACGCCAATGGCGCCGATAAACGAAATCCGTTCTATTGTTCACCACGGTTTGCGATACTCCCCGCCCTCTGTTTTCACGGCCCGGAGATCGTCATGCCCGCCCTGCCCAGCGCCGCCCCGGCACGCCACCCCCGCCTCGCCGAATTGGCGCTGGCGCTGGGTGGCTTCGCCATCGGCACCACCGAATTCGTGATCATGGGGCTGATGAACCGCATTGCCGCTGATTTGTCGGTGGACCCGCAACACGTGGGCTACGCGATCAGCAGCTACGCCCTGGGCGTGGTGGTGGGCGCGCCGCTGATTTCCGTGCTGGCGGCGAAGGTGCCCAAGCGGCAACTGCTGATCGGCCTGATGCTGGTGTTCGCGCTGGGCAACGTCGCCAGTGCCCTGGCGCCGGGCTTCTGGTCATTCGTCGGTCTGCGCTTTATCGCCGGCCTGCCCCACGGTGCCTACTTCGGTGTCGCCGCCTTGGTGGCCGCCGCCGCGGTGCCGGTGGACCAGCGCGCCCGCGCGGTGGCGCGGGTGATGATGGGGCTCACGGTGGCGATTTTGCTGGGCGCGCCGTTGGGCACCTGGGCCGGCAACCAGTTCGGCTGGCCGGTGGCGTTCGCCGCCGTGGGCGGCATCGCTCTGACCACCGCGCTGATGGTGCGGCTGTTCGTGCCGTTCGTGCCGCGCGACCCGGAGGCCAGCCCGTTGCGGGAGCTGTCGGCGCTGGCCAACCAACAGGTGCTGTTCACCCTGGGCATCGCCAGCATCGGTTTCGGCGGCATGTTCGCGGTATTCAGTTATGTGATGCCCACGCTCACCCAGCAGGCCGGCATGGCGGAATCACTGGGCCCGGTGGTGCTGGCGATATTCGGCGTCGGCACCATCATCGGCACCCTGGTCGGCGCCCGGGTGGCGGACTGGAACCTGCTCAAGGCGATTCCGCTGATTCTGATCTGGTGCCTTCTGGTGCAGGCACTGTTCTTCGTCGCCGCCAACCAGGTGTGGGCCGGCCTGCTGTTCGTCGCTCTGGTGGGCACCAGCATGGCCCTGGGCCCGACCATTCAAACCCGGCTCATGGACGTGGCCGGTAACGCCCAGACCATGGCCGCCTCTCTCAACCACGCGGCCTTCAATCTGGCCAACGCGCTGGGCGCCTGGCTGGCCGGCGTGGTGATCGCGCAAGGCGCGGCCTGGTCCAGCAGCGGCCTGGTCGGCGCCGCGCTCGCCGCTGGCGGGCTGCTGATCTTCCTGGCCGGCCGCGCCCTGGAACCGACACCGGTGGACTGCCCGGACTGAGGCGCGGCTAGCGAACGCCGGCGGACAGGGTTTCCGGCTGCACCAACTGGCCGGTGAGCGGGAAGCGGATGCTTACCCGCAAGCCCCCGTGGGGATGATTGTCCAGGGCCATCTCGCCGTGGTGCATGTCGACGATGCGCTTGACGATGGCCAGCCCCAGACCGCTGCCGCTCAGGGTGCGCGCCTTCTCGCCTCGGGAGAACGGCTGAAGCAGCAGGGGGATGTCCTCCTCGCGCACCCCCTTGCCGTGGTCACGCACCACCAGCACCAGGGCGTTGTCATCCAAACCGGTGTCGATCTCCACCGGCGCGGCGCCGTATTTGAGCGCGTTGGTGATCAGATTGGAAAGCATGCGCTTGACGGTGAGCCGCTTAAGCATCAGCCGGGGCAGGTCCTTTTGCCGGATGCGCAGTTGTTCGGCGGGATACTTGGCCGCCACCTCGTCGATCAAATCATTAAGGTTTTCGTAGTCGGGCTGCTCGTCGGCGCCGTCGCGGATAAACGAAATGAACTGATCGAGAATGGCGTCCATATCCTCAATGTCGGCGATGATGCCCTGGGACATTTCCTCGTCATTGAGGAATTCCGCCGACAACCGCAGCCGGGTGAGCGGCGTGCGCAGGTCGTGGGACACCCCGGCCAGCAACAGAGCGCGGTCGCGCTGCGATTGCTGAAGCTGACTGGTCATGCGGTTGAAGGCCCGGTTCACCGCCTGGATTTCGGTGGGGCCGAGGCTATCGTCGAGCACCGGCACGGCTTCACCGCGCCCCACCTTGAGCGCCACCCGGGCCAGGCGGCGCAGCGGCCGGTTGAGGCTGCGCGCGATCAGCAGGCCGCCGATCACCGCCAGCAGCGGCACCGTCACACCCCACCCCAGCAGCAGGTAGCGGTCGTAGTCGCGGAAAAACGCCATCGGCACCCGCAGCCAGCGGTCGCCGAACGACGGCGCGGTCACCCACAGTACCGGCTGGCGCTCGTCTTCCAGGCGCACGGTGGCCGCCTCGCCGAGCAACCCGGACACTTCGTCACGAAAGCGTTCCACCACCGGCCGGGACAGAATCAGGCTTTCCGGGCGGCGCAGTTCCGGCGGCGTACCGGGGTTGATGCCGGTGGTTTCGCCAAGCCGCCGCGACAGGCTGGCGTCGCCCTCGCCCTGGAATACCAGTTCCGCCTGCAGAGCGGTCAGACGCGCGTATTCCCGGATCCCCGGCAGATAGGCATTGCGGGCGAAGAACCACAAGGTGATGCCCTGGCTGAGACCGATCACCAGACCGATGATCAGCGCCGAGCGGGCGAACGAGCTTTTGGGCAGGAATCTGGGCATGGACGAATTCTACCCGCCGGACGTCAGTCCGGCACGAACACATAACCCACGCCCCAGACGGTCTGGATATAGCGCGGTTTGGACGGGTCGTCCTCGAGCAGGCGGCGCAGGCGCGACACCTGCACGTCGATGGAGCGCTCCATGGCGGACCATTCGCGGCCGCGGGCCAGGCTCATCAGTTTGTCGCGGGTGAGCGGCTCGCGTTCGTTCTGCACCAGTGCCTTGAGCACCGCGAATTCGCCGGTGGTGAGCGGCTGCGGCTGACCCTCTCGGGCCAGGGTGCGGTTGCCCAGATCCAGGCGCCAGGGGCCGAAGCGAACCACCGACTCATCCTTGCTGGGGGCGCCGGGCACTTCCCGCACATGGCGGCGCAGCACGGCGCGGATACGGGCGCTCAGTTCCTTGGGGTTGAACGGCTTGGGCAAGTAATCGTCGGCGCCGGCGTCCAGGCCTTCGATGCGCTCGGCGTCGTCGCCCTTGGCGGTGAGCATGATGATCGGCAGGCGGTTGTCGTCGTCGCGCAGGCGGCGGCAGATCGACAGGCCGTCCTCGCCGGGCAGCATCAGATCCAACACCATCAACGAATAGATTTCCCGGGACAGGGCGCGGTCCATCTGGTCGGCGTCGGCCACCGCCTTCACGGCGTAGCCCTGCTCTTCCAGGAACCGTTGCAGCAGACCACGCAGGCGGGCGTCATCGTCCACCACCAGAATCTTTTCCACTTGTTCGCTCATGGTGCTCCTCGCCGACAGGACAACGGGATCGATCCCGGAGGCCCGGTGTACCCGCCACGCGCGCGGCAGGCAAATCTGGATTGTATAGAAAGATTACCGGCCGCCGCGAACCGGTGACGAAAAGCGGCACCCGGTGCCGGAACTGATCAGCTTACCTTTGCCGCCGGGCCTGCTATCATTCCGCCCGCCGATGGGTTCCAAAGGAGAGAAAAATGGCCAAGATTCTCGTGGTGGACGACTCACCCACGCAATTGACCAACCTGGTCAAAATGGTGGAAAACCAGGGGCACGAAGCAATCACCGCCAGCAACGGCATGGAAGGTATTGAGCAGGCCCGTGCACAGAAACCGGACCTGATTCTCATGGACGTGGTGATGCCGGAATTGAACGGCTTCCAGGCCACCCGCAAGATCACCAAGGACGCCGAGTTGGGCGGCATCCCGGTGATTCTGGTGACCACCAAGGACCAGGAAACCGACAAAGTCTGGGGCGAACGACAGGGCGCCGCCGGCTATATCGTCAAGCCGGCCCAGGAGTCGGAGCTGGCGGCGACCATCAAACGCGTACTGGGCTGAAGCCTGGCGCGGGGCAACCACAGCCCGCCCTGTTACGTCAATCTATGAACGGCCGGAGTCATTCCCTATGATTCCGGTCGTTTCGTTATAAAGCGGCGCCACACCGCGCGCGCCGCCGTGCAAGCCAGGACTCTTCCATGCAAAGCATCGAACAACTGATCGCCCAGGAAATCAACGCCCAGCCCCGGCAGGTCGCGGCCACCGTGGCCCTGCTGGACGAAGGCGCCACGGTGCCCTTCATCGCCCGCTACCGCAAGGAAGTGACCGGCGGCCTGGACGACACCCAGTTGCGCACGCTGGAAGAGCGGCTGCGCTATCTTCGCGAGCTGGAAGAGCGCCGCGAGACCATCCTCAAAAGCATCGCCGAGCAGGATAAGCTCACCCCGGAACTGGAAAAGGCGATCAAGGAAGCGGACACCAAAACCCGCCTGGAAGATCTCTACCTGCCGTACAAACCCAAGCGCCGAACCCGTGCTCAGATCGCCCGGGAGGCCGGCCTGGAGCCGCTCGCCGACACGCTGCTGGACGACCCGGCCCAGGACCCGGAACAGACCGCCGCCGGCTACCTGAACGAAGAGCACAAGATCGCCACCGCCAAGGACGCCCTGGACGGTGCCAAGCAGATTCTGATGGAGCGCTTCGCGGAGAACGCCGAGCTACTCACCCGGCTGCGCACCTTCCTGTGGGAAAAGGCACACATACAAGCGAAGCTCGCCGACGGCAAGGAAGAGGAAGGCGCCAAGTTCCGAGACTACTTCGAACACCAGGAAGCGCTGAAGAATATTCCCAGCCACCGTGCCCTGGCGCTGTTCCGGGGCCGCAACGAGGGCGTGCTGCACGTGTCCATGGTGTTGCCCGAAGAGCTGGAAAGCGCCCAGCCACACCCCTGCGAAGCGATGGTCACCGAGGTGGCGGGCTGGCGCCACGAAGGCCGCGCCGCCGACGACTGGCTCGGCGAAGTGATGCGCTGGACCTGGAAGATCAAACTCAACACCCACCTGGAAACCGAACTGCTGGGCCGCGTGCGTGAAATGGCCGAGGAAGAAGCCATCCAGGTGTTCGCGCGCAATCTGAAGAGTCTGCTGATGGCCTCGCCGGCCGGCCCCAAGGCCACCATGGGCCTGGACCCGGGCCTGCGCACCGGCGTCAAGGTGGTGGTGGTGGACGCCACCGGCAAGCTGCTTGAGCACACCACGATTTTTCCACACCAGCCGAAGAAGCAGTGGGACCAGTCCCTGGCCACGCTGGCCAAGCTCAGCGCCAAGCACGATGTGTCCTTGATCGCCATCGGCAACGGCACCGCCAGCCGGGAAACCGACAAACTCGCCGGCGAAGTGGTCAAGCAACTCAGTGACCGCGACATTCAGAAGATCATGGTCTCCGAGGCGGGCGCCTCGGTGTATTCCGCGTCGGAAACGGCGGCGCGGGAATTTCCCGATCTCGACGTCTCCTTCCGTGGCGCGGTATCCATCGCCCGGCGCCTGCAGGATCCGCTGGCGGAGCTGGTGAAGATCGACCCCAAGTCGATCGGCGTGGGTCAGTACCAGCACGACGTCAGCCAGGTGAAGATGTCCCGCTCGCTGGACGCGGTGGTGGAGGACTGCGTAAACGCCGTGGGCGTGGACGTGAACACCGCCAGCGCGCCGCTGCTGGCGCGTATCGCCGGGCTGAACACCACCATCGCCGGCAACATCGTCACCTTCCGCGAGAAGAACGGTGCTTTCAGTGACCGGGGCGCTCTGAAGCAGGTGCCACGCCTGGGCGAGAAAACCTTCGAGCAGGCCGCCGGCTTCCTGCGCATCATGGACGGCGCCAATCCGCTGGATGCCTCCTCCGTGCACCCGGAAGCCTATCCGCTGGTGGAACGCATCGCCGAAAAACACGGCCGCCCGCTCAAGGACTTGATCGGCGACGCGCCTTTCCTGAAGAAGGTCAACGCCGTGGATTTCACCGACGATATGTTCGGCCTGCCCACCGTCACCGATATTCTCAGCGAGCTGGAAAAACCCGGCCGCGACCCGCGCCCCGAATTCAAGGCGGCGGAATTCAAGGAAGGCGTGGAAACGCTCAGTGACCTCAAGCCCGGTATGCTGCTGGAAGGCTCGGTGACCAACGTCACCAACTTCGGCGCCTTCGTGGACGTCGGCGTGCATCAGGACGGCCTGGTCCACGTCTCCGCGCTGGCGGACAAGTTCGTGGAGGACCCCCATGACGTGGTCCAGCCCGGCGACATCGTCAAGGTCAAGGTGATGGAGGTGGATCTGCCGCGCAAGCGCATCAGCCTGACCATGCGCCTGGACGAGCGCCACCAGGACCAGCCGAAAGGCGGCGACGCCCCCGCCGGCCGGCCCCGTGGCCGGGGCGGCAAGCCCAAGGGCGGCGGGCGCGGCCAACAGGGCGGCGGCCAGAAACCGGCGGCGCAGGGCGCCCTGGGGGCCGCCTTCGCGAAGGCGTTCGAAGACAAGAACAAGCGCGGCTGACCCTGATGTTAACCGGCTCCGGGCCTGCCATACTGGCGGGCCGCGCGATCAACCCTCCTGTCGGATAGGCCCATGACCGATACGCTCAGCCAGCGAATCCAGGCACTGCTGGATTCCGAAGCCGCCGCCACCCTGGCTCACATCCGCCGTGGCATCGAGAAAGAAAGTCTGCGGATCACCGACCAGGGCCTGCTGGCGCACACCCCGCACCCCCGCGAACTGGGCTCGGCGCTGACCCATCCCTTTATCACCACGGATTATTCCGAGTCGTTGCTGGAATTCATCACCCCGCCCAGCACCGACCTGCAGCAGCCGATCGAATTTCTGGAGAATCTGCACCGCTACGCCTACCGGCACATCAACGATGAGCTCCTGTGGGTCAATTCCATGCCCTGCATGATCGCCAACGACAACGACGTGCCGGTGGCGGAGTACGGCAGCTCCAACGTGGGCCGCATGAAGCACATTTACCGGATCGGCCTGGGCCACCGGTACGGGCGCAAGATGCAGACCATCGCCGGCATCCACTACAACTTCTCGTTCCCGGATGAGTTCTGGCGCATCAACCGCGAACTGGAGGGCAGCGAGGCGCCGCTGCGCGACTATATCTCGCAGCGCTATTTCGACCTGACCCGCAATTTCCAGCGCTACTCCTGGCTGCTGGTGTATCTGTTCGGCGCGTCGCCGGCGTTGTGTTCGTCGTTCCTGGCCGGCCGCGAACATCAATTGCTGGAGCGTTTCGATCACAGCCTCTACCGGCCCAACGCCACCAGCCTGCGGATGAGCGACCTGGGCTACCAGAACAACGCCCAGTCGTCGCTGGCGATCAGCTACAACAACCTGGACGACTACGTCCGCACCCTGACCCACGCCATGAAAACGCCGGACCCGGTGTACCAAAAACTCGGCGTACGCGACGCGCAGGGGCACTATCAGCAACTCAACGACAACATCCTGCAGATCGAAAACGAGTACTACTCGTCGATCCGGCCGAAACGCACCATCAACAGCGGCGAACGCCCCACTCTGGCCCTGCAGCGGCGTGGCGTGGAATACATTGAAATCCGCGCTCTGGACCTTAACCCGTTCGAACCGGTGGGTATCAATCAGCAGGAGATCCGTTTCCTGGATCTGTTCGCCACCTACTGTCTGCTGCGCGAATCGCCGCGCCTGGAACACTGCGATCTGGACGCCAGTAAGGAAAACCTGCGCCGGGTGGTCTACGACGGCCGTAACACCGGCGTGCAGCTGAACAACTGGGGCAAGTCCGTGTCCTTGCGAAATTGGGGCCTGGAGAAGCTCGACCAGATGCTGCCCATCGCCGAGCTGTTCGACCGCTGCCACGGCCACGACGGCCAGCACGGACGCCTGTACCGGGACGCCCTGGAATTGCAGCGCGAGAAGCTCCTCGAACCGGACGCCACCCCGTCCGGGCGCATTCTCGACAAACTGGAAAGCCGCCAGCAGAGCTTCTTCGACTTCGCCATGAATCAGGCGCTGGCGCACCGGGATCATTTCCGGTCGCGGCCACTGGACACCGATCTGGAAACGGAGTGGCGGCGCCTCGCCGAAAACAGCCTGGACGAACAACGGGCGGTGGAAGCGGAAACGGAAATGCCGTTCGAGGCTTACCTGGAGGCGTATTTTCGCGGCTAAGCCGATATCCTGACGAATGGTCGTTTTTTATACACCAATGGTGCTAGCAACTTTCCCTGACGGTGCTAGTCTGCCCCCGTTGAAGGAGGGATAGTTATGTTTGATCCGTCATCCGACCCGTTCGAAAAGGCCTATAATCGCGGCTGCATGTGGGGCATGGCCGGCGGCCGCGTGGACCAGTGTCCCTATCAGGACGAGGCGCTGGAGGAATGGTGGGTGCAAGGCTGGGACGCCGGCGCCGCCGCCTGGCATCACCACCGGGAACCCGCCGCCTCGCGCAGCGTCTGAAGTCAGGAGCGCCCCAAAACCCCGCCACCGGGCCGCTTGTCCGGCGGCGGGGTTTTGCTTAGGGTCTGCTGACGCTTGCCGGATTCAAACAAGGAAAAACAATCATGTCGTCCCTTCTTCCCAGCCCCCGCGCGCTTAACGGACTCACCCTGCTCGGCTGCCTGGCGGCCCTCGCCGGCGCGCTTTACATGCAGCACGTGGAAGGCCTGGAACCCTGCCCGCTGTGCATCTTTCAACGCATCGCGCTGATGGCGGTGGCCGCGGTATTGCTGGTCGCCACGCTGCACGGCCCGCGCGGCGTCGGCGTGCGTGTGTACGCGCTGCTCACCGCCGTCACCACCCTGGCCGGCGCCGGCATCGCCCTACGCCATCTGTGGCTGCAAAGCTTGCCCGCCGACCAGGTGCCGGCTTGCGGCCCGAGCCTGGACTACATGCTCGACGCCTTCCCGCTCACCGATGTGCTGGGCACGGTGCTGAGCGGCTCCGGTGAGTGCGCCGAAATCAGCTGGCGCTTCCTCGGCCTGACCATCCCCGGCTGGTCGCTGGTGGTGTTCGGGGGCGTGCTGGTGGTGGCTCTGATACAATTGCTGCGCCCGCGCCGGGGCTGAGCGAGCCACCTACTCCGCACCTTCGGCGCGGGTCTTTGCGTTTGGGAGATCCGCCCGATGGTCGACGGCCTGCTGATTCTGCTGCTGTTTCAATTTCTCGGCGAGCTGGTGATTCACTTCACCGGCCTGCCGCTGCCCGCTCCGGTGGTGGGCATGGTCCTGCTGCTGCTGGCGCTGATGTTCAGCGTGCCCTACAGCGACCGGGTGGCGGACGCCGCCGGCGCCCTGATCCGTCATATCAGCCTGCTGATCTTCCCGCTCGGCGTGGGCATCGTGCTGCAATGGGAGCGCTACAGCGACTACGCGCTGGCGCTCACCGTGGCGGTGATCCTGGGTACCATCGTGGCAATGGTGCTGGTTACCCTGCTGCTTAAGCTGTTGCTTCGGGACCGGGTCAAGGCCGATGGCCGGGGGGGCCGCGCCGATGGCTGACCTGGTCCACTCGCCGCTGTTCGGCCTGCTGCTCACCCTGGCCAGTTACCGGATGGCCACCTGGCTGTACGGCAAGGTGCACAGCCTGCCCCTGTTCCATCCCTTTATCGTGGCGTCGATTCCGGTGATCGTGGTGCTGCCCCTGGTGGGCGTGTCCTATACCGAGTACCGCGACCAGACCGAGGTGCTGTCGTTTTTGCTCGGCCCGGCCACCGTGGCGCTGGCCTGGCCGCTGTATCGCCAGCTGCACACCGTGCGCAGCGTGTGGCGCCCGATCCTGGTCACCACCCTGATCGGCGCCGCCCTGGCCGCGGGCATTTCCATTTATCTGGCCTGGCTGCTGGGCGCGCCGGAGGCGGTGGTCGGCTCCCTGGCGCCAAAGTCGATCACCACGCCGATCGCGGTGGAGGTGGTGAAGAGCACCGACGGCTTCGTGTCCCTGGCCGCCGGCGCGGTGGCCATCACCGGGATTGTCGGCGCTCTGGTGGCCGGCCTGGTGTTCCGCCTGTTGAACGTCAAGGACGATCGCATTCGCGGCTTCGCCCTGGGCCTGGTGGCCCACGCCATAGGCACCGCCCGGGCGTTTGAATTCAGCGAGAAAGCGGGCGCCTTCGCCGGCCTGGCCCTGGGCCTCACCGGCCTGGTCACGGCCCTGGCGCTGCCCTGGCTGTGGCCGCTGATCAGCCCCTGGCTGTTCCCCGGCTGAGCTTGGCCGCCCGCCGTCGTTATTCGGCGGCCCTCCTAAAGCCACGACTCTAATGAAAAAACGGTCTTTACCGGTAACCCCCTGATCGAAAAGCCGTTTTGCCCCGCCAGCGGCGGCCTTCGCCACCAGCACCGGGCGATGCCCATTGCCTCGCCACGAACAGCGGCGCTAGCCTCAATGCCCGTCCCAAGAAACGCGAGCTGACCGCGAACTAACCGCGAGCTAACCGCAAGGAGCGACCTTATGGCCATTCCCCACCCGCCGGCTCCGCATCATTCCGCCGCCCTGGAGCGCTGGCGACGCATTGAAGCCCTGCTGCATGCCTGGCTGGAGCAGCGCCGCCGTCTGCTGGTCCTGCTTTGTTCCATCCAGGGACTGGAGGGCTTTCAACGACCCGGCTCGATCCAGAATCAGGTGCGCGAGTTCTGCCAGCTGCTGATGGACTACATCAGCGCCGGCCACTTCGAGATCTACCAGGAACTGGTCCGGGAGGCGCGCCTGGGCACCGTTCAGCGAGGCAGCGCCGTCAATCTGGCGTCGCGGATTCTGCATCAGTTGGATCCTTCCACCGAAGAGGCGCTCACTTTCAACGAGGATTTCGACACCGACGACCATTGTCTCAACCAGTTGGAGGTGCTGCCCGAGCGGCTGACACGGCTCACCGAAATGCTTGAGGAGCGTTTCGCCCTGGAGGATCAGTTAATACTCAGTGTGCACAGCCGCGACACCGCCGAGCGCGCCCGCGTCCTTCACTTCTGATCCCACCGGTGGGCCCGGCCTTTCGCGAGCAGGCTCGCTCCCACAAAAAAAGCCACGCCCCTTTCGGGAGCGTGGCTTTTTTTCGGGTCGGACCGGTGCGGGTTATTCAGCCGCGTCGGCGCCTTCCTCGGCTTGCTGCTTCTTCGCGCCCTGGTCTTTCACGTCCAGCAACTCAACTTCGAAGATCAGCACTTCGTTGGGGCCGATGTCGCCGCCGGCGCCCTGTTCGCCATAACCCAGCTCGGGCGGCAGGAACAGCTTCCACTTATCGCCGACTTTCATCATCGGCAGGGCTTCCTGCCAGCCGGGAATAATGTGCTTCAGGCCGAACACCGCCGGCTTGTCACGCTCGATGGAGCTGTCGAACACGGTACCGTCGCGCAGCATACCCTTGTAGTGCACTTCCACGGTGTCTTCCAGAGTGGGTGACTGAGCCCCTTCTTCACCGGATTCCAGCACCTGGTACTGCAGACCGCTGTCGGTCACCTCGACGCCGTCCTTGTCGGCGTTCTCTTCCAGGAAGGCCTGACCTTCTTCCAGGTTCGCCTGGGCCTGCTCTTCCATTTTCTTCTGGCGGGCTTCCATCATGCGGGTCTGGTAGTCACGGATCAGCTGGTCCATGTCCGCGTCTTCGCCAAGGCGGGATTCCGGCTCGTCGCCGAAACCGTCACGCAGACCGGCGACCATGGCATCCAGGTCCAGATTTTCCATGGCGCTCATCTGTTCGGCGCTACGGAAACCCAGCGCGTAGGACGCTTTCTGGTCTTCGGTTTTGAGCTCCACGTCGGCGCTCTTGTCCTTTTCTCCACCACAAGCCGCCAGCATCACGGTACCGGCGAGCACGATTGCGAACTTTTTCATTCTGCCTCCATTGGCTTACGTTTATTTTTTCTGCGCCGGCGGTCCTTCCCCGCGCGTTTCCTCCGCGGTTATCACGGTCGGCGCTTTCAAATCGACGGTCTGCACCTCCACACCCGGCGGGGGAATCCGGCCATACTGCCAGCTTCCCGTGGCGTCGCGCCAGCGGTACATCCGCTTTTCTCCGCCACGCTCGCCACCCGGCCATGGCGTGGTGAGCCATGCGGCCGGCTGTGTCCAGTTGTCCCGGGCTTTTTGCCAATCCAGCAGCGGTTTGCCGTGCCCGATCGGCACGTTGAACAACAAAGCGGCGATAACGCCCGCCAATACAACAAAGATGCCTAGATAACGCATGACCGCGTTTTCCCCCGATTGGTTCCCTCGCCAGCCGCCGGGCGCCACGAACGGCGACCGATTCCCCGGCGAAGAGCGCTTCATTGTGCCTGTGCGGATATTTCTGTCAAAAGCGGGATTCACGAAAACGCACGTCAACGGGTTATAGTGTTGATTCGGGGGTAAACCACTATGCCGAATAACAGCACCGATCCCACCCTGGCGCCGTCATCCGCGCGCCGCGTGGCGCGCCAGGATGACCGGCGCCTGGTGATTCTGGTCGCCAACAGCAAGGGCGGGTGCGGCAAGACCACGCTGGCCACCAACCTGGCCGCCTATTTCGCTCATTCCGGGCAGTCCGTGACGTTACTGGACCTGGACCCGCAGCAGTCCGCCACCCAGTGGGTGCGGCTGCGCGAGGACGCGCGCGTGGAGGCACTCGGCTGGCCGGCGGACGAACCGGTGTCGCTGGGGCGGCTGCAGGACCAGATGCAGAAGGCCCGCGACGTGGTGGTGATCGATTCCCCGGCGGGCATGGACCGCCACACCCTGGATCATGTGCTGCGGGTCTCGCAGATCGTGCTGATTCCGGTGCTGCCCAGCCCCATCGATATCCGCGCCACCACGCGCTTCGTGCAGAACGTGATGCTGGCGCCCAGTTATCAGCGCCGCCCCCGGCGGCTGGCGGTGATCGCCAACCGGGCACGCACACGCACGCGCACCTATGAAACCCTGCGCCAGTTTCTCGCCAGCCTGAAAATCCCCTACCTGATCACCCTGCGCGACGCCCAGCAGTACGTGCAATCAATGAGCCATGGCCAGAGCATGCTTGATCAAAAAGACCCCCGGCATCAGGTGGACCAGCGTCACTGGCGCTTGATCGGGGAATGGCTGGAGGTGCAGCGCCACCTTATTCAGACACTGCCCGGTTTTCGCTAAGCGCGGCCAACTCTTCCAGCCCGGCCTGCAGCGACTGGCACTGCCCGGCTTCCGGGACCACCACGAACAACCAGCTCAACGCCGTCACCGATTCACCTCCGGGCTGTGCCTGCGCCTGACGGCTCAGCTGCTCCAGCAACAGGCGCTCGCCTTCCAGTTCCGCTTCCTGGATCTGACGCTTCAGCTCCACCGTGCCCTGCCCGTCCGCCGCCCGGCGGCGCACCGTTCGCAGCGGCCGCAGATAGTCGGCCTCGAACTGCTCCGCGAAAGCCAACAGCCGGCGGCCCAGGGCCGGATCCGGCCGGCGCCCGGCGTCGCTGAGCCAGAGCGCGGTGAGCAACACCGCCACCGGCACGTCGTGTTCATCCTGCAGGCGCAAGCACACCCGCTCGATACGCTTGTCGCGCCACAGCCGTAACGCGAAACGCCACAGGGGCGCTTCCTTCATGGTGTCCTCCCGGGCGGCCCCGGCCGCCGGCCCTTCTGTTATTCCGGCGCTTGCCATACACTGCGCCGGTCCTGAATTCGCCGATCCAAGGCTCCTTATACCATGCTGTCCCTGGAACATATCAATCTGCGCCGCGGCCCGGAGTTGCTGCTCGAGGACGCCAGCTTCGTGCTGCACAAAGGCACGCGCGTGGGCGTCGTGGGCCGCAACGGCAGCGGCAAGAGCTCCCTGTTCAAGCTGATCATGGGTGAGCTGGAAAGCGACGGCGGCAACGTGCAGCGCCCCGCCGACTGGCGCTTCTCGATGATGGTGCAGGAAGTACCCGCGCTGGCGCAGCCGGCGCTGGACTATGTGCTCGACGGCAACCGCGCCCTGCGACATTGGGAGGCGGCCCTGGCCCGGGCCCAGGACGACGGGGATAACACCGGCATCGCCCGCGCCCACGCCGAGCTGGATGCGCTGCGCGCCTGGGAACAGCCGGCCCGCGCCGCCACGTTGCTGGCCGGCCTGGGCTTCTCCGAACACCAGCAGCAACAGCCGGTGAGCGCCTTCTCCGGCGGCTGGCGCATGCGCCTCAACCTGGCCCAGGTGCTGATCAGCGACGCCGACCTGATGCTTCTGGACGAGCCCACCAACCATCTGGACCTGGACGCCATTCTCTGGCTCCAGCAGTGGTTGGTGCAGCACCCGGGCGCGCTGATGCTGATCTCCCACGACCGCGCTTTCCTGGACGCCACCGTGTCGGAGATTCTGCATATCGAGCACGGACGCCTGAAGCGTTACGCCGGCGACTATTCCGATTTCGAGCGCCAGCGGGCCGAGCAGCTTTCCCTGCAGCAAAAGCTGCACGATAAGCAGCAGGCGCAGGTCGCCCATATGCAGAAATTCATCGACCGCTTCCGCGCCAAGGCCACCAAGGCGAAAGCCGCGCAAAGCCGCATCAAGGCCCTGGAAAAGCTGGAGCGCATCGCCCCGGCCCATGTGGATTCCGGTTTTGAGTTCGACTTCAAAACACCGCTGAAGCTGCCCAACCCCATGGTGCTGCTGGAGAACGCGGCCTGCGGCTACGGCGATACCACCATCCTGGGCGCGGTCTCCATGAGCCTGCGTCCGGAGTCCCGGGTCGGCTTGCTGGGCCCCAACGGCGCCGGCAAATCCACGCTGATCCGCACGCTGATGGGCGAATTACCGGCGCTCTCCGGACACGTTCAGCGGGACCCGGACCTGAAGGTCGGTTACTTCCACCAACAACAGGTGGACCGGCTGGCCGCCGACGAAAGCCCCTATCAATTGCTGCACCGCCAGCACCCCAACTGGAGTGAGCAGCAGTTGCGCAATGAACTGGGGCGCTTCGGGTTCCACGGCGACAATGTGTTCGATCCGGTGGGCCGGTTTTCCGGTGGCGAGAAGGCGCGCCTGGGCCTGGCGCTGATCGTGCACCAGAAGCCCAGCCTGCTGCTGCTCGACGAACCCGCCAACCACCTGGACCTGGACATGCGCGAAGCGCTGACCATGGCGCTGCAGAGCTTCGAAGGCGCGGTGGTGCTGGTGTCCCACGACCGCCACCTGCTGGAAACCACGGTGGATGAGTTCCAGCTGGTGGCCGAGGGCGGCGTGCGCCCGTTCGACGGCGACCTGGACGATTACGCCCGCTGGCTGCAACAGGCGCGGCGCGACGCCAAGGCGCCGGCCGGCGACAACAAGGCCGCCGGCAAGGACGACGCCAAGCAACGCCGCCAGGACGCCGCCCGCCTTCGCGAACAGCTGAGACCGCTGAAGAAGGAAGTGGAAAAGCTGGAGAAACAACTGGACCGGCTGGGTACCGAACTGAGCGAGGTGGAAACCGCCCTCGGCGACGAAACCCTCTACACCGACTCCGGCCGCAAAGGCGAGCTCAATGAACTGTTGAGCCGCCAGGGTGACCTGAAAAGCCGCCACGAAGAGTCGGAAATGGCGCTGCTGGAAGCCATGCAGGCCCTGGAGGACGCCGAAGCAGCTTTGTAGGAGCGGGCCCAGCTGAGCCGCCTGGTTAGCGCTGCTCTTTGTTGAGCAGCGCGGCGCTGCCGGACCCACAGGCCACCACCGTTTTCATCATCTGCTCCACACCGATATCCGGACGCAGCTCCACCAGATCCTGATGGACATGATAGATAAACCCTGACGTGGGATTGGGACCGGTGGGCACGAACACGGACAAATGACCGTCATCGTGACGGGAGGTGATCAGACCCAGCACGGTGGTGGGCACCTGGCGCCCGTACAGCCACACCCGCGCCACCTCGCCGCGCATCAGGCTGTCCTGGCTGCCGCCGAACAACTGCACGATTACTTCCTTGACCATGCGGTAGCCGGGCAGCCGCTCCATGCCGCGCTTCTCCAGTCTCTGCCACAACCAGCTGCCGAGGCTGGTGGCCACCAGGGTGCCGACCAGAAAGCAAAAGACGATGAGCACCGCCACCACCACCCAGTCGGCGGCGAACTTCGGCAAGCCGAAGAAACGCACCACCAAAGCGGTGAAGGGCGCGATCAACCCGGTGGCGGCGTCATATATCCACTTGAAGAAAAACGCGATGATGGAAATAGGCAGCAGAATCACCAGCCCGCCGAGCAGGGATTTGCGGATAAAGAACCAGATACGATTGTCGTTTGCCATGGTCGCGCGGCGACTCCGTTGCCGGATTTTCAGGAATACCAGATTCGGTTGACGTAAAGACAGCGCTCGCCGTTCGGGGTTCGCACCCAGGCTTCGTCGTCCACCCGCTTGCCAAGCAAGGCCCGCGCCAGCGGCGCGTCCACACTGATCTCACCACGTCCGCCGTCGGCCTCGTCCGGACCCACCAGACGGAAGCGTTCGACCTTGCCGTCGTCGTCTTCCACTTCCACCCAGGCGCCGAAGAACACCTTGCCGGTATCGTCCGGCACCCGCTCGACCACGGTCATGCCGTCAAGACGCTTGCTCAGGAAGCGGATGCGGCGGTCGATCTCGCGAAGCTGCTTCTTACCGTAAATATACTCGGCATTCTCCGAGCGGTCGCCCTGGGCGGCCGCTTCCTGCACCGACTGGGTGATCGGCGGACGCTCCTCTTTCCAGAGCCGCTGCAGCTCGTCGTTAAGACGCCGGTAACCCTCCGGCGTGATGTATTTGGAGGCGGGCTTGCCTTTCGGTCGCCAACGGCCCATGGGTGCGCTTTCCTGTGACGATGGAGCGGGTATTTTTCCATCCCCGCGGGGACTTGGTAAACTGCGCCCTCTTTTCCAAGAGGTCGAGCGCCATGTCTTTTAACCGTGCCCCCTGGCCGGCCAGCCGCATGCGCCGCATGCGCAAGGACGATTTCTCCCGCCGCCTGATGCGCGAGAACACCCTCACCGTGGACGACCTGATCTACCCGGTGTTCGTGCTCGACGGCGACAATCACACCGAAGCGGTGCCCTCCATGCCCGGCGTGGAACGCATGACCGTGGACCTGCTCTGCGAGGAGGCGCGCCAGCTGGCGGACCTGGGTATCCCGGCCATGGCGCTGTTCCCGGTGACCCCGGTGGCGGTGAAAAGCCTGGACGGCGCGGAAGCCTGGAACCCGGAGGGGCTGGCCCAGCGCGCCACCCGGGCGATCAAGCAGGCGGTGCCGGAGATGGGCGTGATCACCGACGTGGCGCTGGACCCGTTCACCACCCACGGCCAGGACGGCATCCTCGACGACGACGGCTATGTGCTCAACGACGTCACCGTCACCGCTCTGGTCAAGCAGGCGGTCTCCCATGCCGAAGCCGGCGCCGACATGGTGGCGCCCTCGGACATGATGGACGGCCGCATCGGCGAGATCCGTCAGGCGCTGGAAGGCCACGGTTTTCCGCACACCCGTATCATGGCCTATTCCGCCAAGTACGCGTCCGCCTATTACGGCCCGTTCCGCGACGCGGTGGGCTCGGCGGCGAATCTGGGCAAAGCGGACAAAAGCACCTATCAGATGGACCCGGCCAACTCCGACGAAGCCCTGCACGAAATCGCGCTGGATCTGGCGGAAGGCGCCGATGTGGTGATGGTGAAGCCGGGCATGCCCTACCTGGACGTGGTGCGCCGGGTAAAGGACGAGTTCAAGGTGCCGGTGTACGCCTACCAGGTGAGCGGGGAATACGCCATGCACATGGCGGCGTTCCAGAACGGCTGGCTGGACCAGGACAAGGTGATGCTGGAATCCCTGCTGGCGTTCAAACGCGCCGGCGCGGACGGCATCCTGACTTACTTCGCCAAGGCCGCCGCGCTCAAGCTCGCCGAACAAAAAAGATAATTGTTGTAGGAGCGGGCCCTGCCCGCTCCTACCCATCAGAAGTTATAGCGGACGTCGCCGAGAATCGTGCGACGCTCTCCGTAGCCGCAATCCAGGCCCTCGCCGCGACACCAGGAGACATACTCCTTGTCCGCCAGATTCTTACCGGTCACGCTGAAGTCCCAGGGGCCGGTGCGGTAACCGATCATGGCGTCATAGAGGGTCACCGAAGAGATTTCGGGGCCGCCGCCACCGCCCACGGTGTCGCCGGAGTAACGCACGCCGGCGCCGAAACGGAAACCGTTTTCCAGTTCGTATTTGCCCCAGGTGGAGGCGACTTCCTCGGCCACATAGGGCAGCCGCTGGCCGGTTTCATCGTCCACAGCGTCCAGGCTGGTGTAATTGGCCAGCAAGGACAGATTGCCCAGCCGCTTCTTAATACCCAGCTCCCAACCGTCCACGGTGGCGCCGGTCTGATCCACGCTTTGCGGGCTGCCGCCCTGAACCACGCGGTTCGTTTCCTCGATATCGAACCAGGCCGCGGTGACGGACAGGTCGCCTTCGGGGGACAGGTACTTGATACCCGCCTCGCGCTGCTCCCCGGTGGTGGGGTCCAGCCCCTGGCCAAAGCCGTCGACACCCAGGTTCGGCACGAACGATTCCGAATAACTGATGTACGGGGACAAGCCGAAGTCGAAGCGATACATCAGGCCCAGGCGCCCGGAGGTCTCGGTGTCTTCGGATTCGGTATCGACGCCGTTGACGCCGAGAGTGGTGTTGGTGCTGTCGTCATAGCGCAGAGCGCCGGACACCACCACACGATCGATTTCCATATGGTCGATGACGTACACACCGGTTTGCTTGATTTCGTTGTCGTTGGCGTCCTGCGGATTAAGTGCCGCGTAATTGACGTTGCCGTACTGTGGGTCATACACATTGATCGGCGTTCCGGCTCCGGTGAAGCTGTTGTCTTCGGTCCATAGCGCGTCCTGGCGGTCCACGCCAATCGCCAGATTGTGGCGGGTCGGACCGAAAGCCAGGTCACCCTCGAGACGGGCGTCCACGTTAAACACTTCCGTGCCCTTGTCGGACATGAAAATAGTACGCCCGATGGTGCCGTCGGCGGCCGGCGGCACACCGATCGCCGCCCAATGTTCACGAGTTTCGGTTTCAGTCTCCGAATAACGGCTGGTGAATGCCACGCCCCACTGGCTATTCAGGCGATGATCGACAAACAGCGTGATCTCGTCCTTACGGCGGTCGTAACGATCCCAGTCCGGCTCACCGACAAAGGTTTCGGAACCGATATCGCCCAATGGCCCCGGCTCCAGAGTGCCCTGGGTCGGCAGAAACTGGGCCGATACCGCGCCGGTATTTTCCTGGCTGTTGAACAGCAGCGAAACAGTGGTGTCGTCGCTGGGCAGCCACGTCAGCGAGGGCGCGAACACATAGCCGTCGTGATCGACATAATCCACCTGGGTACCGCTGTCACGCTTGAGCGCCACCAGGCGGTACAACAGCTTTCCATCCTCGGAAAGCGGCCCGGTGATGTCCGCGGCGATTTGCTTGCGATCAAAAGAGCCCACCTGGGCCCACAGCTCACCTTGACGCTCGGCTTTGGGCAGCTTTGAAACGGCGTTGACGATGCCGCCCAGCTCGGCCTGCCCGTAGAGCACCGACGAGGGACCTTTCAGGACCTCGATACTCTCCAGGGTGTAGATGTTCGGCCGGACACTGTTGTAGAAGCCATAGGCGGAGCGCAGCCCGTCCACGTAATACGACGGGTCCAGACCGCGTACCTTGGCGGAATCGACCCGGGTGTCGAAACCAAACCCCCCGGAATAGACGCCGGGGCTGTACAGCAGAGCATCCTGAATATTCTTGGCGCCGGTGTCCTCCATCAACTCCCGGGCCACGGTTTCGATGGAGAACGGCTGACGTTCCACCGGCACGTCCAGCTTACCGGTGCTGGCCGGCTTGTCGACGGTGATGTAGCCGTCATCGGCGGGGCCCTCGGCGCCCACTTCCACCGGCGCCAGGGTGCCGGCATTATTCTCCTGCTGGGCGGCGGCCAGAGCCGGCGCGGTCAGCAGCGCGATCAGAGCCGCTGCCGCGGCGAAGTCTTGATTGAGCATGATGTTTCCCCAGGAATAGGACTTGGCTCGACAAGCCATTAACGATAATCGTTCGCATTATACTTATCATTCCTGGTAAGTGAAGGGGCATCCTTGTCATTGTCTTGTCATGCTAATGTCATCCAATAGGTCCTTCCGCTTTCCAGCTCAGGACTCGCAATGAACGCCAACACCGGTATCCAGGGCCCCGATTTGAGCAATCAGGACTTCTACATCAACCGGGAATTGAGCCTGCTGCAGTTCAACCTCCGGGTACTTGAGCAGGCCATGGACGACCGTCATCCGTTGATGGAGCGCCTTAATTTCCTGCTGATCTTCTCCTCCAACATGGACGAGTTCTTTGAGATCCGGGTGGCCGGGCTCAAGAATCGTCTGGAAACCGGCACCGGCCGCCCCGGCCCGGACGGCATGCTGGCCGAGGAAGTGCTGGCCGAGGTGGCCCGCCTGACCCACGATGCGGTGCAGCGCCAATACCACATCCTGCAGAACATCCTGCTGCCGGCTCTGGCCGAGGAAGGCGTGCACTTTCTGCGCCGCGAGGACTGGACCCAGGCGCAGACCGAATGGGTGAAAAAATACTTCCGGGACCAGATTTATCCGGTGCTGACGCCGATCGCCCTGGACCCGGCCCACCCCTTCCCTCGGCTGGTGAACAAAAGCCTGAATTTCATCGTGTCGCTGGACGGCAAGGACGCGTTCGGCCGCTCCACGGGCCTGGCGATCGTGCCGGCGCCGCGTTCGCTGCCACGCCTGCTGCGCCTGCCGGAAGAGATCTGCGAGGACGGCAACGACAACTTTATTTTCCTCTCGTCGATGATCCACGCCCACGTCAGCGACCTTTTCCCCGGCATGAAAGCCTCTGGCTGCTACCAGTTCCGCGTGACGCGAAACGCCGATTTGGAAGTGGACGAGGACGTGGAAGACCTGGCCAGCGCGCTCAAGGGCGAGCTGTTGTCACGCCGCTACGGTGACGAGGTGCGCCTGGAGGTCGCGGACAACTGCCCCCGCGACCTGGTCGAGTATCTGTTGGAGCAGTTCGAACTCACCGAGCAGGACGCCTATGAGGTGAACGGCCCGGTGAATCTGGCGCGCATGTTCACCAGCGTGAACCGGCCGCGCCTGCATTACCCGCCTTTCAGCCCCAAGCTGCCGGCGGCGGTGAAAAAACACGAGAGCATTTTCGAGGCCATTGATCAGGGCGACATCCTACTGCACCACCCGTTCGAGAGCTTCTCGCCGGTGGTCAACCTGCTCGCGGAAGCGGCCCGCGATCCCAAGGTGCTGGCGATCAAACAGACCCTCTACCGCACCGGCACCAACTCGGAGATCCTCGATCACCTTGAGACCGCCGCGCGCAACGGCAAGGAAGTCACCGCCGTGGTGGAGCTGCGCGCCCGCTTCGACGAAGAGTCCAATATCGAGGGCGCGCGCCGCCTGCAGGAGGCCGGCGCCATGGTGGTGTACGGCGTGGTGGGCTACAAAACCCACGCCAAGATGCTGCTGGTGGTGCGCCGCGACGGCGAAGGCATCAAACGCTACGCCCATGTGGGCACTGGCAACTACCACACCAAAACCACCAAGATTTACACCGACTATGGCTTGATGACGGCGGAGAAAGGCCTTTGCCAGGACGTGCACAAGATCTTTCAGGAGCTCACCGGCATGGGCAAGGCGGCGCGCCTGAAACAATTGAAGCACTCACCGTTTACCCTGCACCCGAGCCTGGTCCAGTGGATTGATTTTGAAACGGAGCAGGCGCTGGCCGGCAAGCCGGCGCGCATCATCGCCAAGTTCAACTCGCTCACCGAAGAGCAGATCATGCGGGCGCTGTACCGGGCCAGTCAGGCGGGTGTCGAGATCGATCTGATCGTACGCGGCATCTGCTGCCTGCGCCCGGGCATTCCCGGGCTGTCGGAAAACATCCGCGTGCGCTCGGTGATCGGCCGCTTCCTGGAGCACACACGGATTTACCACTTCCACCATGCCGGTGAAGATCTGGTGTACTGCTCCAGCGCCGACTGGATGGACCGCAACCTGTTCAACCGCGTGGAGACCGCCTTCCCGGTGAACGAGCCGGCGCTCAAAGCGCAGGTGCTGGAGCAGGGCCTGGACTATTACCTGCGCGACAACGGCCAGGCCTGGGAGCTGCGTAGCGACGGCAGTTACCGCCGGGTGGAACGCGGCGAGCACGAAGCGCCCTTCCTGGCCCAGCAGACGCTGCTCGACGCCCTGTCCGGCGGTTCCTGACCGCCGCGCCGGTCAGGCGGCGTCCGTCACCGCCAACCGGTAACCGGCGGCCTGGAAAAATTCCTGCTCCTGCTCCAGATCGGCCAGGGTCAGGGGGTGCTCGGCCAACCAGCCGGCCGGGAACACCAGTTCCAAAGAACGCTCGCCGGCGTTCAACGTCAGCGCCGGCACCGGCGCGCCGTTGCGCGCGTGATGCATGCGGCAGGCCAGCCTCAACAGCAAGCACAACCGCAACAGCCGGGCCTGCTCGTCCTCGGGACACTCCGCCAGCGTGGACAACGGCACCTTGCGACGGTGACCGCGCACCAACACCGCCATCGCCTGCTGGGCCTGCCGGGAAAAACCCGGCAGATCGGAGTTGGACACCAGATAGGCGCCGTGTTTGTGGAATTGGCTGTGAGACACCGCCAGCCCCACCTCGTGCAGCAACGCCGCCCAACGCAAGGTGGCCTGCGCCTCTTCGTCCTCGAGATCCCAGTCGCCGGCGGCCTGCAGGTAGAGGTCGCGGGCCGTCTCCCATACGCGCTCGGCCTGGGCCCGCTCCACATGATGCCGGTTCATCAGGGCCTGAACGCTGCGCTCGCGGACATCCTCGTGGGCGAAGCGCCCGAGCAGGTCGTACAACAGCCCCTCGCGCAGGGCCCCGCTGGATACCCGCATGTGGGCCAGGCCCATTTGCTCGAAAATGCCCAGCAGGATCGCCAGGCCGGAGGCAAAGATCGCCTTGCGGTCGTCGCGCAGCCCTTTCAGGGACAGGGCCTCCGCGTTGCCCGCCTTGACCGCCTTACGGCGCGCCTTTTCCAGGCCTTCCAGGCTGATGCCCTCATTGCTCCAGCCGTTTTCCTCGCACACCTGGGCAATCGCCTTGATGGTGCCCGAGGCGCCCACGGCCTGCGCCCAGCCCAGGCGCCGGTAATTGGTCTCGATCGACAGCACTTCCTGGCGGGCGGCGGTCACCGCCTTCTTGAAGGCGCCTTCGGTGATCTTGCCGTCGGGGAAAAAGCGCTGCCCGTAGCTGACACAGCCCATATGCAGCGATTCGGTTTCCGAGGACTCAAAGCGCTCACCGATGATCAGCTCCGTGGAACCGCCGCCGATATCCACCACCAGCCGCGTGCCGGCGTCATCGGCCAGGCTGTGCGCCACGCCCAGATAGATCAGGCGGGCCTCCTCGCGGCCCGCCACCACTTCGATGTCGTGGCCCAGCGCCTGCTCGGCGCGGGCGATAAACTGGCCGGCGTTGCGCGCCATGCGCAGCGTATTGGTGCCGACCACGCGCACGTTGCCGCGGGGAATGCCCGTGATGCGCTGGGCGAAGCGGCTCAGGCAATCCAGCGCCCGGGTCTGGGCCGCTTCGTCCAGGCGGTTGTCGGACCCCAGGCCGGCGCCCAACTGCACCTTTTCGGACAAGCTTTCCAGGATACGCACCTCGCCCTGGGCCTGACGGGCCACCACCATGTGAAAACTGTTGGACCCCAAATCGATGGCGGCCAGATGTTCAGGTTGTCGCAAAACCCCTCTCCTTGACGGTCCCGGGCCGACCGTGAACGGCCCCAAGCGTGTGCCACGCGGGCGTTTCCCGCGGCGTCGGCGCGCCTTTGATAGGCATGCTCTGTCGGCACCATTGTCCGGCGCGCTTGAAATTCGCGCGCCAGACCCCGATATTAATCCACCTGTGACGACGTCGGCCGCGTGCCGGCGTCTTCATCCCGCGAAAGCCTAGCAGGAGATTTCAATGAGCGGCGAGATTATCAACGTGACCGACGCGGATTTCGAGGAGAAAGTCCTGAAAGCCGACGGTCCTGTTCTGGTGGACTACTGGGCGCCCTGGTGCGGCCCCTGCAAAATGGTAGCGCCGATCCTGGAAGACTTGTCCGGGGATTACGCTGACAAGCTGACCATCGCCAAGCTGAACATCGACGAGAACCCGGACACGCCCAAGAAGTACGGCGTGCGCGGCATCCCCACTCTGACCGTGTTCAAGAACGGCGACGTGGAAGCCACCAAAGTGGGCGCTCTGTCGAAGTCCCAGCTCACCGCGTTCCTGGACAGCACTCTCTGATCCAGCCGGTGACGGCATCACGGGCCGGCAGGCCCGTGGTGCCGGCCCATCGTCCTGGACTAGACAGCCCTCCAGCCCGGTGGTACATTCCCGAATCAACGTATTCGCACCCTCTGGCAGGGATCTCTAATTCGTACGTTTCTAAGCGTCCTTTTTCCGAGATAGTCATCATGTCCGGCCCCTGGACCGCAGGCCCCGCCGACGGATGATTTGCAAGGGTTTCATCGTTTATCGCTCCCGCTGAATGCGTCAGCCTTAGTCAAGCAGGCCCCGTTCTCCACGATGTCCCCGACCTTGGGAGACCGTGAAACGGCCCCTGTGAATGAAAACGAATAAATCAGAAATTCCGAGGCTTACCAGCCCGGACCCGACC
>Ga0310342_100000051_pt1 | contig 53131 bp, 50 predicted proteins | sample S15DNA20500_MG_FD_206155 | JGI IMG/M metagenome (GOLD analysis project Ga0310342, IMG submission 206155) | Marine microbial communities from station ALOHA, North Pacific Subtropical Gyre - S1503-DNA-20-500_MG | ecosystem: Environmental > Aquatic > Marine > Oceanic | place: Pacific Ocean: North... | reverse complement strand
CTATTTTGTGGAACGCGGCGAGCAACTGCTGCCGCTGCTGAAAACACTGTGAAGAAGTAGGTACAGTCGAAATGGACATCAAGGAACTCAACGGCCTGGCGGCCAATTACCAGTGCCCGCCGGACGCGTTTAAAGACCGTATTATTCTGGTCACCGGCGCGGGTGCCGGCATCGGGCGGGCGGTGGCGCTGGCCCTGGCCGGCCACGGCGCCACCGTGATTCTGTTGGGCCGCACCCAGAGCAAACTGGAAGCGGTCTATGACCGGATCAAGGCCTCCGGCGGACCCGAGCCTGCCCTGGCGCCGGTCAACATGGAAGTGGCTCGGCCGGAAGACTACCAGGAGCTGGCCACGCTGTTCGGCCGCGAATTCGGCCGCCTGGACGGGGTGCTGCACAACGCCTCGGTGCTGGGAGACATCACGCCCCTGGAGCGCTACGGCGCGGACACCTGGGATTCGGTGATGCGCGTCAACGTCAACAGTGCCTTCTACCTGACCCAGGCGCTGCTGCCGCTGCTGCGCGAGAGCGCCGACGGACGCATCCTGTTCACCTCCTCCAGCGTGGGCCGCAAGGGCCGGGCGTTCTGGGGGGCTTACGCGGCCTCCAAGGCGGCCACCGAGAATCTCTCGCAGACCCTGGCGGAAGAACTGGAGAACACCTCCAGAATTCGCGTCAACACCATCAACCCCGGTGCCACCCGTACCGATATGCGTGCCCTTGCCTATCCCGGGGAAGATGCGGAAAAACTGAAAACACCGGAGCAGATCGTGGCCAGCTATTTGTACCTGCTGGGCCCGGAGGGCGCCGCCATCAACGGGCAATCCGTGGACGCACAGCCTCGTTGACCCCGCGAGCGGCTGTGGCCGCTCGTGGTTTCACCCGACTTTGACCCCAGCGACATTCCAGTACGGCGGACCAGCATCCGGCCGCCCGTGCGTCCATGCTATTACTGCCGATTATTCTCCTTCGAATAACAAAACAGGGATAGCCATGGTTCGCTTTCTACTCGCCTCGTTCATCGTATTGGTGTCCTCTTTGTGCGTGGGCGCGGAGACACTGCGTCTGTCTCCGGAACAGCAACAACGCATGGAGCAATTACTGCCCGGCGTCGACGTCGACCAGAAACTGGTCAACGAGCTGAGCACCATTTTCTATTCGCGGGACATGCCGGTGCGTGTGCGGCTGGGCGCCATCGCCAAGCTGGTGGGCATCGACCAAATGCCACCGGGCACCGCGCTGAACCGGAAAATCTGCATTTGGGATATCGCCGGGCGCAACGGCCCGGTGTTTCAGGCGGCCATGGAACAGCGCGCCATGGCACTGGAATACGGCATCGATCTGGAAATGATCCCGTTTACCAACGAGACCATTCTGGTCGAGGAGCTCAAGGCCGGGCGCTGCGACGCCGCGCTCATGAGCGGCATGCGGGCACGACTGTTCAACAGCTACACCGGCACCATCGACGCGATCGGCGCGATCCCGGACAACAAACACATGCGTACCCTGCTGCAGGTGCTGGCCCATCCCAGCCAAGCGGGCCGCATGGTCCAGGGCGAATACGTCATCATGGGCATCTTCTCCGGTGGCGCCGCCCATGTGTTCGTCAACGACAAACGCATCAGCTCCCTGGCCAAGGCCGCCGGCAAAAAAGTGGCGGTGCTGGATTACGACAAAACCCAATCGGAAATGGTGGCCGGTATCGGCGCCACGCCAGTGCCCTCGGACATTGTCAGTGCCCCCAATAAATTCAATAACGGCGTGGTCGATATTCTCGCCGCGCCGCTGATCGCCTATGAACTTCTGGAGCTCTATAAAGGCATGGAGCCCGACGGCGGCATCGTCGACTATCCGATCGCGCAGATCAGCATGCAGCTGGTGGGCCGGCTGGATAAATTCCCCAACGAGGTGGCGCAGCTGATCCGGGAAGCCTCCTTCGAGGCCTATGACCAGGTGCGGGCACGGGTAAAAATCGAGGAAGACCGGGTACCGGACCGCTGGTGGATCGATATTCCCGCCAATGAAAAACGTGAATACGAAGCCATGATGCAAGAAGCCCGAAACACCCTGCGCCAGCAGGATTATTACGACGGCCGCATGCTGGACCTGCAAAGCCGGATCCGCTGCAAGTTCGATCCGTCCCGTGGCGAATGCTCGAACAAAAATTAAACCGCACCAGGAGGCCGTGTGTTCATAACCCGTCTACTGCGTAACACCCTGCTCGGCGCCGGCGCCACCATCGCCTTCATGGTCGCCCCAGCGTCCGCGTCGGACGCCGATCTGCGCGCCACCGTCTACAACGACGCTCTGCCCATGACGCAGCGCGTGACCGCCATGCGCGAACTCACCGGCCTGGGCAAGCCCGGCAACGACACCCGCAAGATATGCATCTGGGATATCGTCGGCCGCAATGGGCCGATCTTCTCGGCGGCCCAGGATCAGCGCGCCAGACTGCTGGAATACGGCATCCAACTGGAGCTGGTCCCCTATACCGACGAGCGGGTGATGGTGGATGAATTCAAAGCCGGCCTCTGTGACGCGGCGCTGATGAGCGGCCTGCGCGCGCGGCTGTTCAATACCTACACCGGCACCATCGACTCCATCGGCGGGCTGCCCAGCCAGCAGCACATGCGCATTCTGCTGCAGGTGCTCGCCGACCCCGCATCGGCGAAGCACATGGTGCAGGGGGATTACGTGGTGGCCGGTATCGCCCCCGGCGGCGGCGCCTACCTGTTCGTCAACGACAAGAAGATCAACTCCCTGGCGGCGGCGGCGGGTAAAAACGTGGCGGTGCTCGACTACGACCCGGTGCAGGCGGAAATGGTCGGCCAGGTGGGCGCCTCGCCGGTGCCCACGGACATCGTCAACGCCCCCAACATGTTCAACAACGGCGTGGTGGACGTGCTCGCCGCGCCGCTGGCGGCCTATGAGATCGTCGAACTGTACAAGGGCATGACCCCGGACGGCGGCATCGTCGACTACCCGATCGCGCAGATCAGCATGCAGCTGGTGGCCCACCGCGACCGCATCCCCAACGAAGCGGCCCAGTTAGTGCGCGAAGTGTTCTTCGAGAGCTATCAGCGGATCATTGACCGCGTACATGAAGAGACCAAGAACATCCCCGACCGCTGGTGGATCGAGATTCCGGATGACGACAAGCGCGAGTACGAGGTGATGATGCGGGATGTGCGCCTGCAGCTGCGCGAACGCGGCTACTACAGCGCCGACATGCTGACCCTGCAGCGCCGCATCCGTTGCAAGCTGGATTCGTCGCGGGCCGAGTGCGCCGACCCGCGGGAATGAACCGGGCCGCTCAGTGGAGCGGCTCGTCCCCGGGCAGCTGGTCCAGGGTACCGAACAGGTCCACGCGCTGGTCGCTGAACATGTCCAGTTCCGGCGCCAGCGCCTGCACGTAGCGGTCGAAATAGAGAAACTGCTTGAGCAGCAGCGCGAACTCGCGGGGGAAGCGGATACCGTGCCCCTCGCCAATGCGCACCAGATCGGTGAGCAGCTGATTCACCTCGCGGTCGTTGCGGTCGGCCTGCACCAGAGCGCTGGCGTCCACGTCCGTGAGCCGGTCCTGCAGAGCGGAGATATCCCGCGCCAGGGCGTCCACGTCCACCTCTTCGCTGGTCATGCCCACCATGGCCATGGCCCGGGCCATGGCGGGCACGTCGCCACTGCCGATCGCCTCGAAGAACGCCATCATGCCCTGCCAGGCTTCCGGGCGGATGCGACCCACCATACCGAAATCAATGAACCCCACCCGGCCGTCTTCCAGCAGCATCAGGTTGCCGGCGTGCACATCGGCGTGGAAGAAGTCGCACACCATAAGGCTGGAGAACCAGGTGTTCAGCGCGGTGATCAGGGTGCCGGCCGGGTCGTCCGTGTAGCGCCGCAGCACCTGCAGATCGGTGAGCGGTACGCCGTGGAAGCGCTCCATGGTGAGCACCCGCTTGGTGGTGTGCGAGGCCACCGGGCGCGGCGCCACCGCGGCCACATTGCCGGTTTCGGCGAGGAAGCGGTTGAACGCGTCCAGATTGCGGGCCTCCTGCAGGAAATCGCACTCTTCGAGCATGCCCGCCTGCAGCTCCTCGATCACGCCGGAGAGCGCCGAGCGGGACAGCCCCGGCGCCAGCGACTCGACCAGGCGCGCCGACGCGTAGAGAAAGTTGAAATCGGTGAGCAGCACCTGACGCACGCCGGGGCGCTGGACCTTGATCACCACGTCGGCGCCGTTCTTCAGGCGGGCCGCGTGCACCTGGGCGATGGAGGCGCTGGCCAGCGGTTTGGGATCGACCCATTCGTACAGAGTGTCCAGGGGAGCGCCGAGCTCCGCTTCCACGGTCTCGCGGATATAATGGAACGGCAGCGGCGGCGTGCGGTCCAGGCACTTCTGGAATTCGCTGACGTACTCCTCCGGGAACAGCGACGGCGAACTGGCGATGAACTGGCCCAGCTTGATGTAGGTGGCACCCAGGGACTCAAAGGTGCGGCGCAGGTGCCTGGGCAGGGCCTCGCGGTCGCCCAGCAGCCAGCCCAGGCCCTGGCGGCCGACCACGCCCACCGTTTCGAACACACGGAAAGCGCCGCGGGCGGTGTTGCGCACCAGGGCCAGGCCCTCCCGCTCACGGGCAAGGTTTGCGCGCATTTCATTAACGATGGTGTCTTTGCTCATCACATCTACCTAGAGTTCCGTTGAAAGAGTCAACACCGCCCGGCCCGGCCACCCGGGAGCGGGCCGGGATCGTGACGCTAACAGATTGAAAAATAAAGCATAAAGAGGAAGGCTCCTGAAGTTCCCTGAAGGCATTGGCTGTTCCGACATAAGAGCCGAGACCCAGGGTCATTATCAGCGAGGTGCCGCGAACCCATGATCGCAAACCTAGCATTAGGTTTGTAATGGCTTAGGTGCTTTTTTGTAATCGGCGCTTGTGCCAACTCAGCAATGTTGAGTACTGTCATCGGCGCCGTGAGAACAATAAAAAGGAGCTCAAGGAATGCGTTCTCTACTCAGTAAAATCGCGCGCCCCGCGCGTGCCCTCATCGCCGGTGGCGTGATCACTGCACTTTCCGGTTGTGGCATCATCTACAAAACCACGGGTGACGTTCTGGTCAGCTTCGGCCAGGCGGAACTCGCCCCCCATCTGCTCGCCTACGACGACGTGCGCATGGGCTGCATCACCGGCGAGGCCCAAACACCGCTGCTGATGTCGTTCAGCGAAGTGGGTTCCCACCCGGAAAAACTGGGCGTGATGACCTACACCACCGCCGCGGTGTGCGCGGAGCAGATGGCGCTGGAATCCGAGCTCAGCTATCTGCGCGCGGTCAACGACGGCCGGGTGAGCGAAGCCCAGGACGCGCGCATTCAGCAGAAGCGCTGGTCCAAGATCGCCGCCAAGCGCCTGCTCAAGTCCCACCAGTTGATGAACGAAGTCTATGGTCCGCTGGACGAAGGCGAGTGCCCGAAACTGAACCACGAGTTCGATCAGATCGTCTGGCTGGTGGGTAACATCGCCGGCGTTCAGGCTCTGGTCGCCGACGGCGCCGCCGACGGTTCCGTGGGCGTGCCGCGCAACATCGTGGCCAAGGTCGAGCGTAACGCCAAGTGCCTGGACAGCGACGACTGGTGGGGCGCGCCCCAGGGTCTGCGTGCCGCGGTCTGGACCATCCTGCCGCAGCTGGCACCGGAAGGCGCCCAGCCCTGGCAAACCCTCGAACAGTCCGCTGAACAAGGCTTCGAAGGCGGCGTCCGTCTGGGCAGCGCCTTCTACGCCATCAGCGCCTACGGCAAAGGCGACAATGACCGCCTGCGCACCGCGATCCGCGATTTCGCCGCCAACGGTGAAAACATCAATGAAGACTACGCCATGATCGACGCCATCGCGGAAATCCTGATAACCGGCCTTTCCGACCGTCTCTGGACCGAGAACACCGGCAAGCGTACCCCGCTCAACGGCCTCGGCACCTTCTGGGATGACACTTCCAGCGAACCGAAGATGAACATCGACGATTTGCTGTAGTCCTTATCAGGTAAGCGGTTATAAGCGCGGGCCCTTCACGGGCCCGCCTTCCAACAGACAAGAAGTAAGCAAGGAGAGAAACCGATGCGCGTTTTCAAAGCCTTAGCGATGGCGGCGGTAACAACGGTGGGCCTGGCCTCCATGTCCGCCCAGGCCGCCAACACCGAACGCAGCCTCTGCGTATTCGATATCATCGGTGCCAGCGGTGATGTGTATAACATCATGAAGGACTACAAAACCGAAGCGGCCGGTTGGGGCGTGGACATCAAGCTCAAGCCCTACACCGACGAGAAAATCGCCGCCGAGGACCTGAAGGCGGGCCAGTGTGACGGCGCCGTTCTCACCGGTCTGCGGGTGCGCCAGTTCAACAGCTACGCCGGCAGCTTCGAAGCCGTGGGGGCGATCCCCTCCTACAAGGAACTGCAAACCGTGTTCCGGGTGATGGCCAGCGGCAACGCATCCATCAACAAGCAGCTCAAGCAAAACGGCTACACCATTGCCGGTTTCGCCCCCATGGGCGCCGCCTATCTGTTTGTTAAGGACCAGAGTATCGACACCGTCGGTGAGCTGTCCGGTAAATCCATCTCCGTGATGGAATACGCCCCGGACCAGGCCAACATGGCCTCCCAGGTGGGCATGTCCCCGGTGCCTTCGGATATCACCAACTTCGCCGGTCGCTTCAACAACGACTCGGTGGATATCTGCTTTGCCCCGGTGGTCGCCTACTCCGCCCTGGAACTGTACAAGGGCATGCAGCCGGACGGCGGTATCATTCGCTACACCCTGGGTCAGCTGACCAACCAGATCGTATTGCGCAGCGACAAGTTCTCCGACGAGTTCGCCGCCAAATCACGTACCTGGATGCTGGGCCAGTTCGACCGCGCCATGCAGGTGATCCGCAACGCCGAAAACGAAGTGGATGACAAGTGGTGGATCGATATTCCCGATGACGACAAACGCCGCTACAACGAAATGCTGCGCGAAGCCCGCGTGAACATGACCGAAAGCGGTATGTACAACAAGGACCTGATGGACCTCCTCCGCAAGGTGCGCTGCAAAACCGACCCGAGCCGGGCGGAATGCACCTTGGCGATGGAGTAATCACCTCGCCGGACGCGAACCGAACGGGGCCTCACCGGGCCCCGTTTTCTCTTTCTAAGCAATACGCACGCTGGCGCCGCGGGCTAGCCTCGGTGCCGGCAAGGTGATAGTGCCGTCTGATCGGCATAACAATAACCGGGTGAATAATGGAAAAACCTCAGTTGACCGTGGCCAGGCGTTCGGTGGGGGAGTGGCTGTCATCACTACCCACCCTGTTCATTCTTCTGACCGTGATCTTTTTATCTTCGGGTCAGATCATCCACTCCCAGCTTCTCAAGATTGGTGAGAACACCTGGGACGAATACTTCCTGTTGCGCGGCGCCGGCATGGTGTCCGAGCCTACCTGTAACCCCGACCCCGACATCAATAAACGGGTCCGGGAAATCGTCGAACAGCGCAAGGCCGAGGCGGCCAACGATCCGCTCGCCGATATTCTGGGTGGCTCCTCCGTGGACGAGGACGCGATTCGTAATTCGCTGGAATCCTCCCGGGAGAATTGCCGCAATAAGTGGGACCGTTTCCAGGTCGTTGAGGAAAAAGTAACGCCAGCGGTCATCATGTTCCGCAATATCGAGGGCGGCGTCGCCAAGGTGGTTTCCACCTTGGGCGACTACAAACGCCTTCTGCTCTGCCTGCTGGTGATGATCTGCGCGATCACCGCCACCCTCGCCCGGCACCATATTTCCCTGCGGCCCTCGCGTACCCGCAAGGACCATATCGTCACCACCACCGCGCAATTGATCGCCAATTCCGCGCTCTTGATGTCGGCGACGGTATACCGCGCGGAAGAAGTGAGCGCCATGGCCTCCGGCGTGACGGTGAGCAATTTCTACCTGCACCAGTTCTGGATCGCCGGTTTCGCGCTTCTTACGGCGGCCTCGATCTACCAGTTGATTCGTCCGCCCAAGGACCTGGAAACCGGCGGCTCCTGGCCCAAGGCGTTTCTGACCATTCCGCTGTACAGTTTTATGTCGCTGACCGCCGCCGCGCAATTCGCCAGCCAGGGCTACTATCACGGCATCAGCGTCTATCTGAATATGATGATGGAGCTTTCCACCCTGTTCCTGAATCTGGCGCTGTACATCTGGATCGGTATGCTGCTTAAGCAAACCAGGCTTGCGCATCTGGTCTTCGACATCCTGCGGCCCTGGAAGATGTCGCCGGAGCTGATGTGTTTCGTGGTTCTGGCGGTCGCCGCCATTCCCACCGCCTACACTGGCGCGTCCGGCATCTTCGTGATCGCGGCGGGCGCCACCATCTATCAGGAATTGATCCGGGTGGGCGCGCGCAAGCAGCTGGCGCTGGCCGCCACCGCCATGTCCGGCTCCATGGGCGTGGTACTGCGTCCCTGCCTGCTGGTGGTGATCATTGCCGCGCTCAACAAGAGCGTGACCACCGCCGAGCTGTTCTCTTCAGGCTATAAGATCTTCTTCCTGAGCCTGTTCCTGTTCTTTATCTACAGTCAGTTGGCGCGCACCTCGCCGGCACGCATCGCGCCGTTCTCCGAAGCACTGCCCAAGAGCCTCAAGCGCATGGTACCGCTGATGCCCTACGCGATCATCGTGGGGGCTATTCTGGTACTGTTCAGCGACGTGCTCGGCCGTCAGCTTGATGAGTTCTCCGCGCCCATTATTCTGCCGGTGATGATGATCGGTATTCTCTTTTACGAGAAACTCAGCCGCCATCTTCTGCATCTGTTCACTCTCTTCCTGGTGCCGATGCTGGTGTTGTCCTTCATGGGTATCTGGGAAGGCTATCAGGCTCTGACAAGCGGCCAGGTTCCGGTGGGCGTATCCGCCGCGGAACTGGAAGACATCCTTTGGGGCGAGTTCTGGCGCAACACCTTCCTGGCCGCCTTCATGATCATTCACTACCTGGTGAAGACCGGTGATCAGGACCCGCACTATGCCCCGGAAGCCGGTGTCTCCGAAAAACTGGAAGGCTCCCTGCGCATGGCCACCAACGAAACCACCGGCCATATCGGCGCCCTGCTGATGCTGATGGCGTTGTCCGTCAGCACCGGCGGTATCATCGAACGGTCCGGCCTGCTGGAAATGCTGCCCGAGGTCTTCCCGTCCATTTGGGTGGCGATGGGCATCCTGGTGGTGACCATGGTGATCATCGGCATGATCATGGACCCCTACGGCGCGGTGATCCTTGTGAACGCCACCATTGCACAGGTGGCGTTCAACAACGGCATTGATCCCCTGCACTTCTGGATGATCACGCTGGTGGCCTTCGAACTGGGTTACCTGACACCGCCAGTGGCGCTCAACCATCTGTTAACCCGCCAGGTGGTGGGCGACGACGAGGTGGAAAGTGCCAAGCTCAGCACCGGCAGTTTCTTCCGGCGCTATGAGAAGTTCCTGCTTCCCATCGCGACCATGCTGACCGCGCTGCTGATCGTGTCGTTCCTGCCGCTGTTCTCCGACGGTCTGCACGAGTGGCTGTTCCAGAAAATCCAATCCGGCGGCTGATCACCGCCGATCCTTCAGCACTACCCCAAGGGCCGCTTTCGCGGCCCTTTTTTATGGCAAAGCGGTCATCAAGGAGATTTGGACGGGCGTCAAAAAACGGCTAGACTGGTGAAAATAACAACAACCATGACCAAAAAAATAAAAAAGGAATGCGCCAATGACGGAACGGACCTCTGGCGTGCTTCGGCGCACGCCCACTGAATGGTTTTCCACCCTGCCGACGCTTCTGCTGCTGCTGACCGTCGTCTTCCTGTCCTCCGGACAAATCATCCACTCGCAACTGCTCAAGATCGGTGAAGCCACCTGGCAGGAATATTTCATGCTGCGCAGCGCCGGTGTCATGCCACAACCGACCTGCAACCCGGACCCGAATATTGACCAACGGGTGCGTGAAATCGTCAAACAGCGGAAGACGGAAGCCGCCAGTGATCCGCTCGCCGGTATTCTTGGCGGCGCCTCGGTGGACGAAAGCGCCATTCGCAACTCCCTGGAAGCCACCCGGGCCAACTGCCGCGCGAAACGCGAGCGCTACGAAACCGTGCAGGCAAAAGTGACGCCGGCGGTGATCGCTTTTCGTAACGTGGAAGGGGGTGTCGCGCTGGTGGTGTCCGCCCTGGGCGAGTACAAGCGCCTGCTGCTCTGTTTGCTGCTACTGATATGCGCCGCGACCACCACCTTCCAACGCCACCATATTGCGCTTCGACCCGCGCGTACCGAGAAGGATCACCTGGTATCGCTGGGCGGGCAGCTGGCCGCCAACGCCTTACTGCTGGTGTCGGCCATCGCCTATCGCATTCAGGACGTCGATTCCATGGCGGCGGGGGTCACCGTCGATAACTTTTACCTGCATAACATCTGGATCGCCGGCTTCGGCACACTGACTCTGGCGGCGCTCTATAAGCTGGTACGCCGCCCCCGGAATCTGGAGCCCGGCGGCTCCTGGGCGAAGGCCTTTCTGACCATCCCGCTGTACAGCTACATGTGCCTGTCCGCTTCCGCCCAGTTCTTTTCCCAGGGCTATTTCCATGGCACCAGCGTTTATCTGAACATGATGATGGAGCTGTCCAGCGTGTTCCTGAACCTGGCGCTGTACATCTGGATCGGCATGATGCTCAAGCAGACCCGCCTCACGCATATTTTCTTCGACGCTCTGCGTCCGTGGCGGATGTCACCGGAGCTGATGTGCGTGGTGGTGCTGGCCATCGCCGCCGTACTCACCGCCTACACCGGCGCCTCCGGCATCTTCGTGATCGCCGCCGGCGCCACCATCTATACCGAGCTGCGACGGGTCGGCGCCCGCAAGCAGCTGGCGCTGGCCGCCACCGCCATGTCCGGCTCCATGGGCGTGGTGCTACGGCCCTGCCTGCTGGTGGTGATGATCGCCGCGCTCAACAAAAGCGTTACCACCAGCGAGCTGTTCGCATCCGGCGCCAAGGTGTTCGGGCTCAGCCTGTTTATTTTCTTCATCTACAGCCAGTTCGTCCGCACCACCCCGGCTCGCATCGCACCGTTCTCGGAAGCTCTGCCGGCAAGCCTGAAGAAAATGATTCCCCTGATGCCTTACGGCGTGGTGGTCGGCGCCGTGGCGGTGTTCTTCAGCGATGTCCTGGGCCGGCAACTGGACGAGTTCTCCGCGCCGATTATTCTGCCGGTAATGCTGCTGGCAATTCTCATCTTCGAGAAATTGAGCCGCCATACCCTGCATCTGTTCAGTGTTTTCCTGGTGCCGATGCTGGTGCTCTCCTTCATGGGCATCGCGGACGGCTATCAGGTGCTGGCCAGCGGCGAGATACCCGGCGGCACCTCCGCCGCCGAACTGGAAGCGGCACTGTGGAGCGAGACCTGGCGCAACCTGCTGATGGTTCTATTCCTGGCCGTGCACTACGGGGCCGCGCTGTCTTCCAGTAAAGACGGCGATCCGGTGGCGGATTACCCGCCTGAAGAAGGTGTCTCCGAGAAACTGGAAGGCAGTCTGCGCTTCGCCACCGGCGAAACCGCCGGCCATATTGGTGCCATGTTGATGTTGATCGCCCTCTCGGTGGGGACCGCCGGCATCATCGAGCGCTCCGGCATGCTGGAACTGTTGCCTGACGCCTTCGCTTCCATCTGGATCGCCGGCCTGTTCCTGGTGGTGGCGTTGGTATTGATGGGCATGTTCATCGACCCGCTCGGCGCGGTTATTCTGGTCAACGCCACGTTCGCGCCGTTGGCCGCCAGCAATGGCATATCCCCCCTGCATTTCTGGATGATCGCGCTGGTCGCGTTCGAACTGGGCTATCTCACGCCCCCGGTGGCTTTGAACCACCTGCTCACCCGCCAAGTGGTGGGCGACGACGAGGTGGAGAGCGCCAGGCTTTCCACCGGCACCTTCTTCCGGCGCTATGAGAAATTCCTGCTGCCGATCGCGGTGATGCTCACCGCCCTGCTGATCGTCGCCTTCCTGCCGCTGCTGTCCGACGGGCTGCACGGCTGGCTGTTCCAAAATATCCAGACCGCGGCCTGACAAAAGACGGCGTCCCGAGGGGAGGCGTGATGCCTCCCCGGTAAGACGCCGCAAACCGGTTCCCTACGCCGCTGGTATATTGGATACTCTGGGCATGGTTTTCTTTCAGGCAGGTGCAGTAGCAATGAACGACCAGCAATCAAAACACCACGACCGGCCCACCGAACCGTTGCCCAAGTCGGTCAAACCGGCGCTGCTGTTCCTGGGTTTTTTGTTTACCGTGACCGTGGTGATCGCCGGGGCGGCCTATGTGGTCGACCGGCAAATTTACGGGTGAACCAGTTCGACGGGTGATCCATGTCGTCTCAGGAAGAGCAGCGCCACTATCCACGCCGCGAGCCACCCCGGGGGGCGTCGCTGACCCTGCGCCGGGAGCCGCCCGCCGCGGACGAGGATTCATTGCATTTGCTGTGCCGGGACGTGTCGCGGACCGGCCTGGGGGTGGCGTTTCCCCATTCGATCGCCCCGGACACCGACGTGGAACTGTGGATCACACTGCCCGACGACGGTCGCCACTTTCACCTGTACGGCACCGTGGCCTGGTGCGCCGCCCCATTGGGGCAATGGCGCGCCGGCATTGCACTCAATCTGGAACGCAGCGACGGCCCTGTCTGGTCGGCGCGCTTTGACCACCACGATGACCTCAACGAGCACTGAGCCTTCGCTGTTTCGTCGCGGAGGCGACTATCAGAGCCATCGCCCCGATTACCCCGGTGCGCTGTTCCAGTGGCTGGCGGCACACAGCCCTCACCACCAGCTCGCCCTGGATCTGGGGTGCGGCAGCGGGCAAGCCTGCCGGGCGCTGGAGCCCTGGTTCGACAAGGTACTCGGCGCCGATCTCAGTGTCGCCCAGCTGAGCGCGGCGCCGCCGGGCGCCAGCCAGTATCTGGCGGCGCGGGCCGACGCCCTGCCGGTGGCGGATAACAGCGTCGATCTGATCACCGTGGCGCAGGCCCTGCACTGGTTTCCCCTGCCCGCCTTTTTTCATGAAAGCGCCCGGGTGCTGCGCGACGGCGGCCTGCTGGCGATCATCAGCTATGGCCTGTGTAGCGTGGCGGGGCTGGAGGGGCTGGTTGAGAGGTTCCATGACCGCACCCTGAAACCCTGGTGGCCGGCGGCGCGCTGGCTGGTGATCGACGGCTACCGCAGCATCGCCCTGCCCTGGCCGGAAATCGACGGTCCATCGGCCATGCCGCTGGAGCGGCAGTGGCACTGGCAGGATATGGCCGGCTATCTGGACACCTGGTCGGCGCTGGTCAAAGCCCGTGAAAGCGGCGACGACCCCTTGGCGGCGTTTCTTCCGGTACTGCGGGAGCAATGGGGCACGGAACCAAGGACCGTGCGCTGGCCGCTGCAACTGCGGGTCTGTGCCCGGCCGCCCCGTACGGGCGACTGAAGCGCAACCCGGCGCACGCCCTCAGGAAGCGGGGAAGTGCTCGGCGAGCAGTCCGGCCAGGCGGTCCAGCCGGCGACGGCGTTTGGCCAGGCCGAAAATATTCATCATCCGCGTGCCCCAGGTGAGCGCGGTGGCCAGGGTGTCACCGCCACGGCGGGGAATCACGTGCACATGCACATGGGGCACGTGCTGGTTGGCCTCACGGCCGTCGTTGACGATCACGTTGTGGGCGAGTACGTCCAGTCCGGCACGCTTATGCGCACGGATGGTGCGCCGGGCCAGTTCGAACAAATGGGCGCTGAGGTCCGGCTCCAGGTCCTGGAGCAACGGCTGGTGCTGCACCGGGATCACCAGGCAGTGGGCCTCGCGCACCGGAAACAGATCAAGCAGCACGATGGCCCGCTCATCCCGGTAGACCACGCTGCCCTCGGCGCGCCCTTCGAGTATCTGGCAAAACACGCAGTCAGCCACTCAGTCCTCCACCCGCTGGTATGCCTGCTTGCCCCGCTGACGCCGGATTTCCGCGCCGGCCAGCAACAAGGCCAACACCAACACCGCCAGTAAAGGCCCACCGGCCCGCCACAGGCTCACGTCCTCCTGGGCCAGGCCGTCGAACAGGCTGACCACCCAGGCCGGACCCCATTCATCATGGGAGGACGATACCGGCCAGGGCATCAAGAGAAACGCCGCCGCCAGGGCGCGCAACGGCAGCCGCAGCCACCCCCGCAACGGCCGGGTGATGTACCAGAGCACGAACAACACGCCCACGGAGCCAAGCAAATAGGCGAACCATCCCCACAAATAGGCTTTTGTCGTCACGATCTCTCCTCAGTTCACCCAGTGAATAATACGCTCTTCCAGGTCCGCTTCATCCACCGTGGTTTCGCTGACCACCCGCCCGGCCACGCTGACGCCGGCTTCGCGGACCGATTCCGGGCGCCCGGATCGCAGTGGATGCCAGGCCTTCAGGGGCCTGCCCCGGGCCCGCAGGCGATAGGCGCAAGTGTCGGGCAGCCAGTCGAAATGCCGCGCCACCTCGGGGGTCACCTCAACACAGTCCGGCACATAGTGATGACGTTCCGGGTACACCCGACAACGGCACCGTTCGGTGTCCAGGTAGCCGCAGGCGACATCGGTGAACGCCACCTCGCCGCTGTCTTCGTCTTCCAGTTTAACCAAACAGCAGCGCCCACAGCCATCGCACAGAGCCTCCCACTCGCGGGCGTCGAGCTGCTCCAGGGGCAGCTCCCAAAACCGCTCACGCACGGCGCGGCCGATCCGGATGGCCGACGGCCAGATACAAATCCGGGTCCGGTGGCGGCGGCATTTGCAGATAAAACCCTTGGTCGCGCACGGCGGCCATGACCTTGTTGACGTCGGCCCGGGACAGGGGGCGGTCCGGCGACAGAATCAAGTCCGTGACGTGCACGCCGGGACCGAACTGCTCGGCAAGCGCTTCCGGCAAACCATCAAGCCCCTTACCCCGTGGCACATACAGATACATGTCCGGACGCTTGCGGCTTTTGTAGATGGCACAGAACAGCTTGCCCTTTAACACACTCGAAGCACTCATAGCATTTCCCTCAATGGCCGCGCGACCAGCTCTTCCCGCCACCCGGTGAGCGGCTCGGGCAGCTCGTCCGGGTCACGCACCAGCGACTCCAGCCAGCGGCGCCGCACCAGCACATCGGGTTTCAATGACAGCGCCTCGGCGATCCGGCCGACCCGCTCGCGCAGCGCTTTGACCGTGTCGCGCTGCCGCGGATCCAGCGGCCCGGGCAACGGCGCCGGCGGCTCGGCCGAGCCGGCCTGCTCGATCAGCGCCAGCAAGGCGTCGCCGTCACGGCGAATGGCGCGCGGGTGCACGCCCAGCTTCTGCAAATCCACCCGACCGCGCAGGCCGCCACGGCTCAGATCCAGCAGCGTGTTGTCGCGCAGCACGAAGCCCTTGGGCAGATCCCGCTCTCTGGCGGTGGCTTCGCGCCATTCGGCGAGCGCCTCCAGCACCGCCAGCTCCCGGCCCTGCAGGTTACCGGCGCCCTTCACCTGGCGCCACACCGCCCGCGGCTCGGCGCGGCGACGGGCGTCGTCACGCAGCCGCGCGCACTCCTCGTGCCACCAATCCAGCCGCCCCAGCCGCTCCAGCTCCGTGCGCAGCTGGTCGTCGAGCGCCGGCAGATACTTCACATCGTCTTCGGCGTAGCGCAGTTGTTCCTCGCTGAGCGGCCGTTTCAGCCAATCGGTCCGGGTCGCGCCCTTGGCCAGGCTGACGCCCATGCGGCTTTCCACCAGGCGCTGGTAGCCCACCTGCATGTCCTCGCCGGTGAGTGCCGCCGCGATCTGAGTATCCCGGACCCGCTCCGGGTAGGCGCCGGCGAAGGCGGCCAGCGCCTCCAGATCCTCGGAGCAGGCGTGCATGATCAGCGGGCGTTCGGCGAACAACGGCACCAGCGCCGACGGATCCACCCGGGTGGTGTCGATCAGACGAATACGCTCGCCGTCATGCACTTGCACCAGAGCCAGACGCGGGTAGTAGGTCCGTTCGCGCATGAACTCGGTGTCCAGGTAAAGCGGCTGGTCCGGAGCCAGACCGTCGGCCCAGTCCCGCAGGGAGTCGGTGCTGTCGCACCAGAGGTACGCCATGGGAATCCGTTGCGTCGCTGAATGTGCGGGCATTATACGGGTCGCGGGCGGCGGCTGAAACGCGTGCCTGCGAGACGGCCCGTCGGCACTCAATTTCAGCGCCGGTTTCTGCTACCCTTTGCGCCCTCTGAAACGTCAGTTGCACAGGAAACCGCCATGAGCACCAAATTGGTACTGGTCCGCCACGGCCAGAGCGTCTGGAACAAGGAAAACCGCTTCACCGGCTGGAAAGACGTGGACCTCACCGATCAAGGCCGCGAGGAAGCCCGCCAGGCCGGCGAGTTGCTTAAAGAAGCCGGCTTCGAATTCGATATGGCTTACACTTCGGTGCTCAAGCGCGCCATCCGCACGCTTTGGACCATCCTCGACGGCATGGACCAGATGTGGATTCCGGTGATCCGCGATTACCGCCTCAACGAGCGCCATTACGGCGCCCTGCAGGGCCTCAACAAAGCGGAAACCGCCGAAAAATACGGCGACGAGCAGGTGCTGATCTGGCGCCGCAGTTATGACACCCCGCCGCCCAAGATGGATCGCGACGACGAACGTTACGCCGGTCGCCTGCGCGTCTACAAGGACCTGGACGAGGATCGTATTCCGCTGTCGGAAAGCCTGAAGGACACCGTGGATCGCTTCCTGCCCTACTACCAGCAGGAGATCGAGCCCCAGGTACGCGCCGGAAAACAGGTGCTGATCTGCGCCCACGGCAACAGCCTGCGTGCCCTGGTCAAGCATCTGAGCGGCATCTCCGACGAGGAGATCGTCAAGCTCAACATCCCCACCGGCATCCCCATGGTCTATGAGCTGGACGACGACCTGAAGCCGATCAAGAACTATTACCTGGGTGACCAGGAAGCCGCCGCCAAAGCGGCCGAAGCGGTGGCCAACCAGACCAAGGGCTAGTCACTAGCCCCCGATCCGATCCAGTGCCCGCACGCGCCGCTGTTCCGTCTCGTCGAACAGCGACGCGCGCAGGCGCTGGACGGCGTCTTCCCGGTCTTCCTCCGCCAAGCCACTGTCCTCAATGGCACGGCGCTGCTCTTGGTACGCCTGATAGCGCTCGCGCCATTGCTCCCGGCGCCGATCCAGATCATCCAGACGTTCGGCGGCTTCCGCCCCCAGCCGCTGCTCCCGATATTGGTAAATACGCGCCTCGGAGGCGTCCTGCTCACGCAAACGCCGCACCGCTTCGGCCACTTCCGCCGGTCGGCGCGAGGCGCGGACCATTTCCCGCATATCGTCCGGCAACCCCGCTTCCAGCGCCTGCAGACGGGCTTTCTTGTCAGCCGGGTCGAGCTGATCGTTTTCCAACAATTCGCGGCGCTGCAGGGCAAAGTCCGCGTAGCGATCACGGAACCCGAAAAACGCCTCGCGGGTGGTGGCGCTGAACCACTGATCGCGCAACGCGCGGCGCTCTTCCAGACTTCGCCGCATGCCGGCGACGCTGCCGTCGTGCTCGTCCAGCTCACGCAGGGCGGCCCGGTAACCGATGTAGCGCTCGAACAGATCCCACGCCTGCCGCGCGGCGGTGGCGGAAAGAGCGGCTTGCAGGTGGGCCGCCACCCGGCCACGCAGCACGTTCAGTTCTTCCTCGCCCAGAGCCGAGAGAAAATAATCGAAACGCCGCCGGACGTCCTCCGACACCAGTAAATTACCCTGCTCGTCCTCGCGCAGTGCCCCGTCGGGCACGGTGCCGCGCCAGGACGCCGGCTCCTCGCCGAGTTTGCGCCCGCGAGCCACGTAGTCCTGAAATTCGGAATCGCCGGCGCCGCTCTCCACCGTCGGCGCTTCGGTACGGGCCGGGGCCGGTTCCGAAGGCGTCTCACGCCACCAAACACCCATAGCCGCCAGCGTTACCACCAGCAACGACAGACTCGCCGCCAGGGCCAGAGGTCCTTTCATTATTATTCTCCGTTCCGTTCTTCCTGCCGACCGCTAATCGGATTGGTACTTTTTTATTAGTGAACCCTCGCTAGCAGTAAGGCTAGCATCAAACCACCGGTCGATAAAAAACAAGGACCGACCGGTGCTGTACGACATTCGACAACAAAAAAATCAGGGAAGCTTATGAAAACCTTAACCCGGACTCTCATAGGGGTCATGGCACTGGCGGCTCTGTCCCTGCCCGGCCTGACCACCGCCGACTACACCGAAACCCGTTACCCCATCGTGCTGGTGCACGGCCTGTTCGGCTTCGACAACGCCGCCGGCGTGGATTACTGGTACCGCATACCCGAAGAACTGCGCCAGGGCGGCGCCGAGGTCTACGTGACCCAGGTCAGCGCCGCCGAGGACACCGAAGTCCGCGGCGAACAGCTGGCCCGCCAGGTGGAGGACATCCTCGCCACCACCGGCGCCGGCAAGGTCAACCTGATCGGCCACAGCCACGGCGGCCCCACCGCCCGCTACGTGGCCTCGGTCTATCCGCGAATGGTGGCCTCCGTGAGCAGCGTGGGCGGCGTCAACTGGGGCGCGCGCATGGCCGACGTGCTGCAGGGTATCTCCGACAACGTGCCCTTCTCCGGCGATCTGATCGGCTATCTGGGCAATGCCCTGGCCGGGCTGATCGACCTGTTCTCCGGCGGCGGCAACCAGCAGGACATCATGGCCGCGCTCAAGGCACTGACCACCGAGGAAACCATCGCCTTCAACCAGCTCTACCCGGAGGGCATGCCCAGCGAATACTGCGGCGAGGGCCAGCGCCAGGGCGGCAACGGCGTGTCCTACTTCTCCTGGAGCGGCGCCAAGCCCCTGACCAACGGCTTCGACCCGTCCGACGCCCTGCTCGGCGCCACCTCCATCGTGTTCCTGGGAGAGAAAAACGACGGCCTGGTGAGCAGCTGCTCCAGCCACCTGGGCATGGTGATCCGCGACGACTACCGCATGAACCACCTGGACGAGGTCAACCAGGTGCTGGGCCTGCATGATATCTGGAGCACCGACCCGGTGACTCTCTATCGTCAGCAGGCCAACCGCCTCAAGAACTACAGCTTCTAGCAGGCGACTTCACGCGCGCACATCGCCCGCCGGCCCCGGCGGGCGAAAGTTCCCCGGCCGGGTGACCGAAACGCTCAGCGCACCCGGCGCCATGGTTTTGTGTCCTTGCCCGGCCCCTCTAACATCGGGTATCCGGCAGCTTTTTTATGAAGGACCATAACCATGACAACAACCCTTAAAGCGCTTCTCACTTCCGGCCTGTTACTGGCCTCTTCCCTGGCCGCGGCGGAGACCATTGAACGGGACATCTGCGTCTTCGACATCGCCGGCAAAGTGGGCCCCACCATGGGCGCCATGCAGGACTGGCGCACCGATGCCCTGAACTGGGGCCTGAGCGCCAACCTGAAGGTGTACACCAATGAATCGGTGGTGGCGGAGGACCTTAAGGCCGGCGTGTGCGACGCCGCCCTGATGACCGGCATCCGCGCCCGGCAGTTCAATACCTACGCGGGCACCCTGGACTCCATCGGCGCCATTCCCACCATGGAACACATGAAGATCGCCCTGCAGGTGCTGGCCCACCCCAACAGCGCCGACAAACTGACCGCCAACTCCTACGAGGTGATGGGCATCGCGCCGATCGGCGCCGCTTACATCTTCGTCAACGACCGCCGCATCAACACCCTCGCCAAGGCAGCCGGCAAAAAAGTGGCGGTGCTCGACTACGACCCCACCCAGGCCAAACTGGTGGCCGCCGCCGGCGCCACCCCGGTGCCCTCGGACATCACCAACTTCGCCGGCAAGTTCAACAACGGCGTGGTCGACGTGATCGCCGCCCCCCTGGTGGCTTATAACGTACTGGAACTCTACAAGGGCCTGGAACCGGACGGCGGCATCATCGATTACCCGCTGGTGCAGCTTTCGATTCAGCTGATCGCCAAGGCCGACCGTTTCCCCGAAGAATTGGCGCAAAAATCCCGGGAATATTTCTACAACAACCTGGACCAGGTGCTGGAACAGGTGGAACGGGAAGCGTCGGTGGTGGACGAGAAGTGGTGGGTGGATATTCCCGCCAAGGACAAGCAGGAATACGAAGTGATGATGCAGGACGCCCGCGATCAGATGCGCAACGAGGGCCACTACGATCCGGAGATGCTCGACCTGCTGCGTAAAATACGCTGCAAGGTGGATAGCTCGCGCGCCGAATGCACATCAGGCTAAGCTGCAAGCCTCAAGCGACAAGCCGCAAGCTGGCCGTGCCGGTCTCGGACGCCCTGCTTGCAGCTTGTAGCCTGGGGCTCAAAGCCCCAGACGCTTGGCGATCACCTCGTTCATGATTTCGTAGGTGCCGCCGCCGATGGAGAGAATACGGTTGTCCCGGAACAGGCGCTCCACCACGGTACCGCGCATATAGCCCGCGCCACCGAAAATCTGCACCGCGTCCCAGGTCACCCGGTCGGCGCACTGGGTGGCCTGATTCTTGGCCATGGACACATCCAGCACGCAGTCCTCACCGTTGGCCAGCCGCGCCGCCACCCGATAGGTGAACTCCCGGCTCACCGCCACCTGGGTCGCCATTTCAGCCAATCTATGGCGGGTCACCTGGAAACCGGCGATCGGGCGGCCGAACGCCTCGCGCTCGCGGGCATAGGCCATGGCCTCTTCCAAGGCTACCTGGGCGGTCATATTGGCGGTGACCGCGAGAATCAGGCGTTCCATCTGGAAGTTGCTCATGATGCAGAAGAAACCGCCGTTCTCCGCGCCGATCAGGTTTTCCGCCGGCACCCGGCAATCCTCGAAGAACAATTCGGCGGTATCGGATGCCCACCAGCCCATCTTTTTGAGCTTGCGGCCGACGGTGAAGCCGGGCGTACCCTTTTCCACCAGCAGCAGTGACACGCCGCCAAAGCCGGCGTCGCCGGTGCGCACCGCCACGGTGTAATAGTCGGCACGCACGCCGCTGGTGATGAACGTCTTACTGCCATTCACCACATAGTGGTCGCCGCCGCGCACCGCCCGGGTGCGCAGGTTGGCCACGTCGGAACCGCCACCCGGCTCGGTGACCGCCAGCGCGGCGATCTTGTCGCCGGCCAGGACCGGCGGCACCACCTTTTGCTGCAACGCTTCCGAGCCCCACTTCCAGACCGGCGGCAGGCCGATATCCAGCGACCCCAGACTGGCGCCCACGCCCCCGGAGGTGCAGCGCACCATCTCTTCGCAGGCGGCTACCTTCATGAACACGTCGTCACCGCTGCCGCCCCACTTCTCCGGCGCGCCGATACCGAGAATGCCGGCCTCGGCCGCCTTCTTATACAGTTCGCGGGGGAATTCGCCGGCTTCTTCCCAATCGTCGACGTAGGGCAGAATTTCACGCTGAACGAAGCTGCGCACGGTGTCGCGAACCATGCGGTGGGTATCGTCGAAATAGGACAGTTCAGCCACGGGATCTCCTTATTGTGTAGAGCATCATAAACCAAGCGCTTGCTTGGTTCGCATGGTAGCCCCGTGGCGGCGAACCAGCAAGGCGGTGGGAACAGACACGCGGGCGGTGCCCGCGCCGATCAGGAAGCGATCAAGAAGAGAAAGGCCGGCGGCCGCGCAGGGCCTGGGCCAGGGTGGCGCCGTCGACGAATTCCAGGTCGCCGCCCATGGGCACGCCCTGGGCAATGCGAGTGACGCTGACACCGGCCTCCCGGGCCAGGTCGAGTACATAGTGCGCGGTGGCCTCGCCTTCCACGGTGGTGCCGGTGGCCAGGATCAGCTCTTGGATCTGACCTTCGTTGAGGCGCGCTTCCAACACGTCCAGGCCCAGTTCCCTGGGGCCAACGCCGTCCAGCGGCGACAGCTCGCCCATAAGCACGAAATAGTGGCCTCGGTATTCCGCCGATTGCTCCACCGCCAGCACATCCGCCGGCGAGGCGACAATGCACACCAGGCCCGGATCACGGCGCGGATCCTGGCATACCGGGCACAGCTCCTGCTCGGCGTAGTTGCGGCAGCGCCGGCACTGTTTGACACCGTCCATGGCCGCGTTGAGCGCCGTCGCCAGGGCCCGGCCGTCGTCGCGGCCCCGCTCCAGCAGCGCGTACGCCATGCGTTGAGCGGAACGGGGCCCCACGCCGGGCAGGCAGGTGAACGACTGAATCAGCTTCTCCACCAGGGGAGTATGCTTCACGGCTTGAACCCCGGCGGGAAGGGAAAGCCGTCGGTCATGCCCTTCATCATATCCTGCTGGCTGCTTTCCACGCGGCGCACCGCGTCGTTGACCGCCGCCGCCAGCAGGTCTTCCAGCATTTCCTTGTCCTCGCTCATCAGGCTCGGGTCCAGAACCACGTTTTTCACGTCGTGCCGGCCGTTCATGACCACCTTCACCAGGCCGGCACCGGCTTCACCGGTGACTTCCGCGTTGGCGACCTCGTCCTGCGCTTTTTTCATCTTCTCCTGCATCTGCTGTGCCTGCTGGAGAAGGTTGTTCATATCGAAATCCATGACACACCTATCTATCGACGGATTGGTCCGGTTGGTCGTGATCCCGCGGCTGGATGCTGCTTTCATCCAGCCGGGCGTTGAACTGCTCAATCAGGGTGCGCACGGTCCGGTCTTCCAGCAGGGCGCCGCGCGCCTCCTCCAGCCGCACCCGCCGGCGCTCCTGGTCGATGGCCTCCGGGGTGTCGCCGGCGTCGGCGTCGTATTCCAGATTGAGACGGATACGGCGTTGAAAATAGTCGCTCAGGGCGCCGGCCAGCTCCTGGGTCCGCTCCGGATTCACCAGTACCTGGTGGCCGGTGTTCAGACGCAGGGTCCACTGGTTCTCCTCGCGGGCCGCCAGCACCGTGTTGCGGGCCAGGTTACGCGCCGCGCCGTCCAGCGGCAGGCGCTCCACCAGGGCCGCCCACCAGGACCCCACGTCCTGATCGGACTCCGGCTCCGCCAGCGGCATCGGCGTGGGCTCGGCCTTCGGCTCCGGCCGAGGCGCGGGTTCAGGCTGCCGTTCAGCTTCGGGGGTCGGCGCCGGGGCGGAAGGCGTGGTCGGTGCCGACTCGCCACCGGAAGCAGGAGCTTCGGCGCGCGCCCCCGTCGCGACCGATGGCGGCTCCTCCAGTGGCGGCGTTTCCACCCGGGGCTCCTCCCGGGGCGCGGCACGCCGGGGCGTATCCTCGCCGAGCAAGGCGCGCAGATCCCCCGGCCCGCCGCCGCCCCGGGGCGACGGCGCCGGGGCGTCAGGCTTTTTTGCCGGGGCGCGGGCCTCCCCGCCCGGCAGCACGCCACGCGGGGAGAACAGCACCATGCGCAGCAGGATCATTTCCAGCGCCGCCCGGGCGTCCGGGGCGTCCTGAATATCCCGCCGCCCACGCAAGGCCACGTCGTAATACAGCTGAATCTGCTCCGCCTGGAAACGTTCCGCCAGGGCCGCCATCGCCTCGTCGGCGCCCTCCCCGCCCAAAGCCTGGATCACCGCCAGCTCGTGCAGGGCCGAAACCAGTTCATCCAGCAGCGCCAGCTCGTCCGGGGCATGCTCGGCGATCGCGGACAGGCCGCGCAGCACGCCGGCGGCTTCGCCACCGGCCAGCGCGTCCAGCAGGGTGTGCACATGGCCCCGGTCCACGGTGCCCAGCATGGCGCTCACTGACTGCGCGGTGAGCTGCTCGCCGCCGAACGAAATCGCCTGGTCGGTGAGGCTCAGGGCGTCACGCATGGAGCCTTGCGCCGCCCGGCCCAGGGCCAGCAACGCCGGTTCCTCGAAGCGGATCATCTCGCGCTCGAGCAGCGCTTTCAGGTGGCCGGCGATCTGCTCGGCGGGCAGCGCCTTGAGACTGAACTGCAGGCAGCGGGACAACACCGTCACCGGCAGGCGCTGGGGATCGGTGGTGGCAAGCAGGAACTTCACGTGCGGCGGCGGCTCCTCCAGCGTTTTCAGCAACGCATTGAACGAGTGCGCCGAGAGCATGTGCACCTCATCGATCAGGTACACCTTGTAGCGGCCCCGGGTAGGTGCGTACTGCACGTTCTCCAGCAGCTCGCGGGTGTCCTCCACCTTGGTACGGCTGGCGGCGTCCACCTCGATCAGGTCCACGAAGCGGCCCTCGCCGATTTCCTCGCAGGTGGGGCAAACCCCACAGGGCTGGCTGCTGACGCCCTCCTCGCAGTTCAAACAGCGGGAAAGGATGCGCGCGATGGTGGTCTTGCCGACCCCGCGGGTGCCGGTGAACAGATAGGCGTGGTGCAGGCGGTCCTGGTCCAGCGCGTGGGTCAGCGCCCGGGACACATGCTCCTGGCCCACCAGTTCGTCGAAGGTGCGCGGTCGATATTTGCGGGCGAGAACCTGGTAACTCATCGCTCTCCAGCCAAACGGCTATCCGGGGCTTCGGGGGAAAGCCGTATGCTAGCGAATCTGACCGGTTTAAGACAGCGGGAGGGGTGTAACGGGGGAAGAAACTGGAGGCCTTCCCGCCAGCCGCACCCCGGCACACGAGTCCACTGCTACCGTTGCTCCCTTCCGGGCCTGGCGGAGTTCACAGTTTGTCGTTGCGGGGGGACCAGCGGGTCGGCCATAACGCGCCTTTCAGCGAGCGCGCATTGTGGCCAAAGGCCGGATTCTTTGCAAGCGCGGCTCAGTCGAACGGGCTGAAAGAATCCTCGCGGCCCACTTCCCGGGCCTCGCCGTGACTGTCCTTCATGACCCGGACGATACGTCCGGCCTGGGTGTCGTCGTCGGCGTCCACCATCACCAGATACTGGCCCTGCTCCACTTCACGCCAGTAGGGCCGCAGGTGGTGGTTGCGCAAGGAAATACCAAAAATGCCGCCCATCCAGGCGCCCAGACACAGCCCGAACAAGGTAGTGACCGGCACCATGCTCACGGACAGCTGCCAGCCCCAGGGGTCGATGCCGGCCAACATGAAGCCGAGCACGATGCCGGCGATGGCGCCGATCAGCGCGCCCAGGAAGCCGGTGTGCATGATCTCGGTGTCTTCCCAGACGGTGGTGCCGTGCACCTTGGCCGCCTCCAGGGGGCCGGGGTCGCGCCCCAGAACGTGCAGCCTTCCCGCGTCGATACCAGCCTGGTCCAGATCCCGGGAAATATGCTGCACGCTATCGATCGACGCGGTCAGATAGTAGAACCGTTTCATGATGCTTCTCCCTGTCACCTTGGGCCGGCCCGGTACCGCCCTCTCCGGGCCGCTGCCTTCGATTGTGCTCTCGGCCGGCCGGGGTGCGCAGTGAAGACGCTAGATTGCTTTGCTATATCCGCGAAGCGCTAATATCGAAACGGGATAAACGAGAAAGGGCCGGCCCGGGCCGGCCCTTGAGGCTTTTTAGTGGGGTTCCCCGATCGGAATCTGGCGCGGCTTGTGCGCTTCCGGTACCACCCGGGACAAGTGCACGATCAGCAGGCCGTCTTCCATGGACGCGCCCTCCACCTGAACGTGGTCGGCGAGACGGAAGCTGCGCTCGAAGCCGCGGCGGGCAATACCCCGATGCAGCCAGGTGCGCTGCTCGATATCTTCTTCCGCCGGTTTGCCGCTGATGCGCAGCAGATTTTCCTGGACGGTGATATCCAGATCGGCGCGGCTGAACCCGGCCACCGCCATCACCACCCGGTAGGTGCCATCGCCTTCGCGGATAATGTCATAGGGCGGGTAGCCGTTGGACTGGTCCGACCGCAAGGCGGTTTCCAGCCAGTCATCGAACCGGTCGAAACCCACGCTGTGTCGGAAAAGGGGTGCCAAAGTATTCATCACGTTACCTCCATAGCATCGTAAGCGGTCCCCGCAGGCGACCGCGCAAACAATCTTCAAGTAGGCGTGACAACTTCAGCCGGCTGTTTCGTCACGGTGATTTAAATAGGGTCACCGGAACGGATTTCAAGACATCCGGATTCGGTTTAACGGGGCGGGTCGGGACGCTCGGCGGTGCTGTTGTTGCAGCGGAACCAGCCGGCCACGGACACCCGCTGGCGGCGGGCCTCCAACACTTCGTGGGGGATGCGGTCACTGAGGAAGCACACCAGCGTGCCGGCGCGGGGCTCCACCTCCGTGGCCGGGTGAACGGCGTCCGGATCGGCCCAGATGCGAAGGCGGCCGCCTTCGTCACTGCGCCACTGATCGTTCAGATACACCACCACCGACAACACCCGGCCGTTGCGACCGTTGAACGCGTCCAGATGGCGCCGGTAAAAGGCGCCCGGGTCGTACACCGCGAAATGGGATTCGAGATCGAACAGCCCCATGAACAACTGCCGGTTGACCGCCAACCGCAACTGCTCGAGCTCTTCCAGAAGGCGGCACTGGGCCAGCGTGGAACCGTTCAGCCAGAGTGTGCGATCGCGACGCACACGGCTGTTGTGCTGGTGCTCGCCGCGCCGGCCGATGCCCGCGTTCTGGAATTCACCGCGATGGTCGCGCAGCAAAGCCTCGCGGCGCAGCGCGCGAGCCAGGTGAGCGGGAAAATAATCGGGCGCCACGGCGTACTGCCGGGCCACCAGATCATCGATCAGCCTCTGGCAGCGGGGGTTGCCGGCGTCGAACGAATCAGCATGATTTTCCAGGGCGAGTTCCTCGGGAGGCGGGGCCGTATCAGTGCAACGAGCCCGGTTCGGCGGGCGGAACGTCGTCGTCGGGCCAGAACAACCAATCGGCCCGTTGGGAATCTTCCAGCAGTTGCACGGTGGCGTCCAGAGTCGCTTGCACGAAATAAAGAAACTGATCGAAAGTCACGCCCCGGCGGCCCAGCAGCAGGTCACAGGCCACCAGGCGCGGCATGGAATCGTCGTTCACGTCCAGGAACAGCTTCAGGGACGGGTATTCCATATTCAGCCGGGTAAGATCGGCCTGCACCGCGAACAGCGCCGCCGGCCTGACTTCCAGCTCGGTGGAAAACAGAACCCCGTCCTCCTCCACGAACAGACGCGCGTCCACCACCCCTTCCCGGCCCTGCAGCTCGGAAAGGTGCAGGCCATGGCACTGGTCGCAGATATAGTGTTGGATATTGGCCTGTTCCAGCCAGCGCGTGACTTGCTCCGCATCCGGCGTGACCACCGTCAGCATCGGCGTACTCCTCTGTTCAGGGGGCGCATCATCCGGCATTCGCACGCTAAAGGAAAGAGCCCGCCTCGGAAAATCGGCCCACTTGCGCCGCCGGGTGGAACGGTGGTTATGATTCCGCAAACTCCCCGCACAGAGAGAGACAATGACAACAACTTACGTGGCCTTCCGCTCCAGCGACGACCTGCACCAGACCACCGACGGCTTTATCCAGCGCATGCGCGACGGCGCCAGCAAACCCGAACCCAAGGTGGTGGAAAAGATCATGACCACCTTCATCGACGAGGCCCTCGACGCCTTCTTCCTTCAACCGGCCGCCATGTCCGGACTCAGCGGCACCCAGAAACGCCTGGTGCAAGTGGCCTCGGACACCATCTCCAAGGCCACCCGTCTGGTGATCGGCCGCAGCGCCCGCAAAATGGACCTGGAACAAAACAAAGCCGCCGCCGAATACATGGATGAAATCCGCCACCCCGGCCCGGACCAGGCCTACTGGTATGTGGCTTTCCCGATCAGCGACGCATTGGCGGCCCAGGGCCGTGGCCTGGCCGATATGGCGGAGGACGGCACCACCAACGCCGCCGCCCGCGACGAGATGGTCGCCTACCTGCGCGGCGTCACCGACGAAGCGCTCAAGTGGTACTTCAACAAGCCCATCGCCCTGCTCGGCTTCGGCCCGATTCTGCGCAAGGTCGCCGACGTGGGCGTCGACACCACCCGCCGGGCCAGTTACGGCGTGATCAATAAAGTGATCCCGAATCTCAACGACGAACAGTTCTTGCAGTCCGCCGTGTACTACCGTTCCATGCAAATCACCCGCTAGGCCAACGGCCGTCCCGGCGCCGCTTCGCGGCCGCCGGGTTTCATTCCGCTTCGGAAGTAAAACGATTTGATAACAAACACTTACGCTCGTACCGGGAGCGGAAGGAACGTCACTAAGTTTTTACAAAAGTGCTTATACAACGGATTGCGCAGCGCGCAAGCGGCTCTCTACTATCTTTCTAGTACCACGAATAACGAACCGAGGAGTCAGCCGTGTCACTGCGCCACGCTATTCTTGTCCTACTGCAAGACCAAGAAGCCAGCGGCTATGACCTCGCCAGGGAATTCGCCAATAGTATTGGCCTGGTGTGGAATGCCACCCACCAGCAGATTTACCTGGAACTGGGGAAGCTTAACGAGCAACACATGGTCAGTTTTCGACATGTGCCGCAGGAGGGGAAGCCGGATAAAAAACTCTACAGCATCACCGACGACGGCCGGCAGGAGTTGATCCGCTGGTTAAAAAAGCCTGCCGGGCCCGCCCGTATCCGCGACGCCTTCATGGTCAAGGTCGCGGGGGGACAACTGGCGGACTCAGGCGCACTACTGGGGGAATTGGAACAGCTGTCCAAACAACGACGGGAACGACTCGCCACCTTTGAAGCCCTGGCCCAGCGACTGGACGAACAAGGCCGCGAAGAGAACCTGTACAGCTACCTGACGGTACGGCGCGGTATTCTCGACCAACGCGCCTGGCTACAATGGGCCGAGGAAGTGCGTCAGGCCCTGGAACACGCCTCGGTGGGCCTGCCCACCTCGTGACCGACCCGGCGACCCTCGCCGGGGAGCTGGAATGGCTGACCCGGGCGCCGCCGCTGATCACTCCCCCACCCGGCTGTGACGGCGCCGACGCCCTGCTCCGGCACTGCGCCGGTGAACCCGGCGTACTCCGCCGGGCCGCCGGCACGTTGGCCGCACAACCCCGTCCGCGCCGCCTTGGCCAACACTTCGAAAACCTGGTCGCCGCCGTCCTCCAACACAGCCAACGCTGCCACCTGGTGGCCCGCAATGTACCCCTGCGCGTCGCCGGCAACACCCTCGGCGAACTGGACATGCTGGTCGAGGACAAGAACACCGGCGAACTAATGCACTGGGAGCTGGCGCTAAAGTTCTACCTGGGCCTGCCCGACGAGCCGGAAGAACGCGCCTGGCCGGGACCCAACAACCCCAAAGACCAGCTCACCCGGAAAATCGACCACCTCTACCATCAACAGCTGCCACGCAGCACCGAGCCGGCCGTAGCGGCCCTGCTGGCCGAACAAGGCGTTCACGTGGACCGGCGGCTGTTACTGACGCGCGGACGGCTTTTCTACCCCGCCGACGGATCCGCGACACCGCCCGCGGAAGTCACGGACGAGCATGAACGGGGAACCTGGCGATACGGCCCGGCGCCCGATCAAGCGGCAGTGATACCGCACGGACTCTGGCATTACCCTGCCGGTGACCGCGCGGAGACCGGGCAAACAGGCAACACCATTGATGGAAAAGCCTCAGTGGTTTTGGACGCGACTGGACGGGCTGCGCTTTATCTTAACTATATGCTTAAGTATCAATATCAAACAGAAAGAAAGGAATGATTATAAAAAGGGTCAGAAAAGATGTTTTAAATGGGAAACTAACGAACGTGTGCCGCTTCTATAGAAAACAGCAACCATTTAATAGAAGCAGACCAAGACAGGTTACAAATCCAAACAGGCACACCACCAAAAAAACTGGGTATGACCCATCAACTCTAGGCGGCTTCCAATACGATAGTTGCTGATTTTGTGGGCGGATAATAGCAATTCTACTAGGTCCGGACGACCGAGGAGACCATCAAACTGCACTATTATTAGTTTGAGTCAAAAGCGACGGCCGCTGACATTTCCGGCCCTATCGGAAGCAGCTTTTTTTCAAGGCCGAGACAGCCCATACCGAGGCCTCAGATAAAAAACCATAAAACACAAACCCCAAGAGCCGACCATAAGGAGCCCTCAAAAATTAAAAAAACAAACAAAGCATGACGACAAATAGACCAAGATAAATAAAAAACCCTATGCCGTAAACCAACCACCAAATAACATAACTATTATCCACCTCCGGGCGTGCTATGAAAAAAGCCCTTAAAGGCGAAGTATGCTCACCACTAAAAACATTAAACGCCATTTTTATCAAATATAAAAAAACATGATCACTACTAAAAATTTAAGAATCTCATTAATCATCAACTGCATTCCCCACCATCTCACCCATAATCAAACCCGCTGCATTCTCTGCTCTTAATTTATTAACCTCAAATATTGGTTTAGCTGAATTTCTCAAAAGATATCTTGCTGCTTCAGCGCCGCCCTTACTTACTGCAGCCGACGCCAGCGCGCTCACCTTTTGGTCTTCATCGCCATATATTAAAACTATGCCGGCGCCGCTAGCCAAGATAAGCGCCCATAGCAGGCCGGCCTCAGGCTGAGCAATAGCACCAACAGACGCCGTATCCATCATCGATTCTCCCGATGCCGCATGCAGAGCATCCATATAAGAGGTTACCGTCACAACCCATCCCCTAGAGCCTTTGCAAAACGTAACGCTCCCCAAATACTGACATTCTTTTGGAGCATGCCCCGCAAGAGGACTCTTTTAGCCTATCACCCAGGACTAGAACCCTAGGTCATCTAAGTTATCAATCAAACACTCAACGGTTGGCTCAGAGAATGCCAAGACATCAACACAATAATCATAAGCCCATATCGCGTAATGGATCACTCCATCCACGTCCATTACACCATTATTATTTTTGATAAACCAATCTATGTAATCGGTCTGTCTCGACACAAAAAAGGGCCATTCTTCAGTGGTTATTTGAAGCGTTCTGTTCGTTGAAAAGCTTTCGGGTATACTCCGGTAAGAGACGACAGAATCGAAGAGAAACTTATACAGCTTTCCTCCAGGGACCCCCTCCTCTACTAAAACCCTGAATCCTTCCGAGTCATCTCTTAAGGCCGACACAAGTACCGGCGTCAGGATCTTATCAATGGGCTTCCAGATATCCATACCTTCGATTCACCTATTGAGCTTTTTAGATAAAAACCAACGATCGCTTCGTCACATCGCTTAACCCTATCCGACCTGCGATACCGGGTGCCACAGCCACCATCGCAATTGAGACATGTGGCAACCAAATCTACCTTTTGTCGGACAAGGGTCCCAAGTTACTTGCCGCAGGGACCGTGCGGCTTTATGTTCAGTCCGAACTTCGCCCGCAAGAGCCCTCGTCGCCTATGACCCAAACCCCTCCGCAGCAGCCACTGGTGGACGACCGGGGCCGGATCCATACCGGATTGTTCGACGACACCGTTTACTCCATCAACGGCCGCGACTATGACTACCGCACGCCGCTCGGTAAGCCGGCGTCCCGGCGGGCGCGGCACTTTCATTACAAGCAGTTCCAGTATTTTGGGGTGGTTAGCGACGAGCTGCTGATCGGCTGCGCGTTCGCGGATACGGCCTATCTGGGCATGGCGTTTTTCTATGTGTTCGACACTCGGACCGGGGCGTTGCGTGAGCATACCTGGCGCTCACCGTTGGGGCGGGCGCTGACCTTGAGCGAGTCGCCGGTGGACGGCGAAAGCCGCTTTCGGCAAGGCAAGGTGGACATTGCCATGGGCTACCGGCAGGCGCCGGACGGCACGCGGCGAAAGTCACTGACGGTGTCGATGCCGGGGTTGGATTTGCAAGCCGCCTTGCATGAGGCGGCGGGCTATCAACCGATGTCCTTGTGCACGCGCACCGGCATCAACGGTTGGACCTACGCCAACAAGGTGGCGGGTGTGGATGTCTCAGGAACACTGCACCGCGACGGTGACGTGCTGGATCTGGGTACGCTTACCGGCGCCGGCGGCCACCATGATTTTTCCGCCGGGTATATGCGCCGGGAAACATTCTGGAACTGGGCGTGTTTGTCCGGGAAGGTTTCCGGGCGCCGCGTGGGCCTGAATGTGTCTTGCGGTGTCAACGAGACCAGTGTCAATGAGAACTGCGTGTGGGTGGATGGCCGGCGGATCAAGGTGGACGGCACCGCATTCGCGTATGATCGCGACGATCTGACACAACCCTGGCGGGTGGACAGCCAGTGCGGTCAGGTGGCGCTGCGGTTCACGCCCCTGGGCAGACATCGCGAGCGCCTGAACCTGGGTCTGTTCGCCAGTAATTTCCAACAAATTTTCGGGCGCTTCGACGGCGAGATACGTGTCGCCGGCGAGTCGCCCCTGGCCGTGCAGGGCTTGCACGGCTTCGTTGAGGAGCAGTACGCCAAATGGTAGAAGATCAACGTGACAGCAACGATACCGGGCCGGCCGACGCCGGCGTGACAAACCCGCCGCCCCAGGGCGACGCCGTCAATGAGCGTTTGCGGCGCGGCCTGTTCTGGGCGTTGCAGTACTGGCGGGAGCTGTTCAATTTCCGCTTCGACAAATACATGATTATCCAGGTGATCCCGGGCGTGTACGGCGTGGCATTGACCGCCATCGGCCTGGGGCTGGTGTATTTGTGCGCGGAGGCGTTCATGGCCTCCACCTGGCGCGGTCTGTTTTTCCTGTTCGTGGGCGGGCCGCTGTTGTTTTTGTTCCTGGCCACGCTGCTGCGGGCGTTACTGGAGTTCTACATGGTGGTGTTCAAGATCTCCGAGCATGTGGACCAGCTGGTGGGCCTGCGCGATACGGTGGACCGGCTGTCCGGCATCGGCGATTCGGTGGACGAGATGGTGTCAGTGACCCGGCGGATTCCGTTCTGGCGGGTGCTGGCCGGCCCGCGCCGCGGGGAAATGCGACGTGGCGATAAACCCCGGCCCGGTGACCATGACGGCTGACCACCCGCGCCACGACCTGATGCGCGGCGTATACTGAACGCCTCAGCGCCGCACGAGGCCACCCTCATGGAACTGCTTAAACCCCACGCCCGCGACATCGGCTTTCCAGTGCGCCGGCTGCTGCCCGCCGCCGGCCGGCAACGCATCGGGCCCTTTATCTTTTTCGATCACATGGGGCCGTCGGCGTTCGAGGCCGGCGGCCGTAACGGTGACGTCCGCCCGCACCCGCACATCGGTCTGGCCACCGTGACCTATTTGTTCAGCGGCGCCATGGACCACCGCGACAGCCTCGGCACGGTGCAGCGCATCGAGCCCGGCGCCATCAATCTGATGACCGCCGGCCACGGCATCGTCCATTCCGAGCGGGTACCCGAAGACGTGCGCCGGGACGGCACTCTCGTCGAGGGTATTCAAACCTGGCTGGCGTTGCCGGAAGACAAGGAGAACGGCGAGCCCGCCTTTAGCCATCATCCCCAGGACAGCCTGCCGCTTTATGAAAGCCGGGGCGTGCGCGCGCGGGTGCTGATCGGCGCCGCCTTCGGCCTGCGGTCGCCGGTGCCCATCGCCTCACCGGCGCTGTACGTGGACATCGAACTGGACGCCGGCGGCTCGTTGCCGCTGCCGCCCAGCGAGCAGGAGCGCGCGGTGTACGTGGTCTCCGGTAACCCCACGGCCGGCGACGAGGCGCTGCCGCTTCATCATGTGATGACCCTGGACAGCGGGCGCAGCTGGCTGCTGGAAGCATTGGAGGCACCGGCCCGGCTGATGCTGTTCGGCGGCGCCGCCCTGCCCGGCCGGCGTTATATCAATTGGAATTTCGTGTCGTCCGATAAAGAACGCATCGAAAAGGCCCGGGACGACTGGCGCCACCAACGGTTCCCCGGGGTGCCCGGGGAAACCGAGTGGATACCACTGCCGGAGTAACCGGCGGCATCAGGCTTCGGTCGCGTCCAGCGCGGTGAGCAGCAGGCGTTGGTACAAACGCTCCCGCAAGCCATCGGTGTCCGCCAGCCCCATGCGGGCCAGCTCGGCCTGGTAGCGTTGCTCGTCGTGGTCGCCGAGCAAAGCACGACGGCCCAAGGACAGGAAGTCCTTCTGGCTGACTTTTTCCTTGAGCCAGGTGAGCGCCTTCATGAGGCGCTGCTCGCGCTCGTCGAAGTCGGTGCCCAACGGGAACATGGCGAATGATCCTTCGCCCCCGGTGTCCGCCACCCGCCGCAGGAACTCCGGGTTATTGTGCCGAAAACGCTCCGGGATGCTGTAATCCCGGCGCAGTTTGCCGGCCTCCTGGGCCTGCTCCATCAGTTCCACCTGGAAACGGCTGTCGGCCACGTTGAGCATGGCCATCACCACTTCCTCATCGGTCTTGCCGCGCAGATCGGCGACCCCGTATTCGGTGATCACCATATCGCGCAGATGGCGCGGAATGGTGTTGTGCGCATAGGAGAACAGCACATTGGACGCCGCCTCGCCGCCGCGCTCGCGCCACGCCCGGGTCATCAGGATCGAGCGGGCACCGGGCAGTTCGTGGGCCTGGCTGACGAAGTTGTACTGCCCGCCCACACCGCTGAGCACCCGCCCGTCTTCCAGTTGATCCGACACCGCCGCGCCCAGCAGCGTGGCGGTGAACGCGGTATTGACGAAGCGCGCGTCACGGCGCTGCAAAACGCGCAGCGCCTCACCGCCGTAAAGGTCGTTGATGAGGTTCACCCGCGTCATGTTGATCGCCGCCCGGGTGTCGTCGTCCAGGTCCCGCAGCCGCTGATAGAACGCTTCGGGGCCGAGAAAGAAGCCGCCGTGCATAATGACGCCGCCGTTCAGGCGATCGCCGAACAGACCTTCCAGGGCTTCCCGGGTGTCCGGATGGTCCAGATCGTTGGGCACGCTGTCGTCGCTGGGCAGCCGCAGATGGCTGGCTTCCACCACCACCCCGGCGCGCAGCACGCCAAAGCGGGTCAACCGGTGGAGTTGTTCCGGGGTCATCGGCGACGACACACCGCCGTCCTGGCGCAGGGCATCAAGCAGCGACCAGTCCGGCCGCGCCTGCGGGCGCGCCAGCACATAGCGCTGCAACGCCGACCAGTCGTACACCGGGCGGCGGATGATGCCCTCGTCCACCAACCGCAGCAGACCGTGGGTCATCATCTCGCTGCAGCCGTACAGACCCTGCTCGAAACGACCGGTGCCGCCCTCGCGTTCGATCAGCGAACGGTGTTCGTCGGGCAGGTCCAGGGCGTTCAGCAGGGCGCGGTAGTTATCGTTGTGCTGCTCGCGGCGCAGGGTATGGTGCACCAAAGCATCCCCCAAGGCACCGATACCGATCTGCAGCGTGCCGCCGTCGAGCACCAGCGAGCTGGCATGCAAGCCGACAAAATGGTCCTGCAGGTTCACCGGCATATTGGGGGTGCTGAACAGCCGGGTGTGCCCCTGGGGATCGTCCAGCAGAATGTCCATGTCGGACAGCCACTCGCCCACCCGCGCGTCGTTTTCCATGAACGGCAGATCCCTATGCACCTGGCCCACGGTGACGATGGTTTCGCCGGCGTCGCGGCGCGCCTGGAGCATGGGCAGCAGCTCCAGGGTCACTTCCGGGTTGCAGGAAAAGCTGTAATCGTCGCCGTCCTGGCCATCGGCGCCCGGGCGGCGCGCCAGCAACTGCGCCACCACGTTGACGCCACGCGCGTTCAGATCACGGGCCGCGTGGGTGTAATTGACGCTGATGTAGTGGCGCTGGGCGCTGTTGCTGCCCAGCATGCTGCCCGGCTGAAAGAAGAACTCGAACACCCGGATATTGTCCGGCAGCTGGTCCTTCTTGGCGGGCTTCAGATAATCCAGTTCTTCGTAGTCCCCGAACACCCGATCCGCGAACGGCTCCAGAAAGCGCTTCTCAAGATCGCTGCCGGCGGCGGGCCGCCCCAGGGAAAGAGCGGTATAGATGTCCAGCCGCACGTCCGGGTTTTCCGTGGCCCGCTGGTAGAGCGCGTTCACCATCCGGTTCGGTTTGCCCAGCCCCAGCGGCAGCCCCAGCCGTATCTCACCGCCGGTGAGTTCGATCACTTTGTCGGCCGCTTTCAGGGCATCGTCCATTTGCTCGGGCACGGCGTTCTCCTTATGAATACGTTTTCTAATGGCCGGCGGTACGCGACACGGCGCTGACCAGCACCACGCCGACAATGATGAACAGCATACCCAACACCGCGGGCAGGTCGGGTAACTGTTTGAAAAAGATGGCGCCGGAAAGCGCGATCAACACGATGCCAGCGCCGGCCCACACCGCATAGGCAATGCCCATGGGCACGGTGCGCAATGTCAGCGACAGAAAATAAAACGCCAGGCAGTAGCCCACCACCGTAACCAGGGACGGCCAAAGACGGGTGAAACCCTGGGACGCGTTCAACGCGGAAGTGGCGACCACCTCACTGAGGATCGCCACCACCAAATACCAATAACCCATAGCGGCTCCTTGCGGAATCGGCTCAGTCCGCCAGCAGTGGCAGGCGCGTTTCCGGGGGCGCGATACGACGCTCGAAACGTTGCTCGCCATTGACCACCAGCGCATCCAGCGCCACGCCGTTAAGAAATTCGAGCAGCGGTACGTCCGCCGCCACCAGTCCGTCCGGACTTTCGCAGCGCCAGGCGTAACGCGCCTGGAATAAGGCGGGGTCCGGGGTGGCCGGCGGCATCAGCGTGGTGGTCGCTTCCTCCCGGGTCACGGTGCAGCCGGCTTCCGCCGCCGGCACCAGCACATTGTCGGCCTTGCCAAGCCTCGCCAGCGCCTCGGTGACCGCGATCTTTTCCTCGTCGCTTTCCGGCCGGTGGCTGAAGCCCACCACTTGGTCGGCGGGCAACGTCAAGCGCGCGATCAACGCCTGGCCCTTACGGGCGATTTCCAAGTCACCGGCGGCGCGGTCACCCTCGGCGGCGGTACCGGTGACCGCGAGACTCAACACCATGACAGCGATAAATAGACGCATGATCTTTCCTCGTTTCCATTCCATGGCAACCGGCCTCAGGCATTGGCCACGTCCGCGAGCCCGAGACGACGACGCCAATGCTCCAGCCAGCGCGCCGGGGCGCCGGCGTCCTGGCCGGCGGCGATCACCACCAGACGGCTGTCATCGTCACCGCCGGGCCAGGCCGGTAACGGCGCCACCTCCACGGGCTGGCCGGTCACCGCCTGGATCAGCAGCGGCCCGTCCAGCTTTTCAATGGCCACCAACCCTTTCAAGCGCACCAGTTCTTCGCCGGCCTCCTCGCGCAATGCCGTCAGCGCCGCCTGCAACCGATCATAGGCGATAGCCCCGCGCCAGCGTAGACCCGCCGGATGCAGCTGATGGCCGCTGCCGGCCGAGCGCCCCGCCGAGGGTTGCAGGGCGCCGGCCGGGCCAAAGGTAGGGGTAAGGGTACCGGTAATCCGGCATTGGCGCGGGAAAGCCCGGTCCAACAGCCCGCTGTCGGCGCCGCCTGCGTCGACCGCCTCGGCGCGCGGATTGAGGCGGCCCAGAACCTCGACCAGCGCGGTGCGCTGCGCCGCCGTCGCCCGGTCGGTCTTGGTCAGTAACAACCGGTCGGCGGCGGTGACCTGCTCCATCGCTTCCGGATGCCGGCGCAGCGCCGCCTCGCCGGCCACGGTGTCCACCGTGGTCAGGATCGAGCGCAACGTAAAGCGTTTGCGCAGCCAGGCGTCCTGCTCCAGCACGGCGGTCACGCCGTACGGATCGGCGGCGCCGGTGGTCTCCAGCAACACCGCCGAGAAGGCGGGCAAGTCGCCGCCGGCACGGGCCATATAGAGATTTCGCAGGGTGGTGCGCAGGGTGCCCTGGACAGCACAGCAGACACAGCCGCCGGCCAGCAAGCTCACCGGTGCCCCCACTTGCCGGGCCAGGTCCTTGTCGATGCCGATCTCGCCCAGCTCGTTGATGATCACCGCCAGGTCACCGCGCTGGTCGAGCCAGCGGTTCAGCAAGGTGGTTTTGCCGCTGCCCAGAAAACCGGTCAGCACCACCAGCGGGATCGGTGCCGTCATTGCCCCTCGCGGATCGCCCAGGGCAATGCCTGGCCGGCCATGAACGGGACCATGTCCTCGCCGTCGGCGGTGACGGTGTCGGGTACGGCCCAGTCGCGGCGTTCCAGGCTCACGGTGTCACTGTTGCGGGGCAGACGATAGAAGTCGGCGCCGAAATGACTGGCGAACCCTTCCAGCTTGTCCAGCGCGCCGTGGCGGTCCAGGAACGAGGCGTAAAGAGGCAGCGCCGCGCGGGCCGAGTAACAACCCGCGCAGCCGCACGCCGCTTCCTTCTTGGTGCGGGCGTGGGGCGCCGAATCGGTGCCCAGGAAGAAGCGCGGATGCCCTTCCAGTACCGCCTGCTGAATCGACTGCTGATGGGTGCGCCGTTTCAACACCGGCAGGCAGTAGTTATGCGGGCGCACGCCGCCGACAAGCAAATCATTGCGGTTCATCAGCAAATGCTGGGGCGTGACGGTGGCGGCGGTCAGCTCGCCGCCTTCCCGCACGAAGTGCACGCCCTCGGAGGTGGTAACGTGCTCGAACACGATACGCAGCGCGGGAAAGCGCTCTCGAATGTCGTTCAGGTAGCGGTCGATGAACACCCGCTCGCGGTCGAAGATATCAATCTCCGGCTCGGTGACCTCGCCATGAACCAGGAACGGCAGGTCGTGTTTTTCCAGCGCCTCGTACAGGTGATTAATGCGCGCCGGATTGGTGACACCGCTGTCGGAGTTGGTGGTGGCACCGGCCGGATACAGTTTAAAGGCATGTACGAACGGGCTTTGCGCGGCCCGTGCGATTTCCTCCACCGGCGTCTCGTCGGTCAGATAAAGCACCATCAGCGGCTCGAAATCCACGCCCGAGGGAATCGCCGCCAGAATGCGTTCCCGGTAGGCCTCGGCCAGCGCCACGCTGGTCACCGGCGGTGTCAGGTTGGGCATCACGATGGCGCGGCGGAATACCCGCGCCGTGGCGGGCACGGTTTCGTCCAGCATGGCGCCATCACGGAAATGCAGGTGCCAGTCATCCGGTCGGGTCAAAGTCAGAGTGTCGGTCATCAGCGCACCCTCAGCGTTCCACCGCCAGGGCCACGCCCTGGCCGCCACCGATGCACAGGGTCGCCAGACCCTTTTTCACGTCGCGGCGCTGCATTTCGTGGAGCAGGGTCACCAGCACCCGGCAGCCGGAGGCGCCGATCGGGTGACCCAGCGCGATGGCGCCGCCGTTGACGTTGACCTTGTCCTGATCCCACTCCAAATCCTTGCCCACCGCCAGGGACTGGGCGGCGAAGGCTTCGTTGGCTTCGATCAGGTCCACCTGGTCCAGGGACCAGCCGGCGCGGTCCAGGCAGCGTCGGGTGGCGGATACCGGGCCGATCCCCATGATCGCCGGGTCCACCCCGGCGCTGGCCTGGCCGGCCAGGCGGGCGAGGATCGGCAGCCCCAGTTGATTGGCGCGCGCTTCGCTCATCAGCATCACGGCGGCGGCGCCGTCGTTGAGCGCCGACGCATTGCCGGCGGTCACCGTGCCGTCTTTCTTGAAGGCGGCGCGCAGGCCGGCCAGGGACTCGGCGGTGGTGTCGCCACGCGGCTGCTCGTCGGTGTCGACGATCTTCGGGTCGCCCTTACGCTGAGGCACCTCCACCGGGGTGATTTCATTCTTGAAGCGGCCCTCGTTGATGGCCGCCGCCGCCTTCCGGTGGGAGGCCGCCGCGAAGTTGTCCTGGGCTTCCCGGCTGAGGCTGTATTTTTCCGCCAGGTTCTCGGCGGTGATGCCCATGTGGAAGTCGTTGAAGGCGTCCCACAGGCCGTCCTGAATCATCGAATCAACCATGGTGGCGTGGCCCATGCGCAGGCCGGTACGCGCCTTTGGCAGCACATAGGGCGCCAGGCTCATGCTTTCCTGACCGCCGGCGATGATCACATCCGCTTCCCCGCAACGGATCGCCTGACTGCCCAGGTGCACCGCTTTCAGACCGGAACCGCACACCTTGTTGATGGTCATGGCCGGCACTTCGTCGGGCAGACCGGCGTGGATCGAGGTCTGGCGGGCGGTGTTCTGGCCGGCGCCGGCGGTGAGCACCTGGCCGAGGATGACTTCGCTGACGGCGCCCGGCTCCACGCCGGTATCCGCCAGCAGGCGGCGCACCACCGCTTCACCCAGTTTGGTGGCGGGGACGTCCGCGAGCCCGCCCTGGAAGCGGCCGATGGCGGTACGGGTGGCGGCGACGATGACCACGTCTTGCATGCTGTTCTCCCAAGCTAAGATTCTAAAGCACCTGATAACCGCGCATGATAACACGGGCGCGCGGGCGCCCCCATTGCGCCGCAGGCGAAAGGCCGCTAGGCTTAGCCTATCGATTTTGGAGATTTCATGGCCGCAGCACTGCTCGACAACCCGATGCTCGTGACCACCGCTTCCGCGGCGGCGCTGGCTGCTGCCTGCTATTTCTACGGATATTGGTTTAGCCGCGCGCGCGCTTGACCCCTATCCGGTCAGGCGCCCGCTTCGGGACGCCTGCCGTAGAATCCTGAAACCCCGGCTGGTCGTCCCGCCGGGGTTTTTTCGTTTCAGGATGGTCAAAATTAAGGAACTTGTTATGAACGCCAGTCTTGCCGCCGTCACCGCCGACGACTCTTCGGCACCCGCGTCGGGGGCCGTCAGCCGCCGCCTGCCCAGCCCGCACCAGCTCCGCCAGGCGCTGCCCGTGAACGCGCCCCTGGCCGAGCGCACCGCCGACCAACGCCAGGCCGTCCGCGACATCCTCAACGGCGACGACGATCGCCTGCTAATCGTCACCGGGCCCTGCTCGCTGCACGACCCGGGGGCGGCGTTGGAATACGGCCGCCGGCTTGCCGCGCTCGCCGAGCGGGTCAGCGACCGCGCCCTGCTGGTGATGCGCGCCTACGTGGAAAAGCCGCGCACCACGGTGGGCTGGAAGGGCCTGCTCTACGACCCGCACCTGGACGGCCGTCAGGATCTGGCGGAAGGTCTGCGTGTTTGCCGCCGGTTGCTGCATGATCTGGCCGGGCTCGGTTTGCCGCTGGCCAGCGAACTGCTCAGCCCGCTGGCGGCCAGTTACCTGGAAGACCTGCTCAGTTGGGCGGCGATTGGCGCCCGCACCACCGAGTCCCAGATCCATAGGGAACTGGTCAGTGGCCTGTCGCTGCCGGTGGGTTTCAAGAACGGCACCGACGGCGGCATCGCGGTGGCCCGGGATGCCATGCAGGCCGCCGCCCACCCCCACACTCATCTGGGTGTCGATGACGGGGGCCACCCCGCTCTGCTGGAAACCGCCGGCAACCCGGACACCCACCTGGTGCTGCGCGGCGGACGGGGCGGCCCTAACTACCACGCCGAGCAGATCCAGGCGGCGCGCGAGCAACTGGCGCAGGCCGGGCTTAATCCCCGTTTGATGGTGGACTGCAGCCACGCCAACAGTGGCAAGGACCCACATCGCCAGCCGTTGGTGGCGCGCGATCTGATCCGGCAACGTCGGGACGGCGAGCGGGCCATCGCCGGTGTGATGCTGGAAAGCCACCTGAACGACGGCAGCCAGCCGCTGGCCCAGCCGCTGCGCTACGGCGTGTCGATCACCGACGCCTGCCTGGGCTGGGACCGGACCGAAGCTCTGATCAGCGAGCTGGTCGAGGGCTAAAAAAAGGCGGCCGAAGCCGCCCGAGGGAGGAGAAAGGACGCCGGTGGGCTAGTTACAGCCGCCGGCGTTTTCGTAGTCACCGTCCACCACGGTGTTGATCCACTGCCGCATCAACGCGGTGGCGCCGTCATGGGCCACGCTGCGGGCGATGGGCGGCATCATGCGTTGCGGATCGTTCTCCGCTTCCATGCGGCAAGAAACGATGGAGTCGTCGCTGCTGCCCGGCACCACCACATGCTGGCGGCCACAGGAGCCGCCGCCGGTGGCGGTGGGTTTCTTGCAGATGCCGTAGCCGGCGTCCACCGCACGGAAGGTGTCCAGGTAATAGCCGGTGTTGGAGGCGGCGCCCTTGTCGTTGTGACAGTGCTGGCAGTTCACTTCCAGATAGGCGCGCAGGCGGTGTTCGATGTCCGCCGGGGAGTTGGCGGTGTCGCCGCCGTCGCCGGGCACGTTCCAGCGTGGCAGCCGCTCGACGTTGGTGGCCACGCCCTGCCCGTCCAGTTGCAGGTCCGGCGCGCCGGCCAGCAAGCCCTGGTCAATCCAGTACTGCAGCTGGTTGACGCGCGGGAAGCCGGCCTGACCGGCGGTGCCCATGAAGCTGCTTTCCGGCTGGTAGGCGCGGTTCAGGTTGCGTGGTTTGGGGCCGATCGGCGCGCTGCCCGCCGGACGGTCGTCGTTGCCATGACAGGTGATGCACTGATTGGCGTTGGGCACCGAGTAGCTGTCGGTGGACCCGGTGATCAAGGTGCCGGTGTTGGCGTCGCGGAAGTGCCAGCTTACCGCGCGGCTGTCGCCGCCCGGGGTCAGCACCGCCACCGGCTCGCCCTGGTCGTTCTGTTCCCAGACGTAGGGCAGCCCGGCCCAGAACGCCTTGCCGCTCTGGCTGAGGCGCTTGATCAACAGGCGGGTTTCCACCAGCTCCTCGCTGCTGTTGGCTTCGTCGGTGAACGCGAAGGTCTTGGCGATCACCGTGCCCACCGGGAAATCGATGGCGCCGTTGAGATTGTTGCCGCCCTGACCGTCGCGGTAGACCGCCTGCTCACCGGGGGGAATGAACGCCACGCGATACTTGGTGGCGTGGTCGGAGAACAGCTTGCTGTTGAGTACGAAGGGCACCCCGCCTTCATGGGGCAGGCTGCGCGGATCGCTCGGGTCGGCGAACAGGTTGTACTGATCGAGGGACGGGCAATCCACCGCCAGCGCCGCGCGATTGATTTCACCCTCTTCCACCGGCGCTTCGCAAAGCTGCGCGACGTACTCGTCGGAGGGTGCCGGATCGAACTCGCCGCTGGGCTCGAACGGAGGAATCTCCACCCGGGGCAGCGACGGCAACAGGCTGCCGAAACGGGTCTCGCAGTCGTGGTCGGAAAGCTTGGTATCGGAGGGGAAGTTCAGCAAGCCGCCGACGATGTCCATCAGACCGCCCGGCGTGAGAATCGACAGATCCTGCTCCAGCAACCCCATGACCAGCTCCAGGCCATCGGTGCCGTGGAAGTTCAAATAAGGCGCGCTGTCGTCGGACAGGTCGTTATCATGAAAACAGGAGCCCCAACGCGGCATCTTGCGATTGCCCTGCTCGTCGAATTTGTAGGCGTTGTAGTGACACGACGGGTTGGGATGTTCGTTGGTGTGTATCGGTTTGCCGAATTCATCCATCGGTACCGGATTACCCTGGGCGTCCACCGGATAGGGGCAGTCCTCGTCCAGTTCGTCGCGCAGGCCGTCCCAGATGATGTGCGCGCCTTTACCCAGATTCGCCAGATTGCGCAGGCTCGACAGCAGCTCCGCCGGATCGTTGATGGTGGGCAGATTCTTCAGGCCGATCAGTGTCGGCAATACGCTCTCGATCTCACCGTTCAGCGTCTTTTCCAGGTCCGGCGGCGGCAGGTCATAGCCGGATTTACGCATCACGTTATTATGAATGTGCAGCCCTTCGGTGTAGGGGTCGAGTTTCTTATCGGCGGTGCCGCCGGGGCCGTCGATCAGTTCATAGCTGATATAGAGTACCGCGGCGGTGCTGTGGTCCTCGAAGACGTTGTCCACCACTTCAATGTTGTCGTAACCCAGGGTGATGAAACCGACGCCGCGCGGTACCACCGACACCAGACCGCTGTGGGCGAAGTTATAGGTGTTGTTGTTACGCGCGGTGTTGTTGAGCATCACCGAGGTATCGCCGTACTGGGTGATGTTTTCCAGGTCGTAGATCAAGAAGCCGCCGGTATTGCACTCCGCCAGGTTGGAATCGTATTCACCGCCCTGGACGTTTTCGATCTCGAAGCCCATCACGTTATACACCGCGCGGCTGTCACGGATGATCGCGGTGTTGGTCTGTCCCACGTAGATCCCGGCGTCGGAGGCGCCCACGGATTCCGAGCCTTCCACCAGAATGTTTTCCGATTCCACCGGATAGATGCCATAGCGGCCGCTGTCGGAGCTGGGGACGTAATCGACGGCCGCGTCGCCTTCGTTGAACGGCGGCGCGGTACAGGCCACGTTCAACCGTTGCGGGTAATTGTCCTCGGTGATCGGCGTACCGCCGCCGGACCACATGGCGCGCACGTTACGCAGGGTGCCCCATTTCACGCCTTTTAGTTTGAACGCGTCGCCGGGGGAATCGAGGATGGTCAGGTCCTGCACGGTGATACCGCGCACGTTAAGCGCTTCCAGGCCGGTCACGTTGGCGCTGTCGCGGAACGACAGCACGGTTTCGTCCTTGCCGCAGCCTTTGATCACTACATCTTCCGTGGCCTGGATCAGCAGGCCCTGCTCCAGATTGAAATAGCCGCACGCGAATTCCAGCGTGTCCCGGGGGCGCAGCTGGATCATGGCGTTGAGCATGTCCTGGGTGGCGTTCTCTCCGGGCTCAATTAAGAAGGTCCGTCCCGGCGTGGGCACATCCGGATCTCCCGGATCATCGGGATCGTCCGGGTCATTGGGGTCATCCGGATCATTCGGGTTGCCGTCATCCGGTTGACTGGGCGTCGGTGACGCGGCGGCGCCGTCGCTGTCCGAGTCACCGCCGCAGGCCGCCACCGTCAGCCCCAGTATGAGAATCATCACTAATTTCAATACGAACCAGGATGTTTTGCCGTTCATGGTCGTTCCCCTGTTGATATTGGCCGCCCCGTTCATCGCGGGGCCTGCTCCAGTCTTTCCCACATACGCAGATAGGCTTCGGCGGAGGTGAACAACTGGTTCACCGCGTCCTCAATCTGCTCCGGGGGGCGGTCACTGTTCGCCATCATGTCGGCGATCTGATCGGCATAGAGGCCGTAGTGCGCCACGCCCCGACCCTCGTAAAGGCTGAATTCATGATCGCCGGTGCGTTGCACGTCGAAGCGCACCCGGCCGTCCACGGATTGGAACGGGTAGAGGTCATCGCGCTGGTCCTCGGTGCCCGGGTTGCTTGCCAGCTGCGCAATGCCGTTGACGTCGGAGGCAAAGCCGGCACCGCCGAACGGCCCGACTTTGAAGGCGTCGTCGCGCGGGCGCTGACCGTCGCGGGTCAGTTCGTCCACCCAGGCGCCGCGCACGCTGCCGAACGAGGCCGCCACGCCACCCTGGGACGCGACCTGATCACGCAACGCCTCGGTGCCGCCCCAGGACCCGTGGCTGTTGATCACCGGGTAACCGCGCCGGCCGGTCAGCTCTAGAATCTGTTCCGCCGCCTTGCGGCTGATGTGATCGGTTTCGATCATCATGCGGCGCTTCATCAGTTCTTCGATCAGGAAGAAACCCAGATCCGACAGGCCTCGGCTGTTGCAGAGATGGTCGGTGCCCCGGCGCGGGTCGTACTCCGCCAACTGCTCGGGGGTGGCAGGAAAGCGATCGCCAACGTAGTCGAGCTGGAACAGCAATTGATCAATGATGCCCAGCGGCGCCAGCGGGTCCGGCTGGGACGACACCGGCGACGCGTCGTCGCCGTGATCATGGGCGCAGGTTTCGAACTCAATGGTGTGGCCGGTCTCAAGAATGTTGCCCGCATAAAGCACCGGACCGATGCCGATGCCGGAGGACAGATCCGGCAGATGACCGCCGAAGGCATTATCGAATTTATGCACCGGGAACAGGCTGCGCACGTCCAAGGCATAAAGACGGTCGAGCCGCTCCACGATTTGCTCACGGGTGCATTCCGGCGCGCCCAGGAACTCGCCGCAGTTGAGCACCTTGGACGCTTCAACGCCGAGGATTACCGCCATCTTGCCTTCACCGATCACCGCCCGAGCCTGGGCCGGATCGGTGACGATGCGGAACCAGCCCTCGCCCGGACCGCCGTGCTGGGCATCGATATAGTCCTGCATGGCGTGCATCTGCTCGGCCTGCATTTCAATCGCCGCCATGGTGTCGCAGTCGTTCTGCTTCTGCGGGTTGATCTGACACAGCACCTGGTTGTGCACCAGATGGTTGACCAGGATTTTCAGTCCGGCGAGATGGGCCCGCTCGATCCAGCGGTAGTAGCTCTGGTGATGCTGCAACGAATTGTGGCGCGGCCAGAATTCATACCCCGGCCAGCCTTCGGTGGCGTGGGGGCCCGGGTTGCTGGTGACCTGCTCGACCAGGCCGGTGAGCCCCTGGGGACCGTGGTTGACCGCGCAATCGTCCAACGCATGGTCAACGCCGAAAGGATGGAAAGGATCGCCGTAATTGACCCGGCCGCCGATGAACTCATAAGCCGAGATATGGCTGTGCGTGTCCACGAAGCCAAAGATGTCATCGTCGTCCAGGCCTTCCACGTCCTGGAAACGGGGCACCTCGCTCAGATAATTGGCCGGCCCCTCTTCCGCCACGGTCGCGTTGAGCTCCGCCTCCGGGTAGGCGTCGCACCCTTCGGCGGGCAGCAGATGGAATCGGTTCGCCGGGCTCTCCAGCGACGGCGACGCCAGAGTCAGTGCGTCCTCGCCGACGGTGAGCAGCAGCCCGGTGGCGCCCGAGGCCACCGTGAACGTCTCGCCTTCGCTGCGGTTCAGGTTCCAGACCGCCAGATCGCTGGCCTGGTCCACCTTGCCCAGGGCGGGCCGCAAGGTGTTGTCTCCGAGGCGGGTGCCGGCCACTTCCAGGCTTTCACCCAGTTCCCGCAATATACCGCCCAAGGGCGCCACCGGGTCCAGGACCAGATTCAGGGTGTCGCCCAGGCCGGCGACCAGATAGCTCACTTCGGCGATCAGACGACCGCCGCCGTCGAGCAGTTCGCCGGCGGGATCAGAGATGCCCAGCAGCTCCTTTTCGCCGCGCTCGCTGGGATCGCGGCGGTAATCGGACAACAGCAGATAGGAGCCCAAAGCCGCCGGCTTCATATAAAAAGACGCCGCCCGGCCGGGGTCCACCGTCAGCCCGTAACGACCGTCCAGGCCGCTAATGTAGCGGCCGTCGGCATACAGCTGATAGCAACCGTTGGCGAACTGAAACCGATTCAGGGCCTGGGGCTCCGGCTCCGGTTCGGGTTCCGGATCCACGGGCGGCTCAGGCTCCGGCTCGGGGGTCGGTTCAGACGGGGACGGTGAATTATTGGCCACGCGGTCACCGGAGGAGGACGAATCGCCGCCGCACGCACCGAGGCCCAATGCCAGCAACAGCACGAGCAAAATTCCCGGCGCGAGACGCGTACCGTTCACGATCATAATACCTTCCTGTTTCTTGTTATTTGGGTGGCAGTGAAGACACGAACCCTATTGGTACGTTTGTACAATTTTTTTCCGTGAAGGGCTGTGGGGTTATTGTGAACGATTGGTGAACGGACTTGCGGTATTCAAGTTTTACGGCGCTCCGCCGAGAAACCCCCTGAATGGCGCGCGCTCGGCGGCTATGGCATATTCGATCAACGGCGATAGATAGTATGTATACGGCGCGCCGTACCACCGCGCCGCGCCATGCGGGGAGGGGGACCCTGATGCAGGAAAAGGGGATGTCAGAGGCCGAGCGGATTCGGTTGGAACGCTTGGCCAGCTACAACATTCTGGACAGCGCCCCGGAACACGAATACGACAACATCGTGCAACGCGCGGCCGAGCTCTGCGATTGCCCGATTTCCACCGTTACTTTACTGGACCGGCATCGCCAGTGGTTCAAAGCGTCCGTGGGCGTTGATATCCAGGAAACCGGGCGCGACATCGCCCTCTGCGACCACACCATTCGCGGCGCCGGCCCGCTTATTATTCCGGATACCCGACTCGACGGGCGCTTCACCGATAATCCGGCGGTCACCGATCGCGACGGCATTCGCTTCTACGCCGGCACGCCACTGTTGTCGTCGGACAATCAGGCGCTGGGCACTCTTTGCGTGATGGATTACCACCCCAGGAATCTGAGCGACGCGCAAACTCATTACCTTTCCCTGCTCGCCGATCAGGTAATGATGCATCTGGAACTACGCCGCCAGAACCTGCGGCTTCAGGAAACCGTCGACGAACAGGCGCAGACCCAGCGCCTTACCGGCATCGCCGGCCGTCTGGCCCGGGTCGGTGCCTGGAGCGTGGACGTGGCCTCCGGACGAGTCACCATGTCACCGGAGATATTGGCCCTCCACGGTTTGGGCAGTACCACGCGCCTGACGCTCGACGAATGCCTCAACTTTTACAGCCGGGAGGACAATCCGAAGATCCGGACGTTGTTCGCGGCCTGTGTCAACGACGGCACCCCCTATGACGACGAACTTCAGGTTCTGGACGCTGCCGGCCAGGCATTCTGGGTACGCGCCCTGGGCGAACCGGTATTCAACGACGCCGGCGAGGTTATCCGCGTGGACGGCGCCTTTCAGGACATCAGCGACCAGCGCCGCACGGCCCATGCCCTGCGCGAGGAGAAAGTCCGCTTTGAAGCGGCGGCCCGCGCCACCGCCGACGCCATCTGGGACTGGAACACGCACACTGACCGGCTATGGTGGAGCGAGGGTATGCAGACCCTGTTCGGCTACAGCGCCGACGATCTGGAACAGGACAGCCGCTCCTGGACCACGCGCATACACCCGGACGACAAAAGGCGGGTGCTCACCGATATCCAGCGGGTAATCCAAAGCCAACAGCAAAAGTGGGAAGCCGAATACCGGTTCATGCGCAAGGACGGCGGCGTGGCCTATGTGTCGGACCGGGGTTACGTGATCCGCGATGAAAACGGCGACGCCCTGCGCATGGTGGGCGGCATGAGCGACGTCACCGAACGCCGCCGATTCCTAGCCAACCTGGCCCGCCAGGCGGCCCTGCTGGATCAGTCCAGCGACGCCATCATGGTGCTCGATCTGGAGCGCCGGATCACCTACTGGAACCAGGCCGCCGAGACCATTTATGGCTGGCGCCAGGATCAGGTCCTGGGGCGACGCATTGACGACGTCCTGGGCGAGGATACGGCCCTGCTCGCCGCCGCCGCCCGGACCCTGCTGGACAAGGGCCAGTGGGCCGGCTATCTGAACGGTCGCAACGCCGACGGCGAGACCGTGATCTCCGAGGCGCGCTGGAGCCTGGTGGGCGACGACCATGGCGAACCGGAGGCGGTCCTGGCCATCAACACCGACATCACCGAGCGCCTGGCGCTGGAGGAGCAACTGCAGCAATCGCAACGGCTGGAGGCGGTCGGTCAGCTCACCGGCGGCGTCGCCCACGACTTCAACAATCTGCTCACGGTGATTCTCGGCAATTCGGAATTATTGGAAGAACAGTTGCAGGACACCCCCTTACTCCACGATTCCGCTCGCCTGATCCGCGGCGCGGCGGAGCGGGCGGCGGAATTGACCCGGCGCTTGCTGGCGTTCGCCCGACGCCAGCCCCTGGCCCCGGAAATCGTCGATGTGAACGAACTGATCAACGGCCTCACCCCATTGCTGCGCCCCACCCTGCATGAACATGTGAGTTTCAGTATCGAGCCCTGCCCGTCGCCCTGGCCGGCATTCATTGATCCGGGGCAGCTGGAATCGGCGATTCTCAACCTGTGCATCAACGCCCGCGACGCCATGCCCGGCGATGGCCGCATCGTACTGGAAACCGCCAATGTGACTCTGGACAGGCACTACGCCAAACGGCATTCCGAGGTGGTGGCCGGGGACTATATTCAGGCGGTGGTTTCCGATACCGGCAAAGGCATTCCGGCGGCGGCCCTGAAAAGAGTGTTCGAACCGTTCTTCACTACCAAACCCAAGGGCAAGGGAACCGGCCTGGGTTTGAGCATGGTCTATGGGTTCGTCAAGCAATCACGCGGGCACATCAAAATTGATTCCGAACCCGGAAAAGGCACCACGGTAAAACTCTATCTGCCCAAGGCGGAGCGGGACGACCGACAACCCGTGGATCCGCTGGTCACCGACGTGATCATGCCGGGCGACCCCGACGGGCCGGAACTGGCCCGTAAAGTCCGTGACGCCCTCGATGAGGTGCCGGAATGAAACTCTCGAAACAACCCGACATGCGGTCCCGGCTGCTGATTCTGGATGACGACCCGGACATCGGTCGGACCGTCCGCAACATGTCCGAAAACCTGGGCTACCAGTGCCGGGTGGCGATTCGCCCGAACGACTTCTTCGCCGCCCTGGACTATTGGCGTCCAACGCACATTTTGCTCGACCTGATGATGCCCGAAATGGACGGCATGGAGGTGATCCGCCATCTCGCCCACCGACAGTGCGACGCCACTCTGATCATCTCCAGCGGCCTCGGCAGCCGGGTGGTCGACGCGGCCAGCCGGGCCGCCAGCCAGCACCGGCTGAATATGGCCGGCGTGCTGGCCAAGCCGTTTTCGATACGCGATTTACGCACCCTGCTGGGAAGAACGCCGCCGGCCAAAGCCGTGACACGGGCCGCCAGCGGCGGCCCGCCGCCGGATATCACCCCGGCGATGCTCGCCGACGCCATCCGCGACAACCAGATCGGCCTGGTTTACCAACCCAAGGTGCGCTGCGACGACGCCACCGCCACCGTGGGGTTTGAAGCGCTGGCGCGTTGGCGGCATCCACGGTGGGGCGCCATCCCTCCCGACCGTTTTATTCTGCTCGCCGAGCGCGAGGGCTTGATCGAGGCACTGACCCGCAAGGTGCTGGTGCAAGCCTGTGCCGCCATGGCGCGAATACGCCGGGCCCGGGGCGCCGCGGCCGATCACTGGAGCATGGCGGTGAACCTGTCGGCACGCTGCCTGACCCACTTCGATATGGCCGACAAGCTGGTGACGCTGTGTCAGCTGCACGGTCTTGAGCCCCGCCATTTAACACTGGAGCTCACCGAGACGGCGGCCATGGAGGACGGCGTTCTGGCCCTGGATCTGCTCACCCGGCTGAGAATGAAAGGGTTTCAACTGGCGATCGACGACTTCGGCGTGGGCTATTCGTCCATGGTGCAACTGGCCAGGCTGCCGTTTTCCGAGCTTAAGCTGGATAAAACCTTCGTCGCCGCCGCCGGCCACTCCCGGGAAGCGCGCACCATTATCCGGTCGGCGGTGGACCTGGGTCATCAACTGGATCTGAAAGTGATCGGCGAAGGGGTGGAGAGCGGCGAGGCGCTGACGTTTCTTAACGAGGTCGGCTGTGATTTCGCGCAGGGGTATCATATTGCGCGGCCCATGGAGAGGGAGGCTATTGGGGGGTGGTTGGATGAGCGTGGGGGTGCGGGCTGATTCGCAGGCCGTGGCCGGACCGTGGAGTGGGCGCTAGGGAGAGGCCTGGGCGCGCCGAGAGGGAGGGATTGGCTCGCTGCGCTCGGGGCTGCGCCCCGTTGCCGCTGGGCGGCAACGCCCCTCACGGCGCGTCGCGCCGTTCGGTCGAACGGAGGGTTCGAATTAGTACCTCCCTCTCCGCCATACACAAAAAAGCCCGGCGCTGAGCCGGGCTTTTTTGTGTATGGCGGAGAGGGAGGGATTCGAACCCTCGATACGCGCAATGCGTATGGTTCCTTAGCAGGGAACTGGTTTCAGCCACTCACCCACCTCTCCGGAACTCGGTTTTTGAATCGTTGGGATGACGATTTAGCCGCGCATGATACCAGCTTGCGCGAAAAATACAGCCCAAAAATCAGGCATTCTCGCCGGTGTCGCTGCTTTTTTCGTGTTGAATCCGCTGGTAGATCTCTTCACGGTGCACCGCGACTTCCTTAGGGGCGTTAACGCCAATACGGACCTGGTTGCCTTTGACGCCAAGCACGGTGACGGTGACATCGTCGCCGACCATCAACGTCTCGCCGACGCGACGCGTAAGTATCAGCATGGAAAATCCCTCCTGGGTCCATCAGATTGTTCAGTGAGCGCGTTCCCGCACACCAAGTGTGAGCGGCCCCGTCATCCTTGTGTTCCATCATGCGGACGGCCTGGCTCCCTGGTGAGCGAGGCCGGCATTATGCCGCATCAAATACCCAAAGTCTCCCTAGAGACTAGCCACGCCCGCCCGATGAATGCAATCGCCGGGCGGGCCATGGAATCAGGCCGCCGGCTGGTCCAGCTCAAACGCCTGGTGCAGAGCGCGCACCGCCAGTTCCAGGTATTTCTCGGCCACGACGACGGACACTTTAATCTCCGAGGTGGAGATCATCGTGATGTTGACGCCTTCGGCGGCCAGGGTCTCGAACATCTTACTGGCGACCCCGGCGTGGGAGCGCATGCCGACGCCCACCAGGGAGATTTTGGCGATCTTGTCATCACCAATGATCTCCGGGTTGCCCAGCTCCTCGGCCGCCTGCTTCAAGGCTTCCTTGGCTTTGGCGAAGTCGTTACGGTGCACGGTGAAGGTGAAGTCGGTGGCGCCGTCGGCACCCACGTTCTGCACGATCATGTCCACTTCAATGTTCGCGTCGCTGACCGGGCCCAGAATCTTGAAGGCAATGCCCGGAGTGTCCGGCGCGCCGCGTACGGTGATCTTTGCTTCGTCACGGGTAAAAGCGATGCCAGAGATAACCGGCTTTTCCATATCCACCTCGTCGTCGACGGTAATGAGGGTGCCCGGGCCCTCTTGAAAACTGGACAATACGCGCAGCGGCACGTTGTATTTGCCGGCGAATTCCACCGAACGGATTTGCAACACCTTGGAACCCAGGCTGGCCATTTCCAGCATTTCCTCGAAGGTGATGCTGTCCAGCCGGCGGGCAGTGTCCACCACGCGCGGATCGGTGGTGTAGACCCCGTCCACGTCGGTGTAGATCTGGCATTCATCGGCTTTCAGCGCCGCCGCCAGGGCCACCGCGGTGGTGTCCGAGCCACCCCGCCCGAGGGTGGTAATGTTGCCGTCCTGGTCGACGCCCTGGAAACCGGCGACCACGCAGACCCGGCCGGCGTCCAGATCGGCGCGCATTTTCGCGTCGTCGATGTCCTCGATGCGGGCCTTGGAGTGGGTGTTATCGGTGCGGATGGCCACCTGGCCACCGGTGTAGGAACGGGCGCCCACATTGAGCTTCTGCAGGGCCATGGACAGCAGCGCGATGGTGACCTGCTCGCCGGTGGAGACCAGCACGTCCATTTCCCGCGCCGGCGGGTTGTCGTGCACGCCGTTGGCCAACTCAATCAGGCGGTTGGTTTCACCGCTCATGGCGGAGACCACCACGACCACCTGATCACCGCGTTCCCGGAAGCGCGCCACCCGTTCGGCGACGGCTTGAATGCGTTCGACGGTGCCTACCGAGGTGCCGCCGTATTTCTGGACAATTAGAGCCATAGTGACTTGGTTTCTGCCAAAAGAGGCGCGCAAGCATAGCATTTGCGCCCCTGATTTTCATGTGAGGGTG
>Ga0310342_100000050_pt1 | contig 53495 bp, 43 predicted proteins | sample S15DNA20500_MG_FD_206155 | JGI IMG/M metagenome (GOLD analysis project Ga0310342, IMG submission 206155) | Marine microbial communities from station ALOHA, North Pacific Subtropical Gyre - S1503-DNA-20-500_MG | ecosystem: Environmental > Aquatic > Marine > Oceanic | place: Pacific Ocean: North... | reverse complement strand
CGGGGCTTGATCCTCATCAGGAACTCGTAGCAGGCGAGCTTCTTTCCTCCGGTAGCGGCCTGTTTTTCGAGATGGTATTTTTCCCGCTCTGAAACCAGGGCATCATCCTGGAGCCATTTGCGTATCGTCGTGAGGTCGGCCTTTTGTCCCGCCCCCGCCGATTGCGTCAGCGTCAGTCCGCTCCACCTGCGCAGCTCGGGCAGGAGGAGATTGGAGGTGGAGGACAGGGATGTGCCGGCTTTAGCGTTGGTCTTGTCCTGGTAGAGTTCCACCAGGGATTGCACGATGACTTTGAGCTGGCCGGGGGAGAGGAAAATGGCCGCCGAGAGGTCCCGGGCGCCGCGGAGCGCGGCATAGCGCAGGGTCTGTTCTCCCTTGTCGCTGCAGCGGCCGAGGTTTTTGAGGATGAGTTCGAGGAGCGGATCGGGAATCGATGCGCCTGCGAAGCGGCTTTTAACGCGCTCGAGAACAAACCCAAGGCCGGTGGATGATGCCACCCTGGGAAGGATCTTCTCGATGAATTCGACCTCTCCGGCCTCCTCGGAGCTTCCTGCCGTCTCGGAGGAGATGCCGTAGACTCTCTTCCAGAGCGGAAAGATGGTCCCGAGATTAATGGGGATGGTTCCGTATTTCCCCAGCACGAGTCCCTCAAAAACATCTCGAGCGTTCGCTGCCAGCGCTCGGTCCTTCTCGTCCTGGGGGTCGAGGATATCGATGGCCCTGCGGAAGAAGTAGGCGATTTCGTATTGGTAAAAGTACCACTGGGCCTGGCTGATGGTGTCGGCGCGAAGCGCGACGCCCAGGAATTCCCGGCGGAGTTCAGGCTGCCGGGCGATTTCCGGAGCCAGGTCTCCCAGGGTCGCGATGACCCGAAAAAGGCTCGAGAGATCGTGCTCGGTAAGCTTCCTCAGCAGGTAGTCGACACCCCGGAGGTCGCCAGAGCGGCAGAGCGAGATGGCTGCATCGAGCCTGTAATCCGGGCTTGCTTCGCCGAATGCGGAGGCATTTTTGGGCTCCCTGGGAGAAGAGACGCCGGGCTCGGGCGATGCGGCTCGCTCGATGATTTTCACCAGGAGTCCGGGAGCCGAAGGCTCCCCCAGGGCCGCGAGGCCCAGCGCTCCGAGCGCCGAGGTTTCCTGGTGTTTCAGGGCCGAGAGGAAGACCGTACGGGCCTGGGGAGGAGCGAGTTCGACCAGGATTCCGAGCGCTTCCCGGCGTTCGGCGGCATCGCCGCCGTGGGCCTGCTCGAGAAGCAGGCGGTTGACGAGTTCGAATGAGAAGGGCTCCCGGGTGGCGTCCCGTGCTTCGGAGAGTCGATGATGGTTCTGGTGCAGGATATTGATCATGGGGAAGCGTTCGCGGTGGGTCACGACCCCCCGGAGTTCGTAGCTTACCTCCTCGGCGAGCTTCAGGATGCTGAAGGAGGGGGAGGTCGTCAGGGGGGTGTTGAGGATGGCGCTCTGGGTGACCTGGGAGGCTCCTTTCCTCACCTGGACCCGGTATTTTCCGGGATCGTTGGAATCCCAGGACACGATGTAATTCGACAGTTTCCTCTCAGCCGATTTTTTCCCCAGGAGCTTGAAGGCCCGGCGGCTTTTTCCCGCCCCGGTGTATTGGGCTATGATTTCCGGTTTATCCCCGAGCTTGATCTCGATCAGGTGGAAGGTCGATATGAGCGGGTCGAGCCTTTCCCGGAGGAGGTGCGCCCGTCTGGCCAGCTCGACATCCGCGGCTGAAGCGTATTTTTTCAGCAGGGGCAGGGCCGCTTTACCGGCCTTGATGAGCTGTTTCTGGGCTTCTTCCCTGCGCTTCCAGTCCTTGTGCCCGAGATCTTTGAGGAGCTTCTCGAGGCCAGGCTTCTGGTCCTGGGTCCCGGGCAGGGGTTTCTCCTGGGCTGTATCGAGCCCTGAGCCTGTATCAGCCCAGAGCAGGCACAGGGTGAACAAGAGTGGAGGCAGTTGGATTTTTGACATATTTATCGGCTCGGGAAGGGTATCTGGACGCAGTTCCTCCATTGTATCCGGAAAATGCGATCGAGGGTAAGAGCGTGCGTTGCGTCACGGTTGAAAAGCCTACAGAAAGCTCTTCTCCAGCACCGATATACCCTATTGAGGGTCGGTTCAATAGAACGATCAAGGGTCTGAGGAGGCAGAATCGTGTTGAGAGACAACTCCCGGGGCGCTCCCGGCGAGCGCGACGGGACGCTAGGGAAAAAATGCGCAGATGAATGGCTCGATCTGCTGATCGCGGATATCCGTGATGGAGATCACGATCTCGAGACCCTGGCCAGGGTCTCGCTCGAGAGCCTCACGGAGGAACTCGGGTTCCACCGCGCCTACCTCCTGTTTCATCGCCTGCGGCCTTCCGGCGGCAGGGATCACGGAGGCGAACTCGATTTTGATGTCTGCGCATCCCGGCTTTGCCTCGAAGATGAGAGCGAGGGAGTGGTCTCCTGGGTCGACGTGACAAACCCCGACTTCGCGGTCAATCGATCCGTCGCCAGGCTGGCGCTGGAATCGAGGGAACTGATCGTATTCGAGGAGGAGGTTGGCGCCGGGGAGTCCGGCAATTCCGGAATGCGCCCGACCCTGTGCAGATCCTTCGTGCTGGGGGAGAAGAGGATCGGCATTCTCTACCTCGAGCGCGAGTTCGGCACCGGTGTGATCGAGGCCGTCTCGAGGGAGGCTTTCGACAGGTTCGTCGACGTCTTCGCGCCGGTCTATTCCGATGCCGCCGGCTGTGCCGTCGCGGAGCCGGCCGAGAAGGATGCTCCAGCCGGAACTCGGGATGTTGAGTCCTCGGCGGATGAGGCCGCACTCCGGGATGTCCCGGGCGACGAGGTCCGGGAATCGGTGGAAGCCGACAGCCCCGAAACGGAAGCTTATTTCGGAATCATCGGCCGCGACGAGAAGATCAGGAAGATCTTCGAGATCATCGAGAAGGTGAAAGATTCCGATCTGAACGTCTGCATCTGTGGCGAGAGCGGCACCGGCAAGGAGCTTATCGCCCGCGCCCTGCACCAGGCCGGCAGGCGCCGGGAGCAGGCCTTCGTGTCGGAAAATTGCGGTGCCATATCCGAGACCCTGCTCGAGAGCGAACTCTTCGGGCATATGAAGGGATCCTTTACGGGTGCCGACGAGGATCGCCAGGGGCTGTTTTCTACAGCCGACAAGGGCACCCTCTTCCTCGATGAGATCGGCGATATGTCGGAAAATATGCAGCGCAAGCTCCTGCGCACCCTGCAGGAAGGCGTCGTTCGCCCGATTGGCGGCAAGGAGAACCTCAAGATTGATACTCGGGTAGTATGCGCTTCCAACACTGATCTGAAAAAACTGGTGGAAAGAGGAGAGTTCCGCGCCGATCTTTTCTACCGGCTGAACGTGATCAGCATCGAGGCGCCCCCCCTGCGCCAGAGGCGGGGGGATATTCCCCTCCTGGTCGAACATTTCCTCGGCAGAATCCGCCGGGATGAGGGCATCTCCAGGAAGTTCAGCTCCAGCGCCTCGAGCGGGCTGGTTGAATACGGCTGGCCCGGCAACGTCAGGGAACTCTGGAACGTCCTGCGGAAGGTGCTTCTTACCTCGGAGGACAAGGAAATCGCCCGCAAGGATCTCACCCCTTTCCTCAACGGGGCGAGCCTCGCCTCGGCCTGTCTTGGTGAAGGCATCGAGAAGGATGCCGACCATCTCCTGCTGCGAATTCCATTGAGAGAGAGCTTCAACGAGATCATCGACGAGTGTGAGCGACTGGTGCTTCTCAACGCTCTCAATGAAGGCGGCTGGAACAAGTCCCGGGTCACCAGGGCTCTGAGCATTCCCCGCCAGAGCCTGTACAACAAGATTGCCAAGTACGGCCTGGAGCGCCCCACTCCCGGGGACGTCGATTAGAGCGCCTCTGAGAAGCTTCTGGAGGGTAGTCGGCCGGCCTGGTTTTCTTCTCTCCGAGCGCCGCGGATCCCTGATTTCAACCCATCTTTCTGCCAACATGGCAGGTTGAAATCAGCAGATTCTGCCTCTTTGCCAGTCTCTTCGGGTAGTTGTTCCAAAGCGGCCTACGCAAAATACTTGTAATTAAGGGGTTACGATATTCGGGCGAGTGAGGCACGGGCTTTGCTATTTGGTAGGGTTACCTTATTTAGATTTGGCGCTTTGATGAGCGTCTCCTACTGACCAGAGAACGGTTTGTTTTGATGAGCAGTTCGTTCACCCGCCTGAAAATATTGCTGGTGGATGACGATGTCGGTTGCCTCAGGAGCCTCGAGAATCTTCTCGAGATCGATGGGCACGAGATCACGACTGCGACCCGTGGCCAGGAGGCGGTCAACCTCGCGCGCCAGTTGCGCCGGGAGAAGCGTGAGCCGGTACTTTCGATACTGGATTATCACGTCCCGGATCTGAGCGGATTGGAAACTTTTGAATTATTGAGTCAGGAGCTGCCCGGGTTGGGAGCGATCTTCGTCAGCGGTGATACCTCGAGCGGGCTCGAAGAGAGAATTCTCTCTGCCGGAGGGATGGCCCTGGTGCGAAAACCTCTCGATAGCGTACGAATTCGCGGCGCGGTGAAGACCTTTCAGCGGCGTTGGGAACCCGGCACAGAGGCCGGCACAGAAGAGGATTTTCTCGTTTAACGGTTATTGGATATCAATTGGCCCCCTGCAGGGCTGGAAGCAGTAGTTATCAAGGAGTAGTGCGAAGATGGCGAAAAAGAAGAAGATCAAGATCAAGCCACTGAATGAGAGGATTATCGTCAGGAGGCTGGAAGCTGCGGAAGAGTCTGAGGGTGGAATCCTCCTGCCGGATGCGGCCCAGGAAAAGCCCCGCGAGGGTGAAGTTGTCAGTGTCGGAGAGGGCCGACTCCTCGAGTCCGGGGACAGGGCTGCAATGCAGCTTAAGGTCGGGGCCCGGGTGATCTTCGGATCCTACGCCGGTACCGAGGTCAAGTTCGATGGGGATGATTTGCTCATCATGAGCGAGGACGATGTTCTCGCGGTCATCGAGTAATTACGAAAAAACAGGTGAATAGCCGGGGACGAGAGAATCGTCTCGCAAGGAGGATTTCGGCATGAGTGCCAAGAAGATTTCATTCGACCAGGAAGCTCGCGAAGCGATTAAAAAGGGAGTTCAGAAACTGGCCCGGGCCGTGAAGGTCACGCTCGGACCCCGCGGAAGGAACGTGATCCTCGAAAAGAGTTTCGGCGCGCCCACCGTCACCAAGGATGGCGTGACCGTCGCCAAGGAGATCGAGCTCGAGGATTCCTACGAGAACATGGGAGCTCAGATGGTCAAGGAGGTCGCCTCCAAGACCAGCGACAACGCCGGTGATGGAACGACCACGGCGACCGTGCTGGCTGAGGCCATCTACGACGAGGGTCTCAAGAACGTGACCGCCGGCGCGAATCCCATCGGGCTGCAGCGCGGAATCAATAAGGCCGTCAAGGCGCTCGTCGGAGGCCTCCAGGAGCTCTCCATCGAGATCAAGGAGACCGAGGAGATTGCCCAGGTCGGCGCCATCGCCGCGAATAATGATGCCGAGATCGGCACCATGATCGCCGAGGCGATGGAAAAGGTCGGCAAGGATGGCGTGATCACGGTCGAAGAGGGCCAGAGCCTCGATACCACCGTCTCCCTGCACGAGGGAATGCAGTTCGACAAGGGCTATCTCTCACCGCATTTCGTTACCAGCACGGAAGACATGAGCTGTGAACTCGAGGACCCGTTCATCCTCATTCACGAGAAAAAGCTCGGTGCGATCAAGGACATCGTTCCGCTGCTGGAGAAGGTGGCGCAGGCGGGCAAGCCGATCGTCATCATCGCCGAGGACGTCGAGGGAGAGGCCCTCGCGACCCTGGTCATCAACAAGCTGCGCGGGACCTTCTCCTGCTGCGCCGTCAAGGCGCCTGGGTTCGGCGACCGTCGCAAGGCCATGCTCGAGGATCTCGCCACCCTCACCGGCGGCAGGGCTATCTTCGAGGACCTGGGCGTCGATCTCAGCAATATCCAGGTCACCGATCTCGGTCGCGCCAAGAAGGTGGTGATCGAGAAGGACCAGTGCACGATCATAGAGGGCGCCGGAACCGCCGACGCCATCAAGGGCCGTATCGGCCAGATCAAGAAAGAGCTCGAGAACTCCTCCTCCGACTACGACAAGGAAAAGCTCCAGGAGCGCCTGGCGAAGCTGGTCGGCGGTGTAGCCCAGATTAACGTCGGGGCCGCCACCGAGATCGAGATGAAGGAGAAGAAGGCGCGAGTTGAGGATGCGCTCCATGCCGTTCGCGCGGCGACCGAGGACGGAATCGTCCCCGGTGGCGGAGTCGCCCTATTGCGCTGTGCGAGCGTACTCGATGACCTGGAGTGCGATGGTGACACCGAAGAGTCCATCGGTGTGGATATCGTGCGCCGCGCCATCGAGGCACCCATTCGCCAGATCGCCGAGAATGCCGGACTTGACGGTGCCGTGATCGCCGAGCAGGTGAAGAAAGCCGAGGGCAACCAGGGCTTCAACGCGCTCACCAACGAGCACGTCGACCTGGTCGAGGCGGGTGTTATCGATCCCGCCAAGGTGACGCGCTCCGCTCTGGAGAACGCCGCGAGTATCGCCGGCCTCCTGCTTACCACCGAGGCGATCATCAGCGAGATAGCTGATGACAGCAAGGAAGCGGCTCCAGGTGGTGGCGGCGGCATGGGCGGCGGCATGTACTGATTTCGTAATTTGCGCGGCGCCGGCCGACCGCCGGTCCCGTGGTATTATCCAGTTGAAATCCGGGCTCGCGTTTTTGAAGGCGCGAGCCCGTTTTTTCTGGCCCGGGGTGGATCGTTCAGCGTCGCGGGGATGGGTTTGCCGCTTGTGATATTCCCGGGTATCGAATTTAATCGACGTTTATTCTCCGCCACCAGCCATCGGCGAAAAATGCGTCTCATCGGCAATAAGACAAAACTCCTTGGTGAGATAGAAGGTCTGCTTTTCGATCGGGGTATCGAGGGTGGGACCCTCATCGACATCTTCTCGGGCACCTCCAGCGTTGGTAGGCATTTCAAGCGCCTGGGGTACAAGGTTCTCTCCAATGACCTCCTGCCTTCGTGCTACGCGCAGGCTGTCGCATCGGTGGAGGTCAGCCGGCTGCCTTCCTACAGGAAATTCACCAGCCGCCACCGCGATGTGCTGAAGTCGGAAAAATTTGTCGCAGGGATGCACGTCCAGGGTGACATCCTGGATCCCGCCACCGCGGAGGACCCGCGGAGAGCCTCGAAGAGGCTTCCCCTGGCCCGCGCCGTGCATTATCTCAACACCTGCGTCGAGCCCTCAGAGGGCCTGGTCTATCGAAACTACTGTCCGGGCGGTGAGGCCGACAGGCTTTATTTTACCGATGACAATGGCCGGCGGATCGATGGAATCCTCGGCTTCTTGCGTGATGGGTACCGAGAGGAGCTCTTCACCAGGGGGGAATTCTACCTGCTGCTGAGCGCCCTGATCGATGCGGCCGACCGGGTGGCGAATATATCAGGGACCTACGGCGCCTACCTCAAGAGCTGGCAGCCCTCCGCCATGAAATCGCTTCGAGTGAGCTTGCCGGAGGTCATCGAGAGCTCGCAGAGGAACCGGGCCTATAATGAGGATGCCAACTCCCTTGTCGGCCGGTTGAAGGGGGATGTTCTCTACCTTGATCCGCCCTACAACCAGCGCCAGTATGCGGCGAATTACCATGTGCTGGACATCCTGGCCGAACACCATCTCTACGATGACCTGGGAGAGTTTGAGGCATCCCTCTACGGAAAGACCGGGCTCAGGCCTTACGGCCATCTCAAGTCGGCCTATTGCGTACGCAAGGGCCGCCGGAGGACCAAGACCGCCAATGGCGCCGGCGCTGTGGGGGATGTCTTCTCGGCGATGCTCGACCTGGTGCTGTCGACGAAGGCCGCGAACGTGGTGATCAGCTACAACGAGGAGGGCTTGCTCACCAGGGAGGAGATTGGAGTCATCCTCGCTCGCTTCACAGGCTCGCGAGCCTACGATTTCGACAGCGGCTTCCGGGAGATCAGCTACAAGCGCTTTCGAAGCGATCGGGATCGCCGGGAGAGCGCCGAGGCGGCGGGCAGGAGCTACAAGGTTCTCGACGGCCGTCAAAAGGACGAGCTCTCGGAGTGGCTCTTTTTTGCCGCCAGGGAAAGCGCCAGGGTGACCTCATGACGATCCCGGAGCTTTCGCGAATCTGCTGCCTGGCCAATACCGATGCGCCCGAGTGCTCCGAGAGCGTTCGGCGGCTCGAGAAGGAGCTCCGGGAGAATGGCTATGAACTCGTCGATGAACCCGGGACCCCTGAAGACGGCGCCCAGCTCCTGGTGGTGCTTGGCGGCGATGGCTTTCTCATGGAGTGTCTCCATCGCCATGATTTCCCTTCCCAGCCCATCTTCGGGGTGAATTTCGGTACGGTCGGGTTTCACATGAACCCCCAGTCCTGTCTCGATGACGTGGTGGAGGTGCTCTCCTCGGGCAATTACAAGGCCGACAAGCATCCGGCTCTGAAGGTTAACGCCCAGCTCGAAGATGGCGGGAAGCGGGAGCTGTTCGCCTTCAATGACGTGCTCCTGGAGAGGCAGACGCGCCAGAGCGTTCGCTTCAGCGTCTTTCTCGACGGGGTGCTCTTTAATAAATTCGCCGGGGATGGTTTCGTGGTGGCGACCGCCGCTGGTTCTACGGCTTACAATCTCGCCGCTGGGGGACCCGCTGTGCATCCAGACCTGGCGGCCATGGTGGTCACGCCACTCTACCCTCACCAGGCCGTTCCCTTCAGCTCTGTCAGGTTCTCGCTCGCCGTTCCACTCGATCGTTCCCTGCTCTTCGAGGCCGAGGACCTGCCCAAGCGCGGTATGCGGCTGGTGGCTGATGGAAGGCCTCTCGATGGGGCCGCGAAGGTGGAAGTCCAGGACTCCGGCAGACGCATCACGCTGCTGAGAGTCGGGAATATGGGTTTTGCCGAGGTGCTCTCGAGGAAGATCATCGGTGGCTGAGGGCTTCTCGTGCCGGGGCACGGCCCGGGTTCGAGCCTACCGAGGGGAAGATCGTCCCCGGCGGCCCCGTGGGTGGTAGGATGACGATATGTCCAGGGAAGAAGGTAAATCCGACGATCGTCTCCTGAGAGCTCTCGCGGGGCTCAGCGCCGGCGAGCCGAGGCGCGGAATGCTCGTGGACATTCTCGACTCGGTGATCGCCGACACCAACGCGGAGCGGGCCTTCCTGTTCCTGCTCGGCAAGCCCGGTGGATTTCATGTTCTCGCCGCTCGCAACAGGGACAGCGAGGATATCCCGGAGCCGCTGAAGAGGATGAGCCACTTCGCCATCAGCAGGATGCTGGACGTGGGCGAGGGATGGGCTGTGGATGATGCCCGGACCGACAGGCGCTACCGAACCGAGGATTCGAAAGAGGGACTGAAATCGCCGCTCTCCATCCGCATCTATCCGCTTCTCTCGGGGGATGAGATTATCGGCGGCGTCTATATTGATCACCGCTTTATCACTCTCGAGGCTCCCGCCGTGCAGGAGGATGTCCTCCCCGGGTGGGCCTCTCTCTGCAGTATCGCGGTCGCTCTTCGCGAGCAGTCCTCCAGTCTCCGCAGTCTCCGCAGTCTTCGCGCCCATGGGGCGGTCGGCGACCAGCCCGGGGCCGGGCCGGCGCCCGGCGCTCCCGGGGGAGCTGAAGCCGTCGTGAAAACCCGGAGGGAATTCGCCCGCGAGCTGGATGAGTTCTTTGGCTTCGACTCGGCGAATCCGGACATGCTGGATCTTTTTGACACGATCAAGGGGGTCAACAACTCGAGTATTCCCATTCTGATCTACGGAGAGTCGGGCACCGGCAAGACACTCCTGGCGAGCGCTATCCACCAGGCCTCGGCGCGGGTTGACGAGCCCTTCATTACCCTCGGCTGTGGAACGATTCCCGATACCCTTATCGAAAGCGAGCTCATGGGGCATGACAAGGGAGCCTTTACCGGGGCCGATGTGGAGAGGGAGGGGCTGCTTTCCCAGGCCGATGGAGGCACCTTCTTCATCGACAACGTCGAGGACATGAGCCTCGATATGCAGACCCGCCTGCTGCGCGTGCTCGAGGATGGCAGGGTGCGCCCGCTGGGAAGCAAGCAAACCCTGGTGGTGGATATACGGGTGATCGCCGCCGCCCAGGTGGACCTGGAGCGGCTGGTCAGGAAGGGCAGCTTCCGCCAGGACCTCTACTACAGGCTCAAGGGGCTCCAGCTCGAGCTTCCCCCGCTCAGGGAGCGCTGGGAGGATATTCCCGCGCTTGCCGGCATTCTCTTCCGCCGCCATGACGGGGAGCTGCAGGCTCCGAAATTTGCCGAGGGAACCATCGAGAGGCTGGCCCGGTATCATTGGCCCGGCAATGTGCGTGAACTGGAGAATGAGATGCGTCGTCTGGCCACCCTGGGAGTCCGGGAGATCTCCCTCGATGATTTCGCTCCCGAGCTCATTGGTCGCGCCCGGGCGCTCCTGTGCGAGGGGGATTCGAGCAATTCCCTCGAGAGGATTGTCGGTGAGGTCGAGCGCGAGGCTATAGAGGACGCCCTGAAACGCTTTGGCGGCAACAAGTCGCGCGCCGCCGAGTGGTTGAGCATTACCCGCAAGGCGCTCTACCGCCGCCTTCGCAAATACGGTATCCGGTCTTCGTCCGCGAGCTCCACCAATGGAGGAGCGCGGGGACAGGATCCGGCCGGAGCCGGCGGCGACTGAGGGGAAGAGGCGCCTAGGCGCGGGGGGGAGGAACGGGCTCCTCGCCTGCCGCTGCGATGTCGTTCGGGCCCCGGCTGGAGTCGAGGTTCGGGGCCTGGCGCCGGGAGACGATCCGGGCTCTCCTGGGGAGATAGTAGAAGGAAAAGTTCTCGAAGCCGAGGATGAAGACCCTGCTTGGTCCGCTGGGGAGGGTTTCTCTATCCATCGCTGTTTTCTCTGGTCGAGGAGTAAGGGGAGGGAGGAGCGAGGCGGCGCGGGGAGGACCGGAGGGTTGTCGGTCGATGGGTCGGGTCGTATCGGGTCGCGCAGCAGGCCAGGGGGGCGGCCTGGTGAGCATGAAATGCGGGGCTTTCGCCGTCTCGCTCCTCTTTGTACTGTTCAGGTCTTTTTTCGTGGCGAATGAAGTTCGTTATTCGCTTTCGGTAAAAGACTATTCAATACTCGTGCCGGAACCGGATCATTTATCCAAGTAGTTTCTCTGTAAGGGATAACGCGGGAGACGACAGGTATCGGGCGGGGGGATGGAGGTGCCGGAAGCGGAACGGGCGCACAGATCCTGTACGGTTTTCAGCTGGCTTCATTCGGCGGCGCTCAGCGGCGTTTCTTGCGGAACTTCGCCGTGTGGCATTTTTTGCAGTTGTTCTTGGGATGGAAGACGGCCTTGCCCTTCACCAGGGTGCGGCCGTTGTGACAGGCTCCACAGGCCTTGCCCTCCATGATGTCCTTCATGGTGAACTTATTATTGCCGAGCTTGCGTTCACGCTTGAAGACCTTGTCGTTGTGACAATCTTTGCAGGTCGAGCCGGCATCGAGATGAAGCTGGTGGCTGAAGATCGAGTGCTCGAGCTTCAGCTTGTTCTTCTTCACCTCGAAGATGATGTCACCGCCGTGTTTTTCCTCCTGGGCGCTTGCCAGGCTGCCGCTGCCGGCCGGCTCGGGGCTCATGGAGAAAAGCACCGTCGCGAGGGCGATGAGCAGCGCAAGCGAGGCGCCTGTCGAGTATTTGAAAAGGTTCATGTCGTCTCCTGGCAGTTCAAACGCCACCGTGAAACTACATATTAACTGCTCTGAAGCGGGGATTCAGCATCTCGGAGCATTTATTCAGCAAATCTCTCTCGGATGAGATGACGGAATTTTTCGCCGCGTTCCTCGAAATTTCGAAACTGGTCATAGCTGGGGCAGGCGGGAGAGAGCAGGACACAGTCTCCCGGCCGTGCCAATTGAGCGGCTCTTTCGACCGCGGCGCTGAGATCGGCCGCCCTGCTCATCCCGGGGTTCCCGGTCCGGCGGGCCTCGATCGCCGCCTCGATTTCCGCGGCTGTTTCTCCCAGCAGCACCACGTGCCGGCTTTTTCGAATGGCGGTTTCCGCCAGCGCATCAAATCCGCATCCCTTGCTCTTGCCTCCGCAGATCAGGATGACATCGGGGCCCAGGTCTTCCAGGGCGGCGATGGTCGATTCCTGGGTCGTGGCGATCGAGTCATTGAAATACTCGACCTCCTCGAAGGTTCCAACCAGTTCGAGGCGATGCTTGACTCCCTTGAAGGAACGGACGGCCTCCAGTATTTCCGCTGGCTCGATCCCCATCGCCGCGGAGGCCGCCGCCGCGGTCGCCGCGTTGAGCAGGTTGAAGTCTCCGCGAAGCTGGAGCTCCTCACGGGTGAACAGCGGCACCTTCCCGCCTGGGCCGCTGGCGCTGATGCTGCCGGATTCGAGATCCACGGTCACTCCATCACTTTCCCCTCCAGGTGGCGATACGGTCACCAGCCGGCGGGAGGTTTCCGCGGCCCATTCCTGCAGGATCGGGTCAAAGAGGTTCAGAACAGCGAGGTCGGGCGAGGGACCCGGCAGCAGGATCTCTCGTTTGGCCTCGAGGTAGCTGTCGTAGCTGCCGTGCCAGTCAAGGTGGTTTTCCGAGAGGTTGGTGATGACCGAGATCGCGGGGCGTTGATCCAGGGAGGCGAGATCGGCGAGCTGGAAGCTCGACAGTTCGATGATGACCCAGTCCTCTTCGGCGATCTCTTTCACCTTCGGCAGGAGGGAGCGACCGATGTTGCCGCCGATGAGTATCTCCGGCCAGCGGCGCCGGGCCATCTCGGCCACGAGGCTGGTGGTGGTGGTCTTTCCGTTCGAACCGGTGATGGCGCAGATCTTTCCCCGGCAATGCTTGAAGAACAGATTCATCTCGGTTTCCAGGGGGACCCCGGCCTTCCGGCAGCGCTCCACCAGGGGGGCACCCCTGGGGATTGCCGGGTTCAGCACCACGAGGTCCGCCTCCAGGAGATCCTCATCCCTGTGCTCTCCCAGGACCCACCGGATCTCGCGGTCAGCCAGGGCGGCCGTCTCCTTCGCCAGCTCAGCCGCCGGCTTGATGTCGGTTACCGTGAGGCGCGCGCCGAGAGAGTGGAGGAAGCGGGTCACACCTGCGCCGCCGCCAAAGGCTCCGAGGCCGACCACCGTGACCTTCTTGTTCCTGTACCAGTCCGGGGGCTGGATGATCTTTCTGAACATCTATTGGCTGGGGGATACCCTCTGCGAAGAGTCCGTCGCCAGCGGGCCCCTAATCTCTTTCACTCTTTCTTGGTGCCGCCGTCACCCTCACGGGTCTCGCTCCTGACCCTGGTATCGAGCTCTTTGCGCAGGGCGTCATCTATTTTTCCGGTTTCCTGCAGGGAAGCCTCGATCCGGTGTACGTCATGGAGCGGAAAAATGGGAAGGAGAAACTCCACGATCATGTCCATCGGAAAGTACGCGTACCAGGGGGGGGAGGCCTCGTGAACAATTCGCTTCGATTGATGATCCGTGTGGCGCAGCACGATCTCAAATTCCCCGTAAAAATCGAAGGGGTGCTCGAGCGGGGTTTTACCCGCGGCCTTCCCGTTGACGTAGACGGAGGCTCCCGGTGGGTCGGATTCGATCCGCAGGACGCGCTGCACGCATCCTGAGAGGAGCAGGAGGGCGAAAACAGCGATGAGGCAGGCTATCCATCGGTCCATAAGTCGAATTATAGATAAAAACAGCCGGACGATGGAAGGGTCTCGCTCACAGAGGTGATTTTTCCCTGGCGCGGCTGAGGCATTGACAGCCGCCGCGGGGAAGGCTACACCTCTTCTTTATGGTGGTAAAACCGTGGTACCGGGAAGGTTTGAGCTTTACCTGCACGCGCTGTGGGGATTGCTGTGTGGGCGCTCCCGGCTACGTCTGGGTCGACCGCGAAGAGATCGAGAGCCTGGCGAAACACCTCGGGCTCTCTCTCGACAAGTTCTCCGGGCGCTACCTGCGCAAGGTCGGCAGGCGTTATTCCCTGGTCGAAAAATCCGGCGGTGACTGCGTATTTTTCGACCAGGGCTGTACCGTTTATTCCGCCAGGCCGGGGCAGTGCAGGACCTTTCCGTTCTGGCGAAGCAATCTCAAGAGCGAGAGAGCCTGGGATGAGATCGCGGCCGAGTGCCCCGGCATAGGGCAGGGTAAGTTTTACCCTGTGGAGGAGATAGAGGTTCTGAAGCGAGGCGAGGCGGAAACTCCGCCGGGGGAATGAAGACGTGCCGGCCTGTGTGCGTATTTTCAGGATAGCAGCGATGGGAGCGGCGCTCCTGTCGCCGCTTCTGTGGGCCTGCTCCTCGACGAGGAAGCCGCCGCGGGTGAATATCGCCCTCGTGGATGCAATCGAGAAGGCGGAGTGGGCCACCTGGCCGGGCAGGGAGGAGGCCGCGTCGCTCGAGCTCGCGGCCTCGGCCATCGGCGATCCCAGCACCGAGCTCCGCAGGATGGCGGCCGGCTTCCTGGGAAGAAAACGGCCGCCGGGGACCGGGGGGGTTCTGCTGGAAAGACTTCGGGTGGAGGAGGACCCCGCTGTGCGCCTGGCGCTGGTCTCGGCGCTTGGCCGTCTGAGAACTGTCGCGGCGCGGAACGCTCTCCGGCGCATCGCCACCGCCGACGGGGATGCTGAATCGCGAGCCACCGCCCTCGCGAATCTCGGGAGCCTGGAGGGGGACCAGGCTGTCCTCGGCGCTGCGCTCTCATCTCCCGCGCCCGGCGAACGTCTCGCCGCCGGGCGCGCCCTGGCAAGATATCCCGCCGCCGCCCAGGCCTCCAATGTGGGCGCCGCTCTCGCCAGCGAGAAGGATGAGCGCGTACGCTGGGTGCTTACCGAGGCTCTCAGGCTCTGCTCCGCCGGTGCTGATGGTGAATGGGCCGGGGGGTTGTGTTCCCTTCTCGACGACGGCAACTTCCTGGTCTCGATGGGAGCGAGCAGGGCGATTCGCGACCTGCCGGGTTTGCGTTGCCTTACGGAGGTGACAGCCCTTGCAGGCAGCGAGGGTGCCCCCTGGCTCGCCCGCCTTGGCGCCGCCGGAGTCGTCAAGGCTTGGCTCGGGCGGGATGGAGCGGGGGGGAAGAGCCTCGACGGCCCGGGGAGGAAGAAGCTGGAGGAGCTCGTCATCGAGCAGGCCTCCGAGGCGGTCGGGGGGCTGATTTCACAGGTGGCTCTTCGCCGGAAATGGTTCGCCTGTCTCGCATTGTGCCAGGGGGAGCAGGCGCGCGAGCTCAGGGAAAAACTCGCTGGAAATCAGCGGTTTCAGCTCGCTCCACGGGGCGCCGACGGCACCGGGGACGGACAGGCGCCGTCATTCATCGGCAGGGGAGCGCTGCGGCTCGATTCCCTCCGAGCCGAGCCTCCCAGCTCCCGATCGCCGCCTTTTGAGCGGTCTTCCCCCTTCCGCCTTGCCCGCCAGAGGCCGCCGCGGCTCTGCCTCCTGGTGGGGGATGGAGAGAAGATCTATCTCGAACTGTTTCTCTCTTCGGCTCCGAACCACGTGTCGGCTCTTCTCTACCTGGTAGGCCGAGGGGCGTGCTCCGGGCTGAAGCTGCGGAGACTCGATGAGCCTGTCGGGATACTCCTGGAGCCGGCGGCTTCGAACTCCGAGCCGGCTGCAGGCTGTGTCCTGGCGCCGGAGCTCTCCGGCAGGCGGATACTGCGGGGTACGATCGTCGCCCATCCCCTGCACTCCGGGGGCGGCAGCCTCTTCATCGCCGGACGGCCTCTTCCCGAGTGGGAGGGCAGGGTGTCCGTGCTGGGGCGGGTCCTGCTGGGGCAGCGAAAGCTGGCCGGGCTGGATGAAGGCGGGAAGGTCGATCTCGTAGAACCCTGAGAGGAGTTTAAATGACTCACGGTATCTTTGAATGGGGTGTGGGCTGGATGGGTTGTAGAATTACTGGTGGAGAATGCTTCCGAGGTATGAGACCAGCAGGTGAGCTATGTCGCCGGTGATTCCTCCAGACCATCCTATCCGTGAACTCTTCAGCAATGCGGTGAATGATGCCTTTCGCCGTCGAAGCGATCTCTACTCCCCGGAGATCGCCAGCCATCTCTCTGAAGAGATGCTGCCCGGCTTTGTCCATGTCGATCATATCTATCGCCTGCGAAGCCTGGGAGGAAAGCCGCTGCGGGCCCTCCCGGGAATGATCGATTGCGCCGCGGGCAAGGAGGGACCGGAGCGGAACTTCGAGGTGAACCTCTACATCGGCGACTTCGTTCTCTTCATGTGCAGCTTCTTCCCGACCCTGGTTCGCAGCGAGAGCCGCCGGGCGCCCACCGCGATGGTGTCGCGGGTGGGAGGGATCATCGTCAGCTTCTCGGAGCCGCTGGAGTACTACGTGGCCGAGGGTCGCAACGCCTACAATCGAGCGGCCAGGACGGCCGCTGCCTTTGACCCTTCCTCCCGGGAGACCTGCCGGAAGCTCAGTGAGAAGCTGGAGAGCTACCTGGAGGTCCTCAGGATGGTCAAGAGCTACCTCGAGAAGAGCGCCATGCCGGGGGGCCGGGGCGGGGTCATCTTCTGATAATCCCCAGTGGCGGCGGTCTGCGGTGGCCGACGGGGTGAACTGGCGAGCTGGGGCGGATTATCGGTGCCGGGGTGGTATCACGGGCAAGTTTTTTCCCGGGAATACCGATGAAAGGTATACAAGTCCCGTCTCGGAGGAAAAAGGACATGTCTGAAAATACCAAAACGACCCCTCGCTGGGGGTCGCTCGCGCTGGTTTCGATTGTTTGTTTACTGCTTTGCGCCTGTGAATCGATTGTCGATGAACGGGAGCAGTATTCGCTTTCTGAGGAAACCACCCACTCGTACCTCGACAGCCGCCTGGAGTTCCTCCAGGCGAGGGTTGAGGAGTATCCCAAGAGAGATGACTATCATTACGAGATCGCCAGCGTTCATTTCGAAAAAGGCGACTTCAACCAGGCCGTAGGCAACCTCAAGAAGGCGATCAAGCTGCGTCCTGATATCCCCAAGTATCGCTACCATATAGGGCGCATCTATCTCAAGATGGGGGAGATCGATCGAGCCGAGGTCAATTTTCGAACGGCAGCTGAGCTGACCGATGCGCAGCGCTACAGCGGCATCAACGCAGCCCTTGGCTATGTCCTGGCGTTGAAGAAAGATCTGCCTGGAGCCGAGGCCGCCTTTCGCAAGGCCCTCGTGGCTGAACCGGACAATCCGGAGTCCTACTACTTCCTCGGGGCGATCTACGATCTCCAGGGCCGCAAGGACGATGCCGTAAAGCACTTCCGCGAGTATCTCACCCGTGGCGGACGGCAGTACAGGTCCAACGCCCTGTTCTATCTCGAGAAGCTGGGAATCGAGGTCGATACCGGGACGGCCGCCACGGCCGACGAGTAATCCCCGCGTTTCGCCCGGGGGCCAATCCATCGCGGCTTCAGCGCACCTGGGGAGGGAGCAATTGGTTTCTCCCCGGAGCGTTCCTGTGCTACTCTTCTCGTGGCTATTCCGCCTTTATGGACAGTCTCGAACGAGGACCGGGTCAGGCTGGCGCCTGCGGCCCGCTGCCTGGCAGGATGCTGCAAGTTACGATTAACGGTGAGACCCATTCCTTCGCTACCGGAACGACCATTGAGCAGATGCTCGAGGCTCTTCGGTTGCCTGGTGAGGGCGTGGCGGTCGAGGTCAACCGCAGTATCGTTCCCAAGCGTACGCACCAGGAGGCTCTCCTCTCTGATGGAGACGAGGTGGAGGTCGTGACTTTTGTCGGTGGAGGTTGATACCCATGTCGCAAGGCGTTGAAATACGGGACATCGAGCAGCGGGAAGAGTCTGCCGATGCGCCGGACGATTCCAGGGACGATGCCCTTGTTCTCGGAGAGTACAGGTTTACCTCGCGCCTCTTCGTAGGTACCGGGAAGTATTCCAGTAATGAAGAGATGAACGAGTGTCTCGAGGCTTCCGGCTGCGAGGTGGTCACCGTGGCGATTCGCCGCGCGAACCTCGATGATCCCGAGAAGAGCCTCGTCAGCCACCTCGATCGCGACAGGTACACGCTCCTGCCGAATACGGCCGGCTGCTACAGCGCGGAGGAGGCCTGCCGCTACGCCCGGCTGGGACGTGAGCTACTGGAAACCGATCTCATCAAGCTCGAGGTGCTCGGCGATGAGAAGACCCTTCTTCCCGATCCCGTGGCTACCCTCGAGGCGACAGCCACCCTGGTCGCCGAGGGCTTCACGGTTCTCACCTATACCTCGGATGATCCGATCCTTGCCCGGCATCTCGCTGAGGCGGGGGCGGCCAGCGTCATGCCGGCCGGCTCTCCGATCGGCTCGGGGCAGGGGATCCTCAACCCCAACAATATCCGTATCATTCTCGATACGATCGACACGCCCGTCATCGTCGATGCCGGTGTCGGGACGGCCTCGGATGTCGCGATTGCCATGGAACTCGGAGTTGAAGGAGTCCTTCTCAACAGCGGCATCGCGCTCGCCCGGGATCCTGTGCGCATGGCGCGGGCGATGAAGAACGCCCTCCTGGCGGGCCGTGAGGCGTACCAGGCCGGCCGTATCGAGCGGAAGCTCTACGCCAACGCATCGAGCCCCAGCGAGGGCATGGTCGACGGCACAGGGTCATCCTGAAGGTCTGGAAGCCATGCAGGATGAGCATGTGAGCATCCTTGAACTGGCTCTGCTGGGCGCCTTCAGCATCTTGTCGCTTGTCGGCTTGAAGTTCTTGCATTCGAGCCGATCGGCGATTCGATTTCACCCGGCGCCGGCCACCGAGGTTCCTCTCTGGAGTGAATCGCTGGCAATCGTCGCAGTGATGGCCTTCTTCCTCTTTCCCGGAATTATTTTCGTATTCTCGATGGCCGTCGAGGAACTGCTCAAGGGCAGATTCGAACAATTGCCCTGGATGGCCATCCACATAACTGTTTCCAGCCTGCTCGGCGGCGGCCTGGTCGTTTTTGTCATCTGGCAGATCGTGGTGGGCTTCTTGCGTCAGCCGGCCGCGACCCTGGGACTCTGCGGGGCACCCTGGGCGAACCTCCCGCCGGTTGTTCTCTTCTTTGTCCTCTTCTTTTCACCCCTGCTGCTTTCCTCGTTTCTCTGGGAATATTTTCTCGATTCCCGGGGGTACGAGCTCATTCCCCAGGAGGTCGTGAAGATGTTTAATGACGCCATTGCCGAGGGGAACATCCTGGAGCTCTCCCTGCTGGTTTTCACTGCCGTGGTGCTGGCGCCCCTGTGGGAAGAGCTGATCTTCCGGGGATTTTTTTTCGGCCTGTTCAGAAGCCGGTGGGGAACCGTTCCCGCCCTGGTCTTCTCGAGCGCGGTATTTGCGGCCATCCACCTCAACCTGTTCGCTCTTCTGCCGCTGTTTTTCGTCGGCCTGGCCCTGGGCTATATTTATTACAGGACCCGCAGTATCTATTTCGCAATCCTCTTTCATGCCCTCTTCAACAGTGTGATGCTGTTCATCCAATGGCTTTTAGCCGGATCCTGAGATTTTTCAGGTCTGAGCTTCCGGTAACGCTGCTGAGACTTGGGTAGATTGCAAGAAATTGCGTTTTTGGTAAGATGTAGCAGGGGCTGGTTCATTTTACCCAAGGGAGCGGGAGGCGCATGCTCGACATCGGTCTCGAGGTGAAGATCCTACGCGAGCGGATCCAGATGTCGGCCAAGGATCTGGCCGAGAAGATCGGGCTCTCGCAGTCGCAGATGTCGCGGCTGGAGAAGGGGCAGCGCCGTATCGATACCAGGGTCCTCGCTCGCATAGCCGAGGCCCTCGGTGTGGAGCCCTCGTATTTCTTCACTGGGGGGGAGGAGCCCTCCGGTGGCGTCATCGAGCCGAGGCTTCCCGGCTCGCTGGGCAAGGAGATTCGCAGCCAGCGCAGGAACCGGCATCTCTCCGTAGAGGATGTCGCCCTGAAGCTCGGGGTTCAGAAATACCAGGTCCGGGATATCGAGGATGGAAAAAGAGGGCTGGAGCCCGGCCTGGCTGAGAAGATCGCCAAGCTGCTGCGGCTGCCGGCGAACCATTTCCTGGCTTTCCAGGAGGGGCGCATCCAGGCCCTCGAGGCACAGCTGGCGCGCCTCAACCAGGCCCTGGCCGAAGCCCAGCGCGGGCAGGCTCCCGGTGGCGAGGCGGACGCCCGCCAGGGAATTCCTATCCTCGGCACCGTTGCCGACGGCTATCCGGATGATTTTGACGATGCGGGAAAGCCTGTGGGGGAGCCCGAAGAGTTTCTCTTCCTCCCCTCGGTGCAGGACGATGGAGCTTTCGGGATCCACGTGGTCGGCGACAGCATGGAGGCGCCTGTCAGGCCGAGCTTCGCGGAAGGGGATCTGGCCGTATTTTCCGGGGAGCCCCTGCGCAGCCGTGATTTCGCCCTGGTCAGGCGCCGGTCTCCCGTCGAAGGGGATGGAGAGGTCACCTTCCGGCAGGTTTTTTTCGACCCCGGCGGCAAGGTGCGTTTGCAGCCGCTCAACCTGAACTACACCGCCGAGGTCTATCCGAAGAAGCAGGTCCTGGGTATGTGGAAGCTGGTGGCCCACCTGGCCTCCTTCTGAGCCGGTGGTCCCCCCGGTCCTGGCCAGGCGGATCTGCGGGAGCTTCGCGTGATCTATAGGCCGATGCCTTCCTGCTGGCGCTCGAAGCGGTAGTAGACCTCGAGGGTCATGGCCCCCAGGGCGGTGGAGTAGACCCGGCCGCCTGAGATGCCCCATTCACCAATGGGATCCCAGCTGCCGTCCACCTCGGGGGAATCGTCCTTGTACTCGGCCCTCTGGGTATCGACCAGGGCCCGCTGCATCTTCCGGTTCCACGCCTGCCAGGGCTTGCCGCCGTATTGGAACATGGCGTAGGTGGCGTAGTACCAGTAGTAGATGTTGATGCTGGAGAGCGAGCGGCCTTTCTGTTCGCGCCACATCGGTGGTTGCTGCGAGAGGATATCAACGCCCGAGCGAATGGAGGCGTCCTTGCGGCTCTCGCCGGCGAAGAGGCGGCAGAGTACGCCGACTGCGGTCATGCAGGAGAGGTCCTTGGAGAAGGGGTAGGGATCCGGATGCCCCGTCGCCAGCCGGGAGCCCTCATCTCCGGGCACGTTGTAGCCGGTCTTGCCGTTGGAGGCCGTGGCGTAATCGAACCACTTCAGGGCGCCCTCGAAGGAACTCCGGAACACCTCTTTCGGAAGTCCCAGGCGGCATTGCTTAGCTGTCTTCAGCGCCAGGACCATCCAGCCCGTCACCGAGGTGTCGTTGTCGCCGGGCTTGATCCCGTAGCGCCAGCCTCGCCCGTCGTTCTGGGCCCTCAGGCAGAGCTTGGTGGCTTCCCTGACGGAGCGCTTGAGCTGGAAGTCGTTGGACATCATGAGCAGCTCGGCCATGGCCATGGTGGCGATCGCGTGGCTGTAGATCCACTGTTCGGAGTCGCCGCCGCCGTAGCGTCCATTCCTGGCGGGGTCGCCGGTGCGCATCGTCTGCTGCTTGAGCATGTACCTGGAGGCCTTCTTCAGGCAGTCGACGAAGTGCTCGTGCTTGCCGCTCATATGAGTGTGGCCGTAGCCGGTGAAGGCGAGGATCGCCAATGCCGTGACGCCGACATCGTTCTCTTCCCAGCCGGTGTCCTTCGGGTAGCGTCTGGCATCCCTGTTCGCGCTGGGGCCGCGTCTCTCCCGGACACTGTCGTTGTTGAAGCCTGCGGCCTTCCAGCCACCATCGGCATCCTGGTGGCGCCAGAGCCACTCGAGGGCCGCGAGAACCGCCGATTCACTCGCCGGCTCTCCCCCTGGATTTTCTCTCGCTCTCCACTGTCCGATGCGCTGGCCGCGAGGTCCGGCCGCTCCGCCACCGACTCCGATCATGTCATTTACCATCGATGAGTCATGGTTGACGTTGGAGAGGTTGTTGAGGTCTGTTCCCTTGGGAATCTCGGTGGTGATTTCCTCGGGCAGGCGGGTGATGACGGGATCTTTGATGATTTGCTGCTTGAGGATTTCCGGCTTTCTCTCCAGTGCGCGCGTTTTCTCCGGATCATATTTTGGCGGATTGTCCTTCAGCCTGGTCACCAGGTCGATGTTCTTATCCGCCTCGATGACCTTCCGGCTGAGGATGAAACCTCCAATGATGAGGATTACGAAAATATGGAGAACGGCCGAGATTGTCCAATAGGGCATCTCTCTCGCCCAGTCGGGCCTGGAGAAAACTTCCTCTTCGTTCGCATTATCTTCCTCAAAACGGTCTTCGTGATTGTCTTTCTGAACCATACCCTGCGCTCCTGGATTCGGTTGTCGATTTCAAAAAACTCTACGAAGGTTGCGTACCGATTCCGTGACCGCTGCCAGGCAGGCAGAGTGTCTACGCAACCGCTCTTTTCGTTGCCGCGGTTTGTCCGGGGGAACGGGTCCCGGGTGGGTGGAAATTGCCGGCTTGTCCGGCGCTTCGGACGCCTAGAGGCCGATGCCTTCCTGCTGGCGTTCGAAGCGGTAGTAGACCTCGAGGGTCATGGCCCCCAGGGCGGTGGAATAGACCCGGCCGCCTGAGATTCCCCATTCACCAATGGGATCCCAGCTGCCGTCCACCTCGGGGGAATCGTCCTTGTACTCGGCTCTCTGGGTATCGACCAGGGCCCGCTGCATCTTCTGGTTCCACACCTGCCATGGCTTGCCGCCGAATTGGAACATGGCGTAGGTGGCGTAGTACCAGTAGTAGATGTTGATGCTGGAGAGCGAGCGGCCTTTCTGTTCGCGCCACATGGGCGGCTGCTGGTTCAGGATATCGACACCCGAGCGGATGGAGGCATCCTTGCGGCTCTGGCCGGCGAAGAGACGGCAGAGCACGCCGACCGCCGACATGCAGGAAAGATCCTTGGAGAAGGGGTAGGGATCCTGGTGCCCCTTGGCGAGGCGGGAGCCTTCATCCCCGGGTACGTTGTAGCCGGTCTTGCCGTTGGAGGCCGTGGCGTATTCGAACCACTTCAGGGCGCCCCCGAAGGCGTTCTGGAACTCCTGCTTCGGCACTCCCAGGCGGCATTGTTTGGCGGTTTTCAGGGCCAGGACCATCCAGCCCGTTACCGATGTGTCGTTGTCTCCGGGCTTGATTCCGTAGCGCCAGCCTCTTCCGTCGTTCTGGGCCCTCAGGCAGAGCTTGGTGGCTTCCTTGGCGGAGCGCTTGAGCTTGAAGTCGTTGGACATCAGGAGCAGCTCGGCCATGGCCATGGTGGCGATCGAGTGGTTGTAGATCCACTGCTCGGAATTACCGCTGCCGTAGCGGCCATCCTTGGCAGGGTCGCCGGTGCGCATCGTCTGCGACTTGAGCATATACTTGACGGCCTTCTTCAGGCAGTCGACGAAGTGCTCGTACTCGCCGTCCATGTGGGTGTGGCCGAAGCCGGTGAAGGCGAGGATCGCCAGCGCCGTGACCCCGATATCGTTCTCTTCCCAGCCGGTATCCTTCGGGTAGCGCTTGGCATCCCTGTTGGCGCTGGGGCCGCGTCTCTCCCGGACACTGGCGTTGTTGAAGCCCGCGGCCTTCCAGCCGCCATCGGCATCCTGGTGGCGGTAGAGCCACTCGAGGGCGGCTAGAACCGCCGATTCGGTACCCTCGCTGCCGCCTTCGCGAATGAGCGAACCCTTGCCGTAGCGGTGGCCGTAGGCTCCGGCCGCTCCGCCGCCGACTCCGATGGCGTCATTTACCATCGTTGAGTTCTGGTTGACGTTGGAGAGGTTGTTGAGGTCCGTTCCCTTGGGGATCTCGGTGGTGACCTCATCGATCTTACGCTTGATGATGGGCTCTTTGATGATCTTCGGATTGAGGATCTTCGGGGTTCTCTTCAGGTCGCGTTTTTTCTTCGGATCGTATTTCGGCGGCTTCTTCTTCAGCTTGGCGATCATGTCGATGTTCTTCTCCGCCTTGAGCGAGGTCCGGCTCATGACGAGGCCACCGATGATGAGGATCAGGATGATGTGGAGGATGGCCGAGACTGCCCAATAGGGCATCTCGGTGAGCCAATTGGGCCTGTCAAAGAGCTCCTCTTCGCCGTCCATTTCCTCGTCGTATTCGTTTTCGTAGTCATCCGGCTCCCCGTAAAGGTTCGAGCCTTCTTTATTTTCGGCCATCTCCGTGCTCCTAGAGTTGTATTGCCGTTGTCAAAAAACTCTCCAGGGGTTTCGCAATGCGAGTCTTTCGCAATCGCTTTGTCCGCGGAGATTCGGCAGGTGATACATCCTGATATCGGTTGAGAATCCAATCAGCGAGAGGGATTTGGCACTCGCCAGAACCCGGTAAAGAGGAATCTGTATCAGCAGCGATTCGAAGGCTGTTATCGGGAGATGAAATCGTGCCGGCGCGTTGAAAACCCGCCCAAAGTCCCGATTCTGAGCTCTGACTCAAAAGCCGCATCTACTGAACCTCCTAGACATCCCTGATGGTGCCATCCACTTGATTGATGAATAGCTTAAAACCGAATTGCGTTTTTGTCAATTACCAAAATGTGAGATTTTGGCAATTATTATGAGGCGGTGTGGGATGAGTGGGACACGAAAAAACCCTGCCGAGGAGTTTCCTGAACGCCGCAACGATTTCGAAGGACATTGCCTGGTAAGCAAACTCGAAATCAACGACTCCTCGGCAGGGTAAATAACTTTCTTCCGCGCCCCGTTCAGGGGGCCGGGGGACTCGCGGTCAGCTGTCCCGGGTTCTCTTCCACTTCCGGTCGGACCGCCTCAGGCAGGGGCCAGTCCGGTTAGCCCACGATGCTGAGGAGGACGGTCATGACTCCAAGGAAAACAAACAAGAACCAGGGCGAGGCGATGATCCCTTCAACGGACATTCTCTTTCTCTCTGACTTCATCGGTCACTTCTTTCCGACTTTTCCAACCGGTTCGGCAGAAGCACAGCGCCACTGCGAAAGACACTTAAACTTGATTTGTAATTTATAAATCATATTTTTCGGAACATGACAAGTCCTAATCAGCGAAGACTTTTCAGCCGGTTGAAATCCGTGCAGTGGGGGGAGCGTCCAATGGAGTTCGCGATGGAGCTTGCCGGGATGGGGTGGTGAGTTGTCCGTGACCGCTGCTCACTCGGGGCCGGGTTGCCCTGCAATACCGGAGCGGGGCGGGGCCGGGAGACGGGTGGGCCACCGCCGGGGTGAAGAGTCGGGGGCTCTCAGCAGCAGCTGGGGGCCTCGCCGGGTGAAGGGGAAGAGCAGTCGAAGATGCCGCGATGCTCGAGCTCACCGCTCACCTCGAAATACCGCGACAGCCGGGTCTCCGAAAGCATCCTCGCGGTATTGCGGCAGACGCTTCGGGCACTGTCTTTTTCGAACAGGTGGTTGAGGTCGAGGAGAAAGCTCTCCTCGGAGCCGGGGCAATTGCCGCGGTAGGTCGCGTGCTGGGCGAAATCCTCACAGCGCAGATCGAGGGGCTCCTCGAATTTGAAACCCCTCAGCGTCATTGAGAAAAAGCGGTTCGGTTGTCCACCGACGTTTTCTTCCACCAGGCTGCGGGATACGCCGCGGGGATCCCTGAAGCCGGCCGCGGTGATGGTATCGAGAAGGTCGTATTCGTAGAGTGCTCCGCCGAGACATTCGGCAAGCAGCTTCTTGTCTTCGCGGATGCTTTCAGGCAGGCGGCGGTCGGCGACGATGTCGGAAATGTAGAATTCGCCGCCGGGCTTCAGGACACGGTAAATCGAGCTGAAGACACTGTCCTTTCTCGGGGAGAGATTGATGGCGCAGTCGGAAACGACCAGGTCGATGGTCGAGTCTTCGATGGATCCGAGCGTCTCCATGAAATCCTTGTGGAAGAAGACGTTGTTTCCGGAGTATCCAAAGGCGGCCATGACCCCGGGGATATTACGGCGGGCGATCTCGAGTTGCTCGTCGGTCATGTCGATTCCGTGGACGCTGCCTCCTTCGCCGGCCAGGTGGCTGAGGATGAAACAGTCGAGCCCTGTGCCGGAGCCGAGGTCGAGAACGGTGAGTCCTTCGAGGTCGTCGGCGGGTATGCAGCAGCCGCAACCGTAGTTGCGGTCTTTCACCTCTGAGGGAATGAGCTCGGCAATCTCGGAGTAACGGCTGATGCTCGAGGCGACGCAGCAGGCGTTCTTTTCAAGGTCTCCCGTGCCCTGCAGAACCCGACCGTAGTATTCACTCAGGAACGCCCGGAGGCTCTCTACGGAGTCCCTTGCCGAAGTCGTACGGTCAGCTTCCATGGGAATCTATGCCTGTATTGATTGCGAAAACGAAGCTATCTGAAGAGCCTCCCATTTTCTTGATCGTTGCTGAAGATGCACGGGAAAATGCAGGGGATGGTCCTGCGCAGAGGCTTTCCAGGCGTGAGCGGATTGGATACTGTACCTGCCGGGTGAAACGATCAGAACCCGCTCCCACGAGGACAGGGCGCCGTGAAAAAAAACCATCAATACCTGTACGTGCTCGCAGCCCTCTCTCTCGGTTGCCTTGCGGGCTGGCTGGCCACAGGAACTCCCCCGGGGGGAGCTCCAGGATTGGAGGGGGAGGGTGTGGCGCGGAGCCTGGCGATCGATGCCCTGGGGCTGGAATTGGAGAAGAAGCAGCCTGCCGGCTTGCGGGCCCTTGTCGAGGCGATAGGAGAGGATGCCGGCGCCGGTGCGCGAAGCTCCGGAGCGATCCTGCTCGAGGATGCCTACAGGCTCTCGGCGGACAGCGAGGTCCGGGCCGCTGTTCTTGCCGCTCTCGAACGCCTTGGAAGTCCCCAGGCCTGCGCGGCACTGGCGAATATTTTCCGTCTTGGCAATGAAGATGCCGCCCAGGCGGCGACCAGGCTTTCGAGAATAGAGGACCAGGATTGCGCCCGGCAGCTGAAGGCTATTGTCGAGAAGGAAGAGCGCAGGGGGGAGCTTGCGAGGGCCGCCCTGCGAGCGCTGGGGAGAACCCGTTCGCGGGCGGCGACGGAGCTCTGCCAGGAGCTCTGCGCCGGAACCTACGAAGGGGCTCTTCGCAGGGAGGCGGCCGAGGCTCTCGGCCGCATAGCGGAGCGGTCCTCGGTTCCGGTGCTCGCGGGGCTGCTTGGAGTTGAGGATGACAAGCTCCGGAAAGCTTCGATCGCGGCGCTCGGGTTGATTCGCTCAGATGCTTCAGCCGAGGCCTTGAGGGCGCATGGAGCGAAGGGGGGATTGGGGCCCGTGGAGGCCCGTCTTGTGGAGGAGGCGCTCGAACGCCAGCAGGGCAGGGGGCCTTCCCGCCTGAGGTGAGAGGCAGGCTGTCCCGCCGTTCGCTCAGCCCTCGAGCGCATCGATCGCCTGCTCGAGTTCCGGGCGGCCCGGCTGGGCCTCGATCGGTACCCGCTCCCAGGTCGAGTCGTCAAAAGCCTCCCAGCGGCTTCCGGAGGGCCAGTGACGCTGCAGGAGGCAATAGCCCTTGTAGCGCGGGTGATGCGCCGGAAAGCTGAATTCGTAGTCCGGATCGATGCTTCTTTGATAGATCGCCAGCCAGCGCAGGATGTCTTTCTGGGCTTCGGCTCCCTCGTGGTAGTAGCTGATCACGTTGCGTTCAGTCCACGAGGCATCCTCCTTTTCGGCGGTCTCCTGGATCGCCTGCCAGAGCTCACCTATATGCCGCGGCAGGGAAGGCCCCCCATCTTTCTCAGCCTCCGCGTCTTTTTTATTTCCGAACCACCTGAATGCCATGGGGCCTGATTCTTTTCTTCCAGGAGCATTGTTGCGGCGGCGGAAAGTAAACGCCGGGATACCGGGTGAAGAGCATGCGGCCTGTGCCTCGTCGAGTCAACCGGTCTCCGCACTCACCTGCACTGCAGGCCATCTGCCGTCGGATCCTGCCCGGGCAGGGGAAACGGAGCGGCGGGAGGTCCACCGCCGCGGAAAAGGTAGTTGAGGGTCACGATAGCATCCGTCAGGTTGATCCGGCCGTTGTCGTCAAAATCTCCGCCGTCGGGACAGACCGGGATGTCGGCGCCCTGGAAGAGGTAGCTGAGCAGGTAGATGGCATCGGTGAGGTTGACCTCACCGCTGGAGTCGGCATCGCCCCTGAGGAAGGGCCCGGGCAGCTCGTCGGTGAACTTGATCCTCAGCAACTCGGAGAACGAGCCCGAGCCTATGGCGATCAGCTCCCTCCCGTTCAGTTCAATATCCCTGATCTCGTTGCCGAGTCCCGTCAGCGGCAGCTCGAGGCCACTCAGGACTCCTTCGAAGTCCATCTCGAGAACCTTGGTGATTCCGTGGTCTCCGTATCCTGCCGTGGTCAGGAGGAGCGTTCTGTTCTCGGCGTCGATGCTCAGTCCGAGGTTGAATACGAAGTTCTGGTAGGGCGGCGAAGGATGCGGGAACCTGCCCAGCTCGTTGCCATCGGTATCGATCCTCAGGAAGGTCCTGCTGTTGCGTTCGAGGAAGAAGAAGGAGTCGCTGAGGGGATCCCAGGTGAGTCCCGCGGGATAGATGATGAAGCCGTTGTCCGGACGGGGGGGAATGATTTCCACATGATCGTAGGGTTCTCCCGAGAGGGTCTCGCTGACAAGGAAGAAGCGCTGTGTATCGACCTCTCCGAGCGGAACCGGCTGGAGCCAGGTGATGTAATAGAGCTGGCGCTCGGTTCTCGAGGGCGCCCGCATGGCGATGGTCGCGATCTGGTGTCCCTCCTCGACGATCGAGTTTCTCTCAGCCAGGAATCTGAATCCCGCATCGTAGTGATAGACCTTGCGTTCGTCGCCGTACCAGTTGACGCATGCGTAGAAGGAGCCGTCGAAGGGATCGCGGGTAAATTGCTGGGGTGAGCGAGCCGGCCAGCTCATGGCTCTCTGCAGTACCGCGCCGGTTCCCGTGCGCACGGAGCTGCTGATGGTCTCGCTGGGGATGCCGTTGAGGATGCCCCGGATTCCGTATTCATGGAGTCCCGGCGACACGTTCTCGTCGAGGAAGCCGGTGGCATCTCCGGCGAGGGTCGCCAGCGGCTCGCAATCACGGAAGATCTCGATGAGGTCGTAGGGCCCATTGTTGATGAACTCGATGAGAACCCGGTCCTCCACCCCGGGCTGCCTGCATTCGAGGTATCCCGGGGCGGCGATGGGTGGAGGGTCGTGGCGGAGCTCGGTCAGCAGGGCGTCTCGCTGGCCAAGGCCGAGAACGAAGAAGCGCGACTGGCCGTCGAGCAGGACATGTTCGATCCCGACGCTGCCGGCCCTGCTCTCCCGGCGTACCGCAGCGGTGGTGATCTGGGAGCCGGGAACGATCTCCCCGCTCTCGGTGTCTACCAGGGCGATCCATCGCTGGCTGAAGTCGCGGTAGGTGCCTCCGCTGAGCCAGAGCAGATCATCGCGGCCGGGAACCCTGGAGATCCCTCCACTGTAGGTATTGAAGACGTCCTCGATCGGGGGGCTCTGAACCCTCGTGTAGGGATTCGCCAGCCGCCTCAGGATCCGTCCTTCGAGGTCGATCTGGTAGACGATGTCCTCGACCACCTCGGTAACCCAGAGAGCTCCCCTTCCCTCGTCGGCGCCGGGGTCGAAGACCATTCCCATCACGACCCCGAGTTCCTCCTCCGATTCCGGATCGTCGGGATCGAAGTCTTCATTCAGGTTCGGCAGGGACACCTCGAAGGTCTCGAGGAGTTCTCCGGTGAGATTCACCAGGGCGATGACGTGCCGGGTCGTATTGTAGACGAAGAAGGTATCGGGAGCCGGGCCGCGGGCTATGCCGGAGATGTACTCCTTTTCTCCCTCCTCGTTCTCCTCGGCCGCGAAGCTCTCGTCCAGGGCGATGGTCTCGAGCGGATCGCCGGAGAGGTCGCTATCGAAAACGATAAGGGCTCTCTCTCTGCCATCGGTGACGACGAGCAGGCCGTCGCCGTTGGAGGCCAGGTCGATGGGGAGCTGGCCGCCCACCTCCCTGCTCCGCAGGATCTGGCCCGGCCCGGTGAGCACCTGGCAGGGGCCGATGACGCTCTCCCGGCCATTCTTCGTCGCCCGCACGCTCAATTCGTAGAGCCCCGGGGGATCCAGCTCGGCCTCCCAGCTGGTTGCGTCTCCCGGCAGAGCGGCGTGGACCTCGCAGCCCTCGACGATTTCGATGAGGTCGTAGTCATCGCGCGAGGACCAGTTCAGCATCACGGTTCTCTCTGATGTTTCGCAATCCAGGGCGAAGATCTCGCGGTCTTCAGGCTCTCCCGCCTCGAGCACGGCCAGCCTGGCATTGGACTCGACGACACAGATGAACGAGTCCAGTCCGCCGGCATTTTCCGGTGTCGGGAAGGGGTGACGGATGATTCCGCTGACGGTTCCTCCGGCGGCGTCGAGGGAAAAGGACATCCCGGTGTAGGAGCCATCCGCATCGAGCTTGAACAGGCGGTTCTCTTCTTCCCGGATTCCCGTTATCCAGAAGCCTGTCAGCCCGCCATCTTCATGGACCAGGTCGATGCCGGCGGCCTGGGCGTGCCGGCCGCGGCCGGGGAATCCATCAGGGTCCTCGGGATGGGAGAAGCTGCGCAGCAGCTCGCCGGAGAGGCTCACCTCGTAGATCAGGGTTCCGAGGGTCTCGACGACGTAGAGCGAGCCGGCGCGGTCGTCGCCGCCGGGGTCAAAGGCGATGCCTCGCATCGTTTGCCCCGATGTGCGTGGATTGTCGAGGAACGGGATGGTGATCCTGCGGCCGGTGGGGGCTCCCTGCTTGTCGATCTCGACAACCTGCCCGCCGGCGGCATTGGTAACCAGCAGGGTGTCATCGATCGAATTCCAGGCGATCCCGGTGGTGAACTCGAATGTGTTGAAGGGAGAGGGGATGGTGTCGAGCAGCTGTTCGAGGTCGGCGCTGTATTTGAAGATCCTGTTGTCGAGAAAGGCCGTTATCCAGAAGCAGTCCCCGGTCTCATCGTAGGTGATGTCCTGGGGCGCGATGACCTCGAAGGTGACAAAGTCGGCGACGAGGTCACCGGGCTCCGCCGCCAGGCGACCCTGCAGGAGGACCGCCAGGAGAGCCAGGGCGGCCAGCGCGTGTCGAAAGGTCACGGTCTGCATTTGGAGATCTCAGTCGGGATTATAGAAAAAATCCGGGAAATTACGGAAAAGGACCGCAGGATGAATTTTAAGGCCCCGCTCGGCCTCGGGCAAGCTGGGTAAATTCCGGGGTCTCGCTTCCCCGGCGAACAATCTGTACAATCTCATCGTCCGCTTACAGGGAGAATTGGTTTCGACCCATGGGGAATACCTTCGGAAAGCTCTTTCAGATCTCCACCTGGGGAGAATCGCATGGTCCCGCCGTAGGGGTCAGCATCGACGGCTGCCCGGCCGGGGTGCCCATAGACCAGGAAGAGATCCAGGCCGAATTGGACAGGCGTCGCCCGGGACAGAGCGACATCACCACTCCCCGCTCGGAAGACGACCGGCTGGAGGTGCTCTCGGGCGTATTCGAGGGGCTCTCGACCGGGGCTCCCATCCTGCTCCTGGTTCGCAATAAGGATGCACGGCCGGAGGCCTATGATCATCTCAAGGACGTCTATCGTCCCTCGCACGCGGACTATACCTACCAGGTAAAGTACGGTCATCGAGACCATCGCGGAGGCGGACGCTCCAGCGCCCGGGAGACGATTGGACGGGTGGCCGCCGGGGCCATCGCCCGGCGGATTCTCGCCGATGCCGCCGGGGTCGAACTCGTCGCCTACGTCAGGCGCATCCATGACATTGAGGCGGACATCGATTCCTCCGCCGTCGGCAGGGATGCCGTAGAGAGCAATCCGGTGCGCTGCCCCGATGCGGCCGCTGCGGAGAAAATGATCGAACGGATCAAGCAGCTGCGTAAGGAGGGCGATTCCGCCGGAGGTCTCATCGAGCTGGTGGCCCGGGGGCTTCCGGTGGGACTCGGAGAGCCGGTCTTCGACCGTCTCGAGGCGGACCTCGCCAAGGCGATGCTCTCGCTGCCGGCCACCAAGGGATTCGAGATCGGCTCGGGATTCGGGGGAACCCTGCTGACGGGCTCCGTCCACAATGATGCCTTCTACAAGGATGGTGATGACATCCGCACGCGCAGCAATAACTCCGGCGGGGTGCAGGGTGGAATTTCCAATGGAGAGGAGCTTCTGTGCCGTATCGCGTTCAAGCCGACGGCGACGATCAACAAGGAGCAGGAGACGGTCTCGACATCCGGCGAGGAGACGACGCTGCGGGCCCGGGGTCGCCACGATCCCTGCGTGCTGCCAAGGGCCGTTCCCATCGTCGAGGCCATGGCCGCCCTTGTTCTCGCGGACCACTGGTTCCTCTACAGGGCGCGCAAGCTGCCGTGAGCGCGACCCTACCGCCGCTCTATCTCATCACCGATGCCGACCGGCTCGGCGAGGAGCGGGTGCTCGAAGGCATCCGGTACGCCTGTGAGGGGGGGCTGAGAATGGTCCAGCTGAGGGAACCAACCTGGAGCGCCGAGCGCCTCGAGGCGCTCGGGCGCAACATCATGGAGAGAAGCGCTTCCGGGCTCAGCCTGGTGGTGAGCGCTCATGCGGGAGAGGATTTTTCCTCCCGCCTGTCCCTGGCGGAGCGCCTGGACGTCCGGGGAGTTCACGTCGGCGGGGGGGAGCCGGCCTGCGTGGGGCAGGCGCGGGAAATCCTGGGAAAGGATGTCCTGGTCGGCTATTCGGCGCATTCAGCCGCAGAGGCGGCCGGCGCCTTCGCTCTCGGAGCGGATTACGTCAGCCTCTCGCCGGTCTTCCAGCCGCTCTCGAAGGAGGGCCGTTTAGAGGCCCTGGGCCTGGAGGAGCTGGAGCGCGCCTGCTCCCTGCTCGCTGGGCCGGTTTACGCTCTCGGAGGCGTTACCCCCGGGGCGGCAGCTTCCATCAGGGCGGCCGGGGCCGCTGGAACGGCCGTTATCACCGCGCTTCTCGAGGCCGAGGATCCGGTCTCGGTTTCAAGTGCGCTCTGCGCTCCCTGGACGGATCCTGGAGCAGGGCATCCCCGGGCTTCCTCCTGAGCCGCTCTCTGGCGAAGAGTTCGAGGCAGCGCTTGACCCGGCGGATCGGCTGTGGAAGTATGTCTTGTGGCACCCGGGTGCCGATTCTCTGTTCCTTGTTTCGCATCGGTTGGATGCTCGAGTCATGGTGAAATTTCTGTTCTACTTCCTGTCGCTCTTCAGTTTTGTGCTCTTCCTGCTGCAGTGGAGCCCCTGGGCGGATGCTGAGCGGGATTGGAAGCCCGTATTTGAATACCTGGGCTTCGTAAACAAGGTGGACTACCTGACCATTCCGCAGCACTTCTGGACCTCCATCCTGGCGGGCTTCGCGATTACCTTCTTCGCATCTGCCGTGGCTCATGGGGGCCACGACATCGACGAGGAGTTCTGAGAATTCTGGGGATGGCGGGGGAGTGGGAACGAGATCCGGGCAGGCCTTCAGCTGGTGCGTGCCTGGCGAACGGCGGCTTCCCAGCGCGCCGTGTTCTCGGCGACCTCCGCGGCATCCATAGCGGGGCTGAACCTGCGGTCTTCCCGCCAGGTCTTGCGAATCTGGCGGGTCGAATCGAAAATTCCCACCGTGAGACCCGCCTGCAGGGCCGCCCCGAGCGCGGTCGTCGAGGTGATCGCCGGGCGTACGGCCTCGCAGCCGAGCAGATCGGCCTGGAATTGCATCAGCAGGTCGTTGTTTGACGCTCCGCCGTCGACCTTGAGCTCGATGATGCTGTCCCCTGGGTCGGCTTCGTCCCGCCGCAGGTCCTCCCGCATCGCTGTGAGAATGTCGTTGATCTGGAAGGCGATCCCTTCGAGAGCCGCGCGCGCGATGTGGGCGGCCGTCGAGCCCCTGGTGAGCCCGGCGACCATTCCGCGGGCGTCCGGGTCCCAATGCGGCGCTCCGAGCCCTGCGAGGGCGGGAACGAAGACCACGCCGCCGGAATCTTCGACCGACCGCGCCATCTCCTCGACCTCAGATGAATCGGCGATGAGTCCCAGGCCATCGCGTAGCCACTGGACGATGGCCCCGGCGATGAAGGCGGAGCCCTCGAGGGCGTAGGTGGTTTTTCCCCCTGTCCGCCAGGCGGCCGTTGACAGCAGGCCGCTTTCTGAGCGGACGATGTTTTCGCCCGTATTGAGCATGAGGAAGCCGCCCGTTCCGTAGGTACACTTCGCCTCTCCCGCAGCGAAGCAGGTCTGCCCGAAGAGAGCGGATTGCTGGTCCCCGATCAGGGCGGCCACCGGGATTCCATCGGGTAGGAAGTCGAGTCCGCTGGTCTGGGCGAAGACGGAGTCGTTGTCCCTGATCCCGGGCAGGAGCGTGGCGGGGACTCCCAATATGTCGAGCAGGTCTTCGTCCCAGTCAGGGCTCTCGAGATCCATGAGCAGGGTCCTCGATGCGTTGGAGATGTCGGTAACGTGGGCAGCTCCCCCCGAGAGCTTCCAGCACAGGAAGGTGTCAATCGTGCCGAAGCGCAGCTCGCCGGCCTCCGCCATTGCGCGGGCGCCCTCGATCTCCTCGAGGAGCCAGGCGATCTTGGTGCCGGAGAAATAAGGATCGAGCACCAGGCCGGTTTTTTCCCGGAATAGATCTTCGTGTCCGGCCTCCTTCAGCTCCCGGCATTTCGCCGCGGTTCTCCTGTCCTGCCAGACGATGGCGCGGTGAATTGGACGGCCGTCTTCGGCTCTCCATATCGCCGTGGTCTCCCGCTGGTTGGTGATTCCCACGGCGGCGATGGATGAAGCCTTGACACCGGCTGTCTCCAGGGCGGCGGTTACCGAGTCCCGGACGCTCTGAAAGATTTCATCCAGATCGTGTTCCACCTGGCCCGGTTCGGGAAAGTGCTGGGGGAATTCCCTCGAGGCCTCGGCTAAGACGGACAGGTCGCTGTCCAGGAGCAGGGCCTTGCTTCCCGTTGTGCCCTGGTCGATTGCGAGGATAACTTCTTTTCCGTTTTCACTCATCGAGGTGCTCCGGTTTTCAGGGTTGCCCGGCTGAAAGGAGGCTGCCGGATTCCGGCGAGCTCAGCTGCCTGAGGCTGATGATGCAGGACCTCGAGCCCTGCCGTGTGGTCAGCCGCTTGAATACCAGGGGAATGCCCAGGGGGCCGTCGAACGCCGCCTTGAGGACCGTGCCGCCTTTACTCTTCGTTTCCTCTGCGAGCAGGAGCTCGCGCTCCATGGTCCTGAAGATCCCTTCGATCGTATAGGAGTCGTCTTTTGCCGGGCGGGGAAGCCCGTTGTAGGTCTGCGAGACCACCTTGCCGTTGCGAACGCTTACCGTGGCCAGGGACTCCTGCTGGCGGTCTACATGGATGCTGAGGGAAAGGTCGTAATCTCCAGGTCCCTGTTCGCTCCACAGCGTTCTCTGGGCTTGCAGTACCTGGAGATCGAGGACCGGGGTCCGGTCGGCAAGGAGGCTGAAGATGAGGATGCAGGCAGTAATGCAGAGAACGGTAATAAGAAGAAGAAGCTTCAGCAGGGGGGAGGATTCAGTCCTGGCGGCGCCGGAGTCTTGCATGGGATTTACCTGTAGCGGCGCGCCAGGTGGATCAACCGCCGCTTCCGGCCTTCTTGGGTTTCTCAGCGGGAATGCGCGGCGGCTGGAAGTGCTTCACGAAGAGCTCGCCGATGGTCTTCTGGATCGCCAGCTGGTCGGGGTACCCGGTGACCTGGAGGTAGGCTATCTTGCCGTCGGGGTCGGTGATGACCACCCCGTGGTTGTGCAGGAAGAGATTCTTCTCCCGCTCCTTCGGGGCGGGGGCTCCACCCGGGAAGTGGGCGATGCCCGCGGGGAAGGGGGGCTTCCTGGCTGTGTAGAGCTTGACGGCCTGGGTGAGGCATTCCTTGCTGCCTCCCTTGGTCAGCTGGGAGTCGCTCTGGTAGATGCCCGCGAAGGCCAGCGGCAGGGTGTCCCCGGCGGCTTTTGTACGGGTAAAGAGCTGGGAGAGGAACTCGACCCGGTTCTTCTGGCAGCCGGGGCAGTCGTCGTAGGCTACCAGCAGGCCGATCTTGCTCTTGAACGGGCCGAGCGGATCCTTGGAGGGCTCGAACCCGGAGGTCTTGGAATTCCACCAGAGGGTCGCGGGCAGCGCGCCGAGGGGTTTTCCGACATACTTTTCCCTGAGGCGATCCTGGATCATGCCCATCGTCTTCTTGTAGCTCTTGATCTTGCCCTTGACCTTGATCTTCTTGCCGTCGCGATTGAGCAGGAAACGGATGGTGGCCCCGATGTTCTCCTTGCGGAGCTCCTTGACGAAGCGGTCACGGTTGGGAATCAGGAAGTCGTTCAGGGCGATGATCTGATCGCCCTCCTTCAGGCCCAGGTCATCGCCAGCCGAGCCGGGGTAGACGTAGATGATGCGCAGGCCGCTGTCGGTCTTCGTCTTGTCGATCGCCTCGGTGAACACCCCGAGGAACGCGAAATCGCGTGATTGGGCGAAAGCAATCGAGGAGCCGAAGAGGAAGAGTAATGTGTAGATCAGGATCGAACGGCCGGGGAAAGACATCTTGGTATCCGCTATTTTCAATTCAAATAAAGTCGAGAACCGCGCCGCCACGTTGACCCGCGTACTATGGAAATTGTACAGGAGGCGGGCTTTTTTCGCAGTACTTCCTGCTCTCGCCTCCCGTGGGGAGGAGCCCTCAGGAGACGATCCTGACCTTTCGGCCGCCGGAGCGCACGGAGCGCTCCTCGGCCCTGCAGACGGCGAGCGAGTCGGCCGCGCCGGCAGCATCGAGGAGCGGATCAACCTTCCCCGACTTCACCGAGTGAACCGCGGTCTGCAATTCCCTGGCGAAGCCGTCGACCGGCTTGATGACGAGCTTGCGGACAGCCCTGCCGGCGGTGGTGTAGAGCAGGGGCTCCGGGGCGGTGGAGGAGTTGAAGTGCAGGGTTCCTTTTTCGAAAAAGGCATCGTAGCCGTGCTCGAAGGGAAGGCCGGGGGCGTTCAGCCAGCCGGCCTCGGCGCTCAGCAGCGGCCCCTTCGCCTTGCCGTGGTAGGCCGTTCTGATGAAGTTCACTCCTTTTTTGTCCACCAGGCCGTTGGAGGAGACGGCGTCTGGTTTGCCGAAGAGGTGGACGATGAAGTCGGTGTCGTGGATGTGGAGGTCAATTACCATTCCGCCTGACTTGGCCGGGTCCGCGAACCAGCTGGAATCACCCCATTCGGGCATAGCGATGATGCGCCTCATATGCAGGGAGAGGAGCTTGCCCCAGCGTTCGCTTTTTACCGCATCGCCCAGGAGGCTGAACTCCGGCATGAATCTCAGCACCTGGGCTACCATGAGAGGCTTGCGGGCTTTTTTCGCGGCTCGCAGCATCTTGCGGGCATCCGCGGGATCGAGGGCGATTGGTTTTTCGACCAGGACCGCCTTGCCGGCTTCCAGGCAGCGGATGGCCGCTGGAGCATGCAGGTAGGAGGGCAGGCAGAGATCTACAAGATCGACGTTGTCGTCCTCTAGCAGGGTATCAAGGGTTGGATGGACCTCTATTCCCGTCATGTTCTCGAGGCCGCCTTCATCTCCGAAGTTGCCCCCGACGCTGGAAAAATCTCCGCGGGCCTTTCTTGGGTCACTGGTGGCGATAGCGACCACCCTGCCCCCCCTGAGCCCCTTGGCGGCGCGCAGATGGGTCAGCCCCATGAATCCCAGGCCCACCAGGCCGATTCCCACCGAACTCTTCTTTGCCATGAATCCTGACTCCCTGTTCTCTGTTATTGACTCGTTTGGGGGATGGAAAGTTTGGTCCTGTACGGGAAAAGTTTCAAGTGCTCAATTTCCGAGAAACCTTGCAAAATCAGGGGGTTGCGCAATGGAAGGAGGAGGGCAGGGGGATAGTAGGCGAATTCCTGCCCACCATCTCATTACCCGGGTGGTACAATCGCCCTCAATGGACCAGTCAAGTCTGAAGACTGGTGGCGAGCCTGGGGTTGGGGCCTCAGTGTTATCTTTTCAGAAACGTATTCCCGGTATGCGAAAGTTTCGGGCCGTTTCACCTGTTAAAGATATAAGCCTTTTCAGTATAGAGAAATAGGGAAGTGGGATACTCACTTTCAGTGAGGAATTGAATCGGTATCCCCAGTCTGAAACTTCCTGTTGTCTGAATGTCCGGGAGCTGCCGGTGAAGGCGGCCAGGTTGGACGGGGTGAAACAACCCCGCTTCTTCATGGTTGGTTTTTCGCGGTTCCTGTTGTGAACCGGAAGAAACGCGGGATCGAATCGACGATTCGATTCGCCTGTCAAGTTAACGAAGTTATTTCCTGCAACCAGGGAAAGACCAAGCGAGGAGAGAGAAATGTATTTTACCGAGAAGCAGCTTCGAATCATGGAGTTCATACAGCAGTTTCGAGATGAGCGGGGAATCTCCCCGACCCTCGAAGAGATTGCTTCGAACTTCGGGGTCACCAAGATCACCGTCTACGAGCACATCAACCAGCTCGAGCGCAAAGGCGCCCTGAAACGTGAAAAGTTCCGGGCTCGTTCCATCGAGCTGATCACCTCGGTGGAGGAGCGCAAGGCTCGCTACTCCATGCCGCTGATGGGTAACTTCCGTGAAGGCCTCCCGATCGAGGCGACCGAGGAGAGGGAGGATCTCAATATTTCAGAGATGCTTCCCTATGGGCGCAATTTCTTCGCTCTGAGAGTGCGCGGCAATGAGCTCAAGCAGGACCATCTCACCGATGGAGACCTGATCATCGCCGAGAAGCGCGAAAGCGTTGATGACGGCGAGGTTGTCGTCGCGGTGCTCAATGGAGGCAAGGCCTGCATCAAGAAGTTCTACCGGGAAGAGGGCCAGATCAGGCTTCAGTCTACCAATGGCGGCCTGGAGAGCATGATGGTACCGCATGCGGATGTCCGGGGAGTGGTGGTCGGCGTCCTGCGCCGCTTCGACGAGAGTGTCTGAGCTTTCCGGGATATAGTTCCGCCGTGGTTCGAGCCGCGGCTGGTTCCCCGGAGGCGGTCTACCGTCCGGCCTCAGGGAATTGCCGAGAAAACCGTACGTAGAAGTCCGGCCAGGTCTTCAGGGAGGGCGGTATCTTCCGCTCGGAAGGCTCCCAGCAGGAGCTCCTGGCCAAGCTCGGCCGGCGGGCAGGTGGGGCTTCTGCCGCCGCCGCGAGCGGCGATCCTCTCGAAGAAGGGGACCCTTTCGCCTTCTTTCGGGTGGATTCCGATCATGTGCACGATAAACCCGGCCTGTTCATGGCAGGCGCTTACCAGGCTTTCGATGGCGGGAAGATCGGAATAGTACGCAGGGGCGTCTCCGATCACCACGATTCTCTTCGCGGCTGAGGGGCGCCAGGCGAAGCGGCCAAGCTCCAGGGCCGCCCTGAGTGCCGAATCGATCCCTTCGGGTACGTCCCCTCCGCCCACAGCCTTCAACTCCAGGATGCGCGGCAGCAGGTCCTCGACCGGGCTCTCAGAGAGAGGATGGGTCTCGCTGACCTTGTCCTTGTAGGTCAGCAGTCCAATCCGCACCCCTTCGGCTCCCCATTGCATGGCGGGCAGGAGCCAACTGCAGGCTCTTTTCAGGTCGCTCAACCCGGCCTCCATGCTGCGCGTGGTATCCACAGCCAGCACGAGGTCTATGCCGTCGCGTTCGAGGCCGGCGAGCAGCTCTTCGAGGGTGTCGAGATCGGGCCAGCTCGGCCTGGAGCCTTCCGCGAGGGTGATCGCCGTGCTCCAGCTTTCATCGAACTCCGTCTTTGTCTCGGGCAGGAGAGCTTTTTTCTCATCGAGTTGAAAGCGCTCGAGAAGTTCCCTTCCCCTTCGGTTATCGAGGATCCTTTTCGCCGAGGCGCAGAGCAGGGTGCGGATGGTATTGGATTCCGTCGCACCGGGTTGGGGCCGGCTCAGGAGCAGGTGGATGGCGTGCGCGTGCACGCGCGGGTCCGGGTCGAGCAGATGGGCCGCGGTGAGAACCGGCAGGGTGCTGCCCCTGGAGAGAAAGAGGAGCCGCGCCAGCGCGGGAGCCTCGACCACCGACCGCGGAGCGAGTCCTCCAGGTCTCTTCTCGGAGCTCGCGGCATCTCCGGCTTCGCTCGCCGGAGGCCTGAAGCGGTCCTCGATCGCCCGGAAGAATTCCTTCCACAGCTCAGCTTCTTCAAGAGATTTTCCCAGGGGTTTTTCTTCGAGCTGGCGGTTGCCGGGCACCCGGGCGATGGCTGTCTGCTCCGCGCTTTCTTCGGCGGGCTTACCGCCTTCCGTCGGGGGGCCGGGTTTCCCGGGTAAGGTTCCGGAAGGCTCCGCCACGGGACTGCCGGTGGAAACCGAAGGGCGGTCTTTTCCCGTGCGGGCTCGCGGTACACCGGGTGAAGTGGATGGGGTCGCCGCGGGGGGAGAGGCGGCGCGGGCGCGCTCCGGGTCTCCCGGTTCAGCGCCGGAGGAGGCGGCCATTTGCCGCGGCTGCGGAGCGGAAAGAGCGAGGTGCGATTCCACTTCGTTCAGGCGGGTGTAGAGGTAGATGATCACCACGATGTTGACCAGCAGGCCTACGATGCCGAGCCCGGCGGCGACGTAGATCCACTCACTATTGCGGATCTGGATTTGCTGGCCGCATCGACAGCGGATCTGGCGGGGCATCAGTTACCTCTGCAATGGTGTTACGGGAGGGCACCTGCTACACGACATTCTATCTCGCAGACTTTTTCATTCCAGATCGATTGGTTCCGATAGTTTCATCCCGCAAAAAATCCATCAGGGGCGAGAGGGGCGAACTATGACGATGGAGTCCGATAAACGTACTTAAGTGCCAATAGCTACTAATGTTCAAATCCGCTTGATAATCCACGATGACGGTGATACTTTTGGTGGAGTCCTTACGTTCAATTTCATTGCCTTTCCCAGGCGCTCAGGGGGATCCTGAGGAGTTCCCAATAAGTCGCCAGGCAGTGTAATTTATTCTGGAATAGACTTTTACGTAAATCAAACCAGCGAGGAAGCCGGTTGGCTCATCTCGTTTATTCCGGTTTATTGCGCTGAAACAGGCATCCCTGAATGTAGATTTTCCACTGTATTGCCATTGCTCAATATGGGTTTTTGGTCAGTTGGTGAGGGGACTTCAGCCGATATATTCATCAATCGGCTAATCAAATGGAAATGAAGTAAACGAGTCTCAGCAGCCTGAAAGATGGCGGATTGAGACAGGAAAAATCAGGAGGTTGTAGGAATGTTGGTTTCTCGTGACGCGATACGCGCCTTCGGTTGGATTCTGGCCCTGACCCTGTCGATGGTGGGTTGCCAGGGCGCCCCCGAGCAGATTCCCTCAAAGGGTTTCACGGATGATTTCGGCGGGGATGTGCCGACCAGGGAAGAAATTACGGTTGAGAGCGTCCAGGACAAAGAGATGCTTCACCAGCGGGCACAGATGGAGCTTCGCCTGGGGGCGACTTTCCCCTTTGATCTTTTTGATCCCGGCCATGATCCCCATACGAATATTGGAGCGGTGGGTGGCGGTAAGTTCCAACTCGAGGTCTCGAAAAATATCTATATGGGTTTGTCATTCGATTGGACAGACCACACAGTGGAAAGTAGGGAGTCGACGCCTGAATTTACACCGGGTTTCGGGGAGGCGATCTTCGCAGCTGATGCATATGACCGTCTTTCAGTCCTTGGGACTCTCGATTACGACATTCCCATGACCGAAGATGCTGAAGGCTTGCTGCTTCGCCTGGGAATGGGAGTGGGAATGACCGTCGTAGATTTCCAAACCAACGAGGATTTCCGCAACTTACCGCCCGCTCCAGGACAACCACCAGGGCCGACCAAGCTTGAAGATCTCTACCAGATCATGTTCCGTCCCTCGATCGGTTTACGACTTCCGGTGTCGGAGAACCTCCTGGTTTTCGGCGAGTTGACCTATGACATCGTGCCGGAGAGGACAATAGCGCTCTCCAATAACGCAGCGGCTGGAGAGGATCGCGCGATTTTTTCCAACGCTGCCCTGATCTTCGGTATCTCTTTTCAGTGGTGATGCCGGCCTGACGGCCTTAACCGAATATCGATCGCAAGCGCCAGGTTGATCCCCATGCGGACCTCGAGGTCCGCGGAGGACCAGGCTGGCGCTTTCCTTTTGTTCTTTCCGCCGCTTTGTGTGGTAGTATGGCCAGCCTTTCATATCGGCAGATGACCTGTCGACGGGTCTAAGGTGGCTTCTCGTCGGGGGGACAGGATTGGAGCGCTAAGGCCTCATGCAGAAGGAAACTTCAAACCTCGAAAGCAGTGTCAGAGAGAGACGGCGCAATCTTCGCCGCAGGGATGCTCTGGAGATTCTACTGAAGGCCAGGGACGGCCTCATCGCCGAGATGGCTGAGGAGATCCGCTTGCGCAAGGACGCCCTCCTTGATTCAGCAGGCGAGCAGAACGTTCTCGGATTCGAATTCCAGGAGATCGAGGATCGCTATACCGCGCGGCTGCAGGCGCTCAACTCGATTCTCGAGAATCTCGAGTACAGGCGCCCCCGGCTGGCTCACAGGATCGAGACGATCAATTCCACCAGGGAGAACCTGAAGAAGGATCTCAACGAGCTGGTCAGCCGCTTTGACCAATGGGATCTTGTCGGCGTCAACGTCTCGGAAATGGCGGATTCCAGCCTGCTGGTGGTCATCTCCTTCACGGCCGACGACTACGGGGAATAGGTCGAAAACGGGACTCAGTATCTTCCCGCCTGGCGTTCTCTGGCGGGAAGGATCTCGAGGCAGGTGGTCCACCAGCCATCCTCGATGGTCTGCGCGAACTCCTCGGGCAGGCCCTCCTGGCGCATCTGCCGGGCGAGGGTTCCGGCATCGTATTGGACGGATACGAACTCCGCCTCGACGCGGTTTTCTCCGGCCGTGAGCACCGTGTACCAGACCTGCCGAGTTCCATCGTTCTCGGGGCGGCCGAGGACCCCGACATTGACGAAGAGCCTTCCGGAGGGGAGCTCCCGCTCCCACTTGATGCCGGTATGGGTGACGGCGATCACATCCGCCTCGTAATCGTCGCAGAGTTTCTCGAGGAAGTGGGAGGGGGTCGTTGAGTTCCACAGGAACTCGTTCTGGCGGCGGGGGGAGCCATGGCAGAGCAGCACCCTGCGGCCGTCGAGCTCGAAGCGGATCTCCCCAGGCAGGGTACGCAGCCAGGCCCTGTTTTCCTCGGAGGTGTTGCGATAGGTGTATTGGTAGCTGAGCCTTGCGAAGTGGTTGTCACGCGGGTCGGTATAGCCGCATTGGCAGTCGGGCAGATCGCGGGCCAGGGAGTCGTCATAATTTCCGGCCAGGGTTTTCACCGAGTTGTCTCTGAGCAGGGGATAGACCCTGTCAGGGTGGGGACCGAAGGCGCCGAGGTCGCCGAGGCAGTAGATCGAGTCGATGTTTCTGGCCTTGATGCCGGCCAGCGCCGCGGTGAGAGCCAGGTGGTTGGAGTAGATGCCTCCGAAGAGGGCCGCTCTTTCGGTTGGGTTGGGCATTCAATCCACCCCCCAGCCGCCGATATTCGAGCAGATCGCCCCGTGCACATAGCAGGTATGGCAGGCCCCATGGGCCAGGCGGAAGGGGACCGCCGCCTCGGCCAGGCTGTGGCCGAGGTGGGCCTCGGGAGCCTCGATGAGGAGCGGGCAGACGGCGACGCCGCGGTCGGTTACCGTTCTTCCCCGGCTGCAGAGCAGCTGGCTGCTATCGTAATTTTCCATCATCCCCGTGCTGATTCTCTCGGACCGGGAGTAAGGCCTGGTACGCTCGGCCTCCATCCCGAGGTGGAGAGTCGGCAGGATCTTGATTCGCGGCCTCGAATACCCAGCCTCTTTCAGGGTCGCCACGAAGGATTCGAAGACCGCCGGGCCTTCCTGCTGGGGCCAGGTCTGGGCGATGGTGATGATCGGCAGGAAGCCGGCCTCCACGAGCATTCGCACTCCCGCCATGGCCTGCTCGAAGGTTCCCTCCCCCCTGATCGGGTCGTTGGTCTGCGGATTGTAGCCGTCGATGCTGACGCGCAGCTCGAGGCTGTAGGGGGAGTTCTGTGAGATCTCCCGCAGCGTCTTGATGGAGGAGGGGGTGAACACCGTGCCGTTGGTCAGCACCGTCGCCGGGCCGATGGCGAGGGTCTCCTCGAGGATTCGCAGCATGTCACGGTTGAGGAAGGGCTCTCCTCCGGTGAAGTAGTACTCCCGTACTCCCAGCTTCTCTGACTCACGCAGGTATTTCCTCACGGTTTCGATGCCGAGGAAACCGAAGGTGTCGTTGCCCGGATGGCAGCTGATGAAGCAGTGGTTGCAGGAGAGGTTGCAGAGTGTTCCGCCGACCTGGAACCACAACTCATCGAGGCTCTCGAGTTCCTGCGAGGGAGGCAACTCCCGGATTTCTCTGTCGTGTCCGCTCATGGCGATTCGGTTTCCTCGTAAAGATCGAGGTTCTCGTCCGCCTCGATGAGCCTGAAAATGTCACGCACTTGCTCGATGCCTGTCTGCAGGAGAAAGTCGCTTCGCCGGCCGTAGCTCTTATGCCCGGCGATATAATACCCGGGCTCCGGATTCAGCAGGGTGTCGCCGGCGAGCTCTGCGCGCTCGAGGCAGTCGCCTCCGGAGCCGCCGCCGAGCAGGGCGGCGGCGAGCTTCATCGGTCCCTCGGTCGCGTAGCAGAGGTGCACCTGCAGCTCGCGGTGGAAGCCCGTGTCCGGGCGGTAGCCTGTCATCGAGATGATCCGGTCAACCTCTACCGTCCTTGTTCGCGAGGCGCCGGTGAGCCGGACCGCCACGCGCTCATCCACCATCTCCAGGCTCGAGGTGACGAAGCCGCTGAGCGCCTCGCAACCCTCCGGCGCGTCGCAGGCGAACCTGTTGGCCGCCTTCGCCAGCCGGTCTCTCTGGGGCAGGGGGTCGTTCTCATAAAGCTCGATGGGTTCCAGACGGCTGTCCCGCCGCGCCCAGATCAGGCGCGTTCGCGGCTCTGTCTCCATGAGTTTCGTAAAGGATTCGAGCACAGTGGCGGCGGAATAGCCGGCGCCCACCAGGAGGGTGGTTCGCCCCTCGTAGAGGGGCCTGTCGGCGCCGAGAAGGTCAGGGATGTGGTAGGTGATTTTTTCACGGAGAGCTTCCTCGCCCGGTGCCGGAATGCCGCCATCTCCCAGGTTTCCATGGTTTCGGTATACCCCGGAAGCATCGATCACCACATCGCTCTGCGTGGTTTTCATTTTCCCTCCCCGGTCCGCAACCAGCAGCTGGAAGCGTCGGTTGGCCCGCTGGGGGCTGCCGATCTCCTCGGTCTTGAGCAGGCCGGCTCTTGATATGGCGAGGACCTCGCGGCCGGTCCTGATCCTGTCACCCAGCGATGCGGCCACCGGTCCCAGGTAGCGGTCGCAGTATTCTTCACCTCCCGGGCAGGCATCTCCCGGCGGAGTCTCCAGGCCCTGCTCCTCCAGGGCGGCAAGCCCTAGCGGGGAGGTATTGAGCGCCCAGGGGGAGAAGAGCTCGAGGAAACCCCAACGCCTGATATTGGCGCCGGCCTCCAGGCGTTCGTAGACCATCGGCCGGTGGCCGAGGGCTGCGGCGTAGAGGGCCGCCTCGAGCCCGATGGGGCCGGCTCCCACGATGGCGATATCCCTGGGAGCTGCTGGGGTACGCCGCGCCGCGCCCATCTACTCTTCCGGGACTTCCCGGTAGGCGGCGCCGGAGGCTCCCGGGTCGACGCCGGCGATGACCTCCAGCGGATCCCGGGAAGAGATCTCGGCGGCGTAGACCCGCCCGACGACACCGAAGGGATTGGGGCTGTGGATGATTTCCCAGCCGCCCCCGGCCAGGGCCGCCACGACCTTCGCCGGGAACCTCGATTCCAGCAGCAGGGTATTGTCGGAATAGGCGTCGAAGCGCGGATGAACCACGGCCTCCGCCACGTTCATTCCAAAGACGGTGACGTTGAGGATCACCTGTGAGATGCCCGCGGTGATGCGGGCCGCTCCGGGGGAGCCGAGGACGAGCTTCGGCTTGCCTTCCTCCAGGACGATGGTCTCGGCCACCGCCGTGCTCCTGGCTTTTCCCGCAGCGATGGAGTTCGCGTTGCCGGGGCGGGGATCGAAGGCGCTCATGCAATTGTTGAACAGGATTCCCAGCCCCGGAGAGAAGACCCCGGAGTTGTAGCCCAGGGAGTGCGAGAAGGAGATGGAGTTACCATCGTGATCGACGATGGTCAATTGCGTGGTGTCCGGACAGTCCGCTCCGCCCTGGGGAGATTCCCTTTCGGCCAGGGTATCGAGGTATTCCTTCGTGAGGAAGGTCTCATCCGTCGGTGTGCCGAAGGAGGTATCGCCCTGGTTCGCCAGGCGATCGCTCCACACCCTCTTGAGAATGTCCGCGTAGTCTTCGATATAGGCCGGGCTGTTGTGCAGGGGCACGGAGCCGGCGAGCCGGCGCTCCATGAGCGCCAGGGTCTGCAGGAGGGCCACTCCGCCTCCCGGAAGCGGGGTGGAGAGGACCTCGTAGCCGCGGAAGCTTCCGCTGAGGGGCTCGCGAATCGTCGGCGCGTAGCTCTGCAGATCATCGAGGGTTACCAGCGCGCCGTTGGCCTGCCAGTCTTCCGCGATCTCCCGGGCCAGCGCGCCGCGGTAGTAGCTCTCCGGGCCTTCATTCGCCAGCCGCCTGTAGGTTTCCGCGAGCCTGGGCTGGCGAAAGACCTCGCCGGCCTGGTAGCCCTCTCCGTCTTCCTTGAAACAGATCTCCCTGCCCGCCTCGGTATGACCCAGCCGGTCGCGGGTGGAGACCCTGCCGTGGAGGCCGGGCCGGATCCAGAAATTCGCCAGCTCCGGCGTGACCCGGAATCCATTCTCGGCGTAGGGGATGGCTCGCTCGATGAGCTCTCCCCAGGGCATCCTGCCGAAGCGGGAATGGATCTCGGCCACACCCGCGACCATCCCGGGAACGGTGATCGCCTGGTAGCCGACGTCGTTGACCTTGTTTTTTACCAGGTAGCCGAATCCATCCGGCGTCTCGCCCTCGAAGAGATCGGCCCACACATCCGGCCTTGCCAGGCTTCCCGCCCGTCCATGGAAGTCGACGCAGAGGGAGCGGCCTGGCCCCCCCGCGGCCTCGTGAAAAAAGAGGGTGGCGCAGCCGAAGCCGCCGATTCCGCAGCGGTGAGGGTCCACCACACCCTGGACAAACGCCGCGGCGACCAGCGCGTCGGCCGCGTTGCCCCCGGCGGTGAGGACACGAGCGCCCTCGTAGGCCGCCTCCGCCTGGGGGGCGGCCACGAGGCCCCGACCTGGTTGTATTTCTTCAGCATTCATGTCGGCTGATTATACGCACCAGGTCGGCCGATGGTACTCGCTACCTACTTTTTGAAGCGGGTCACGCTTTCAGCATACAGTCCCTTTTCCGTCCAGGTCGTATAGCTGGAGGAGGCCCCCATGAGGTTCAGCAGCGCTCCGAGGACCCTCATGGCCTCGGGCGGAACAGCTTCACCGGCGGGCGAGAACTGCAGAGCCTGCTCGATCATCTCCATGTAACCGGAGGCTACCGAGGAGCTCTGGTAGGTAATGCCGGTGACCTGGGCGGGAAGCGTGCCAAGAGTCTTCTTGAACTCTTCGTTCGCGGCCAGCCCGGGAGCATCCTTGCCGATCCTGCGGATCACCTTCTGGACGTTTTCGCCCTCGGTGCTGAAGATGACCATCTTGTCGGTGATGCAGACGCCCGGCGCGGGGCCGGAGAATCCGTCGCCCATGATGAAGACGTCGCGGCCCATGTACTTCTGGGGCTCGAGAGCTCCGCCGGTCAACTCGATGGCCTTATCGACGAGCTTCTTCCAGGGAGCGTCATTGGAGAGCTCTAGAACGACCGTAGAGTCGCCGAGGGGGTTTTCGATTCCGGCGGCCCTGCCCGAGCCGAAGGTGTGGACACGGTTTCCAATGCTGCCGAGCAGGTCCGAGATCTTGAAGCCCATCGTTTCCAGGAACATCTCTTTTATGTTGGCCTCCTGTCCTTGGAGGGCCATGAAGGACTGGGCGAGGTTGAGCAGCTTGTTTACGGACTTGGTGATGGCCTTGGCGTTGAGGCCCGAGACGCTGTAGGTTCCCGTGTCTCCCGGGACGATGGAAGGCGGCGCGGCGGCGAAGGGTTCGCTCTTGAGCCAGCTGAGCAGGCCGTCAGAGGCTCCATCGTTGTGGACAAAGGTCCTGCCACGGAGCCCATCTTCTTCCAGGGCGAATCCAAAACCGAAGTTGTTGAGGCTTTTTCCGAAGAACACATCTTCGATGGTCTGCCAGAGGAAGACAAAGGGATTGCCCTCCATGGCGCCGTTGACGGCCTTGAGAACAGGCTTCATGTTCATGAAGAAGTTAACGTGGTTTCCCTTGCCGAGGCGGGCCTGGGTTTCCTTGTAGGCGGGATTGTTGAGAAGGGAGTCCTCCGGATTCTCTTCCGAGAGCCTGGCGATGGTCTGCTCGAGGAATTTCCGGCTGAGGCTGACGAAGAACTTCGAGCCTTTTTCGCCGACGTAGATATGCTCAGGTCCGTCCTCGGCCTCCTCGGGCGGACTCAATGTGGTGATCTTGCCACCGTGGAAATCTTCGGTCTTGACCCCCGCGCCCTCGCGAACCGCCAGCGCCATGATGGACAGGAGGTTCTTCTTGAACTCCTGGCGTCCCCCGAGGGCGTCTACACCGAGGATGACAGGGATAGATTCGCTGTCAATCTCGGGCTCCTCCATGTTCAGGAGCGCCTCTCCGAGGTCCCTGATGGTCTTTGAGACGTCGCCGACCGCCAAGATAGCCTCGCCCTTGACGGAGCTGAGCATCTCGAGGGGATCGACCTGAGTCTCCGCGATGATGTCCTGGCGCCCTTCTTCGATCGTCTGTTCGAATTGCGTGATGAGCTCGGTAAACTCCTGCTTGTCCTTGAGCTTGTAGATAGGGGAGCTCTTGAAGTCCTTGACGATGCCGGCGATGCTCGGTGCGTGCAGCACGAGGGTCGCGTCCTTCGGCAGGGCCTTGAGGATGGATGGGCCGGCGACGATGGTCTGCTTGTCCTGGGCTATCGCCCAGACGCTGAGTCCGACGATCGCGACAACGAGGGGGAGTAAGATACGTTTCAGCATGTTTGAGTTCCTTTCTTTCTGGAAATACGCTGATAATTCGCTTGGGTTCCCGGAGCCCCACGCTCCGCGATCCCCTTATTTCTTGTCCTTCTGTCTCTTTGGGGGCGGCTTCAGATAGCGGAAACCCGTATTGGGGTTGTCCTTGTCGAAGGCGAAGGCCGCCCTGTTTCTGAGAAAATCCTTTACGTAGTGAATCGGGATGGCGAAGCCGAGGGACTCGCCGCCCATGATCTTCGAGCTGGTGACGCCGATCACCTCCCCGCGGTTGTTGAAGAGAGGGCCTCCGCTATTGCCCGGGTTGATGGCCGCGGTGGTCTGGATCGACAGCTTGCCGCCGAGGGCGCGGCTGCGGTTGCTGACGATGCCGTCTGACACCGTTCGGTCGAGGCCCAGGGGGTTGCCGATGGCGAAGACCGGGTCGCCGATTTTCACGCGGTCGTAGTCGCCGAGATAGGTCTCCCGCAGAGGTACCTTTTGCGGGTTCTCGATCTTCAGCAGGGCCAGGTCGAAGAACGGGTTGAAGGCGACGATCCGGACATCACTGACCTTCTCCTTTCTAAGCCCCTTTTTCTCCTTCACGTAGATCATCAGCGAGATGTCGCGCTCCTGCTCGATGACGTGGTAGTTGGTGACCACGTAGCCTTCCTTCCGGTTGATGATGAAGCCCGACCCGGACTTGCTGAGACAGAGCACCTGGACGACGCCCTCGGCGACCTCCTGGGCTTTTTCTTCGATGGTCCCGGCGTCGCGTCGGGAGGTGAAGAAGATCGAGTCGGCCTCAGGACCGGATTTGTTTGCCGCCTTGGCGCCGGCGGGGTCGTTGCTCTCCACGATCGCCGTGATGAGGTCAATCGAGCCGCGCGGGATGCGAAGTATCGTATAGCCGACGTCGAGGAAGATGTCCGTGTCGGTCTTCTTGATGACCTTTCCCTGCAGGGTATTCCCGCCCCTCAGCTGGATCTTTTCCCAGCCTGATTTCGAGGAGTCCTCCGCGGCCGCGATGACCGGCAGGAAGATGAATGAGATGGTCAGTATTTTCAGTGCGTTCATTTTCGAGAGCCTCTCACAGGACCCCTCCCTGGAGGTAGAGCAGGATCCTGTCGTGGATCAGCAGCAGCAGGTCCGCCGCGTTGTCGCCATCGATATCTTCGATGATCATCTGCTTCGGTCCGAGATTGGTAGCCCGGCGACTGTAGGATTTTTCCTCGAACACTCTGAAGCTCAGAGCCTGCTCGAGAGCGTTCCTGCTGTTCGCCGCCGCCTCTTTCCCCTTTCCCCCGGAATTGGTGAGAAAGAGAAGATTGTAGCGCGGCGCGGTGGAGATGACTACGTCGGCTTTGCCGTTGGCGTCGAGGTCGCCGATCGAGAGATCCTGGGGCCGCCCGAGATCCTTGTCGTCGACCGTGTAGTTGAACTGCTCGACGAAGCCGGGTTGCAATTTTTTCGAATAGAAGACAGCCGTCTGGGTTTTTCCGTAGAGAACGAGGTCCTCACGCTTGTCACCATCGAGGTCGCGAGCATCGAGCCGGACGAACTGGAGCTTGGGAAGCTTCACCTGGTCGGTGATGGAGTAGGCGCCGTCAGCGGTCTTCCGGAGAATCTCGATCGAGTTGACGGAGGAGTCGATGAGAATGATCTCATCCGTCCCATCTCCATCGAGATCGAGAGCCGTTCCGGCCTTCAGCTTGGATTCGGAGCTGCGGCCGCTGTGCTGGTCCAGCACGTTGAGCCGGTTCGCTCCATCGAGCTCGAGGAGTCGGACGTAGCTGCCCGAGGTGACCATCAGCTTCGAGCGTTTCACGCCAGTGAGCAGGGTCAGGGCGGCGGGTTGGAGCTTTGCCAACTGTCCCTGGCCGAAGTCGGGCTTCTGGCTGAGGTTTTCGAAGGTCGACCGGTGTTTCCCTTCCGGGGTCTTCTGCCGCTTGTGGAGAAAGAAGGAGGGATCCTGGTAGGGGATGAAGACCATCATGTCGGTGGTGCCGTCGGCGTTGCCGTCGAAGAGCCGGAGGGCGTTGGGGGGAGAGCCCTTGGAGGGGAGCTCCAGGCTTGCCTCCTCGCTGAGCTTGCCGCCGGGCTGCAGAGCGAGTATCCGTAGCCGGTATTTTCCGCCCTTCTCTCTTTGTACGACCCAGGCTCGCTGGCCGCCCTTTTCAACGAGGGGGGCAGCGGAGAGCAGCACGGGCTCCGAGGGCAGCGCCCAGGTCTCGGGGATCGCCAGGCGCTTGCCGGACCAGGCGCTCACCCCGATGGCTTTTTCCTTGGCGCTGGTGACGACGATCTCCTCGTGGCCGTCTCCGTCGATGTCCATGCCCGCCAGGCTGTTTACCTCGGCGAGCGTGGGGTAGGAGGCCGAATTGGAGAAGGCGCCGTCGCTGCCCTGGAAGGTAACCTCCAATTGGGCGGTCTCCGGGTAGCTGACCACCAGGTCGGGTCTTCCGTCCCGGTTGACGTCGCTGATGATCCTCTTGCGCTTTGAGCTGTCGCCGCTCTTGCGCAGCGCCACGAGGCTGGGATTTCCGAGGCCGCCCTCGACATCCCGATCCTGCCAGCGGTACGCCTTGAGCCTGCGGGTGTTGCTCTGGATCGTGTAGAGCAGAGGCTTTCCGTTCTCGGTGTGGATCGCCCAGGCCTGCAGGGCCAGCAACCGGCTGGCGATGAGGGGGGCGAACCCGCTGTCTCCCTGGAGCCGCGTCAATACCGGTTTTTCGGACGAGGGGCTGAAGTACACGAGGTCGACTTTTCCATCGGCGTTGATATCCCGCAGCTCCAGCGCAGTGATGCCTTCGCCGGCATTCTGCAGGATCGATGGCTGGCCGAGGCCACCGCTTTTCCTCTGGTAGAAGAGGTAGGTCTTGAGGTTGCCCAGGAGAACGAGATCGAGCTTCCCATCCGAGTCGAGATCGGCTGTCTGCAGGGCGTAGGAAGAGCTGGAGCCGTCCCGTATGGGGTAGCGCTTGCGCTCGGCCCCCCAGGATTTCCCCTGGTAGACAATCTCGAGCTCGGGGGGATCGCAGTAATAGGCCAGGTCGGGTTTCCCATCGCCGTTGAAATCTCCGACGGCCAGGGAGTTGACCTTCTTGTCGGTATAGAATTTCTCGACCCGGAAGCGGGAATCCGAGCCGACGGTGTTCCGCGGCGGTTTCTTCCCGGATGAATCTTTCTTTTCACCACCCTGGTAGAGCAGCCGGATGGTGCCCTCGGTATTGTTGGCGACTACGAGGTCTTTGCGGCCATCGTTGTCGAGATCCGTGACCGTGAGTCCCAGGGCGGAGCCTTCGACCTTGAAAATTTCCAGGCCCTGGAATCCGAAGGAGGGCCCCACGGCGGGATCAGCCGGGAGCGCGACACCCATCGCGGAGGCCAGGCAGAGGCCGATGAAAAAAAAGAGAATTGCGCGCGGGTTCATACGAAAAAACAGCGAAAGAAGATTAGTTTACGGTTGCGGGGCCAGCAGAGCGGATCCACCGAGCCGAGCAGTTTATTCCATCGAGACTCCCACCCCGAGGTTTTTTTATAGAGGTCTCCGACATTCCTCACAAGTCGCATTCGGGGTATCCGACACAAACCGACAAAGCCGGCGGAGCGCTCCCGTATTCCCTTCCTTGAGATGCCCGTGCGCGATGCTATCCTGTCGGAGCGCCAGGCCTTCGGTCGCTCCGGTTTCGGGACCCCTGGCGCCTCGTTCGGTCGCTTTTTTACCAGGAGTTCCAGGCATGATTGTCGGCTGCGGAGAATGGGGTTTTCGGAATGTTCCCATGGAGGAGCACTTCAGGATTTCCGAGGGGTTCGGGTTCAGGTTCCTGGAGTTCGGGATCGGGGGGGGGCAGCCCGGAAGACTTCCCGAGGAGCCGGGCGAGGCGGATGTCGCGGAGTTCAGGGCGCTCGGCGAACGCTACGGCATCAACACGCCCTTCTGCTGCCTCGAGAATGACTTCACCCTCGCCGCCGAGGGTGAGCACGAAGCGATGGTGGCGAAGGTGCTCGGGCAGCTTCGTTCCGCCCGGAGCTGTGGAGCGACCCACGTAAGGCTGTTCGCGGGTTTCACCCCGGCCGCTGATATGACCGAAGAGATCTGGAGCAGGCTCTTCAGCGCCTTTGAGGGCTGTGAGAGCCTCTGCTCCGAGCTCGGCATGGAGATCGCCATCGAGACGCACGGCGCCCTCGAGTTCGGGGACGATGGCAGCGCCGTCCATATCAACAGCGTCACCACCGACCGCGAGTGCCTCGGTCGGCTTCTGGAGAATCTCCCGTCCCGGGTGGGCTTCAATTACGATCCCGGGAACATCAAGGCGGTCTCGCCCGGCGATCACAGGTACTGTCTCGATCTTCTCAACGACCGCATCAACTACTGCCATCTCAAGGACTGGCATCCGAGGGGGGGCGGCTGGGTCGCCTGCGCCATCGGGGACGACGATCTCGATTACGGTCCCGTCTTCGAGCGGATGAAGTTCGATGGAGTCTGCCTGATCGAGTACGAGCCCCTCGATGACCCCGAGGATGGGATCCA
>Ga0310342_100000049_pt1 | contig 53887 bp, 36 predicted proteins | sample S15DNA20500_MG_FD_206155 | JGI IMG/M metagenome (GOLD analysis project Ga0310342, IMG submission 206155) | Marine microbial communities from station ALOHA, North Pacific Subtropical Gyre - S1503-DNA-20-500_MG | ecosystem: Environmental > Aquatic > Marine > Oceanic | place: Pacific Ocean: North... | reverse complement strand
CTCACCGCCACCGCCGCGTCATCGATAGAATAGCCGGCGGCGAAGGCGTTGATATTGTCCTCATCCTGCATGATGTAGATATCGGGAACCGACACTCCGGAGGCGATGGCCATCTCCTCCACCACGTTGACGTATTTCTGCTCGTCGAGGTCGCCTGAGCCTCGGACCACCTTGACGGCCCCCACCATCTCGGCGACTGCCGAGCCGCCGGCGCGCAAGCTGAAGATCTTGAACAGGCACGCCAGCCCGCTGCAAAAGAACGTGCCGCCCACCACCCACAACAGGGTCCTCGGCTGCCAGAGCTCGACTGGCGGGAACCTCTCCGGCTTATGCTCATGCAGGAGGATCAGAGCATAGGCGAAGAAAAAATACAGGGCCGCGATGATCCCCGCAACGGCCAGGAAAAACATGATCACCAGGCGTCCTGTAGAGCGCCTTGCCCTCTCCTGGTGGTCGAAGAAGTTCATGGCCATGGGCTGAACAGCTCCAGCTTAGAATTCGACCTTGGGAGCCTCGCGCCCGTCCGGCTCAAACTGGATATCCAGCTGTCCGACTTCGTTGAAGCCGAACATCCCAGCGAACATGACTGCCGGAAAGCTCTCCCGGGAGATGTTGAAGGACATAACGGCGTCGTTGTAGGCCTGGCGCGAAAAGGCGACCTTGTTCTCCGTCGAGCTCAACTCCTCCATGAGCTTCTCCATCGAGGTATTGGCCTTGAGATCGGGATAGGCCTCGACAACGATATTGAGCTTACCGAGCGCGCCGAGGAGACCCGCCTCCGCGTCCCCGAGAGCCTGCATAGCCGAGGGATCGCCGATCTTGCCGCCGACGGACTCGAGCGCCGACAGGGCGGTGTTGCGGGCCTTGACCACCGCGTCGAGCGTTTCCTTCTCGTGCTTGGCGTAGCCCTTGGCGGTTTCGACCAGGTTGGGAATCAGGTCGTAGCGGCGCTTCAGCTGCACGTCAATCTGCGCGAAGGCGTTCTCATACTGGTTCTTACCCCGCACCAGCCGGTTGTAGATACTGACCATTATCATGATCAGTATGAGCAGAACGACTCCGATAATTACCCAGACAAGTGCGCTCATTGATCAAACCTCCAGCGTTAGAGTCGATTGCAAGCAGTAAGGAAAACTTGAACTCCAGTCCACGACAACCGCCTATTCAACCCAGCCGTGGGCGTCACGAACGTCCATCATCGCCTTGAGAATGGTATTCCAGGTATCAGGATTCTCCAGCGTGGCGTTCGGGAACATGCAGCCATCCCAGCAGATATGCCTGATACCGCGCGCGGGAGCGTCCCTGAGCCAGTAGCCCGAACAATCGGTGATGTCCAGCTTGCCGTTGGGATCGTCGGCAGGACAGTGCTTCCCGGTCTTGTCGTGTGAACCTTCGCCATGCACCTCGCCATCGTTCTGGGCGACGTGGAAATCGATCGTCCAGGGGCGCAGCTTGTCGGTCATCTCTCCATAGGCGGCCTGGAACTCCTCGGCGGAATAGCCATCCTGCAGGAGCACGTGCTCAGGCGCGTTGTAGCCCATCGTATAGAGATAGGTATGGGCCAGGTCGGCCTGGAAACCGAGCGTCTCGGGCATCCCCACCCCCTCGAGAATATCCAGCATGTCCTTCCAGCTGTGCATGCCGGCCCAGCAGATCTCGCCCTCGGCGGCGAGCCGCTCGCCATGATCGGCGGCTATCTTCGCGGCCTCCTTGAAGGTCTCGACGATGCGGGCGGTATTGGCGCCGGGATCCGCGCGCCACTGCTCCACACCGAACTCGGCGGAATCGATTCGGATCACGCCGCCCTTGCGCACCCCGTGAGCATTGAAGACCCCGGCGATGCGGCAGGCCATCTTCACTGCATCGAGAAACTTGCCCTGCTGCTCGTCATCTCCCATGGCCGAATCGCCCACCGTCCCCGGCCATACCGGCGCCACCAGCGAACCCACGTCGAAACCCTTGCCGGCGATCAGATCGGCGATGCCCTTGAGCTCGTCGTCGCTGGCCTCGGGGTCCGTATGCGGGAGGAAAAGGAAATAATCGATACCCTCGAACTTCTGACCATCCACCTCGGCGGCGGCGGTCAGGTCGAGCATGTGCTCGAGACTGATGGGAGGTTCCTGCCCTTCATCGTCACCCTTGCCGACGAGTCCGGGCCACATGGCGTTGTGAAGCCGGGGGAAATTGTTTTCGCTCATTTAGCTAGTCTCCTAACGTTAATAATCCTTTACGAGCGAACATTGTAAGCATCCGGCACTTCAGTTCACTCCCCTTTTTTTTCTTCGAATCCGACAAAACGAGCGATGCCGGGTTGAATTCCGAAGCATTGTTTGCCTTCGGCTCTCATCATGGAGTAAAAATGAATTGTTGAGTCCGACATTGAAAACCTGTCGGCGACACCTCGTGCGATAACTCCCCACCAGGACGACAGGAGACCTGTTTATGACCGACCTCAACCGTCGCCAGATGATCCAGCGGACCTTCTGCGGGCTCGCCGCCGGCGCCTTCGGGACCCTGACTCTTGACGCGGAGGCGCTGCCCACCGTCGAAACCCCCGATGTTCACGATTACGAATCCTTCCTGGACAAGAAGGGAATCCCCCAGGTCGCTCCGGCCGGAAAATGGGAGCCGTCCTTCAAGGACATCCTCGGCCCCTTCTACGTCCCCGGGGCCCCGTTCAGGGGCAAGGTCACCGCCCCGTTGGCTGAAGGCGACCCCCTGGTCATCCGCGGAAGGATCTGGGGCTTTGATACCAAGAAACCCGTTAGCAGCGCGGTTCTCGACGTCTGGCAAGCCGACGCCCACGGCCAATACGACATGAACAACCGGAATAACCCACCGGCCTGGAAAGACTTCAAGAACCGGATCCGCCTCGTAGTCGACGAAACCGGCTATTACGAATACGAAACCATCAAGCCGGCGGCCTATGGCATCGGAGGTGGCCAGTCACGCCCCTCCCATATCCACTACATGATCCAGGCGCCGGGCTACGAGAAGCTCATCACCCAGCTCTACTTCGAGGGTGACCCCCACATCAAGACGGACTCTTTCGGCAGCAAAGGCGCCGCCAACTCGAACCTGGTCATCCAGACTGAAAAGGTCAAGGTCAAAGGTGGCAGCTACCAGCTGGGGACCTTCGACATCGTCCTCGCATAGACAACCTATCTCTCTGATAAGCCTGCCGGAACCTGTTTCTCAGGCAATGAGCCCGAACTGGGCCTGGCCTTTTTTGCCGCCTGACTTGAAGGGGCGTCCCGAGGGTGAGAAGAAGGTTTCGTTCCAGGGCAGGCCCGAGAGATGAGCGATGGTCGCGCACCAGTCCGGGGTGCTGACCTCGTTCTCGGCGACCTCGCCGCCGGCATCGTTCTTGGATCCGAAGACCGTTCCGGCCTTGACGCCGGCGCCGGCGAGCAGGCAGCTGAAGGCCTGCGGCCAGTGGTTGCGGCCGAGGTTCTCGGAGATCACCGGGGTGCGCCCGAACTCGGTGGTCAGCACCACGAGGGTCTCATCGAGCAGGCCTGATTTTTCGAGATCTTCCAGCAGCGCGCTGAGAGCCTCATCCACTTCCTTTGATTTCTTCGGGAAGTTCCTCTCCTCGTAGATCGCATTGTGGTTATCCCAACCGCCGGAGTTGACCTCGACATGCTTGACGCCACGCTCGACCAGGCGCTTGGCCAGCAGCAACCCCTGGCCGACATTATTCTCGCCGTAGGCTTCCCGTTTCCACCTGGGCTCCTTTGTCAGGTCAAAGGCGATGAGATCCTTTCCCTTCATCATTGCGAGAGCATCGTCGTAAAGAGGAGACACGGTCTGTACCTCGTCATTGAGGAAACGGCCGCGGAAGTTCCCGCCAAGAACCCTGGACAGGTTTACCCGCTTCAGCAGCCGGGCTGAATCGACTCCATGCCAGGTCTTCGAATTCTTGAGACCCTCCTGCGCGCTGCCGATCGGCAAAGGCGCGTGCTTCGGATGCATCCAGCCCGCGTTGGGATGGTTGCTGGGAGGATTGATGATGAAGTTGGCGGGCAAAGCCGAAGTCGACTTCTTGCCGCCCTTGTCGCAATAACTCAACCAGGCTCCGAGATGAGGGTGCTTGTCGGCGCCACGCAATTCATAGGCTGTGCGAACATAGTACTGCCCCTTGGCATGGGCGCCGATACGGCTCTTGCGGGAATTACAGATGGCTATCTTGTCCATGTGACCTGCGAGCTTCGGGAACCAGTTAGCGATCCGGATGCCGTCGACATTGGTATCGATCGCCTGGGTCTGGCCGCGCGCCTTTTCAGGCAAATCCGGCCGGGGATCAAAGCTGTCCATGTGGCTGAAGCCACCTGAAAGCATGAGATAGATGACATGCCTGGCCTTTCCGAAGCCGGGCATCTTTGCCGGGTCGGGACCATCGTCATCGCGCGGCGCGGCCAGAAGAGAGCCTGTCCCTCCAAGGAAGGCTCCCGAAGCACCAGCGAGCGCCATCACAGAGAGGAAATCACGGCGTGCGAACGATTCGAAATGTTCACCGGCATTGCAGTTCGTTTTTTTCATGTTTTTCATATCCGTCCTGTTTTACCCCGGCCAACGCCGGATTTTCATTCGTGTTATTCCTCGAGCTGTCTACTGGACGAAGCGAAACTCCTCGGTATTGATCAAGGCCCAGAATACGTCAGCCAGGCCCTTCTTGTCGGCCGGGTCGACGACGGAGATGATTTCCGCCAGTTCATCCGAGCTGGGCCGTCTCGAGAGAACTCCCAGGTAGAGAAGCTCAATTCGTTTCCTGCTGTCCTCTTCTGCCAGGAGGCTGCTCCAGAGAACGGCTCCCCTGCGGGACTGTCTCCCTTTCCTGCCCTCGTAGCTTTCGCTGAGCAGGTAACGGTCGACAAATCCGTTCATCAGGGTCAGGTTCTGGGGGACGTTCGACAGGCGGTTGGAATTCTCGATCTGCTCCCTGTCGGATTGCCCGAAGGCGCGCAGGAAATGTCCCGCCCGCATGGGCTGGGAGAGCTCCGAGGCCCGCGCCAGGAGCTGGCTGTAGCCCACATGGATCTCGCTGCCCTCAAAGGCGCCTGCCTTTGTGGTTGAATATTTTTTGCTGCCCTTGACCTTCTCTCCCCTGTCCTTCTTCAGGCCTTCGCCTGCAGCCGACTCTTCCTTGATGATGTCCCTGCAGAATTCGTAAAGTTCGGCCGGCGGCAGCTTATCGACATCCTTGAACCTCTCCTTGTCGCCATAGCGGAAGGAACGTTTCCGGAGGTCCACCTCAGGGACAATCATCGCCATGAGTGAATCCCAGATCTGCTCGGCGCTCATACGCTTCAGGAGCGGCCCCGGGTAGTGATACGGCCAGCCGGGCCGCGACTTGTCCTTGTCTGATGGCGCCGGGGCCCATGCCTGGCGCTGGTAGGCCCTGGTGTTGTAGAGAACCCGCAGAAATTTCTTCATGTCGAAGTCGTCGGCGAGCATTCGTTTCTCAAGCAGCGCCATCAGCTCCGGGTTGGAGGCCTCGTCGGTGGCCTTGATGTCATCCCGGGTGCGATAGAGTCCCTGGCCGAAAACATATTCAAACAGGCGGTTGGCGATCACCCGGGTAAACATGGGGTTCTTCTTCGAAGTAAACCAGTCAGCAAAGGCCTGGTAGGGAGCCTTTTCCGCATCGGTCTTCAGCGCATCTCCAAAGGGCGTCTTGGGCAGAACCCTGTCATTCGGCTTGGCATTGCCGTACTGGTAGTTGTCCGGCAGCACCGACCAGGTCTTTTCTCCCCGGCGAAGCGAATAACCCAGGAGGTAGTTCAACTCTTCCAGCATCCTGGCGGCCGACGAGTCAATGTTCTGTTCTGACCTGGAATCGTAGAATCCCTCTTCCCCTCGCTGCTTGACAAGATCCCGGCGCTCCCTGGCCCACATGCGCACGTAGTTCTGATAGATCCCCATATCGTAGTTAGTCCTGTCGGTACGCCGGATCTCATCCATGCTGATGTCTGTATACCGCGCATTCAGCTGCGCCCTCTTCCTTTCAGCGCTCTTCTCGTTGACGGGCACATCCTTCCAGGTAACCACGATCTTGCCGTCGACCTCTGTCTTGGTCGAGCGCCGCATCCGCAGAGAGTTTTCAAGGAATGCTTTCTTGCTCACCCATTGCGGAACATAGCCCTGCATCTTGTTGTCCCAGATATAGGCGGCCAGCTGGAAGAAATCGTACTGGGACCACTGGTCAAAAGGATGGTCATGGCACTGAGCGCAGTCCATCTGGGTGCCGAGAAAGACCTGGGTGGTGTAGGCCAGGCTGTCGACCTTCATGTTCAGATCGCGGTACCAATACCCGACGGCGGGATTCTCCAGCGCGTTGCCCGTGGCGGAAAGCATCTCATGCACGAACTTGCCGTAGGGCTTGTTTTCCCGGATCGAGCTCTTGATCCACCGGGAAAAAGCTTCGGTCGTCGCAACAGTTCTGCCATTGAAACGAACTCGGAAGATGTCGGCCCAGAAATTGTAGAAGTGACTGACGAAGGCCTCGGAGTCGAGCAACTTGTCGATCAACCGGGAACGGCGTCCCCGGCTGCGATCATCAAAGAAAGCTTCCGCTTCGGGTGCGGTGGGGATCCTGCCGGCAATATCGAGGTAGATCCTCCTCAGGAACACCTCATCGCTGATAGCCGGGAACGGCTTGAGTCCTTCAGCCTTGAGCTTCTTGTCGACCAGTGCGTCTACCTGGGCTACCGCGACCTTCAGTCTCCTTGCAGGGACAAGCTTCGGGTAGAGATCAGAGATGCGCGGGATTCTCTCCCGGACCACGCCTTCGGATTTAGGCGGAGGAGGGTTTTTGCCCTGCACCACCGACAGCCAGCCGGAGAAACCCGCCCCCTCGGTGATCCATCGTCTCAGCAGGGACACCTCCGCCTTCGTGAGCGGCTTGGCCTTGCCGGACGGCGGCATAAGATCATCGTCATCCGCCGGAAGGCTGACCACCTCGATGAGGGTGCTGTCGTCGGGGCGATGCGGTTCAATGATTTTCTTGCGCTTGGTACCCTTGATGATCGCATCGGCGACATCCAGGCGCAGGCCCGCCTTGGGCTTCTTCTTGCCGCCGCCGCTGTGACACTCGAAGCACTTCTGCTCAAAGATCGGCAGGATCTGCTTCTCAAAATCGACCCGTTCCTCCCCGCGGCACTCTATTGCAGACGACTGTAGAATGCCGAGAACGAGAAAAAAAACGGCCAACAACCCGAGCGAAGCTGAAGAGTCCCGGCTGTCACGGATGGCTTTCATATCAAATCCAGATTCTTTGTAAGTTCCTTGCTACGGGTCTATTGCACCAATGAACACAATGTACACATTGATTCGAACACACTCTACATCTCTATCAGGATTCCCCCCTGTAACATCAGGCTAAGAGACTCATCTACAGGTATTTACGGAAAAAATACCGGGAATCTGGAAAACCGCTCCAGATAACGAAAATACCGATCGTATCTTGACGGATCCTATGGTCTTTTCTTACAAACTGTTAATGCTTGAATGTGAACTGAGAATAATGAAAAAACGGGAGAGAACCTCGAAATGAAATCCAGCCGGTCAGAAGCCTATCGAAACCCGCTCCCGAGCATTCTGCTGTGCGTCGCGGTGAGTCTCTGCTCACCCGCTCTCGATGGACAGGATGACGGCCCTGTGCGGCTGAGCCTTGCCGACCTGAGCGCGGACCTGCAGTTTTCCATCGGCGGCTCGAGCGTCGATGACGACACCCTCCTGGACCTGCAGGGTGGCCACCACGACCCGCGCAAACGCGGCTTCACCTTCCAGGGGCTGGAGCTGGGATTGCAGGGATCCATCGATCCCTACCTCAGCCTCGATGCCGCCCTCCACTACACGATCGACGCATCCACCAACGAATCATCATTTGAGATGATCGAGGCCTTCGTAACCAGCAGCAGGCTTCCACTGGGACTCCAGGACAGGGGCATCCACGTCGAGGCAGGACAAATGCTCACGGAATTCGGCCGCCACAACCCTACCCACATGCATGAGCGGAACTGGATGGACCAGCCTGTGATCAACACCCGGATTTTCGGCGGTGACGGGATGCGCGGCATGGGATTGCGCATCGGGATGAGCGAGCCGACCTCCTGGCTGTCCGAACTTCACCTGGGAATCCAGGACGCGAGCGGAGAGACGATGACGAGCTTCAACTCGAGCATCAATGGAGAGACGATTGGCAGCATCGCCGCGGTCGAAAACGAGGTGAAGGACCTGGAAGACTTCGTCTACCTCCTGCGAGTGGAGAAGGACATCACGGACTACACGGGGGAGACCGCCTGGACGCTGGGCGCCTCGGGGCTCTGCGGGCCCAATTCCACTGGAGAGGGTGGCCGCACGATCGTTCTCGGTGCCGACATCGCCATGAAGTGGACCCCGGAAGAAAATGACGACGGTTGGCCCTTCCTTACCTGGCAGACGGAGATCATGCGCCGCAGGTTCAACCTCGACGACGGAGATGGCCAGGGCGGAGCCTTCTCGATTGGCGACCTCGGCGGCAGCGACAACCTGATGGACTGGGGACTCTACTCCCAGGCGCTCTGGGGTTACGAGAAGAGCTGGGCGGTGGGGCTGCGCTATGGATTCGCCAGTGGCAGCTCCGGCCCGCTCGACAGGAGCGAGGATCCCTTTCGCGACGACCGCCAGAGGATCTCGCCTGTGCTGATCTGGACCCCGACGAAGTTTTCAAGGATCCGGCTTCAGTACAATTACGACCTCGCCGAACACATCGAGGAATCCCAGGCACACTCCATCTGGATGGGGATCGAGGTCCATTTCGGAGAGCATGCGGCCAATCCGCACTGACCGGGCCGTACACCGCCTCAGAACAACTCGCGAATCGGTTTACCGCTCTCGGTCAGACCTACCAGCTCGGCCGGGATGCCCTGGGTTATACGCAGCTCCTCGACATTGAAGAGGCTGTGCAGGATGGTGGCCACAAGATCCTTATTGGTGATGGGATCCGCCGCCGGCCGACTCGCATCCCTGTTCGACTCTCCGATCACCTGGCCCATCTTGAGCCCGCCACCGGCGATCAGCAAGGGAGCGATTCCTCCCCAATGATCCCGCCCGCCGCGCGCGTTCAGCTTCGGGGTACGCCCCATCTCCCCGCAGGCCACCAGCAGGATGTCATCGCTCAATCCGCGCTCCTCGACATCCTGCAGGAAGGTCGAGACCGCGTGATCAAAGGGGAGACCGCAATACTGCATCCCTTCCTGGACTGTCGCGTTGTTCTCATCGGCGTGCATGTCCCAGACGAAGTTGGTCGTCACGGTAACGAATCCACAGCCTCGCTCACAGAGACGCCGGGCCATCAGCATCAGCTTACCCAGGGTGCGGGCATTGTCGACGTAGTTGTTGTAGTTGTTCCACTGCCTGCCGATCTGATCGGGACGAACCAGCGGAGCCGTGTCGTAGCGTTCGACCAGCTTCGGATCTTCTTTCGAAAGATCAAAGGCATCGCCCACGCCGCCAAGCAAAGCATCAAAAGCCTGCTGGCGGAAGCGATCGAGACCTTCTCCATTTCCATCCAGGGACTTCTTCAGTTGGTCCAGCCTGGAGAGAAGCCCGCGCCGGTCATCCAGCCGACCCCGCGGCAGGTTCAGTTGCATATCCTGCTGGAGATCTCCGCTGCCTCCCGGGATGAAGGGCGTGTAGCCGGCCCCGAGGGAACCGGTCGAGTCGAACTTTCCAAACTGCGTCACCCGCTCCTGGGACTTCGGTTCGACCGCCCTTGGAAAGAGAGCGACGTTCCTCGGCATACCGCTCACCGGGTGGTTGGTGCCGGCGACACGGGCATAGAGAGACCCTATATTGGCTCCGAGGGTTTCCTTGCAGACGATCGGCTTGATATCGTGGTTGGCGTTCCCCGTGGTGAAAGATCTCACCACGGCGACCTTATGAGCCAGCCGCGCCAGCTTTTCAAAGGTCGCTCCATAGGTCACCCCCGGCAGCGACGTCTTCACCTCCCCGGTTACGCTGCGAACCCCGGCGGGAGCGGACATCTTGGGATCGAAGGTCTCGGTCTGCGAGGGACCGCCGTGCATGAAGAGAAAAACCACGGACTTGTCCCTGAGCACGCCCCCCGCCCCGGCAGCCAAGGCCTTCACGGCAAGCAGGTTCGAGAGACTGAGGCCACCTAGACCCAGGCTTCCCACGCGCAGGAAACTTCTTCTGCCCAGATTTTTTTCGGTAAAAGAAAGCAAGGATGGCCTCCTTCGGCGCCGCAGTTAGCTTACCTGAGGGTCTTGGATATTCCAAGAACCAGCCACGGAAGGAGTTGCAAAAGCGCCCGGGTTCCGCGAGAGAGGGTATTCTTCGAGGCTTTTCGGCCGCGATGGGGTTTATTGGCTCGACAGGAAACAGCGGTTATATTGGACAGGTCTCAACCGTGAAAAAACAGGTGCTGTCATGAGTATCCTTCGCATAATCTCCAGCCTTCCCTTTCGTTCCACTGCGTCGGCATCCCTTGCGGTCCTGCTGCTTTCTTTCTCCACCACCGCCGTCGCAGCCGATGAGAAACCGGTGAACGCGGCCGAACTCTTCGACTATGCCAGGCTCTGGGACGTGCGGATCCACATCAGCGAGGACAGCTTCCGCGGCCTTGAACCGAAACAGGTAAGGGGCTTCGACAGGGACTTCCCCTACGTCGAGGCGACCGTGGAGATCGCAGGCCACCCATCCCTCAAGGTCGCCCTGCGCTACAAGGGGAACTCGAGCTATTCCTCAGCCCGCGACACGAAGAAGAAATCCTTCAAGGTCGACTTCAACCGGATTATCGAGAAACAGAAGTTCCTCGGCCTGACCAAGCTGAACCTCAACAACAACATCCTCGATCCCTCGCAGGTCAGGGAGACGCTGGCCTACCGAATGTTCAACAACCTCGGCCTGCCCTCCTGCAGGACCGCCTTCGCAAAGGTCTACCTCGAAATCGAGGGTCGCTCCGGCGAGGAATACCTCGGGCTCTATACCATGGTCGAACAGGTGAACGGATCGTTCCTCCAGGAGCGCTTCGGCACCAGGGACGGGCTGCTTCTCAAGCCAGAGCGAAGCAACTCCTTCCCCCACCTCGGCGACGAGTGGAGCGACTACGAGCGCGTCTACGTCCCCAAGACCGAAGCCGGGGCCGGGTTCGCCGGGAGGCTGATCGAGTTCACCCGCTTCGTCGAGGAGAGTGAGGACAAGGAGTTCGCGGAGAAAATTTCCGGCTATGTCGACATTCCCGAGTTGATGAAATTCACCGCCCTGCACGCGGTGCTCGCACACCTCGACAGCTTCCTCCTGCGCGGACACAACTTCTACATCTACCTGCCCAGGAGCGATGGGCGGTTTCGCTGGCTGCCGTGGGATGTCAACAGCACCTTCGCCGGCCACCGCAGCGCCGGCAGCGCGGCGCAGCAGACGGACCTGAGCATCGCCCACCCCTACATCGAGAGCGTGAAGCTGATCTCCAGGATCATGAAGATCCAGTCCGTGCGCGCGGAATACTACAAACAGGTGAAGGCCATCCTCGCGGGTCCCTTCAAATCCGAGACCATCACCGGCGAAATGAATAAGCTCCGTGGGGTTATCAGCGCCGCGGTGTCAAAAGACAGCAACACCGACTTCAAGAGATTCGTGGCGAACTTCACCGGGACCGGTGGAGGAAAAGAGACCGACCAGCCGAAGCCCCCGCCCCGGCAGCGTGAACCCGGCCGTGGCGGCATGCAGCAGAAGCCCCTGCTGGCGGACTTCATCGCAGCCCGTACCTCGGCAATCCTCTCGCAGCTCTCCGAAGGCCGCGAAGGCTATGTCCCTCGCACATCAAGGCGCGGATCGCGAGGAGATCGCGGCGCAGGGTCGGGACAAAACGCTCGCCGTCCATCGAGAGGCCCCTTCCCGCGCCGCCCGGCCCCGGGAAATTGAACAGGAGCTCCACGCCCCTCCCCTTAGGCCATGCCCTCGGCATCCTTCTGTTGCGCAAAGAGAGACACCATCCCCCTCGTGACAGCTGAATCCTGGACCTTCGTCACTGTCGAACCCAACTCTTTTACCTCGGTCCCTGAAAGTACAGACATCAGGTCCTCTATCTGCTCGTAATAATCCGGCTCGACCTTCTTGAGAAGCTTTTGACCCTTCGCGGAGATAGAAACAAGCCGCGCCCGTTCATCGGAGGAATCCACCTTGCGGGAGACCAGCCCACGCTCCTGGAGCCGGCCGACCAGGCCGGTGACGTTCGCGGGCTTCACCAGCAGCAGCTCGCAGATCTCGTTCTGCCTGCACCCCATCGGCCGGGTATAGCGCAAAACCATCAGGGTATTGAACTGGGCCTGGGTAAGACCACGATCGCGAAAAAACTCGTTGCCTGCTTTGTGCAGGAGTCCGCCAAGCTGGATCAGGTCCATGACGGCCTGGTAACTTTCTGTTCTTCTTTGATGAGGCATGCTGTCTCTATTATAGGCGTGAAGCCAATACTGAAAAAAAACCGTTTCCGATCCCGACATGATCGACAAGGCCTTACGCTGGAGTCCCTTGACTCCACTTGCGACGGATTGCAAACCGTTCAGAACATTGTGTTCAGAAGAAAAGCTACTCAGGGAACGGGCTTCTTCTTCTCACGCGCTTTCAGGACCTTTGCGTTACGGGCGACAACGGCCTTCATAACCGCCGCGACCTGTCTCGCGCTCGGCTTGCCGGGGAGGACCTTCAGCACCTTGCCGGAGCAATCGACGAAGACCAGCGACGGCGAGACCTTCAGCTTGTAGCGCCTGGCGAGCCTCGGATCGATCTTGGTGGCGTCCACCTCGACCGCATGGAAGTTCCTGGCCTGGTCGGTAACGGCCTTCTGGCGGAGAACCAGCTTCCCCATGGTCTTGCACGCGACCCCTGCGGCCCCATTGCAATTGCCGTGGACGAAGAACATGACCGGCTTTCCACTCTCAGCCGACAGCTTCACCACGGAGAGCTCCGTGTCCCCATCGGTCTTCCTGGAGCCCTTGCCCCGCTTCACCTTCGTGCGCCCGGTACCGGAACCGTCGTCGGGCTCGCCCTCTTCGGTCTTCTCGAGTCGAGTCAAGACCCTGGCTGCCTCCCACTTGATAACAGGCAATGTAACCCCAACGAGGCTACCACAGCCGCCCCGTCAGCCGGCCCGCAGGGCGGGTTGCAGCGAAAGAACGGAGGTCGCCACGATGATGCTCAGCAGGATTCTCATAAACGTTCCTTTGTGCCTGTGGGCTGAGAATCAGCCCGTTATTCTGGAGAATACAGTCTGAACAGAATACATACAAGGAAAACAGGGAGCGTAGTCTTCCCGTAAACGAATCAAAGCTCCTTGAGCCGGATTTTACGCCAGCGCACCTGTTTTCCCGCGCGATCCTTGTGTTTTCCAACACCATGCACCTGCAGCGCTATGAAGCCCTTTGACGTCATCGAATCCTTCAGATCAGCGGCGAGCACTCCATTGATCCAGGTCTTGATGGACTCCCCCTTGCAGATGATCCGGAACTTGTTCCACCCGCCCTGCCTGAAGGCCTTTCGCGCAGCCTCGTTGTTCTTGAGATCGTTCAGCCAGCCGCGGCGAGCCTCATCGTAGATCCCCCCGGAATAGGCCCGCTTAGATGGGTCGATCTCCACCTGGTAACCGTAGACGGTGCCTGCCTTCTTCTTCCGCTTCTTGCCGCGGATCTCGACGGTCGTGTCCTTTTCATACACATGGCTGCGAAGCTGCACGCCGGAATTGAGAGAGGGGTCCACCTTGAACTCCAGCTCCAGCACGAAATCACCATAGTGCTTACGGGTGCAGAGAAAACTGTTTGGAGTATCCGGAACGGCTGTACCGACAACCTCTCCTTTCTCCACCTTATAGGTCGCCTTGCCGCCCTGCTGAACCCAGCCGGTGAGGGTCTTTCCATCAAAGATGGGCTCGAGCCCCTCATCATCGGCGATGAGAAAAATGCCGAACGACAATAGGGCCGCAAAAAAAATCCCGCTGGTCATTTGAATGCGCATGACTGGCTACTGCCTCCCGTGACTGGTTATCGATAAACGGCGCGCTGGTGAAACCCCGCATTCTGAGCAATGCCCCTGCCACCCGTCAAGAAATCAGCTTACTGATTACCGTCCCCCGGCAGCCGGCAATTCCAGGCGTCCGATGACCCTGGCGGCATCATCGACAGGGCCATCGGCCAGTTCGCTCTCCGCGTTGGCGCGCATCCCCTCTAGGACATGCCCGTGGAGAGTATGCAGCACGAGGATCTCAGCAGGCTGCCAGATAAAGGCCGGGTAGGTCAGGCGTCTGTAGGTGGTCGTGAGCGTAACCAGCGTCGTTCCTGGATCGGGGCCAGGCTCAACCCGGAAGCTCCCCTCTCTGAGCTCGAGATCGTGCTCGAAGTGAATCTTCTGCTCGATGATCCGGAAGCCCAGCAGGCGTCCCTCCTCCCGCTCGCTGATCTTCTTCACAAGGTGGCCGTTCTCGTACACGCACCGGCTGATGTCGCCAACCTTCGTCTTGCCGCCGGTGGTCCCCACCGGCCGGGGAAGCGCCAGCCGCAGGAGGAACGGAGGCTCATGCTCGATCTGCTCATAGAAGACGATCGAATTCCAGGCCCGCTCCTGTGAAGCGGAGAAGACGACCCGGGTCTCGACGGAGGCCAGGTCCTCATCCCGGGGGAGCAGGCGCTCGATGGTGTCTAGTCCGAAAGGCAGCAGGAGAAAAATTACGACCTTCATCCATTTCCAGTTTCGCTTCTTTCTCTCGTCGCTGCGGCGAATCACGTAACCGAGCCAGTCGCCGAGCAGGAAAGGCAATATGAATACCAGGCCCAGCATCACGCTGCAGAATATGCCCCCAGCCAGTCCGAAGACACCCAACATCGAGATGAGGCCTACGATGATCAGGAACCCACAGAACAGCAGGATGCCGAAAATGACCTTCTGCCAGATCCTGAAGCGCCTTGGAGTCGAGGTATAGCCGAGAACCGCGCCCATGCAGATTGGCAGGCCCAGGACAAGAGACCAGCCCACCGCCTCGTTATAATTCGTGCCTAATAGGAAAAACCCGGCGCCAAACAACACGACCAGGGCGGCCAGCAGGTAAACTGCCCAGGGCGACAGGATCCCGAAAGAAATAAAGGTCTGCCCATCCTGCGGATCGTATTGAAGACCGCAATGCGCGCAGGCCGGCCCATCGGCAGCGGGCTTGGCCTCCTCGGGCTCGCCGAGACCCAGCTCCCGGTAACAGCGAAGACAATAATGAGTGGTCCTGCTCACGTGTACAGTTCCTCGAGCTTTCGATGCAACAGGCGCAGATGCCGCCTGCAGGTGAAATTCAGCCACCAGTCCCGCAGCGCGATGGGAACCAGCCTGGCTGTCCAGCGGCCCTTCACCTCGATCCTGAGCTTGCTGCATTCCCGCGGTGATTCCCTATCCGTCTCAACGGCCACCTCGAAAATATGAGGGAACCCGCAACGCGGCCCGCGGGCCGAGAGATCGCTGAAGGAGTAGCCGTTCCCTTCACTCCAGCCCAGCAGGCGACCGAAGCGAAAAAAAGACACCCCCAGCAACCCGTGCTCAATCGCCAGGTGATCTCCCGGCTTGAGCGGCTTGCGCATGGAGATCATGCGACGATGGTAGGGGTCCGTGACGAGAAAGGTGCCGAGATCGGATACGAATTCCCAGAGCCGTTTCTTCGAGACGGGGACATCGAGCTCCAGCGCGAGCCGGACAGCCGGCCAACGCTGCCGGGCACAAGTCAACCGCGAGCGAACAGCGAATGTGCCGGAAGCTTCATTCTTCATCCGTGACCACCCAGTCAAGACCAGGTTCCACCACGTAGAAGCCCACCCTGCGCCCGTCGATTTGCGCTTCCCATCTATGCCCGACGTAAGACTTCCTTACCGATGACTCACCAGCAGCCAGGTCGGGATACGCCGTATATTCGGAATTGAACGAGATCCAGACAATCTTGAGATCTTTTCCCGTCTTGTTGATGACGTTGAAATCGCAGGCTGGCGTTCCCGAGTGTGAAGGAATGCGGTCGTGCATCTCGAAGCCCACGAAACCCAGGGCCTCCTGCAGATCGCGCCGAGCTGCAGGGCTGTTCCTGAGCTCCCCTGAAAAATGAACGGTCATCAGGGTCGGAATCTTTTTGAGCAGGGTGAGCCCTTCATCGTCTCCATGCCATTTTTCACCCAGCAGAACCGAGGAGACGACATCTACCGTCTCCGGTTCAAGCACCTCTACTTCGTTAATCGACCACCAGAGGGTCGTCTTACCCGTCTGGACAATGCGGAGGAACTTCGCATCCACCGCCTCGAAAATGGCCTCCGTCACAGGAGATGTTCCCACCCCCTTGGCCAGCATCCCTGACCACTTCACACCATCCATGGATGCAAAGACCTGGTAGCTCACAGGGTGGTCGTTCGAGCCCGGCGTCAACAACCTGACCCCACCGAGAACGGTAGGGCCGGGAAACTCCAGGGAAAACCACATGCCGGGCCGCTGGCTGTGCTGCGAGGTCCAGCGAGTGTCCGGGTTCCCATCAATGGCGTTCCTCGGAATATCGCCCATGGTTGAAGAGTGGCTCGCGGCGGCCTGCCAGAGATCCTTGCTACCGATGATCTTGGTGGTCGCAACCGGGGATTTCTTGCGATAGTTAATCTCCGCTCCCAAACGGTAGAGCTCAAGGGCCGCCCGCTTCTCTTCAAAGCCCAGCCGGACGGACTTGAGCACCCGCCCGATGGCCTGGGTGAGCTGCACATCCCTGCCCCCGGCCTTATCCAGCAGCTTTGACAACTCATAGACCGCCGGCGGACTGCTGGCAACCTCAAGCTTCCTCCAGCAGATCAACTCCTTGCCAGGCTGCTGGATAATCTCTACCGTGACAGAATCGTCTTTGTTTGTCCCGAGGTCGTAGAGCAATGGAATCGATCCTACCTGCCAGGGTTGCCGCTGCGGCAGTTCTGATGGTTTGATCTCCCGGCCGTCAACCCGTACCGACAGGATTGAAGAGTCGGGGCGCAGGGCGTTGACCTCGCTCATGTCCACCTGCAGCCATTTCCGCCAATCCGCCGCCGGCATCCTGCAGCTGAGAACGATGGGGGCGCCCCGCAGAGAGACAGCCGGGAAGAAAGCCCCGTCTCCCCTGTTCTCAAATACGGTCTCCCAATCGCAAGCGACCGCTTCGCTGAGCGTTGGAGTCCAGTTCCTCCAGGCCGGGACGTTCAGATGGATACGTTCCTTTACGATCTCCGCGAGTCGCTTGCGGTCCAACTGGAGCACAGGCTCCAACCAGTCAACCATGTCCCTGATATCGAAAGGATCGACGGCGGAGAGGTCTTCATCGTGGGCCGTGTCGGCCTGCAGGATCAGGCGTCTTCGGGCTCCCGGCGCGCCGGAAATTTTCAGTTCGCCGGTATCAACCGTCTGCCAGCTTCCGACCAGGAAGGGGCTCTCGTAGAGAGGAACGGCATCCCTGGAGCCCAGGAGAACCCTCCCCAGGGCGCAGCCCCCATTTCCCACCTGGCGGTCCAGTCCGAGACGGGATCTGAAGCCCGTCACCAGGGGAGCCAGGTTGAAGTGCAGCTCATTGTAGGCATGCACGGCGTAACCCCAGCCGTATTCCCTCGAAGCGCTCGAGAGAAAAGCGTTCCTGCTGTTTCGGTCAATCCGCCAGCCGGCAGCCTTGGCCAGGTAATGTCGTTCGTGAAATTCAACCGGACAGAACCTCGAGAGAGGAACCTCGTCCGGCCTGAAGAACATATAGGTGTGAATCCGGTTGAAGGCGGCCCAGATCGGATCCAGCGACCAGGACGGCTGTACCATGTGCTGCCAACTATCCGGTGCGCCCCTGGCGCCCTTGATCAAATCCACCCTCTTCCTGACCCCCTCCATCGAGGCGAGCCAGTTGGTGTATTCATCGATCCTGGAGAACAACTGATCAGCCGTTCTCGAGTTTTCCAGGCGTCTGAGCTGGTCCCTCTTCAGCACCTTGATCTTCTCGATCTTGCGCTGATCCTGCTGCTGGCGCTGGGCCCTGGTCTTTCGAGCCTCCTCAGCAATCTGTTTCTCGATCTGCTCTCTCTGACGAAGACGATCCTTGCTGAGCGCCTCCATCTGAGACTTCCTCTGCGCCTCCGGCAGCTTCTTCAATTGCCGCAGCCTGTTCTTCTCGAGATTCCTGGTCAACCGGTCGTGCGTGTCGAGCCGGCGCTGGAGACGTTGCTCCATCTGAGAAAGGTAGCGCTCCGTCGCCGCCCTGGCCTTGGTCTCCTCCTTGCCGCCCGGCCTGGCCACCTCGGCCTGTTTTTTCAGCTCATCGTCCAGCTTCTTCTGTAGATCCTCGATCCTCTTGAGAGCCGCCTTATTGTGACTGTCGAAGTTATTGAGCTGGCCCTGGAGCGATTGTCTATCCTGCTCGAGACGCTGCTGCTCTTCAGGGGAGCTGAAGGCAAGGGCCTGGAATCGAGCTCTGCTGGAAGTCGCGATGAGGCCATTGACCGTTTCGAGCCTGAACAAACGTCCCTCGACAGTCGGACTCAACACCGCGAGATCGTCGTAATAAGATTCCCAGGGGTCCACGGCCGCGGTGTGAATCTCGGATAGTTCCCCGAAGGCGAACTCCTTGACGCCCTCAGCGAGCAGAATCGAGACGGTCCCCTCGCCCCAGCGCAGGCGGCGAAAATCCAGCGCCTGCCCGTTGCGGAGATAGGCGACCCCCGGTGTCAGGGTCTGCCTCTCCATCCTTTTCCAGACAACCCTCCGAACCTTCGAGGCCAGGATACGGACATATTTTCGCGACGCCCTGCCAGGGCGAGCAAAGGCCCCATCGGTCTTGACAAGGAGATGGGACAGGACGTTGCCCTGGTCCTCGAAGCTGGCCCCCACGACCGTCCCCGGCAGCCTGTCTCCTCCGACAAATTCGACAAAGCTCTCGGAGGAGTATTTGTAGGCCTTTTCCCGCAATCGACGATCCCTGATCCAGCGCAGGGGGTTGCCGGGATCCTCGAGGCTCGCTCCTTCGAGGGTGGGCATACTCCGGGCATCGTGCCAGAGCTGGAGATCGTTTCCCTCGCGAACAGCCCCATCGGAAAAAACCGCGACATAGCGTTCCGGGTTCGCCGCACACGGAAACGACACCGCCGAGAAAGAAACCAGGAGTACCACCGCAGCAGCGGCAATCAATCTTTGCATTCAAGCTTCCTTGCGAAACCAAATAGCTGCGTCATTCTATCCCGCAACGTCCCGTCAGGCTATAGGTACTCCGGAACCCCTACGGTCTATTCACTGCGAAAGCGGCAGAAACTTGACGCAGACAGGCCGCGGCACCTCCAGCATGGAACCTGTGCGCGAGAGTCCCTCCTTGCCAATCCGGAAAACGACAACCGTTCCCGAATTCTGATTGGCGGCCAATAGGAAACGTCCGGTCGGGTCCACCCCGAAGTTGCGAGGGGTGCTGCCGCCGGTGGCCTGGTGCCCCTGCGAGGTCAGCCGGCCTGTGTTTTCGTCGATCCTGAAGATCGCGATGCTGTCATGGCCGCGATTGGAGCCGAAGAGCAGCCTGCCATCGGGAGAGACCTGGACCTCAGCAGTGCTGTTTCCCTTGCCGGTATAATCCGCGGGCAAGGTCGTGACGGTCTGGATTGGCGAGAGGACTCCGGCCTTCGAATCGTAGGCGAAGGCAGTCACCGTCGAGACCATCTCGTTGATGACGTAGGCGAAACGGCCATCAGGGCGGAAAGCGAAATGTCTGGGGCCCGAGCCGGGAGCCACAGAAACGGACGGCACCTTATTCGGCGCCAGGGTCCCCCTCGCGCCATCGAAACGATAGACGAGAACCTTGTCGAGGCCGAGGTCCGCTGCGAAAGCGAAATTACCCTTCACATCGAGATTGATCGAATGGGCGTGGGGGCCCTTCTGTCTCCTTGGATTGACGCTCGATCCCTTGTGCTGGACAAAACCGGTCGGATCGCCAAGTTTTCCAACAGGGCTGACTGGCAGCACATTCACGCTCCCGCCGCCGTAGTTAGCGACAAGAACGTTCCTGCCGACCTGATCGACCACCAGATGGCAGGGGCCCCCGCCGCCCGACGGCTGCTTGTTCAGAAACTTCAGCTCTCCGCTCTTTGCGTCGATAGAGAAGGAGCTCACAGCGCCGGTCTTCCCTCCCTCGAAATCGGCGATCTCGCTGACGCTGTAGAGGTATTTCCCGCCGGGGTGAACAGCGAGAAAGGAGGGATTCTTCGTCTTCGCCGCGAGCTTGAGGTCCTTCAACTCACCAGTGGCGAGATCGAGCCGGCAAACGTAGATCCCCTCGCTTTTGCCTCCCCTGGTATAGGTCCCGAGGAAAACAAGCTGGCTGCCGGCGGCAGGTTCCGCTGCCGCAACGCGCTCACCGGTAAAAATACAAAACGACAACAGCGCTACGATGACCCAGGCCGCTGGGCCGCTGGAAAACTGGCTGTATCTCAAGGGCATGTCTTCAATTCTCCGGTTTCATTCGGCGTTAAGGAGCAGATGGTTGAGCCCGAATTGTAACCCGCGAAGCGCGGGGATTTCAGCCAACACCCGGGCGCCCGCATCAAAAAAAACCGGGCGCCTGTGCCCTTCAGACAGAGACGCCCGGTTTCAGAGATTTTTCAACCGCGCCTCGAACGCGTCATTCGCAGCTCGTGGAAACGGCGCAACCGAGAGGATCCTCGCTGGGATCTTCACCGCAGACCCCGACCGGGGCTGGCAACTCCTGGTTTCCCACGAAGAGATAGGTCAGCAGGAAGATGGCATCGGTGATATTGACCTCTCCATCATCGTTGGTATCGCCGGTGTCCACGCAGGGCGGCGCATCGAAGCCCGCGAAGAGATAGGAGAGAACCCGAACCGCATCGGAAATGTCGACGTTGGCATCATCGTTGGCATCTCCCCGGCGGAACACGGCGCCGGCCGCGGCACCGCCGTTGGATTCTCCCGGAGTTCCCTGGAGAACCTCGAAATCTCCCGTGGCGCTGGGATAGCGCCCCCAGCTCCTGTCCGGCTCCATGGCGGGAAAGATCACCTTGTCCAGCAACTGGTTGTTGCGCTCGTCGCTGTCGACCAGCATGAGCATCTCGCCCTCGCTGGTCAGCTTGAAGTTGGCGTGATGACCCGGCTCATCGCTGCCGTCCTCATCAAGCCATACGATGAGATAGCCGCCGGCCTCTATCGAGGCGCCCTCGGGGAACTGCCACTTTCTCGGGTTGCCCTCCTTGTCGCTGAGATACATACCCGAAAGATCGACGGCCTCGGCTGTCTTATTGTGCAATTCGACCCAGTCATCGAGCTCTCCCTGAGGATCGGCCAGGGTGGCCTCGTTCAGGGGCATCAGCTCGTTGATCACCACCGGGGTGAACTGGGCGACCTCCATGTCGACAATATAGGAGTCCGCTCCAAGCTCCGCGCGCGGCGGCTGGAAAGAAATGACCTCATCGGCATAGACCTCCACGTAATAGCGGACCTCGGTGCCGGCGGGATAGGCGGGTACCGAGCCTCCGTAGACTCCATCGTTGGCGGCACCGTCATCATGATTCCCATCATCCTGCAGGTCGGCCTGTCCAAAAGGAGCATCGGGAGCACCAGAGTGGTAAACGATCACCGAATCGACAACAGGACCAGCCTCTACCTCGACCCGGATACCGACTTCTTCGCCGGCGACCGGGGGATAAAAACCACCCGCGCCGTCGGGCTCGAGCTGGAGTTCAGCCGACAGGATATTCGGCGGCGTTTCCTGGAGCTCGGGATGGGCGAGAAGGAATTCGCGGCGCTCCTCGACAAACTGCCGGATCCCCGGAACATTCCCCGAAGCGCTCTCAAGGTTGGCATAGAAGGCGCTGGTGGAGAAGAGCTTCTTCGTGTCAAGCTCCACCTCCTCCGCAATCAGGTCGTGCATATCCGTAGCGATCGGGCCCATCGCATCCCAATTGAACGACTCTTCGATCAGGGTCCGCAGGTGGGCCACGTAGCGCGCGCGCAGGCGAGGAATCGCCATCAAGCGCACCAGCACCGGCCTGTTCGGGTTGTCGATCTCCGGAAGAACCCGCCAGCCGTTGATGCAGCGGAAGGTCTCATTACCATCGTGCTGAATCGTATGAAAGCGTCCGAAGCTGAGGTCCTGGTAGATCGTGTAGTCGAGACCCTTGTGAATGTAGCCGTCGTCATCGGCAAACGCGTTCTCGAGGGCGATCTGCCAGAGTGTCGCGTCGACATCGAGAATGTCGTGGACAAGGCCCTCGAACTCGGCATCTGAAGAATTGTTGAAAGCATCGCAGAAGGCTATCAGATCGCCCCAGGGATCTTCCTGGTCATCTGACTTCAACTCATAAGCGCCCTGGTAGGCATTCTGATTCGCTCCGAGCCAGGTCAGGGCTCCATCTCCCCTGGTGAGGAAACCTCCGCCGCCGCAATTGCCCAGGGGCGGAAGGCCCTGTCCGGCGCCGCCGCCATTTGGCTGGACAACTCCACCCGGGGGAGCGGGCACCGGCTGAACATTCTGCCCGGGGCGCGGCGGGCGCGGCGGGCGCGGGGGACGGCCACCACCGCCATTGTTCCCTCCGCCGGTTCCACGACCGGAATTCGCCTTCCAGCGATTACCCTTGGTGCTGTCGAACCACTGGTCGAGAAAGTCCTTGTTGAACTGCTGAACGTTCACATAGACCCCCCAGTTCTGCCCATTGAGAACCAGCTTGACGTGGTTGGCCGTGGGCGCGGGGCCGTATTCCTTGCAAGTTTGCGAATAGAGCGCCTCCCTGAGGAAGGAAGGATCACCCGCGGCATTGTTTAACTTGATCGTCTGGTACCCGTAGATATCCAGGCTCGAATCAGTGTGATCGACAGCGATCTTGAACGAACGCTTCTCACCAGCATTTCGCTGCGAAGTATTTCCCCGCCACCGGACACCGACACCCTCATAGACAATGCCATCGACCGTCATGTCGCCGGTCAGATATTGATCATCGACCAGGGAAACCTGGTCAAGCTGGGCCCAGAAATTATTGCCGGGAAAGGTGATCTCGATGGTGCGAAGCACTTGCGCATCGTAGAAATCCTCGTCGCCGGCCCTCACGGCACCAAAGACGAAGAAAACCGCCGTGACGAACACCAGGATCCTCAATCGACAGGACCCGGCACAAAAATTAAGAATGGAGAGAGACATCTCTTACAGAACCTCCTGAAAAAAGAACCCCACGAACACTTGGCCCTGACGTAATTGTAAACACAGAATCGGAGAAATACACCGTGGAACCTTCCGAACAGGCCACCTTCATCGCCTGGCAGACCCGGCTTGCGTTTAATGAAACCCCGGGAAAGCCCCAATCTACCCGAAAAAAAGCGTGTCCCGACTCAAAGCTCGGGGATATAGCACCCGACGGCTGCGGTCCTGGGATTCACCACAGTCTTTCCGGCAAGAACCGCCTCGAGGGCATCCCTCAGGTCCCTGGTGCGAGCCTTGCGCCTTTTCTTACCCAGATCCTCGAAAAGGTCATCGATTCGGCCCCGGTAGGCCACCCCGTCCCCGGTGAGTACGAAAGCCTCGGGGGTAACGTCCGCCTCCAGCTTCGAGACCAGCCGGTGCAGGGGATCCCGCAATATGGAGCAGCCATACCCGAAATCAGCCGCGTGCATCTTCGCCTTCTCGACTGTGAGGTCCGGATCCACATGGACCAGGAAGAAGGCCGCCCCGCCGGGAGAATAATCCCTTACGATCGACTGGATCTCGGGCGCGTAGCTATTGGCTATGGGGCAATCGTTGGTGATGAAGATCACCACGTTGGCCTTGGCTCCAGCCAGGACCAACGGACTGCGGGCGCGGCCATCGAGATCATCGAGAGACACCTCCTGCGATGCCTGCGGGATGCAGGCCACCAGCGAGAAGAGCGCGGCCAGGCAGAACGCGACGGAAAACGAAACGTGAGGTTTCATTCCGCGACCCCCGGCTCCGCCCATCTCAGTCGTCCTTCTCTTCGGGTTCCCGCTTCGGCGGTGCCGGCCGTTTCGCGGGCTGCTCTGGAGCGCCAAGCCCCTCGATCTCTCCGGAATCGACCACTCCATCTCCATTGGTGTCAAGACGCTCGAGGTAGCGCTTGTAACGCCCGGTCATCTCGGTCTTGTCGATCTTCCCATCGCCGTTGCGGTCGAGATTCCTGACCCGGTCGCGCAATCTTCCGAGCAGTCCACCGGCGCTCGATCCACCGCGCTCGCGCCCGCCCCGGCCTGCTCCCAGGCCTCCGAACCTGCCGCCGAGCCTACCGCCGAGCCGTCTGCCGGTCTCGATCATCTGCTGGCGCACCCCGCGCTCAAAACGTCCCTCGTCTGCCGCGTTAACGCAGATAGCCTTGAAGATGACGCTTCCCATCTCATCGGTTGACTGGAGTCCCCAGCGAATACGCCTGGGAGGATCAAACTGGTTGAACGGGTTCTCGGCGGAGTTGTCGAAGCTGACCACGCCATCGATGACGGTTCCTTTCGGGAGCCTGACAGCCTGCGAGTAGTGGTAGCGGCCCTGCCAGTTGAAGTCCCACTTGTCGATGTAAAAGAGCGGTATCTTCGTTCCATCGGGCAGGGTGGCGGTGGCCTTCATGAACTTGCCGAGGTAGTGCGCGTGCGCTCCGGCCCCGATCAGGTCGATATCCACGGGAACCGTGAATTTATCACTAATGCGGTAGTCTCCATTGCCGGCGGGAATATCAACACCGGAAAGGCTGCCGTAGACAGGCGGCACCTGGAAAGCCAGGAGCTTTCGATGGGGTGGCTTCTCGGAAAAATACAACCCCAGCGTCGTCTTCTCCATTTCAACCTTCCCGGAAGGGTGGAAATGAGAGGCCAGGACGATGTCTGCCCCCCTCGGCAGCGGCATCGACAGATTCTGGGGCAGCTTGCGAGCGGCGCCCCCCACGGCCCAGCCACCGAGGCTGCCGCTTCTGCGGAAGCCCATGCCCCGGAAGCCTACGGTGCCATCGCGGCCATCGGAACGGCGCGCCTCACCCGTGGTGTCAAGGAAGAAGAGGCTGTGATGCAATACCGCCCGGGCGGAGGGCCTGATCTCGATCGCGGTCACCCACTTGTCCTCAGGCAGGGCGACCTTGACGACGAAGTTGCGATAGATGTCCGAACCGGCAGCGTGGACCTTGTAGGCCTTCTCCATACTGACCACCAGGTCAGGTTGGCCAAGCTGCCACCCATCGGGAAAATCGGGCAGCTTCGGCAGGATCGAGGGCTCGCCCTCCTCCATGCCGGTCTTGACCCACCTCGCGAGCAGCTCGACATCACGATCAGCCAGCCGCCTGGAATCACTGAAATCTCCATGCCCCGGAACCGGGTGCCAGGGCGGCATGTAGCGGCTCCCTGTAACCCGGGCAATCATGCGGCCACGCTTCTTTACGTCACGGTAGTTCAGCAGATCGAAGGGGGCGACCTCGCCGGAGCGATGGCAGCTGGAGCAATTGTTGAAGATGATGGGAGCTATGTGCTCGGTGAAGGTCACCTTCTCAGGAAGGGGCTGCTGCGCCGCGGTCTCATCGGCCTCGATGCGCGGACACCAGCAGAACGCTAAACAGAGAAAGACAGAGGAAACGAATACGTGTCGGATATTCATCCAGATCACCTTCAATATGTTTATTGCGGCCTTCAATAAGCTCTCTTCACTCTCACCCCCCCGGGAAACCGGCGAGGCGGTGGGACTGACCAGTCCAATACCCACAGGCTCATTCTAACCCACAAAGGAACCGCGTTTGTCTAAAGATGTAGGGAGAAAACTCTTCCGGAAATCCAGCCGCTATTTTTCAGGCTCCAGTGGGTTTTTCAGGCTGACGACGACAACGCCATCCAGGATGCAGACATCGCCGCGCTCTGAGTTGATGTGCATGCCGTCGCCCAGCCGATAGAACCCCACGGCGCTGTTCGAGCCCTTGGGCATGCTCGAATTCCCGGCCAGGCGACCACTCTCGATCGTCTCGATCCGAACGTACTCCACCGCCGGCTCCTTGCCGGCCCGCGGAGATGAATCGTGAATCAACAGGGTCGCGGCATCGGCCTTGCCTTGTCCATCCACACCGTACCCGGCAAGGGTCACCCAATGTCCGCCGGAGCGCTGGTAGACATCCTTGCCGGAATCGTAGCGGTACCAGCCGACGTTGAGCAGGACCAGAGAATCACCCTGCAGCGAATTCTTCACCCAATCGAGATCCGGCCAGGGCCAGCCCGCCCTGAATTTCTTTTCGACCCTGCGCCAACCCTGGTAGGAGTAATCGGCTGAGTAGCCCTTCTCGCTCAGCAGCTTGCTCAGACCGTTCAGGGCCGCAGGGGTTCCCGTCTGGCGATTGACCTCGGTATTCATGTAGCCGCGGCCGCCGAGCTTACCGGCGAGCAGGCCCTGCCGCCGAAACCTCGACTCGCCGCCAGGCAGGAGACGATCGTATTTTCTCTCGAGGGCGAGCCACGCCAGGGCGTTCGAAGCGGCCACAGGCGCGCCGTAGTGTTTTCCCCCGAGGGGCAGCCCCGCCTCGGGATTCGTCGCCGTGAGATCAGGCATCCTGCCAAGACGCTCCCTGCTGATGGGTGGCGGCCCCTTCTTCGGCGCTGGAGTCCGAGCAAGGCTCTCGGGCGACCGAGCCGCGACCCACTCCACAGCGCGGGGAATGAAAAACCTCAGGCCCTCGGTGGCTTCCGGGTGGGGACTGATGCTGATCACCCGGCCGCTCTCACACCTGCCGGCGATGATCGCAGGGGTTCCCACCTGCAGTCCTTTCGGGCTGCCGTTCTCGGCATGCTCTGTCTTGTAGACCGCCAGCGGCTTGAAATCCGGCAACCGGTCAAGGCCCGCAGGAGAGACGATCGGCCCATTGGCGAAGCTGACGTCGAGAGGTCCCCTGAAATCGCCAAAGATCGCGCGCCCCTCCTTCGTCAACTCGATCTTCACCTTGCCCTTGCCGCGCAGCCAGTGCTTGCCGGTAATGGTCTTCGCATCAACGAGACCGAGGCTCCAATCGTAATTAGATGCCGCCAGGTAACCCCCAGCGCAGATCCCGATGTAGCCGCCGCCGCCGCGCACGAAGCGCTGGATGCGCCCGCGCCCCTCCTCGCCGATCGCCCGGGCGATCCCGCTGCCGCTGCCACCCGGAAAGATGGCCGCATCGAATTGTGCCAGGACCCCCGAGCCGATATCAGCCGGACCGACATTGCAGAGAACGACCTTCTCGAGGGAATGGAGCTGCCGGGTCACGTTGAGCACGCCGCTGCCGCCGGTTCCACCGGCATCGTAGAGCGCCACGAGAACAAGCTCGTCGGCCGGGAGCCCTCGAGCCGCCGCGGCGGCCTTCCTGTCGGCGAGAACATGCGGGCCGCCCTCGACCATGCCCAGCCGGTCCAACGCATTGTAGACCATGAGCCTGTGCTGGCGCACCCTGAGTGACAGGGGCTGCCTGTTGAAGGTCGTCTCGAAGATGAACCCCTTGCTGCCAAAGCGGTCGATGCAGGCCCTTGCGAGCCCCGTATTCACCGGCCCGCCGCTGATATGGACAAATTTGCGCATCGGATCGGTGATTGTCGAGTTGACCTCATCGATCAGAAGTGTGGCGACCTCCCGGGTTTCCGGGGAGCCGAGGTAGATCACGCTCGAGCCGACCGAGCCCTTATTCGCGATATGAAAGTCGAAGCCTTCGTGCAGATCGAACACCCACTCGGGCTTGATCTTCCGTGCCAGCTCCCAGAGGGCTTTTCCTGGGATCGAGCGGGCGGCATCCGGGCCCTCCGTGCCGGGAAAGTTTCTGTTCAGGTTGTTGACGGGCTCCTTGACACCGGGCATGAAGCGGATGTTCGCCGCCAGCCCGGGAGTGTTCGTTCGCGGCGCAATCACGACTCGCCCCCTGGTGATCTTCCAGTGAACAATCTGCTCAGCTGCCCTGGAGCCGGCCGGCTCATTGCCGTGCATCCCACCGGTGATAAGCACCACCGGGCCATCAACGCCCGATTCAATCACATAGTAAGGGTTTTCCCATCTCGTCCCCTCCGCCAACACTCCCCGGGAATATTCGCGGGCGAAGCTGAAGGGCGCGGCCACCAGCAGGAGAAGCAGGCAAGCAACCCGGAGAAAACCCGCCGGGGAGGGCGCAGCCGAAACCCTGAGTTGGAGACTCATTCCTGTCCTCTCGAAACCTGCCGGAGAAGTCAACGCCTGATTATAGGTCGGGACGCGCCGGCATAAAACCCTGAACAAGACCGTGCTTGTTTACGAGCCGGGGCTGCTCCATCATAGCCGAGTGCCTGGGCCAGCGCTGGAACATTCAACGTTCATCTCCCGTTCCGGAGCGCGGTGAAAATACGACCTGCTGAACAATTGGAGCGTACCAGATGAAACCTATGGCGATCTTCTGCGGCTTGCTTCTCCTCTCCTCGGTCCTGCTCACCTACTGTGCCACCGACCTCGGCGCCCAGGACACCAAGCCCCACTCTGCCATCACGCCGACCTCCCGGGGAGGCGGCTGGCTGAAACGACACAACAACTACAACGCCAGGGTGGCGAAGGGTTCGGTTGACCTCATCTTCATCGGTGACTCAATCACCCAGGCATGGGAGAGCGTCGGCCGCAGGGTCTGGAAGAAATATTACGGTGAAAGAAACGCGGTCAATCTAGGCATCAGCGGAGACCGCACGGAGAATGTGCTGTGGCGGCTCGACAACGGCAACATCAAGGGAATCACCCCTAAGGCCGCTGTCATCATGATCGGAACCAACAATACAGGGCGCAACCCCAACACCCCCTCAGAGATCGTCGATGGAATCACGGCGATCATCTCCAAGCTCCGCAAGAAGCTGCCGAACATGAAGATCCTCCTGCTCGACATCTTCCCCCGCGGACAGGCCTTCAACAACCAGCGCGGAAACATCGCCCAGGTGAACCAGACCGTACGTAAGCTCCACGATGGAAAGCACGTCCACTACCTGGCCATCGGCCATCACTTCCTCGAGGCGAATGGAAGCCTCGACAGAAAGATCATGCCCGACTTCCTGCATCTCTCGCCCCGGGGCTACGAGATCTGGGCCTCCTCCATCGAGGGCAAGCTGAAGGAATTGCTCGGAGAGTGAGGCTGGTTGGGCCGGACTGACGCCCACACGATCCAATGAGATTACCCCTGACCATTTTTCTTTTCTGCCTGCTTGCCGGAGCGGAACCGGTGTCCGGCCAGGAGGCGCCGGCGGATGAGCCGGGCAGGCTCATCGACCAGTTGGCAAGCAGAGACAGGACCATCCCCAAGCGGGAGGTCCTCGGACGGCTCCTCGCGAATCCGGCGGTCAACCTCCCCCGGGTGCGCGAGGCCGCCAGGGAAGGCGACCGGGAGGCCCGGCTGATGGCCCTGCGCCTCCTGGCGGAGATCAGGGACCCCCGGGCCGCCGAGATCGCCGGAGCCTGCCTCACCTCCGGCGACAAGGCCATCCGACGGCGGGCCGGCAGCGCCCTGATGATTCTCGAAGACGCAAGCCAGCTGGCAAAGGTCATCGCGCGGCTGCACGTCGAAAAAGACGCGGGCGCCCTGAAATCCCTCATCGCGGCGGCCGGCTCGAGCGGCCGGGCAGACGCAGCTGATGCGCTCCGTCCCTATCTACGTCATGAGAATCAGAGCGTGCGGGTCAACACGGCGATCGCCCTCGCCCGGCTGGGGAGCATGGAGGCCCTCGCGACGATACTGGAGGGAATCGAGAGCGCCGACCTGCAGGCCCGGCGGGAGGCTGTCTATGGCCTCGGCTTCTTCGCCGGTGAAAGACAGAGGGCCCGGACCGCGGCCCTGTCCGTCATCGGCAACCCGGCGGGCGCATGGAAAGGAGAGGCGGGCATCTCGCTGCTTCGCCTGGACCTTGCCGCCGCCCCGGACAAGCTGCGCCTGCTTTCGACCGTCTCCGCCGCGAACCATCCGCGGGTCCAGGCCTGGGCCATCCAGGAGATCTCGAAACTCCAGGGACACGCGGCCGCGGCCTGGCTGAGGCAGAGAGCCGCCCGCAATGATGCTCTCGGCCGCTTTGCCGGGCTCAGGCTGCTCCTGAAGAGAGGGGGCACGGATGCGCAGAGGTAACGCTCACGCATTCCTTTCCGCCTGCCTCGCCGCGATGCTCTGCTGGCTCGTTACCGCGGAGGCCCACGAGGTCGGGGTCCATCGGGGCATCAGCCACAATGCGGTGGATATCCTCGATATCGGGCTGCTCAACCGCTACCGCTCCCAGATCGGCCAGGGCTCTGTCGATGAGGACACCTTCCCGCAGTACTGCTACCACGCCTACAACCCCCACAACGGCCGCGGCTTCGACCTGCCCTGTCCCGGGGTGGTCGACTGGGCGAACATCATCGCCTCCAATGCCCACGACGCGATGCCCATCCTCTGGACCCAGGCCCTCGCGGCCTACGATGCCGGAAACCTTGCTGGCAGCGACGGCGCCTTCCACATGTTGGGACGCTGCATCCACCTCATCCAGGATATGACCTCACCCGCCCACACGCACTCAGATACCCACATCGGTGGCGATGATTTCGAGCTCTGGGGCGGCGGCAACTTCCTGCCTCTGCTGGATCTCGACCCGGCCTTCCCTGCAGATGGAAGTCCGGAGTCCTTTGTGCGCGCCTCAGCTCTACTGGTCTACAACGCCACAACCTGGCCGGGAATAATCCAGGAAGCCAGCCCCCAGCCCGACACCCGTTTCAAGCGCATGTTCCCCACCCTGACCTTCCACGATGGCGGCTTCCTCGGTGATGATTACTGGGTGATCGACAATATCGGAGAATTCGATGAGGCGGGTGTGTTTCCGCCCTGCATCGGCTCGCCAAGTGCCTGCGACGAGTGGTGGCCGAGCGACGACGACTTCGACGAGGACGAGGGGGGGCCCGGCGGGGCCCGGCGGCTCACAGGCAACTTCTACGTCGAGAACGCCGCGGGTGACGACAATCGTCTCGCCCCCGCAGTATGGGCAGGCGCCAGAAACACCCGCTCACTCATGCGGATCTATTCCGAAGAATTGTACCCGCACGCCATCAGCTACAGCGCCGGCCTGCTGCGGACCTTCGCCGACACGGTCTGCCCTCCGCCGACAGCTGACTTTACCATCACGGAGGCCGGCACCGGCTGCGCTCCGCACAGGGTACGGTTCAGGGATCGCTCGGATGGAGACTCGATCGACACCTGGAGCTGGGACTTCGGGGATGGTGCAACCAGCGAAGCGCGGCACCCGGTCCACATCTACACCAGGCCCGGCTCCTACATCGTGACCCTCACCGTGTCGGGCGATTGCGGAGAGAGCGCCCGGACAATCAGGGACCTCGTAAGGGTGCTGCTCGGCAGCCCGGCTATCGACGAAAACGGCGACCGGATCGCCGGTGAATGCCGCGAGGATCATCCTTTTCACCGCGGCGATGCCAACGCTGATGGGTCGGTAGATATCTCGGACCCCTTGAGGATATTCAGCTTCCTGTTCCTCGGCGCGGAGACTCCCTCCTGCCTCGACTCCGCCGATGCCAGCGACGATGGCGGCATCGACATCACCGATGGGGTATTCCTGCTGCGCTATCTCTTCAACGGGGCCGCGCAGCCCCCCGCACCCGGACCGCCGGGCAGCGACTGCGGCAGCGATCCCGACGATGGCGGAGACTCCCTGGGTTGCGAAAGCTATAAAAGCTGCTGAGGAGAAGGCTCAGGGCCTGCCGCCGCGCGAGCCTCGCCTCCCGCTTCGGCTTCGACCTTCTTCGCTCCTGCCGCGCCGGGCCGGCGCGCCGGGATCGGTAACCGGGATCTGGGTCTTCCAGTTGACGTCGAGAATTCTCCCGAGAGCGTTGTGGGGGAGCGTCTCTTTTCGCTCGGGCTCGTAAAGCGCCAAAGCCTGGGCAAAGCTTTCCTCCAGATCCTTGCTGCTCACACCCAGCTTGACCTGGGTCAGGACCTTGCCTTCCTGTCCGAATGTGTCCGGAGCGATAACAAAGACGCCTTCCTGGTTCTTGACACCCTTGATCTTCTCGAGTGCTGAAGCCGCCTCAGCATCGACGAAGATAAAACGGCCGATGAACGCCTTGCTCCAGGCCAGTTCGTTGACCTGTTTCCGCAGCTTCTGCATCGCGCCCTTGGAACGGGCCACGGCCGCCACCAGCGGCAGGTTATCACATGCAGCGACGTTGAGAGCCAGGCGGACGTTCGGCAGCACCGGCAGCGCCGGCAATGAGGACCTTGCCTCTTTCTTCACGACATAGCGTGAAGCGATCTCATCCATCTTCTTTTCCATATCCCTGGCTGCCTGGTCCTCCGCGCCGGGAAAGACCCAGCCCGGTGAGCGCCCGGACCGGACGAGCTTGTCCTTACCATCGGGGCTCATGATGCAGAAAACGGTATTTTCGAGCTGGCCGCTGCGCCCGCGAAAGATTCTGCTGAGATACTCGGCCTCTTCCTTGTTCTCGTAGGTCGCAAGCCTGGCGCAGACGAATTTCCGCGAGGCGCGGATGATACCTTTGTCAGACAGGAAACTCCTGTCCATGCGCTGCTTGCCCGGTCACCAGATCCCCGAGATGGAATGGCAATGCGGAGCCGCCGAGACCAGGAGGATCGGCTTGCCGGTACGTTTCGCTTCCGCGAGCGCGCTCGTGAGCGTTCCATACCAGGCGATGCCACCCTGCCTGGCGACGGCCTGCTCACCGGCGACCTCTTCCTTTTCCGGATGAGCATTCTCGCCCGGAGCGGCGGGCGTCCATGGCAAGCCCATCTTCACCCAGCGGGTAATCAGATCGATCTCAGCCTGTGGCAACTTCCCCCTCGGGGGCATCTCGTGCTCGTCGTCCTTGTAGCTGATCATCTCCAGGATCAGGCTCTTCTCAGGATTCTCGAGACTGACGGCGGGACCAACGACCCCGCCCTTGAGGACATTGGCGCGCGTGCTCAGGCGCAGGCTGCCCTTCACCTTCTTTTTGTCACCATGACACTTGAAGCAACGCTCCTCGAGGATCGGCCGGATTTCCTTCTCGAAGAAGCTGACCTGCTCAGGCGTAAACTCGGCAGTCTTCTTTTCCTCTGCCGAGACATCGGCGGACAGTCCAGGAAAGAACCCCACGCTCAAGATCAGAAAAAAATGTCTCATTGCTCAACTCCACTAGTGAAACCAGCACAGCCCACGACAGGGTGCTAAACCCCGGACCGGACCACTGGTGTCGAAAGACTTTCAATTATTCTATCAGCCAGCCCGGCTGCATGAAAGCAGCGGGCAGAAAGCCCCGGGCGTAAAATCCCGCCGTTGCGTTGAAAACCCCGCCAGGGAGGACGATTACAGGCAGGGGGGCTCACTCTCGCAATCGGGAAACGACTGGCAGCCGACCCCCTCAGCAGGGGGAGGACCCCCGAGGAAGAGGAAATTGAGTCCCGAGATAGCGTCGGCAATATTCAGGCGGCCATCCCCGTTGAAGTTCATGGCGTCCTGACAACCCGGCTCGGGGCCGCCAAGAAACAACCAGTTCAGCATGCAAACCGCGTCGGCTATATTCACCCGCCCATCGGAATTACAATCGTAGGTGACGGCGTTTTCATCAATACCGAGAAGGGTCACCTCGTAGGACGTCAGTTCGGGCTCGACATCGTAATCAGCCTGGGCAACTACGTTCTCGACCGGCTCGCCGGAACCTTGACGCCCATCGACGTAACGAACCACCTTCGTCTCGGCTACGCCAGCCTCGGGATAGGGACATTGGATATCAATTCGGGCGATGGCCTCTGTACCCGTAAGAGGAAGAGCTACCAACTCCTCGTAGCCAAGAACTACGGCGCTCACGGCCCCCGCGTTTCCTTCGCCCTGGGTCAACTCGCTCCTCTCAAAACCACCTCGACGGCGACCACCTTCGCCTTCATCCGCGGCGACAGTACCTTCGATCGTGATAGCTATGATATCGAGTCCAGGATCGGGGGCCAGGCTGATCGACCAGCCCTGCACTCCGAGTTCCGTCTCGTTCACTGAGGTGGTCAGGATGCACTCTATGCTCTGGTTGAACATCAGGCCGAAGAGCCCCGGGATTGTTTTTTTATTTTCTCCCGCGAAACTCAACTCGACAGTCGCCGGGGCAGGTCCTTCCTGTCCGCAGCATTGACCGGCAATGGCGATACTTATCGCGGCCGCGATGACCCTGAAAAAACTCATACTCATACCCAACTCCCTGCTGTCAAACCCGCAGGTCCCGTCTGGCTAATCTGGCTGCGCAACTCGTCCGCTCCAAACAGAAGTTCAAAAGCTATCCCCACAGCGCCCCGTTTTCGACCCGTGCGCTCAATCGGAAAGGTCAACCCTAACAATAAAAAGCCTTTATAGCAATAGGGTCTGGACCCGGGGGCACGCAACCTCCCTTGACGACCTAACATCCATGATAAAGGCCTAATTCACTCGATAACATCCTTTTAAAAGCAGAGGCAAAATCCCTGCCACCCGTCAGAAAGCCTGAAAACCGCCGCAGAAGACCCCTGGAAGCCCCGTATGGACTTCCAGGAGTTTTCTGGCAGCGCGCCGAACTATGTTAAATGGCGCAGGCATCCTGCAGATCGCAGTTGGGATACGGCTGACAGCCGGTTCCCGAAGCCGGAGGCGGGCCCCCGAGAAAGAGGAAGTTCAATCCCGAGATACCGTCAGCGATATTCAGACGGGCATCCCCGTTAAAGTTCATGGCATCCTGGCAACCCGGCGCGGGGCCACCGAGGAACAGCCAGTTCAACAGGCACTGCGCATCGGCGATGTTCACTCGCCCATCCGTATTGCAATCGTAGGTAACGGCATTCTCATCGATACCAAGGAGGGTCACCTCGTAGGCCGTCTTCCCGGGCAGAACGCCGAAGTTCTCGTGGGTGATCACATTGTCCACCGGCTGGCCAGCGCCGCTGCGGCCGTCAACGTACCTGACCACCTTGGTCTCAGTCACGTCCACCTCGGGAAAAGGACACTGGATATCGATCCTGGCGATCGCCGCCGTACCCGCAGGAGGCAACGTCACGAGCTCTGTAAAGGAAAGAACAACGGCGCTCACGGCGCCTTCGTTACCGGCTCCCTCGGTCAACTCGGTCTTTTCGAAACCACCGCGACGAAGCCCGCCCTCGTCTTCGTCGGCTGCCGTGGTCCCATCGACCGTGATGCCGATGATATCGAGACCGGGATCTCCCGCCAGGCTGATCGACCAGCCCTGAGCTCCGACCTCTGTCCGGTTCTCAGTGGTCGTCAGGGTGCAATCAATTGTCTGGTTGAAGGTCAGGCCATAGACGCCTTCGATCGTCTCGCTGTTCTCGCCGGAGAAAGCGAGCTCGAACTCGGCCAGGCCTCCGTCACCTTCTTCCGCACAGGCGTCAAAAGAGCACCGACCCAGTGTTGGAACTCTCGTCTGGGCGTTCATGGTGATCGCGTTGGCCACCGGCTGTCCCGCTCCCTGGCAACCGTTGGCGTAGAACACGCGGCCAGCAGAGCAGCTTCCGGCATCAGCAGGCAATCTGCCGCCGACATCAATCTTGGCAATAACGCTGGTGCCCTCGGCCCGAAGAGTCACAGGCATGGTGAAGGAGAGAACGACGGCGCTCACGGCGCCGCTAAAACCCTCGCAGTCGCTACCGGCACCTGCATCGCTTGTCGTCTGGCTCTTCTCAAAACCAACGTTTCGAAGACCGCCATCGGCGACATCCGCGCCCGCGGTCCCATCCGTGGTAATCGAGGTGATGCTCGTACCTTCAGCCGCGATACTGACCGACCAGCCCTGGGCGCCGACACCGAACCCGTTGTTCGAAGCGGTCAGGGTACAGTCAATCGTACTGCTGTAGTCTCCACCCGGCTCACCGCTGACCTGGTCGCCGCAGCCACCAAAGCCAAGACTTACATCCACGCTGACGCAGGCAGGATCCTCGGCGCAAGCCGGGTCATCACAGTCAGCGAGACCGTTTCCATCTTCGTCTCCACGCGCGCTGCAGTCCTCCGGGCGCGCGGCACAAAGCGTGGTGCTGCACCGGCCGAGCTCGGGAATGAAGGTCGAAGCATTCAGGGTGACGGCATTGCGCACCGGCTGCCCAGCGCCACGACAACCATCTCCGAAGAATACCTCGACGGTACTGCAATCACCGGGAGCGTTGGGAGTTTCACTCTCGACATCGACCTTGGCGATAACCGCGGAGCCTTCAGGATCGAGAGTTACAGGGTTGACGAAGGAGAGGACGACCGCGCTCACCGCGCCCAGGAGACCGTCACAATCATTCGCGCCACCGGGGGTCACTCCTGAACGGATGGTCGTCTCGGTTTTCTCGAAACCGACACTGCGCATCCCGCCCTGTGCCACATCCGCGCCGACAGTACCATCCGTAGTGATACCGGTGATGGTGCCGCCTGTGGCGGCCACACTGATGGACCAGCCCTGCGCGCCCCCATCTCCGGGGTTGTTCGAAGTCGAGAGGACACAATCAAGGGTCATCGAATGGGCGGAGCCGGGCGCACCCGTAACCTCATCGCCACACGGACCGTCAAACGAAAGAGCGACGTCCTGCCCCCAACATTGTCCAAAAGCCAAAATACCCATCGCAGCCACCAAGGCGCAGAAACATCTAGATCTCATCGCTGAAATCTCCTTATTGCTAAAAAGTATCCGTTTACTCATAAACCCAATGAAACGAAGATCACACATACTATCGTTTTTAGTGAATCCCCTGCAAGCCTGTCTTCCACAAACAACTGACTAAGTTATCGGAATACGGCCCGGGCATTTCGAGATTATTCGCCCGGAAACTCTACCCCCCCCTCTCTGCCGGCCAATTCAGTGAATTCGCCTGACGAAACCGCCTCCAACTGCCTGCCCGTGGCAGGATTGCAGGATAAAAGCCACAAGGCTTCATCACCACTTACCCAAAGAAGAACCCGGCCCTGTAAGGCCAAGCCCATCCGTAATAACCGATCGGCGACGGAACCGCCGCCGTTTGAGAGACGCCCCTGCCTCTCTCCTAAAACCTAATACCAAGGGTAAGGATCAAATAACACAGGCGCACTTTATTTCTACCGGCATTTTGCCCAGACCCCGGCCCGGCATTCCAACTCGCTCCACTCCGGCTGACAGTCTCTAATTGCCCGCCTCCAGGGCCGCGAAATCCTTTTCGATCTTCCGCTTGCGCTCCTTCCCGATCCAGTCGGGATCGAGCTCGGCCTCTATGTTCAGGAAATCGTAGCGGTTCTCCCTGCCGTTGGTAAAAAGCGTGACCGAGCCGGAAGCTTCGGGCCGCAGGAGCCACTTGAGCAGCTCGGGTTTCTTGCGCTGCGCCATACGGTGTAGCTTCAGGGAATTGCACGTCCAGAGCAGCCCCTTGGGACTGAGCCCGAGGGTCACATTCTGGCGGCCCTTGATCCTGCCGCCCACCGACTCCGTCCAGTAGGTGTAGTAGGTCCCATCACCGTGGGCCATGTGAAGAGTCACTCCCCTCACCCCCGCGGTGATCGCGAAAGCCGGCGCGTTCGATGCGGGCTTTGAGTTGCCCACCTCCATAAAGTGATCAGTGCCCATGTCGTACCCAAGGCAAAAAGCCAGGTAGTCATTCGGCATATCCTTCCCATCTTCGCTGATACCGTACTTGGCGTTCTCCTCGGTTATCTCATTTTCCTTCGATGGAAGGAGGGTGGTTACCTTTTCACCTTCGCGGGTCCACAATGCGATATTGATGCTCGGCGATGTGGCCGCATAGGCGGTGGCGATCAATTTCACCTCGATCGCGTTCCTGAACGGACTGCCGTGCAGGAGACGACACTCGCCGCTGAGCACGAGATGCCCCTGCTCGATGCGCGCACTTCCATCCATCACGATAAAATCCGCAAGCTGATCCTGGGAAGAAAAATCATAGCTCAACTGGACGACGCCCTTTTTCTTCGCCAGATTCCTGTCCTTTAATTTCCCCGCCACAAGCCCCTGCAGGCTGAGAACCTCGAGGTGTTTGTTGGCCGCCATCGTGTAAAAACCCAGGATCTTCTCCCTGGATTCCTTGAAATAGGGAAGCGTGCGATGACGCCTGACGATCTCCTGCACGCTCTGCAGGTAGACCTCCCAGTCCACCTTCTCTTCTGCCGCCGCATCACCGTCATCGCTCGTGGCAAATTGCGCGAATACTTCCGCCTGGGTCAGGCTGCTCTGCAGCAGCAGCTTTCCAAGATAGGTGATCCCTTCCTGCAGGCCGCCCCGGTCTTTCTCAGGAACTCCTCCCAGGGCATCCCAGGCCGCCTTGGGCCCCTTCCTGCAGAGGATCAGCATCTCGATGCCGACCGCTCCCGCGCCCGCCCCGTAGCGCTCAGCAATCACATCGACCTCCCCCGGCTGAATACGATCTTTCCCTGCCTGGAAAAAACCCAGCAACGCTGGAAGCGGAAGATCCAGCAGATCGCATTGGCGGGGCGCCCCCCCCTTGCGATGGAGAACAACGGAGACCTCTTCACCCTCGGACTTCTTGTAGCTGTGAAGCCACCAGGGAGGGACCACCCCATCCTCTCCCGCCGGCTCAACGGCGACAAGCAATTCTCTCTTGCCCCTGTATTTCCTGAGGCCGAGCAGCATCTTCCCCCAGGCCCAGCGGCTGAGCTCGACCGCCATTTTCACCCTCCCTATTCCTTCACGCAGGGTCTTCACCGGAACCTCGGGGATGCCCTCCAGCACCTTCTCAGCCTCCTTGTAGTCACCTTTTTCTATCGCGACCAGCACAGCGACCTCGGCCCGAGCGATGGTCTCCTCGGCCCCCTCGACAATCCCCTCGCCCACCGCGACGGCATCCAGGATCGACTGGGTTCTCTTTTCGTAGCCCCGGGGGATCCGGCTGTTGACATCCTCGATCAGCTCCCTCGTCTTCACAAAATCGCCGAGCTCGAGCAGGTTTTCAGCCCGCATGAGAGTTACCTCCAGATCGCTTTCAAGTCCCGCGAGCACTTTTTTCTTCCAGTCTTCAAGCTCCTGGTGCCCTTTGAAACGGAACTCCAGGTCACGGACACTGTCGAGCGCCCCGCGGTAATCCCGCAGCTTGAGATACCCTCCCACCTGCTCCTCCGCTTTCATCGAAAGCTCCAATTCCAGATCAGCGAGCTCGCTGGCGCTCAGCTGAGACCTCAACGTCAGTATTTCCAGCATCGGGGTCAGCACAAAGTCGGAACTGGTCAGGGAACGGTTATGCCCCTGGATCGCTAAAACGTTCCGGCCGCGGCGAAGCAGGGGGATGTGCTTTTCGAGATCGAAAGACATTTCCCCTACGTCATCCACTTCAACTTTTATACCGGCCTCCTGGTCAAAGGCGGGAGAGCGCCCCGTCATATTGTACCGGGCCACCTCGACCCCGTTGAGATAGGCGACGAAGCCGTCATCGACAAGCAGCTTCAGCCTGAACTTCCGCACCCGGACAAGCTCCTCAAACTGGAAGGATTTGCGAACATAGAGCGAGAGGTACTCATCTGTGGGCATGTCATCAAGCCGCGTCTTCAGCGTCTTCAGCTCGTTGTCCTCCGGGCTGTAGCCGAAACCCGAAGGCCCCGCCGACCAGCCCGAATCATCGAAGTCCGGCTTGTTCCAATCGGCCTCGGGAGCAATCCTGCCCGGAAAATACCGCCAGCTGTCGCCCCGCTTGACCACCTGCGCGAAGTCCAGAGACGGCCCCTTCCCGAGGCTCCAGGCCGGCACATCCTTCACCCTGTACTCCAACTCCAGCTCAGCCCGCTCCTTGTCAGTTAATTGCCGCCGAAAGGACAGGATTTCCAGGGATGGCGTCAGGACAAAATCTGAGCTATCGACTGTGTGGTTGTGCCCCTGGATCGCGAAAACGTTCCTCCCGAGGCGAAGGAGGGGAATATACTTTCCAAGGTCGAAAGCCCTCTCCTCACCGTTATCCGGATCCAGTTGCTCGGTGGCCTCCTGGTCGAAGGCGGGAGCGCTCCCCTCCATGCTGTAGCGAGCCACCTCGGTCCCGTTGAGATAGGCGACAAAGCCGTCATCGATGAGCAGTTTCAGCCTGAACTCCCGCAGCCTGGCGAGCTCCTCTATCTCGAAGGATTTACGAATATAGACCGAGAGGTACTTCTCTGTCGACATGTCATCAAGCCGCGTCTTCAGCGTTACCAGCTCGGAGCCCATCGAGCTGTAGCCAAAACCCGAAGGCCCCGCGGCCCAGGACGAGTCATCGAAATCCGGCTTGTTCCAGTCGACCTCAGGAGCAATCCTGCCCGGAAAAAACCGCCAGCTGTCGCCCCGCTTGACCACATCCACGAAGCCCAGCGGCGGCCCCTCCCCGGCGCTCTCGGCCGGAACCTTCTCCACCCTCGGCTCCAGCTCCGTTTCGCGCCTGGCAACGCCCCCCTCAGCGGTCGAAGGCTCCCCGGGCGCCTCCGTGGCAGGGACTGTTCCCGGAACTGAGTCATCCACAGGTGAGACCTTCACCTCCGACCCCGGCCCGGATCCGGGCTCCACCTTCGCCACCCCGTCAGCCCCTCCCTTCCCGGACCCGGCAGGTCCAGCGCCTTCTCCTCCACCGACGAGCAGATACCCCGCCACGGCCAGCACAAGAAGCGCGGAAGCCAGGATGGGAATCTTCCTGCCGAGACGGCGCCCCTCGGCCTCAGGAGCGCAATGCAGTCCCACCTCCTCGTTCAATTCGGAGAAGTCCCGATAGCGGACCTCGAGGTCCCGATCGATCATCCGCCCCACGATGGCAGAGAGCCATGGCGCGGCCATCAGCGCCTTCTGCTCGAGCGGCGGAGCGTCACGCCTGGACTTCAGCGCCGTGACCTGCTCGACCGTCTCCCCCTGGAAGGGAGTTCCCCCGGACATGACATGGTAGAGGCTGCAACCTGCCGTGAAGACCTCCCCCCGCCTGTTTCCCGGAGTCCCCTCCGGATCGTTTGGATCCGAATAAAAAACCCAGTCAGCAAACCGCACGCCGAGCTTCTTCCTGACAGGCTCCATCGAGGAAGCGAACCCCAGGTTCAAGATCTTGACCTCCTTGGCCTCACTGAGGAGGAAGTGCTCCGGGATCAACTGGGGATGGAACACCCCCTTCTCCTGCGCATACAGAAGCCCGGAACTGACATCCCGGAGCATCCTGGGCCAGGCGGACACCGACAGCGGGCCCTTGCCGATCCTGTCGCGAAAGCTGCCGCCGCCCACGTACTCCATGCTGTAGAAGAGGTAGCCTTCTTCCCTGCAGACATCGTGGACCCTGACAATGTTTCGATGGTTCAGGCTCGCGGCTTCCTTGGCGCCCTCTACGAACGCGTCCGTCACCGCCTTCTTGTCCAGCAGGGGTGTTGCAAGAAACTTCAGAGCCACATAACGCTCGACACTGAGCTGGAAAGCCTTGTAGACCTTCCCCATGGGGCCACTCGACAGGAGCTCATCAATCCTGTAGCCCCCCAGAATCCTACCCAAGAGTTTGTCTTCAGGATGCGCCATGAATCAAGGGTTCCTGCAACCGCTGAGGGACCATCAGGAGGCAAAAAACTCGAACTCACTCGGGAAAACACGGATCCAGACCGAACCTTTGGAGAACAAGCCTTCCGTGAAACCAGCCTACCATTCTACTGATCCTACCCCCAGAGCACAAAATCCTATGAACAGAGGAAAAAAAAGGAATCTGACCATTTGATTGATGCAAACGGAGTCTCGGCAGTACAATTTTTAGGGATCGGAGTTGTTGGCAGCAAAGCCGGTCATCGGGCTACGTTCAGTGCCGCGACAAGGAATCGCATTCTGGGGCGCGAATTCCGCGGATATAAGGAGTATGCTCATCATGACAGCCAGGACCAAGGCGCTGTTTTTCTGTTTCTCTCTTTTTGCGGCCGCTTTCCCATCCACGGCGAAAGCCACCGTCGGGCTGGAGATAGGCGAGGTGGACCTCGACGCCTATACCGTCGAGATCATCATCGAATCATCCCAGCCGGTACGGGGCTTCCAGTTTGACGTCACCGGCTTCACGATCTCCGGGATCTCCGGAGGACTTGCCGAGGAGGCCGGCTTCGACGTTTTCTTCAGCGAGACCCGGGTCCTCGGGTTCTCCATGGAGGGCAACAGTGTCCCGCACACCGATGGTGTGCTGCTGATGATCACCTTCGCCGAGATCACCGGATCCGAAGGGTGCCTCGAGAACATGATCCTCGCAGGCCCGGGCGGCCAACCACTCGATGTCCTCGAGGGAGAATGCGTTTCTCTCGATCGGGAGATGGTCCGCTTCATAAGGGGAGACGCCAACGATGACGCGCAGGTCAACCTGACCGATGCCGTCTTCATCCTCTCCCATCTCTTCATGGGAGAAGACACTCCGCCCTGCCTGGCCGCGGCGGACTCGACCGGCAACCGTGCCCTCGACCTTTCAGATTCGGTCTTCCTCCTGAACTACCTCTTCATCGGAGGCGACGCGCCTCCGGCTCCATTCCCCGGCTGCGGAGCCCTGGAGATGGCTGAAGACGATCTTCCCTGCGAATCCGCAGACAGCTGCGGAGCCTGAGCGCCCGGGAGAATCAGATACCGAGAAACAAATCGCGGCCCTTCGCCAGGGCCGCGATTTTTCTATCGCTCACGCTTCGCTTGAGCATCCAGAAACCGCAATCAGGGTGCACAAAGCGAATTCGATCACCCCCAAGCACCCCGGCAGCCTTCTCTATGCGAGCGGCGACCTCCTCGGCGGTCTCGACCTGGTTGACCTTGATGTCAATCACCCCGATACCGATATTGAGACGCGGGTTGATCTCCCGGAGGGCGGCAAGATCATCATCCGGACGATGGGCCAACTCGAGAACAAGGTGATCGGCCTGCAGGTCGTTCAGGAAGCCGACCAGGCTGCTCCAGGTCCCAGCCTGGATCACCTGGCCACCATAATTTCCGAAGCAGAAATGCACGGCTTTTTCGACGCCCTCGTCTACTCCTTCAAGCACCCGGTTGATCGCCCTGGCCGCCAGGGGGCCGTCATCGGGGTTCCCGGGTATATTCGCCTCGTCGATCTGCAGGCAGGAGCAGGAAAGTCCGGCAACCTGCCGGGAGAGCACCTCGCCCAGGGCCATCAGCAGCCCCTCAAAATCACCGTAGTGACAATCCAGGAGGGTGCGAGCGAGCATATAGGGGCTTGTCACCGTGAATTTGAACGGTCCCCCCGAGACCGCCGCCGCGCGCGCACAGTCTCCCAGCAGATCGAGGCTGCCCTCGCCAAGCTCGCCATCCACCACCGCCGCCGGCTTGATGCGGAAGCCCATCGATTGCCGTTTGGCGAATTCCTCGATCTCGCTGCGGCCGAATTCGGTGCGGGTCCCCGCCATGGAGCCGACGAAGTATTCGATCATGCCGTTGGTGTCGGGATGCCCGGGGTCGAAGCGATAGAGTTCTCCATCGGTCGGCAGATCGATCCCCGCCTGGCGCTGGGTATCGAATACGACCCGGGTGGCATCCACCACGGCCTCCTCCGACGGCGAGCCGAGAAGCCAGGCCGGCAGGGGATAGGACCCGACGGTAGTTGTCAGGATCTGTTTTTCAGGAAGGGACACCATAGTTCATTAACCGATTGTGCCTGATGGGGAAAACCCTCAGAGCGCCATTCTGCCCAAGACAAGGACGCTTGGACAGCGCGAAACCTGTGCACCCGGACAACGAGCCTGCCTCTACTCCTCGGATGAGAGCAGGTCGGTCATGATCGATGCGAGATTCTCATAGCGTACCAGCTCATCGCCCACGAGCGCGCCGGCGGCGAGATTGTTGAGCTCCCTGGGATCATCCTGCAGATCATAGAATTCCTCGGTGTTATTGAGGAACCGTATCAGCTTGTAGCGCCCATCACGCATGGTATGCCCCCGGGTGTTCATATTGCCGGGCCTGCCCCCCTCGCCAAAGAGCTGGGTAAAGGCCCAGGGACGCAGGTCCTCCGCCTGCGGGTCAACGAGGTATGGCAGGAGGCTGACGGAGTCCACCTCCACCCCGGCCGGCAGGGTGCTGTCCATATCGCCTCCGGCAAGCTCGACAACCGTCGCGTAGATGTCGGTCAGGTCAACGAGCCCCTCGACCTCGCGGCCTCCATCGACCACGCTCGGCCCGGCGATGACCATGGGAACATGGATCCCGCCCTCGTAGAGACTCCCCTTGCCAGCCCTGGTTGAGATTCCCGCAGGAGCATTCGTCCTGCCCGTGCCGTTGTCACCGAGGTAGATGACATCGGTATTCGCCATCATCTCAGGCCCAATGGCAGCCCACAACCTCCCGATCTCGCTGTCCATAGCCTCGATCATGGCCCCGAAGTAATCCCTCGGGCGGTTGGAGATGTCCGCCGCGGTGCCTGTCAGGTCATCGTGGCTATGGAGTCCATCAGGCGGCAGATGCAGAGGGGTGTGGGGAGCGTTGAATGCCAGCCACAGGAACCAGGGACCCTCCTGCACATTGAGCCAGTCGATCGCGTCATCTACGTTCTCGGTGGTGGCATAGTTGGTTACGTTGCGCTGCTGGCCATTTACTACCTTCGGCCAGGAGTTGTAGTCGCGGATCCCTCCCCGCAGACCGCCGGAATAATGGGAGAACCCGGCTATGTTCGGATGGCTGTTGCCGCCATTGGAGTTGTCACTGAGATGCCATTTGCCGATGCAGGCATGGGCGTAGCCCAGGTCGGGGTTGGCATCCAGCGCCTCGGGAATCGTGAATTCCGCGTTCGGAAGACCTCCGCCGGCATTGTTTGCCAGGTGGCCGACGCCCGTCCTGAAACCATAGCGCCCGGTCAGCATCGAGGCTCGCGTGGGCGAGCAGAGCGGATTCGCCCACACGTTGCGAAAGACCACCCCGCGCTGGCACAGCGACTCGATGTTCGGCGTGGCAGCGAAGGCTCCGGCATCTCCATAGCAGGCGGCAGAGTCCGCTCCCAGGTCGTCAGAAATAATGACCAGGATGTTCCTGCCCCCGATCGCCGGCGGCGGCGGCTGGTCATCGCAAAGCTCGTAGCTCTCACATTCGAGTCCATCCGCGGTCGGATCTTCACCACACTCAGCAAAAGGCGGCGGCGGCGGGGAGCCGCCAAGAAAGAGATAGGTGAAGGTGAAGATCGCATCGCTGAGATCGAGGTTGCCGCTATCGTCGGAATCGCCCGAGTCCCGGCAGGAGATCCGCGGTCCGCCCTGGAAGAGGTATTGCAGCACCAGGACCCCATCACTGAGGTCGACTGAGGCATCGATATTCGCATCGCCCCTCACAAAACGAATCTGCGCATCGAGCCGACCGGAGAACATCGCCGAGAGGGCAACGAGCAGGCCGATCGCGAGGAAACGCGGTCCCCCAAGAACGATACCGGAGCCGGCAGCGGAGATCCTTTTAAGCGGGGAGTTAGTAGCCATTCATCCTAGCCGGGAGAAACCGGCCTCCTTTGTTCTGACCTGGCCCGGAGGATATCGCTCCGGGACAGCCATATGAACCCCGGTGGACAATTCCCGTTGCGGAGATTCCATAATATCCCAGATGATCCAACAGGCCCGCAGCCCAAGTATAGAACCCACCCGGAAAAATTTGTACCATGAGCCGGAAGGTTATTCCCTGGCGGATGGAGACGACTGTCAGGAAACTGATTCGCTGGCAATGGCGGGTAGCCCGGAGAAGACAGATGTTCGAGGCCCTGAAATACCGCTTTTTACTTCTCACCGCCCTGCTGGCGGTCCTGGGCGTCCCAGAGGCGGCCGGCGGCGAAAAGAACGCTCCGCCCCCGAATATTCTCTTCATCGCCATCGATGACCTGAACGACTGGGTTGGTTTTCTCGACGGCCATCCGCAGGTCAGGACCCCCAACATGGACCGGCTCGCCGCCCGCGGCACTGTCTTCACCAACGCCCATTGCGCCGCGCCAATTTGCGGCCCATCACGCGCCGCGATCTTCAGCGGCCTCCTGCCGACCACCACCGGGATCTACAATAACGGACAAAACATCCAGAAAAAGAAACCGGGGCTGGTCTACCTGCCGCAACACTTCGCGAAGAACGGGTACTCGACGTTCGGGACAGGCAAACTCCTGCACAAGAGCAGCTCCGGGATCTTTGAGAAGTACTTCTCCACCGAGCAACGTTGGAGCCCGCTCAGCAAGAAGCAGGTGACCTATACGAAGAAAGAGCTGCCGAGCAAGGGAGGTGAGCCGCGTCACGAGATCAAGGCCGGCGGCAAAACCATCATCCTGCCCCTCAACCGTATGCCGAGCGACCGCGCCCCGGATGACCCCAAGGGCGAGTCGTTTGACTGGGGCTCCTTCGATGTCGGCGACGATGAGATGGGCGATGGGAAAATAACCTCATGGGCCTGTGAGCGGCTGCGGAAGAAAAAAGAAAAACCCTTCTTCCTGGCGGTCGGCTACTACCGCCCCCACATACCGCTCTTCGCCCCCCGCAAATATTTCGAAGGCTACCCCGAGGAGTCCATCTCACTACCCCCGGCATCCGAGGGAGATCTCGACGACCTGGAAGCGGCCGGCAGAAAAACAGCGCTTGAGGCAGTGACTGCGGGAGCGCACGCCACCGTGTTGAAGCACGGCCAATGGAAGGCGGCGGTGCGCGCCTACCTCGCCTGCGTAACCTTCGTTGACGCCCAGGTCGGCCGGCTCCTCGAAGCGCTCGAAAAAGGCCCCCACGCCGACAACACGATCGTCGTCCTGTGGAGCGACCACGGCTGGCACCTCGGGGAGAAACAGCATTGGGGGAAATGGACCGGCTGGGAGCGCTCTACCCGCGTGCCGCTGCTGATCGTACCGGCCGCCGGACAACCGGCCACGAAGAAGTGGGCCGGGCAGCGGACGCCCTCCCCGGTCAGCCTGGTTGACCTCTACCCCACCCTCATCGACCTCGCAGGCCTGCCCGGCGGCAAGGATCTCGACGGCCGCTCGATCAAGCCTCTCCTCGAGAACCCCGGGACCGACACAAGTCGCGCCGTGGTGACCACCTTCGGAAAAGACCGGCACGCCATCCGTTCGGAATCCTGGAGACTGATCCGCTACGAAGATGGGACGCGTGAGCTCTACAATCTGTCAAGCGATCCGAATGAATGGAAAAACCTCGCCGGCAAGCTGGAGCATTCGCGCATAGAAGCGCGGCTCGCCTCGAAGCTGCCCTGACTTGGTGGAACATAGCATTCCCCCGTCTTTCAATTCCCGGGCAGCAGCTCTATCGTCTTCACCGGCTTCACCGGTTTGAACCGTACCTCGCTCCCATCCCGGCCGGTAATCTCTCCGACCAGGCCCTCAACCTTTCCCAGGGCGCAGTCGCCTGAGATCCTGAACAATTGCCCGGTACCTCGAATCTTCAGGTACCGCCCATCCTTGCCTGCAATAGAAACAACCTCTCCCTTGGCCTCAAGCTTTACTTCGACGAGCTGATAGCTGGCGCTCTTACAGGCCTTTTCGAGTTCTTTGAAGTCGATTGTCCGCGACACCACCAGGCTGTAGCTGGCGATTCCATCGATCGTATCGAGCGTAACTGCGTGAGCGCCGGCCCGGCGCTTCAAGGCCTTCACCAATCCGAAGGCCGCATCGTTTCATATTCACGAATCAAAGGAGAGATGGAGAATCGCGTAGGCCCTGCCATCGGGGTCAAGAACCTCGGGTGCGCTCCCGCAGCCGGAAAGCCCGCCAAGGAAAAGACCGAGAGCGACTGTGGTTATTGTTTTCTGGTTCATAATTTTCTTTCTGTTCAAAAACGGATTCCAAAACCGAAAAAGGTACGAACGTCAAGAGCGGACTGCGCACCATCATAATTCCCATGGATCGGGATCTCGACTGAAGCGACCAGGTCGATCTCAGGATAGGGATGGTAAACCAGTCCTGCGTGGAGTCTCAGTTCGCTCAAGCCGGTATCAGGATCCTTGATCCCCTCCTTTTCATCAGGATCCTCCGACCTCCAACTCAAACCAACCTTGGCGCTTGCCGAGGGCCCGGGGTACTGGGCATGGTAAAAGCGGTAGGCAAAGCTCCCACCCAGGACAAAGAAATCCCCCTCGGAATAATCGTAGCTTCCCTCTGTGTTGGCCTTGTAGAGCATCTGGGCATCGAAACGAAATCGCTCTATGCTGAGTGTCAGCGCCAGGCCGCCAATCGCATCCACAGAACCCGTTCCGAGCTGCATGGAAGGCTCAAGGAGTGTTTCACCGTCACGTTCCCCGGTAGAACCCGTGGGCAACTCCAGGCCACCGATGGCGGAGGCGTGAAAGGCGCTCTGCTTCCAGTACTCACTGAAGAACCGGTACTTTCCAAGCAGGGCCGCATCCCCGAGCCCCTCGCTGCGTTGATCCCCCGATACCTTCTGCAGGGCAGGAAGAAGAAGGCTCAACGATAATTCAGGTGTCACCCCGTGATTGAAGCCGAGAACGGCACGATGCTCTTCCATGGAGCTGCCGCGACTGGAGTAGAGGTGGCTGAGAGAAACCCGGCTTCCTGATTCAAAAATCGTATTGCCCGAGATAACCTCGATCCCGCCATCCTGGGCCGATACGGCTGCCACCGCGAAAAACACAGCTATAAGGAAAGACGGCTGGATCATCAATCGCTTCGAAATACACATGATCTACTCTCTACAGAATTCTGGTGTTCAGTCACCCGGACAGAAGACGGTCTCCGGCCTGCTGTCAAGCAGTCGGCCCGGGGCTCTACCCGTGGCCTTCGTTCCGGAAACCAGGTCCCGGGATCAGATCAGGAAGCGGCAGGCGAGCAGATAGATAGCCCGCGCGGGGGAAAGGTCGGGCGGCGCGGTGGAGCGGGAGGATGCCGATGGCGCAGGGAGAGTGAGAAGCTCGACAGGCCCATACGACAAATCCTGCAATGCCGTTTCAACATCCTCGGTTGAAGATGGCGTGAATGCGATGAGGAGGCCGATTCCGGCCAGGCTGTACTCCCGGCAGCAACCGGCGCAGGGAGGAGATGCTATGCAAGGCCCACTCGCCGGTATTTCCTTCTTTTCCCCCGCGCCAAGGCAGCAGGAGTGCGACCTCGGGGCGGGCTGCCCGGCGCAACAGGACCCGGAGACCGCTGAACTCAGGCAGCCGTGGCCCTGCCTGACGAGTTCGCCGGCCTGGGAGCAAAAATGCAGATCACGAGCCGGAACGGGATGCGCGAGGATGAGCGCGACGATCAGGGCAACGGCAATCGTTCGCTCACCTGCTGTAAAAGAGATCCTGCTGGCTGAAACTCCCTTCATGCGAGAATTATAGCCCCCTTGTGCCAAGATTCGCAAATAGCACCCGAATTCGAGCGGGAGAATCCAGTCATCCCCCCCTCCGGAAAAATACGACCGCCCTGAGGAGAATTCAGGTTTATCTGAAGAAAAATCTAAAACACTGTCCAATTTCGCGGCGAACGGCGGACTATTACTAACGTATTAACACAGATTTTCTTGACCCTGCAATACCAGCAATAGACACTCATTTCATGCCGATGTTCGCTAATAAAGTCAATCGGGGCCTGCTGCTCGCAGCACTCTTCCTGTTCTGCATTGGATTCCTTTCCGGCTATATCCTCAATGGCGCCCTGGAAGATATCGAAGACACCCCCCGACAGAGCTCGTTGGCTGCAAACAGCGGTCCTGCTGAAATAACCGGGGAATCCGGTGAGCCCGCCAGGGCTGAAAAAACCGCCCGCAAACGCAAAGATCCCTCACGGAAAAAGGGCGCCCAGCGATCCGAAGAGGAAGACCCCGGCACACCCGAAGAGAAACCGGCCGACAGGAGTCAGATCCTGGCCGGCCTCCAGGCAGCCATCGCCGACGACGACAAGGATGCGCTCGAGGAGATGCTTGAAGAGCTGGCTGATTCCGACGGCGAGCCTCTTACAGACGAAGAGCTCCAGATATTGGAGAGCCTCCTCACCGCGGAGAATTCCGACCACCTCAAAGCGATTACGCAAGCACTCATCAGAGCCGGCGACGAACGCGGCGTCGAGATCGTCATGGGTTTCCTCGACAATACCGACAACAGCCTCTCCAACCGCCGCGAAATTCTCGACTCACTTGAAAGGCTGCCGCCGGACAGTGCCGCGTTGGTCGCCTCGGACCTTGCCGACTTCATCGCATCGGGACCCCACCGGGAGCTAGAGTCCAAGGCGGCGCGGGTCTTTGGACGCCTGCATGGCGAAGAGGGAGTAGGCTCTCTCATCGATCTGCTCGATAACCGTCCCGACATCAGGCCCGAGGTGCTCTTTGAGGCCATGGGCTCCATCGGAGGCGGCGAAGAGCTCGACTCCATGATCGGCCTGATGGACGGTGACTGGAGCCGGGAGCAAAAACGAACCCTGATGGAGAGCATCGGCAGGGCGTCGCTCGAGGAGGGAAATACCGACACCCTCATGGACCTTCTCAAAGAGCAGCCGCCCGGCATGTCGCAGAGGCTGGTAGCGGACGGAATCGAAAGACTCTCCCACCAGTTGGACGCGGACTTCCTTGCCGATGCGCTCCGAGAAATCCCCCCGAACGATCCGCGCGCGCAGGAAGCCATCGCGCGCGCGCTGGCACACACAGGAGGCACGGAGGGGCTCGAGAGACTGCTCGAGGCCGCCGCCGATCCCGACTTCGACCTGAGCAATCGCGCCCTGGCAAGGGCTCTCGAGGGGTCCTCCAGCCCCGAGGCGACCACTGCGATGATAGACCTTCTGAAAACGAGCACCAGGCAGGACATCGTCGAGCCGCTGGCCAGGGGACTGAGCCGCAATGGCAACAGCGAGACCGTCGGTGCGCTGCTCGACCTGCTCGAGTCGAGCCCCAATCCCGAGCAAAGACGCGCCATCGCCAGGGCTCTCGAAGAGACCAATCGTAATGCCCTGCCCCAGGACAGGCTCCTCGACCTCATCTCCCGGGAAAACGACAGCGAGATCGCCAGGAATCTCGGGCGTTCCCTCGAACGCCTCTATCCGAATTTTGTCGAGGAGCATGGTGAGAGCCTGTTCCAGAACGCCGAGGCCGGGCCCGAGAGGGTTGCTTATGCTCGGATGCTCAGCCGCCATGGGGGCGAGCGAGCCGTTGGCACCATAGCCGATCAGCTCGCTCGCGAGCCGGACCGCCAGGCGGCCGCGGAGATGGCCCATATGCTCGGGCGCAGTGACGAAGGAATTCGCCGGGCCGGGAGTATTATTTCTCAAACCCCCGTCCACCAGGGCGAGAACCGCCACAGCATCATGTGGGGCCTCCACTCGGGATCAAGCTCCGAGAACCCCGCGGCGCGCAATCTCTTCCTGCAAATCGCCGGCAGTGACCCCTCCCCCCATATGAGATCCCAGGCGGCGGAGATCCTCGCGCACCGCAATGACATCGGGGTGCTGCCGCAGCTTGAAGAGCTTGTCAGCCGTGAGAGGGACGAGGGAGCCCGGGCGCGCATGCAGCTGAGCATCCAACGTCTCCACAGGGAAGCGGCGCGACAGAATTAGGAGCTCTCCCGGGCGCCCCGTTTCCCCGCTGCTCAGCGCGGTCTTTACAGTCGCGGCGATTCTGGTTAGCGTAGGGATAATCTGGAAAAGGAGTTGGGCCTTATCGTCCCCTCCCACAACGTTTTCCCACCGGGCGGGCGGGCCCCGCCAATCGATTTCTTTTACCCGAGGAACACACCCATGCGCATGATCATCGTGCCCCTGTTTCTTCTTTTCAGCATCTCCACCCTGCTGCCCCCCGCTGATGCGGCCGACCCCCCGACCGGCTTCACAGCCCTCTTCAACGGCAAGGACCTCACCGGCTGGCACGGGATGGGGCATTTCAATCCACAGAAGCTGGCGAAGATGAGTAAAGAAGATCGCGCGAAAAAACACGCTGCGGATCTCGCGGACACGAGGAAACACTGGACGGTAGACAACGGCGAGCTCGTCAACGATGGCCATGGCGTCTACCTGACCACCGACAAGAGCTACGGCGACATCGAGTTCCTCATCGACTACAAGACCGTCGCCAAGGCCGACAGCGGCATCTATCTCAGGGCGAGTCCCCAGGTGCAGATCTGGGACTACACCAAGGAGGGCGGCAAGTGGGGTATCGGGGCCGACAAGGGCTCCGGCGGCCTGTGGAACAACTCCAAGGGCGCCGCCGGCAAGGATCCATCCGTGCTCGCCGACAAGCCCTTCGGGCAATGGAACAGCTTCCGGATCCTGCAGGTCGGCGACCGGACCTCGGTCTGGCTCAACGGCAAGCAGGTCGTCGATATGGCCCCGATGGAAAACTACTGGAACAGGAAGCTGCCGCTGCGCAGAAACGGACCGATCCAGCTCCAGACTCATGGCGGCGAAATCCGCTGGAAAAATATCGCCATCCGCGAGATCGGCGCCGAGGAGGCCAACAAGATTCTCTCGAAGGACGGCGAGGATGGTTTCGCCCCAATCTTCAACGGCAAGGACCTCGATGGCTGGGCCGGCCCGATTGGCCCCTACCAGATCGAGGATGGCGTCCTCACCTGCCCAAAGAGAGGTGGCGGAACGATCTACACCAAGAAAGTCTATGCCGACTTCGTAGCCCGGCTCGAGTTCAAGCTGCCCAGGAACGGCAACAACGGCCTGGCTATTCGCTACCCCGGACGCGGAGATACTGCCTATGTCGGGATGTGTGAGCTCCAGGTTATTGACAATAGCGGCCCCAGCTTCAAAAAACTCGATCCGCGTCAGTACCACGGCTCGGCCTACGGCATGGTAGCCGCCCATCGCGGCTACCAGCGGCCTGTTGGCGAATGGAACTACCAGCAGGTGACGGTCCAGGGTTCGAAGATCCGGGTCGAGCTGAACGGAACAACCATCCTCGACACCGATCTCAGCAAGATCACCAAGTTCATGGGCAGGAAGGTAGGCGGCAAAGACCGCAAAGACGGCCACTTCGGCTTCGCTGGCCATGGCTCTGCGGTTCAGTACAGGAACGTCCGCATCAAGAGCCTGAAATAGGCCCGGCCGGTTCCCATCACCTCCCAGCTCAGCTCGATGTCCCCGGCGGCGCCGCGGGGACCAGGGACTCGATGATTTCCCAGGCCCGCGCAATATGTTCCTCCCTGGTGGAGATCGAGCCGGTGGCGAAGCGCAGCACGTAGCGCTCAGCATCTCCCATGGGGAGCACCGTATGCGTGAGGAAAATTTCACCGCCTGAGTTGATCTCCTCCAGCAATCGGCGATTCTCCGCATCCGAGCCCCTGAAGCGAAAACAGACCAGCCCGAGACGTCTGGGAGCGGCCAGCTCAAAACCCTCATGCCGGCCGACGAGACCCTCGAAAAGCTCCGCGAGCCGGACCTGCTCGCGAATAAAGGCCTGCAATCCCTCGACACCATACCAGCGAAGAACAAACCAGAGCTTGAGGGAGCGAAACCGCCGCCCCAGGGGAATCTGCCAGTCACGGTAGTCGATCACCGCCCCTGAGTCCCCCTGGCTGCTGCGCAGGTACTCCGGGGTAACCGACAGAGCCCGAGTAAAGCTCTCCCGATCGCTGACCCAGAGGGTGGAACAATCGAAGGTCGTCAGCAGCCACTTGTGGGGGTTGCAGTTGAAAGAATCCGCCAGCTCGACTCCATCGATCATCGAACGAAACTCGGGGCAAACACAGGCGCTTCCGGCATAGGCCGCGTCGACGTGAAGCCAGGCGCCGCAGTTCCTCGAGATCCGGCCGAGCTCGGCGACCGGGTCGATCGCGCAGCTCGAGGTGGTGCCTACCGTGGCACAGATGAAGCACGGCGTTCGGCCGGCGGCGAGGTCCGCCTCGATGACCGCCTCCAGCGCCCCGGGATCTATGGAGAGCTCCTGCCCCACCTCCACCTGCCGGAGATTTTCAACTCCGAGTCCGCAGATAGCAGCGGCCTTGGCGATGGATGAATGCGCCTGGCTGGAGCAATAGGCCGTGAGCTCACCGCCGGCGCCTTCAGCGGCCTTCGCCCGTTCGCGGGCAGCCACC
>Ga0310342_100000048_pt1 | contig 54355 bp, 49 predicted proteins | sample S15DNA20500_MG_FD_206155 | JGI IMG/M metagenome (GOLD analysis project Ga0310342, IMG submission 206155) | Marine microbial communities from station ALOHA, North Pacific Subtropical Gyre - S1503-DNA-20-500_MG | ecosystem: Environmental > Aquatic > Marine > Oceanic | place: Pacific Ocean: North... | reverse complement strand
TCGGTGAGCAGATCGACGATCTTGCCCTTGCCTTCATCACCCCATTGGGTACCGAGAATTACGACGTTCTTGCCCATGGCTGTTCGCTTTGGCCTGTCAGGAGGAAATGGATTGCAGGGTCCAGCCGTCGCCGGTGGACACCAGCTCACGGTCGCACCCCAATTCAGCGGGGTCGTTATCGGCGCCGGACAGCGCCAGCACCACGCGCTCGCCTTCGGCGCGCAGCTCCGCCACCCGGGCGGCGAAGCCGGCGTCCGCCAGCTCACCGCGGGCGAGCACGGCGCCGGCGCGCGGCACCGGCGCCAGCGACGCGAGTTTCTTCAGGTCGGCGCTGAAACCGGTGGCCGGCCGCGCCCGGCCGAACACTTCGCCGATATGATCGTAGCGGCCGCCCTTGGCCAGCGGCTCGCTGTCACCGGGCAGGTAGACGGCGAACACGCAACCGGTGTGGTAGTGGTAGCCACGCAGTTCACCCAGGTCCAGATGCACGTCCAGGCCGCGCTCGGCGAGCACCGACACCAGCCGCTCCAGATCGGCGAGCGCTTCGGTGGCCGCCGGAAAATCGGCCAGCAGGGTGCGGGCCTGGGCGAATACACCGGTGTCGCCGTCCAGGAACGGCAGCGCCGCCAATGCCCGCGCGGCGGCGTCCGGCAGCGTCTGACCGTCCAGAAAACGGTTCAGCTCGGTGCGCGCCTTGCGCAGGTAGATGTCTTCCAGCGTCGCCTGGGCACCGGCATCCAGGTCACAGGCGTCCACCAGGGCCCGGAAAATACCTACGTGCCCGAGGTCCAGAACCACCTTGTCGTTGGCGCCGGCCAGGGCCAGGGTCTCGCCCATCAGCAGGATCACTTCCAGATCGCTGTCGCCGCCGGCGTGGCCGAACAGCTCGACCCCCAACTGGTACGGCAGCCGGGTGCCGCCCGCCTGGGTGGGCCGGGCGCGCAGCGCCGTAGAGCAATAACACAAACGGGTCGGTGCGTTGCGGCGCAGGCTGTGGGCGTCGATGCGCGCCACCTGCGGGGTCATGTCCGCGCGCACGCCCATCAGACGCCCGGTGAGCTGGTCGGTGATCTTGAAGGTATCCCGCTCCAGATCCCGGCCGGCGCCGTTGAGCAGGGATTCCAAAAACTCGATCAGCGGCGGATACACCAGTTCGTAGCCCCAGGACTGATAGAGGTCCAGAGCCCGGCGGCGCAGTTGCTCAATGGCCCGGGCACGTTCCGGCAGTACCTCTTCCACGCCATCGGGTAACAGCCACTGTTCTTCCTGATTCATCTCACGATCCCGAGGGTATTCAATCGACACAGGGGTCCAACGGAGGGCCGGCTGAGGTGACGGCCACAAAAAAACCGGGCCTCGCGACCCGGTTGTGGAATTCTAACACGTCCCCCGAGGGGCAGATACCCGCCGCTCGGCGGCGGGCTCCGGTATTCAGCGTCCGCGGTTCTGCTTCAGGTACTGGAAGAACTCGCTGTCCGGGGAAAGGATCAGCACGTCGTCCTTGGCGTCGAAGCTTTCCCGATAGGCCTGCAGGCTGCGGTAGAAGCGGAAGAACTCCTCATCCTTGCCATAGGCATTGGCATAGATCGAGGTGGCGCGGGCGTCACCGGCACCGCGCAGACGTTGCGCTTCCTCGTAGGCCTGGGCCACGATCTGCGTCTGCTGGCGGTCGGCGGCGGCGCGGATGCGCTCGGCGTCCTCACGGCCCCGGGCACGGTGCTCGGCGGCGTCCCGGGCACGCTCTGCGCGCATCCGGTCAAACACCCGGCCACGCACCTGGTCCGGCCAGTCCACCTGCTTGACCCGCACGTCGACCACTTCGATACCCAGATCCTCCAGGGTGGCGGCGTTCACTTCCTGGGCCACGGAATTCATCAGCTTTTCGCGCTGATCGGTTTCGTCGCCCAGTGCGGACGCCGCCGTGTCGGTGGGCTCTCCGCCGTCGTCGGCGGCCTGCGCCTCGGCATCCGCCGCGACTTCGGAGGTGGTTTTCGGCTCGCCTTGGTCGCTGCCATTGAGCAACTCCTCGGTGCTCACCGAGGTGGGGTCCAGGGCGTCGTCGGGCAGCGCGCCGCCCTGCCCGGCCACCACTTCCTGCACGGTGCGCTCGGCGAACTGGTTGCGCAGCGCTTCATTGACGCGCGGATCAAGCAGTTCGCGGGCACGGCGCTCCATGGCCAGACCGTCGTTGACGCCGGCGCCGACACTGACGATGTAGCGCTGCACATCGGCGATGCGCCAGGTCACGAAGGCATCCACGTTGAGCAGTTTCTTTTCAGCGGTCAGGAACGACTGGGTGGGGACGTCGTGGGTGAGCAGACGGCCGTCCACCCGCACCACGTCGTCGATCAGCGGCACTTTCGGGTAAATACCCGGTTCGATGTCCGCTTTCTCCACCCGCGCGAACCGCTTCAAAACGGCCTTCTCGGTTTCGTTGACGATATAAAATGAGTCCAGAGCCAGTAGCAACAGCACGCCCAATGCCACCAGCATAAGCCAGCTACGTGTGCCCATCAGCGAATCTCCGTGCGGTTGCTTTGGTACAGACTGCGCGAGCCGGAACGGCCACTGCCGCCGTCATCGGCGCCGGCGCTCGAGGTGGTCGGCGAAGACGTGCCGCTGCCGCGGCTCGAAGCGCCGCTGTCGCCGGACACCGGCTGCTTGCCTTTGAACATCTGATCCAGCGGCAGGTACATCAGGCTGTCGCTGCCCTGCGCGTCCAGCAATACCTTACTGGAGTTGCTGAATACCTCGGTGAGGCTGTCCAGGTAGAGACGCTGACGGGTGACCTCCGGTGCCTTGCGGTATTCCGCCACCAGATCGCTGAAGCGGGCGGCGTCACCCTCGGCCTCGGCCACCACGCGAACCTTGTAGGCTTCCGCTTCCTCGGTGATGCGCGCGGCCTGGCCGCGGGCTTCCGGAATCACCGAGTTATAGTAGGCCTCGGCTTCTTTCTTGAAGCGGTCTTCGTCTTCCTTGGCCTTGGCCACGTCGTCGAAGGCATCACGCACCGCTTCCGGCGCGGCGGTCTTGTCCAGCACCACCTGGTTGATCACCAGGCCGGTGTTGTAACGGTCCAGATACTCTTGCAGGCGCTCGCGCACCAGCAAACGGATGTCCTCGCGGCGGTCGCGCAGCACGTCGTCCATGGTCGAGCTGCCCACCACGTGGCGCAGCGCCGAGCTGGTGGCGTGCTGAAGAATGGTTTCCGGAGCGCCCACGCGCAGCAGGAAAGCCTGGGGGTCGAGTACCTTGTACTGAACTTCCAGGGTCACCGCGACAATGTTGGTGTCCTCGGTGAGCATTTCCTCGCTGATTTCGTAGCTGCGGTTCTGCCCCACATCCACTTCCATGCTTTGCTCGATGATCGGCGCGCGCCAGTTCAGGCCCGGGTCCACCATGCGGTTGAACTCACCGAAACGCAGCACCACGCCGCGCTCGCGCTGGTCCACCAGGTAAAAGCCCATCAGCACATAGCCCACCACCAGGACCACCAGCGCCACCGCCAGCAGGCCGCCGGGGAAGCCGCCGGACGGCTTGTTGCCGCCACCGCCGCCGCCTTTGCCGCCGAACAGGTTATTGATGCGGTCCTTAAGGTTTTTCAGCGCTTCATCAAGATCCGGCGGTCGCTGATCGCCACCGCCGCCGCCCCCGCCCCAGGGGTCCCTGGGTTTGTTTCCGCCGGGTTCATTCCAGGCCATTGAATTCTCCGTTATCCCGCTCTGTGCGAGCGTTCAGGATTGTAGGAAGGGGTATCCGTCTCTGCAACCGAAGGGTCAGGAACACGGACCTGTTCTTCACGCAGGCCGGCTTCGCGCAACAGACGTTCGAAGTGCACCCGGTTGACGTGTACCCGCAGCAACATGCCGCCGTCGGTGGCCGCCTGCTCTTCGCGCACCTCGCCGGCTTCATGGAGACGCGAACGCAGACGACCGGCCTCCGGAGGCAACCGCAACCAGCGGTCGACCCAGCGGTCCGCCAGTCTCTCGGCGATCGCCTGATGCAACAGATCGAACCCCTCGCCGGTACGCGCCGACAACCAGACACGCCAGGGCAGACCCTGTTCGTCGCGTTCCAGGTGCGGCGACGCATCGTCCAGGGCATCCACCTTGTTGTAAACATGCAGCACCGGCACGGTATCCGCGCCGATCTCTTCGAGGACTTCGTTCACCGCGGCCACGTTGGCGTCGCTTTCTTCGACACTACTGTCTGTCACATGCAGCAGCAAGGACGCGTTAACGGTCTCCTCGAGGGTGGCGCGGAACGCCTGCACCAGCCGGTGTGGCAGGTGCCGGATGAAGCCCACGGTGTCCGCCAGAATCGCCGGCCCGACCCCCGGCACCCGCACCTTGCGCAGGGTCGGGTCCAGAGTGGCGAACAGCTTGTCCGCCACATAGACGTCGCCGGTGGTCAGGGCGTTGAACAGCGTCGACTTGCCGGCATTGGTGTAGCCCACCAGGGAAATCAGCGGCGTTTCCGAGCGGTCCCGGGCGCGCCGCCCCTGGGCGCGCTGCTTGCGCACCTTGTCGAGACGGGTCTGGATCGAGCGGATCCGCTCGCGCAGCAGGCGACGGTCGGTTTCCAACTGGGTCTCGCCCGGGCCGCGCAACCCGATGCCGCCTTTCTGGCGTTCCAGGTGGGTCCACCCCCGAACCAGCCGGGTGGACAGATGCTGCAACTGCGCCAGCTCCACCTGCAGACGCCCTTCATGGGTACGCGCCCGTTGCGCGAAGATATCCAGGATCAGCCCGGTCCGGTCGAGCACGCGGCACTTCACCGCCCGCTCCAGGTTACGCTCCTGGCCGGCGCTCAAACCGTGATTGAACAGCACCACGTCGGCCCGGTGCTCACGCACCAGGGCCGCCAGCTCCTCGGCCTTGCCGGAACCGATAAACAGCGCCGGATCGGGCCGGTCACGCTTGCCCAGCAGTTCCACCACCGGCTCCACGCCCGAGGACGTTACCAGATGATGAAACTCGTCCAGGTCCTCGCGGCCCAGGGCGTCGGGCAGGTCGATATGCACCAGCACCGCCTTTTCACCGGCGCCGGTACGAACCTGTTCTGTACGATCAAATAGATCCATAGACCTCAATATAAAACAAAGCCACGCCGGACGGCGTGGCTTGGACGGGGGCGAAATCCGGAACCCGGCTTACTGATTGCCGAAGTCCTCGCCGTGACCGTCGTTCTGCGGTGCCGCCGTGCCGGCCATGGCCGGGTTGCCGCCGGTGCCCGCGGCGCGCGGGTTGCGGGCCGGAACCACGGTGGAAATCGCGTGCTTGTAGACCATCTGGCTGACAGCGTTCTTCAACAGGACCACATACTGGTCGAAGGACTCAATCTGCCCCTGCAGCTTTATGCCGTTCACCAGAAAGATCGAAACCGGGATGCGCTCCTTTCTCAGAGCATTGAGAAAAGGGTCTTGTAGCGAGTGCCCTTTTGACATAACGAATCTCCTTACGAGTCATAAAAAGTGGGTGCCCAAACAAGGCGGGCAATTATCAGCGCTAACGTCCGGGCCTCATGCCGCCGGCCATCCATGCCGGTCGACCCTGGGGCCATGGGACTTCTAAGGCAGCCTTCCCGAGGAAAAGTTTCCGACCCCACCATCCGAAAGCCCTGTTAATCCGTGGTCCTTTTATGGGGCTTGGTCCCAATAAAACAAGCCTTTTAAAAACAGTCCACGAATCAACTAAACACGGTTTTACAAACCCCTGCAAGCCGCTCATTACAGGCGATGCGACCCTCGTCACGGGTATTGTCGTAGGTTTCCACTCCGGGCCATTTACGCAGCCAGGTGAGCTGCCGTTTGGCCAACTGCCGTGTGGCAATAATACCCTTTTCCACCATGGTAGGGTAATCCCAATCGCCCTCAAGATAGCGCCAGACCTGGCGGTACCCCACCGCCTTGATCGCCGGCAATTCCGCGTGCAGGTCGCCGCGGCGGCGCAGGGCCGCCACCTCTTCCACCAGCCCGGCTTCCAGCATCGCCGTGAAGCGTCGCTCGATGCGACGGTGCAGCTCCGGGCGCGGCGGTACCACCGCCAGGCTCAACACCGGGCGGTCCAGGCCCGGAAAGCGGAAAAAGCCGTCCCGCAACGCCGTGGCGGCGGTGTCGTGCTCGCCGTGGAAGGCGCTTAACGGGCGACCGGTGAGGCGGAATACTTCCAGAGCGCGCTGCAACCGCTGGCGGTCGGTGGGCTTAAGACGGGCGGCACTGGGCGGGTCCACCCGGGCCAGCTCGCGGTGCACCGCCGGCCAGCCTTCCCGTTCCGCCAGGGCGGCGATCTCGGCGCGCACCGCCGGGTCCGCCTCGGGCAAGGGCGCCAGCCCTTCCACCAGTGCCTTGAAGTAAAGCATGGTGCCGCCCACCAACAGTGGAATCCGGCCGGCGGCACTGATCGCCTCGATCTCCGCCAGGGCGTCGGTGCGGAAATCCGCCGCTGAATAAGGGCTGGCCGGATCGCGGAAGCCCATCAGGCGGTGCGGCGCCCGCGCCAGCTCCGCCGGCGAGGGCCGCGCCGCGCCGATATCCAGGCCCCGGTAGACCAGCGCCGAATCCACGTTGACCAATTCCACCGGCAGGGTTTCGGCGGCCCGGATCGCCAGCTCGGTCTTGCCGGCCCCGGTGGGGCCCATCAGCAGAATCACCGGCGGGGATGCCGGAGTCGGTCCGGGCATGTTCATTGCCCCCGCATGAAGAGCCGGTCCAACTCCTTGACGCTCATCTGGGTCCAGGTGGGGCGGCCGTGGTTGCACTGCCCGGAGCGCTCGGTGGCTTCCATATCACGCAGCAAGGCGTTCATCTCCGGCACCGTCAGGCGCCGATTGGCGCGCACGCTGCCGTGGCAGGCCATGGACGACAGCAGCGCGTCCAACTGTTGCTCGATGCGCTCGCTGCTGCCATGGGCGAGCAGGTCACTGAGCACATCACGGACCAGGGTCTCGCTATCCGCATTGCGCAGCAGAGCCGGCACCTCGCGAACCACCAGGGTTTCCGGCCCGGCACGCTCGACCACGAAGCCCAGGCGCTGAAATACCTGGGGCTGCTGTTCGGCGAAATCCGCCTCGCGGGAGGACACCGCCATGGACACCGGCACCAGCAGTGGCTGGCTGCGCACCTTTTCCTCGGCCCAGTCCCGCTTCAGGCGCTCATAGGTAATCCGTTCGTGGGCGGCGTGCATGTCCACCAACACCATGCCGTGCTCGTTTTCCGCGATGATGAAAATGCCATGCAGTTGCGCCACGGCATAGCCCAGCGGCGGGGTGTGGGACGCTTCCGGGTCGCCGCCGGGCGCCGGGATGGACGACACCATCTGCCCGTAGGCACCGGCTTGGCGGGCACCGTCGGCGATCGACCCGCCGCCGAAAGCGCCACTGTAGCCGCCGCCCAGCCCCCCGCCGAAGGACCGGCGCGGGCCCTCGGAGAGGCCGGGGGGGCCGCCGGCCGGGTTACCAAGCGCCATATGACCCTGGCTGGGCGCCGCACCTTCCTCCAAGGCCGGCGCGGCATCGCCGCCGGGGCGGCCCTCGCCGGGACGCACCTCGGCGATCGCCCGGTGCAGGCTGCGGAACAGAAAGTCATGAACCATGCGCTGTTCGCGGAAACGCACCTCGTGCTTGGTGGGGTGTACGTTCACATCCACCAGCGCCGGATCGACCTCGAAGAACAAGACGTAGGCCGGGTGCCGGCCGTGGTAGAGCACGTCCGCATAGGCTTGGCGCACCGCGTGACTGACCACCTTGTCCCGGATCACCCGGCCGTTGACGTAGAAATACTGCAGGTCCGCCTGGGAGCGGGAGAAGGTGGGCAGGCCCATCCAGCCGTGCAGACGCAGGCCGGCATGCTCGATATCCACGGTCAGCGCCTGATCCATGAAAGCGCGCCCGCACAGCTTCGCCACCCGGGCCGCGCGCAGGGTTTCGTCGTCGCCCGGCGGCAGCTGATGAATCACTTTCTGGTTGTGGCTGAGGCGAAAGCCGGTCTGGAATTCGCTCAAGGCAACCCGCCGGAACACCTCTTCCAGGTGGTTGAATTCGGTTTTCTCGGTGCGCAGGAAGCGGCGCCGGGCCGGGGTGTTGAAGAACAAATCGCGCATCGTCACTGTGCTGCCGCGCGGGTGCGCCGTAGGTGCCACGGACGGCGCCATGTCGCGTCCTTCCACGGTGACCTGCCAGCCTTCCGCCTGGTCGCCGCTGTTGCTGGCCAGGCTCAGCCGCGACACCGAACTGATCGCCGCCAGCGCTTCGCCCCGGAAACCCAGGGTGCCGATCGCCTCCAGGTCTTCCAGGCCACGGATCTTACTGGTGGCGTGGCGGGACAAAGCCAGCGGCAGGTCATCCTGATCGATGCCGCCGCCGTCGTCGCGCACCCGGATCAGCTTGGTGCCGCCCTGCTCCACGTCCACGCTGATCTGGCGGGCGCCGGCGTCGAGCGCGTTTTCCAGCAGTTCCTTGAGCACCGAGGCGGGGCGCTCGACCACCTCGCCGGCGGCGATCTGGTTGGCGAGCCGGGAATCCAGCCGATGAATCTTTGCCACAGGAAACTCTCTTTACAAAAACCGGGTTGTACCGTCAGGACCGGGGAATGGTCAGGGTCTGGCCCACCATGATGCGATCATCGCGGATGTCGTTGGCGGCGCGCAGGGCCTGCTCGGAGACCTGGTACTGGCGGGCGATGCCGGACAGGGTATCACCGGGCTGGATACGATGCTGCTCGCCGTTTTCACGCCGCTCGGCGGCAAACCAGCTGCCCGGCGCCGGGTGGGTACGAAAATACTGCTTCACGCCGTTGACGATGGAGCGCGCCAGCTTCTCCTGGTGAGCGCTGGAACTGAGATTGCGCGCCTCCTGACGGTTGGAAATAAAGCCGGTCTCCACGAGTACCGAGACCATCTCGGGCTCCTTGAGCACCACGAAGGCAGCCTGCTCCACGGTTTTGCGGCCGCCGTGCAGTTTGGTGATCTGGCCCATTTCCTCAAGGATCTGGCGGCCCAGATACAGGCTGTGTGCCATGGAGCCGCTCATGCGCATGTCCGCCAGCACATTGAGCAGATTAGAGTCGTCCTTCTCTTCCTCGTACACGCCGGCCACTTTGTCCGACTCGTTGGCCATTTTCGCCACATAGGCGGCCCGGGCGCTGGTGGCACCGCGATTGGACAGGGCGAAAACACTGGCGCCATGGGCACGAGGGTCGGTGAAGGCGTCCGCGTGGATGGAAATAAACACGTCGGCGTGATTGTCCTGGCGCGCCACCCGACGGCGCTCGGCGAGGGGCACATAGTAATCGCCGTCGCGAACCATCACCGCTTTCATGCCCGGCTCCCGGTCGATGCGCGCCTTCACCTTGCGCGCGATCTGCAGCACCACTTCCTTTTCCAGCAGATTGCCGGGGCCGAGGGCGCCGGGGTCCTCGCCACCGTGCCCCGGATCAATGGCGACGATCATCTGGCGGGGCTCGCCGCTGTCCGCTTCGGGCTCCTCGATGGTTTTCACCGGCTGGGGGTCACTGTCGAACAGATCCACCACCAGGCGCCAGCTGTGCGGCTCCACCGGCTTCAGCAGATTGGTGCGCGGACGCACCGCCGCGCTGAGGTCGAACACCACCCGCGTTTTATTCTCGTGCTTGCCGACACGAATGTTCTCGATCGGGCTGTCCTTGTAATCCAGGGTGCTCACATCGAACGCCAGATCCGCGTCCATGAGATCCACCACCACACGGTCGGGATCGGACAGCTTGTCCAGGGAGTGCTCCACCGGCTCGGGCAAATCGAAAACGATACGGGTGTGATCCGGAGCCCGGTGCAGCCGCACGGAGTCCACGGTGATCGCCGCCCGGGCGCCGACCATTGCCAGCAAACCGGCCAGCAACACGATTATTCTCAGCCCGTCGCGGCGTCCCCATTGTCGGACACGGTGATCAGCCATGGGCCCATTCCAGCTTCGCATGTCGTCCCTGTTTCTCCACGGCCAGGGTAACGGTGAGATCCGGCGGCGGAATAACCCCGCTTCCACGTTCAGGCCACTCCAGCACGCACAGTGCATGACCGTCAAAGTAGTCGCGAATGCCGATCATCTCCAGTTCCTCGGGGTCCCCGAGCCGATATAAATCAAAATGATAGATATGGACGCCGTCCACGTCATAGGGTTCCACCAGAGTGTAAGTGGGACTCTTCACCGAGCCGGCGTGGCCCAGCGCGCGCAGCAGGCCGCGCACCAGCGTGGTCTTGCCGGCGCCCAGGTCGCCGTGCAGATGCACGCAATCGCCGGCGGCCAGCCGCGTCGCCAGCGCCGCGCCCAGGTCCAGCGTGGCCTGTTCGTCGGCGAGAAAATGCTGTTCGTTCATCTAACGCTCGTCGTCTCCGTTCAACACCGGCCGCAGCGCGGCCAGCAAATCGGTGGCCAGCAGCCCGCGCTCACCGTCGGCGGCGGCCCGGTCGGCGGCCCGGGCATGGACCATGGCGCCCAGCGCCGCGGCTTGATAGCCGGGCAGCCCCTGAGCGTGCAAGGCGGCGATCACGCCGGTGAGGACGTCGCCCATGCCACCGGTGGCCATGCCAGGGTTGCCGTCGCTGATCAGCGCCGTGCCGCCGTCACCGCGCACCAGGGTGCCCAGACCCTTGAGCAGAACCGTGCCGCCGTAGCGGGCCGCCAGGCTTTCCAGCGCCGCGAAACGGTCCGCCTGGACGCCGGCGCCGTCACTGCCGAGCAGGCGCGCCGCCTCGCCGGGGTGCGGCGTGAGAATCCAGTTGTCGCGGCCGTCCACGTCCATATCCGCCAGCAGGTTGAGGCCGTCCGCGTCGATCACCAGCGGCAACCCGCTCGCCAGTATTTCATCCAGCAGCACCCGGCCCCAGGGGCCGGCGCCCAGGCCCGGGCCCACCGCCACCACCGACGCTTTCTCCAGCAGTGGCCGCAGCGATTCCGCGCCGTCCACGCCCCGCACCATGATCTCCGGCTGCCGGGCGAGCACCGCGGGAGCGTGTTCCGACCGGGTGGCCAGGCTCACCAGCCCGGCGCCGCAACGGGCCGCCGCCTGGGCGGTCATCAACGGCGCGCCGGCGAAACCGTGGTCGCCACCCACCACCAGCACATGGCCGAAGTGACCCTTGTGGGCGTCGCGGCGCCGGGGCGGTAACCATTGCCGCAGGCGGGCCGGCGTGGGTCGCCAGACCGGTCGGTCGATGCGCTGATACACCGGCCGGTCCACGCCCAGATCGTCGAACAGCAGCTCGCCGCTGTATACCGGCCCGGCGCCCGTGAGCAGGCCCCGGTTCACGCCGATAAAGGTGATCGTGCAGTGGGCGCGAAGCACCGCGCCGGCCGACGCCCCGGTGTCGGCATTGAGACCGGAGGGCACATCCAGAGCCAGCACCGGCTTGCCGAGCCGGTCCAGCCCTTCGATCAGAGCACGGATATCCTCGCGCAGGGCGCCGCTGACGCCGGTGCCAAGCAGGCCGTCCACCAGTACCGGCGCATCGACCGGCAAAGCGTCCAAGGACAGCGCCCGCATCGGCACGCCGGCATCGCGGGCGCGCAAGGCCATGGCGCGGGCGTCACCCTTCATCCGCTCCGGGTCGCGCAGTTGATAAATCACCGGCTCCAGCCCGGCTTCGCGGGCCAGCCGCGCCACCACATAGCCGTCGCCGCCGTTATTGCCGCCGCCACACAGAACCACGGGGCGGGATACGTCGGGCCAGCGCGACAGCAACAACTCAAACGCGGCGCGACCGGCGCGCTCCATCAGTTCCTCACCGCTCAGCCCGGCTTCACCGGCCAGACGGTCCAGTTCGCGGGTTTGATCGGCGCTGTACAGCGCCTCGGGCAACGATCTGACCGGCATTCACTGTTATCCTTGCGTTTAAACGGATGACCCACACTATATCACCCACCTGGCTTCCATGGATTTCAGCGACCTGAAAACGCGTATCGCCGAGCACGCCCGCACGCTGGGTTTCCAGCAAATGGGGGTCGCCGACCTGGATCTGAGCCAGGCGGAACAGCGCCTGCACGACTGGCTGGCCGCCGGCCGCCACGGCGAGATGGGCTGGATGGCCGCCCATGGCCACAAGCGCTCTCGGCCGGCGGAGCTGGAGCCGGACACCGTGCGTGTATTGTCGCTGCGCATGGACTATCTGCCGCCGGACACCCAGCCGGTCAAAGTGCTGCAACAAAAACAAAAAGCCTATGTGTCCCGCTATGCCCTGGGCCGCGACTACCACAAGCTGGTGCGCAAACGTCTGGCGCGGCTGGCGGCGTTGATCCGCGAGGAAGTCGCCGACACCCGTCTGGCCCGCGCCTTCGTGGACAGCGCGCCGGTGATGGAGAAGCCGCTGGCGGAAAAAGCCGGGCTCGGCTGGCAGGGCAAGCACACGCTGATTCTCAACCGCCACGCGGGCAGCTGGTTTTTCCTCGGCGAGATTTACACCGACCTGCCGCTGCCGGTGGACGAGCCCGCCGAGGACCATTGCGGCAAGTGTTCCGCCTGCATGACGGTATGCCCCACGGACGCCATTGTGGCCCCCTATCAGCTGGACGCCCGGCGCTGCATTTCCTACCTGACCATCGAGCACCCCGGATCGATTCCGGAGGACCTGCGCCGGGGCATCGGCAACCGGGTGTTCGGCTGCGACGACTGTCAGTTGATGTGCCCCTGGAACCGCTTCGCGTCGCACAGCACGGAAACCGATTTCCGGCCCCGCCACGGGCTGGCGGACAGCGAACTGGTGACGTTATTCCGCTGGGACGAAGCGACCTTCCTGCGCCGCACCGAGGGCTCGCCGATACGCCGCGCCGGGTTCGAGCGCTGGCGGCGCAATCTGGCGGTGGCGCTAGGCAACGGCCCGGCCACGCAAGACGCCCTGGCCGCCCTGGAAGCGGCTACCGACGACCCCAGCGACCTGGTGCGCGAACATGTGGCATGGGCCCTGCGCCGGCTGCGAAACAGAACCGGCATGTAAAGTTCGTATTCTTTAGACTGTCAGGACCGCCTTCGGGGAACCGCCGTCGGGATGACGTCTTCAAACCGGGGGAACGTTTTTCAATTATCGACCAAGAGGGAACGCCAGCCATGAAAAAGCCAGCCCTGATTATGCTCGCCATCGCCGCGCCGCTGTTGAATGCCTGCTCCGGCGGGCCCAACGAAGCGGCGGAATACCGCCATTCCATCTTCCACGTGATCGCCTGGCACTTCGGCACCCTGGGTGCCATGGCCAAGGGCGAGCAACCGTTCGACCAGGCCGTGTTCGAGCGCAAGGCCGGAATTCTGGAAGACCTCTCCAAGCTGCCGTGGGAAGGTTTCCAGGAAGGCACCGCGGAGGGCAGCGACGCCCAGCCGGCAATCTGGGAAAACCGCGACGACTTCGACGCCAAGGCGAACCGTTTCCAGGAAGAAGCCAGCACCCTGGCGAGCCTGGCCCGGGAAGGCGACCAGCAGGCCATGCTCGACCAGGTGGGCAAGGTGGGCCAGGCCTGCAAGGCCTGCCACGACGACTACCGCAAGTAACCGGTCAGCCGCCCAGCGCCACCACCAGCCACACCACCGCCGCGGCGAACACCGCCAGCAACAGAGCCCGCCAGGCGGACGCCGGGGCGGCGTCGCCGTCGCCGGCCTTGCGGCCGGTGATCATGGCGCCCACCAGCCGCTCGCCGCGCAGACGGTGGGCGGCCACCGCCGCCACGTGCAGCCCCGCCAGCACCAGCAGCAGATTGATGTTGAAACCGTGAAAATCGGTGAGCGCCCCGGCCAGGGACGACGGCGCCAGATGATTGAGCGGGCCGTCGATGCTGATGTCATCGGTGGCGAACAGGCCGCTGATCGCCTGGGCCAGCAGTAGCACCAGCATCACCACCACCATCCAGCCGCCCAGGGGATTATGCCCCCGGTAGGCCGGCGCCCGGCCGCGCGCGAAGGCCAGCCCGTAACGGACCGCCGCCGCCGGTGCGGTGAGAAAATCCCGGAAGCGGCTGTGCGGCGAACCCCAGAACCCCCACAGGATGCGGAACAACAACAACGCCAGCAGGGCGTAACCGGCCAGCATGTGCCAGTCCATTTCCGCGCTGCTGCCGCCGCCGGAGTACCACAGGAAGGCGAACAACCCCACCAGGATCCAGTGAAACAAACGGGTGGGAAGGTCCCACACCCGTCCTTTTTCGCTCCGCTGCTCGGCGCCTTTCACGATCGACCCTCCCGATCACAACCCTAGAGTTGAATCAGATGCTCGCGGTAGTAGGCGAGTTCCGCGATGGATTCACGAATGTCATCCAGGGCCAGGTGTTTATTTTCCTTCTTGAAGCCGGGCAGGATATCCGGCTTCCAGCGCCGGGCCAGCTCCTTGAGGGTGGAGACATCCAGGTTGCGGTAGTGGAAGAAGGCTTCCAGCCGGGGCATGTAATTGGCCAGGAAGCGTCGGTCCTGGCAGATGCTGTTGCCGCACATCGGCGACATGCCCGCTTCCACGTATTGCTCCAAAAACACCAGGGTGCGGCGCTCCGCCTCGGCATCGTCCAGATCGCTTTTACGAACCCGCTCCACCAGCCCGGAATTGTTGTGATGCTCGGTGTTCCACGCATCCATGCCGTTGAGCAGCGCGTCGCTCTGACGCACCGCCATCACGGGCCCCTCCGCGAGGACGTTCAAATGGGCGTCGGTGACAATGGTGGCGATCTCGATGATGCGGTCGTTGGACGGGTCCAGACCGGTCATTTCCAGGTCGATCCAGATCAGGTTGTCTCGTGATTGCGTCATGGGGCTCCAAACAGTCATTGGATACAGGATGAAGGATACAGGATACAGCGCGAGAGGGAGCCTGCCAGCGGGGCACCTTGTGCCCGCGCCCCGCGGCGTCCCGCAACTGAATGCATCAGAACCCGGGACGGATCCACGCCCGCTCCTGTATCCTGCATCCTGCATCCTGCATCGGCGGTGCAACCGCCCATATTTATGGCAAAACGAAAGCTGAACCGCCGCCAGAAGTGGCGGATCGAGAAAATCCAGGCGGAACGGCGCCAGCGCGCCCAGCGCCAGGCCGGCCAGCAGAACCCCATGGCCACCGCCCTGGGCGGCGAGCAGCTGGGGACGGTGGTGGCGCACTTCGGCGGCCAGGTGCTGGTGGAGGACGACGCCGGCGCGCCGGCGCGCTGCCACTTCCGCGCCAACCTGGAGCAACTGGTGGTGGGCGACCGGGTGATCTGGCAGGCACCGCGAGTAGAGGGCGACGGCGACGGCGTGGTCACCGCCATCGAGCCGCGCCAAAGCGTGCTCAAGCGGCCAGACAACTACGGCAACCTGAAACCGGTGGCCGCCAACGTGGACCGTCTGCTGGTGGTGTTCGCGCCCATGCCGGTGCCTTCCACCGCCCTGCTCGACCGCTACCTGGTGGCGGCGGAACTGTCCGGGATTCCCGCCACCCTGGTATTGAACAAGGCCGACCTGATCGACGCGGAAAGCCGCGACGCCCTCGATCACATCACGGCGATCTACCGGCGGCTGGGCTACCCGGTGATCGAAGCGTCCGCCGAGGACGGGGCCGGCCTCGACGCCCTGAAAACCGCCCTGACCGGGCACACCTGCGCGTTCGTGGGGCAATCCGGCGTCGGCAAGTCGTCGCTGGTGAACGCCGTGCTGCCCGGCGCCGAGCTGGCGGTGGGCGACCTGTCCGGGGTATCCGGCCTGGGCCAGCACACCACCACCACCGCGCGGCTGTTCCGGTTGCCCGAGGGCGGCCGGCTGATCGATTCACCCGGCATCCGCGAATTCGGGCTCTGGCATATCAGCGAAGAGGAGCTGTTGCACGGCTACCGCGAGCTCTCCGAGCGGGCCGGCCATTGCCGCTTTCGCAACTGCACCCACCGCCACGAACCGGGCTGCGCCCTGCGCGAGGCGGCGGAACGGGACGAGGTGAGCGAGGAGCGGCTGCACAATTTCTTCCAGATCGCCGACACCCTGGATGAGGAAGGCCGCGAGCGCTACCGGTAGACCTTTGGGGAACACATCTGACAGCCATGGGGTCCCTCCATTACAATCGGATGAGTTTTCAAGCACCCCTTTCCGCAGCGAAGACGATTAGCCATGACCGCTCAACTGCCGCTACTGCTGGAACCCGCCGACCTGGCGGACCATTTGGACGATGACAATCTGCTGATCGTGGATCTGAGCAAGGATCAGGTCTACGACCAGGCCCACGTACCCGGCGCGGTGCATCTGGACTTCAAGCGCCTGCTCGCCGGCACCCAGCCGGCGCCCGGATTGCTGCCCAGCGACGACGCCCTGTCCGCGCTGTTCTCCGAACTGGGCCTGACCCCCGACACCCAGGTGGTCGCCTACGACGATGAAGGCGGTGGCTGGGCCGGGCGCCTGCTGTGGACCCTGGACGTGATCGGCCATAAGAAATACGCCTATCTCAACGGCGGTATTCACGGCTGGCTGGCGGCGGAACTGAGCACCAGCAGCGACCGCACGCGGCCGGAGCCCAGCGACTACCGGGTCGGCGAGCACGACCCGGCCACCAGCGTCGATCTGGACTATGTGCTCAAACACCACACCGACCCGGACGTGGTGATCTGGGACGCCCGCTCCGAAGAGGAATTCGCCGGGGTGCGCGCCTTCGCGCAGAAAGCCGGCCACATCCCCGGCGCCACCCACTACGAGTGGACCGACGCCATGGACAAACAGAACAACCTGCGCCTGCGTGATCTGGAAGAGGTGCGCCGGGAACTGGCCGAGCGCGGCATCCAGGCCAACAAGGAAGTGATCACGCATTGCCAGACCCACCACCGCTCCAGTTTCACCTGGCTGGTGGGCAAGATCCTCGGGTTCGAGCGCATCCGCGGCTACCCCGGGTCCTGGGCCGAGTGGGGCAACCACGCCGACACCCCGACGGAAAAGTCCGAATAATCACCTTGAGGTTCAGTCCTTGCACGCTCTGAAAGAAAAGCTGTTTATCGCGTTTCAGCACCTGGTGCCTCAACACCTCCTCTCCCGTCTGGTGGGCTGGGTGGCGCGCAGCGAGATCCCCTGGATCAAGACCACTTTCATCCACCGCTTCATCCAACATTTTGACGTGGATCTCGGTGAAGCAGCGATTGAAGACCCGGACCGTTTCGAGAACTTCAACGCCTTCTTTACCCGGGCGCTGAAAGACGGGGCCCGCCCCATCGCCGAGGGCGAACGGATGCTGGCCTGTCCGGCGGACGGCACCGTCAGTCAGTTGGGGCCGCTGCGCGGCGGCGACCTGTTCCAGGCCAAGGGCCACCACTATTCCGCCTTTGAGTTGCTCGGCGGCGACGGCGCGCTGGCGGCGGAGTTCAAGAACGGTCATTTCGCCACCGTGTATTTGTCGCCGAAGGATTATCACCGGGTGCATATGCCGTTCACCGGTACGCTGCGCGAGACCTGCTACGTGCCCGGGCGCTTGTTTTCGGTGAACCAGACCACCACCGAGCGGGTGCCGCGTTTGTTCGCGCGCAATGAGCGACTGGTGTGCGTGTTCGATACCGAGGTGGGGCCGATGGCCGTGGTGCTGGTGGGAGCCATGATCGTGGCCGGCATCGAGACCGTGTTCGCCGGCCAGATTACGCCCCAGTCCACAGCCGTCACGCGGGTGGACTACCGTAACCCGGCGCCGGTGACGCTGCGCAAGGGCGACGAGTTGGGCCGCTTTTTGCTCGGCTCCACGGTGATCGTGCTGTTCCCGGAAGGCGCCGCCGAATTCGGCTCCGAGCTGACCGCCGGCGCCGCCGTGCGCATGGGCGAAGCCTTCGGGTCAGTGCGCCAGTAGGTCGGATTAGCCGCGGGCGTAATCCGACATTGACGGTCGGCACCGCACCCGACGGAAGTCGGGTTACGGCCTTCGGCCTAACCCGACCTACGCGGCTTGTGGGAGCGAGCGGGGCCCGCTCCTACAAATCCGTCCTGACTTATTTCTTGCCGACTTTGGCGGCGAGGATCGCCTTGGCTTCGTCACCCTGCAGCAGCTCGGCGAACAGCGCCAGGTCGTGGTCGATCAGGTCGTGGAGATCCATTTGCGCGGCCTGGCGCATCAGCCGCTTGCTTTCGCGCATGGCGCGGGGCGGTTTGGCCGCCAGGGTGCGCGCATAGGCGGTGGCGGCGTCCGTCAGTTCGGCGGCACCGACGACCTTGGCGACCAGACCGGCCTGCAACGCTTCCGGCGCCAGCAGCGGCTCGCCGGCGAGCAGCATGCGCGCCGCGCGCTGGTAACCCAGCCAGGCCGGCAACAGCTTGGCGGAGCCCGCTTCCGGCACCGCGCCCAGGTCCACGAACGGGGTGATGAATTTCGCGTCGTCGGCGGCCACCACCAGGTCAGCGTGCAACAGCATGGTGGTGCCCACGCCCACGGCGTGTCCCTGAACCCCGATCACCAAGGGCTTTTCGAAGCGGCTCACGGCACGGATGAAAGGCGCGGCGCCACCTTCCGTGCCTTCTTCGGCGGCCAGGAAGTCAGCCAGGTCGTTGCCCGCGCAGAAGGACTTTCCGGCGCCCAGTATCAGCACCGCGCGCACCTCATCACTGTCGCCGGCGAACGCCAGCAAATTGACCAGGTCCCGGTACATGGCGCCGGTCAGGGCGTTGAGTTTGTCGGGCCGGTTCAAGGTCAGGCGGAGCACCGCGCCGTCGCCGGTCGCCAGTACTTCACCGCTTTCCAATGGGGGTAAATTCACAGTGTTCTCCCGAGTGTCGTTGTGCGCAAAAGCCTAGCCGCTGCGGCCTGTTCTGGCCATGATAAATCCGCTTGCCGGTGGCCCCGTTTAGTCCTATAAATTCGCGGTTCGCCCGCGCGACGGCGCGCGGGCTTTTGCCTGAGGTCCGCCGGCCTTTGAAACTGATCACCTTCGACCCTTTTCGCACCCTGGGCCTGCCCGGCGTGCATTACATCAAACCGGAGCTTATGAACGACCAGCGCGACAGGCTGCTCGACGCGGACTGGTTGTTGTTTCCTGCTTACTGGCAACTGCACGGCCTGCACTATGTGCTCGGCCGCCCTATTTTCCCCAGCCTGGCCAGTTATCACCTGGGGCACGACAAAGTGGAAATGACCCGGGCGCTGAAGCTGGCGTGCCCGGAGCATTTGCCCGAGACGGATATCCTGCCGGCGGGGCCGCACGGCATCAGTCAGGTGCTGGACACCTGGCGGTTTCCCTTCGTGGCCAAGCGGATCCGTTCCAGCCAGGGCAGCGGCGTGTTTTTGGTCGAGAACCGCCAACAGTTACTGGACTACGCCGCGCACAGCGAGGTGCTGTACATCCAGAAGCTGCTGCCGATCGTGCGCGATCTGCGGGTGGTGGTGGTGGGCCGCGAGGTGATCGCCAGCTACTGGCGCGAGGGCACCAGCTTCCACAATAACCTGGCACGCGGGGCGCGGGTGCGCACCGACCTGCCCGTGCCGGAGCCGGCCCTGGCGCTGGTGATCCGGCTGGCCCGGGAACTGGGCATCGACCACGCCGGGTTCGACGTGGCCTGGGTGGACGGCCGCCCCTATGTGCTGGAGTTCAACCGTCTGTTCGGCAATCAGGGCATGCCCGAGCTGCCGCAACGGATCGGCGCGGCGATGCGCGGTTACTTGCTCGGTGAAGCCTCGCCGGACACGCCCGAACCGCCCATGACCTTCTCCGCCTGAGTGCGCAACAGGGTTTGATAACGGTGGGCAAGCTGCTCCACCGGCTGCAACCGGATCTGCCGGTCGCCGGCCTGGACCAGTTGCGCCCGCTCGGTCTGGTAGAGCGCCTTAACGTCCAGTTCGGCGCGGGTCAGTTCCGCCTCCGGCACATTGAGCCGGCCCGGCACCCCGGCCAGGCACAAGGCCCAACTGTCCGGTTCGCTGAACTGACCGCTGACCAGGGCCTTGAATTCCAGCGCCGGTGACTGGCCGGCTTTACGGCGGGGTGCCTGGAGGCGCGCCACGCGCAGGAACAGCAGACCGGCGCACAGTGCCGAAAAAGCGGTGTGCGACAGCGGCTCGCCGTTGAACCGGATGCGCGCGCGGTCGCCGATGGCGGTGATCACCTCGCCACCGTAAAGGGCCACGACCTCGTGCAGCAGGTGGTGGTAGTCCGCCAGCAGCGCTTCCAACGCGGAGCGGGTATAGCGCTGCTGGAAATGATCAAAATTGACCACGCTGAGGCGCAACTCCACCGACACGCCGTCCGGCGCCGGCATGCCGGAGTCCGCTGGATCGGCCGGTGGCGTTTCGGACGTCTCACCGTCCTCCTTGGCAGGCGCGGGCGGCGGCGCGGACCGCCAGAGGCGGCGACGGATCACCTCGCCCGCCGCGCGCAGCGCCAACAGGCCCAGCACCACCAGCACATAGCCGGTTTCCAGACGCTGGCGCGGCGCGGTGTCGTGGGCGGCGGCGAGCACCACCGAACCGGCCAGCTCGCCGTCCGGCAGGGCCACGGGCACCTCCACTTTCACCGGCAGGTCATCGTCGCTCTTACCGGTGACCGGCTCCCGGGCCACATCCAGAAACAGCACGCCGCCGACCGGATCCAGCGCACGGGTCTCGCGGGCGATCACGTTCAGCCCGATCAGATCGTCGCCGGCCAGCGACTCCGCGGAGCGCAACGCGGTTTGTTGCGCCAGCGCTTGCAGCTGCACCCGCTGCTCCGCCTGAAGGCGGGCGGAGAAGTGCTCCAGAAAATAGACCCCCACCACCAGCGCCACCAGCAGCATCAGGGCCAGCTCCAGCAGCAATTGTTTTTCCCGTTGCAGCCAGGGCCGCCATTTTTCCCACACCGACATGCAGTGCCTTCCTTGCCTGTGAATGCGACGGCGGGGAGTATAACCCGTGGTGGCGGCGTTCCGCTTGGCTGTGGCGCACGCGCGCCAACCCGGCCCGGTTTTCTGTTAATCTTAGCGGCTGTTCCGCAACGTACCGATCAGCCCGAGGAATCCCCCAGCGTGCGCGAGATCATTCTCATCCAGGTGTCCGGCAACGACCGGCCCGGCCTCACGGCGGCGTTTACCCGTATTCTGGCCCGCTACCACCTGAATATTCTGGACATCGGCCAGGCGGTGATCCACGACACCCTGTCGCTGGGTATCCTGGTGGAAGTGCCGCCGGCGGCGGAAGCCTCGTCGATGCTCAAGGATCTGCTGTTCGAGGCGCACAAACGCAACATCTCGGTGCGCTTCAGGCCCATTGACGAGGACCGCTATGAACAGTGGGTCTCGGGCCAGGGCAAGGACCGCCACATCATTACCCTGCTGGCGCGCAAGATCACCGCGGAACAGCTCGGCGACGTGACCACCGTGGTGGCCGATAACGATCTGAATATCGACAGCATGGCGCGGCTTTCCGGGCGCGTGCACCTGGAAGGCGAGGCCAGCGATCCGGACGGCCGCGCCTGCGTGGAAATTTCAGTGCGCGGTGAACCCCGTGATCCGGGCGCCATGCGCGCCGCCTTTCTGGCGATCGCCAACGAACGCAATCTGGACATCGCCTTCCAGCGCGACAGCGCCTTCCGGCGCAACCGTCGCCTGGTGGTGTTCGATATGGATTCCACCCTGATTCGCTCGGAGGTGATCGACGAGCTGGCGGCCGAAGCCGGCGTCGGTGAGCAAGTGGCGGCGATCACCGACCGTGCGATGCTCGGCGAACTGGATTTCAATGAAAGTTTCCGCGCCCGGGTGGCACTGCTCAAAGGTCTGGATGAAGGCGCCCTGGAACGGGTGCGCGAGCGGATTCAGCTGACCGAAGGCGCGGACCGTTTGATCCCCACCCTCAAAGCGCTGGGCTACCGCACCGCGATTTTGTCCGGCGGCTTCACCTGGTTCGGCGACTGGCTGCAGGAACTGCTGGGCATTGATTACGTCTACGCCAACACCCTGAAGATCGTCGACGGCAAGGTCACCGGCGAGGTGGCGGAGCCGATCGTGAACGGCGAGCGCAAGGCCGAGCTGTTACGCGAGATCGCCGCCCGGGAAGGCATCAACCTGGAACAGGTGATCGCCGTGGGCGACGGCGCCAACGACCTGCCCATGCTGGGCGCCGCCGGACTGGGCATCGCCTTCCGCGCCAAACCGCTGGTGAAGGAAAACGCCGCCCACTCGATTTCCACCCTGGGGCTGGACGGCATTCTGTATCTGATCGGCGTGCGCGACAAAGACCAACAGGAACTACTGAAATAGTTAATAATTAACAGTTAACAGTGAATAGTAAAAAAAGCGCGGGCCACTGGCCCGCGCTTTTTTTGTTTCGCTATTAACTATTAACTATTAACTGCTCTCCCCTCATCCTTCCGTGGTTTCGGCGGTCTCCAACCGGTCCATCGGCGCCTGCAAATAGTAGCCCTGCAGATAGTCGACGCCGCCGAGGCTCCACAGGGTTTGCATCTGGGCGGCGGATTCGACGAAGCCGACCAGGGTGCGGCGGCCGCTGTCCCGGGCCTGCTGAATGATCTCCGCGAAACGTTCCCGGCTTTCCGCTTTACCCAGTTCCTGGGTGAAGGAACCTTCGAATTTCACCATGGTGGCGGGAATGTGCTCGAACAGTTTGAAGGGATCCAGGCCACCGCCGAAACGGCTGATGGACAGACCGCAGCCTTGTTTGCGCATCGCTTCGGCGAAGGCCGCCGCCTGCTTGAGGTAGTTCACCGCGTCGCCTTCGCTGAACTGGAAGATCACCTGTTCACCGGACAACTTGGCGGCGCGCATGGCCTTGGTCAGCCATTCCGCGAGCCCCGGTTCGCCCAGGGAGTAGCCGCTCAGATTCACCAGCAGGGTGATTTTCTGATCGTGGGCCGCCGCCGCGCGCATGGCGTTCAGCACCACCCAGCGATCCACCTTGCCGGCCATGCCCTGCTCGGCGGCGGTGGGCATGAAATCGGCGGCGGCCAGGTCATCGCCCTGCTTCTGCGGCATATGCACGAACACTTCGAAGACATGTTCGTTCTCGTCTTCCAGGCTCATCAGGGGCTGATATTTGAGACGGAAACTGCCTTTCTCCAGCGCCTGGCGAATGCTCAGCGCGATGGCTTCGGAAGAGCCGGCCGCCACATCGTCCATGGGGTCATGGATCTTCACCGCGTTGCCCTGCTCGTCGTTCTCCCGCTGCGCCTGGTTACAGCACTTGAGGGCCTTGGTGAGAATATCCTGGCTGCTGCGGGCGTCCTCACGGGCGAACGCCAGCCCCAGACTGGCGGTGACATGGGCGGTGCGGCTGGCCACTTCCGGCATCAGCGTTTCTATGCCGGCGCGCAGCTCTTCGGCCAGTTGCCCCGCTTCATCCAGGTCGTTGACCGGCTTGAGCAGGGCGAAATCCTCGCCGTCCACCCGCGCCAGCTTGCCGCCGGCGCTGTGCTCACGCAGCCAGTCCGCCACGGCCCGCAGGACGTCGTCGGCGCCTTCCATGCCGAGGCTGGACTGGTGCTGCTCAAAGCCGTCCAGACGCAGATACAGCACCGCCGCCAGTTGCCCCTGGCGGGCCGCTTCGGCCACCGCCTGATCCAACTGATCCATGAACCAGGTGCGGCTGTAGAGGCCGGTGACCTGGTCGGTCTGGCTGATTTCGTGCAGGCGCTCCTGCAGAGCGTTCTCATCCAGGCTGGCGGCGCGAATCACGATCTGGGTGCAGGCCTCGCCGTCGTAGGTGCTGGGAGAAAACACAAAGGTCGCGTCGAATTCGCTGTCGTCGGTATGCACGCCCCGGCATTCCAGCTCATTGGTCTGGCTGGCATCCTCGGCACGGCTGCGCAGCAGTTTCTTCAGGCGGTCGTGGTCGTTGGCGGAGACCATGTCCATGATCGGCACGCCGGCCAGTTCCTCGGCGCTCTCATAACCGAACATGCGCGCGTAATTGTCATTGGCGTGGATGTGCATGCCGTCGAGCACGTAGGCGATGGCGTCGCGACTCTGATCCATCAGCAGACTGAGCCGCTTTTCCGCTTCGTGGCGGGTGATCTCGGAGTGCTGCAGCTCCTTGCGCAGGCGCAGAAACTCCATCAGCCGGTCGACGCACTGCATCAGCATCTCGCGGTCGTCCTTGGGCGCCACCGCGCGGGCACCAGCTTTATAGGCGTTGCGCACGATCTCCGCGTTGTAGTCGTCGCTGAGCAGGATCACCGGCAGCGCCTTGCCGAGCCGGTTAAGGTGCGCCATGGCGCTTTCGAAGGAGCCGTCACCGAAAGTGGGCCGGCACAACATCAGTTCCCAGGCGCCGCCCTTCAGGGCCCTCACCAGATCCTCCTCGCCCAGAGCCAGTTGGGCGCGGGTAGCGCGGCCGGCGTTACGCAGGGTGTTCATCAGCTGTTCGGCTTCGTCCTGGGAGTCGTGGGCGATCAGCAAGCGGAGGGTATCGAGGGCGTAATTCATCGGCGCCAGTGCTCATCCGTTATTCGTAGAGCATCTATTGTGCCTGACAGGACTGCGTTCGCCAAAGACCTTACCGTCGCCCGGTATGGGCTCCGGGAAACGCCACCCTCACACCGCCGGCCGCAGCGTGTACTGGGCAACATCCGGGGAGCCGGCCAGACGCACCCCGAGCCGGGTGTCCCGGGGCGGGCCGTCCCACAACGTGAGGCGGGTACCACTACGGTAACCGGTGGTGGGCACCACCAGCGTCTCCGGGTCGTCGCCCTCGGGACACGGCACCAGCAACGCCGGCGCCGGCCAGGCATCCGGCCCGCCGGCGCTGACCCGCACCGGCCGCAGGGCCTCGGGCAGCAGCGCCACGCCCAGACGCACGGAATCACCAAGCCAGGCCACCCAGCGTATTTCGCCCACCCGCCAGTGCGAACGCTCCGGCGGGGACAGCGCCAGCAGTCCGCCGGCGCGCAAGGCAGGGGGCGTACCGCCACGCCACTCCAGGCAATAACCGCCGTCGCCATGATCGACGCGCCGCACCCGGTGCAAAGGCTCGTCGCTCTCTCCCTCATCAAGACGTCGATGCACCGCATCCAGGCCCAGGCAGAGCAGCATTTCACCCTCCGCCGGGCGGCGCGCGGCGAGCCGCTCACGGGGGCCGAGCCAGGACCAGCGCAAATGATGAGAAAGAATGTCCGATAAAGGCCGGCCACGGTGGGAAGAGCCGCCGTCGGCAAGCGCGGCGGCCAGCGGTCGGGTATCGAAGTAACGCAAGGTCTCGCTGTCGTCCGGCGGTCGGGTCACCGGCTGAGGCCCGGCGTCGCTGTTCAGTGCCACATGGAAGGGGGCATCGGCGGCTTCCGACGACAACGGCAACCACCGGGCCCAGTGCGCGGCGGCCCGATAGAGCGCCATCATCGCGGGCTGGCGAAGCTGATTGGGCTGGGCACTGGCGGTCAGCAAGAGGCGGCCGTAGGCGATCGACACCGCCCCTTCCTGGCCCGGCAACTCCGGATCCGGCACGGTGACGGTTTCCAGCGCATGCCGTTCGGCCTCCGCGTAGAGGCCGTGCAGCACGCGCCAGGCGCCCGCCGGGGGCGCCTTGTAGAGCAGCATATGCAGAAACAAATCCTGGGCGCGGGCGTCCATGGCGCGCTGCAGGGCGGTGGCGGCGGCCTGCCGCCCGGGCCGGTTGAGCTTGCCGCGCAACAGCGGTGTGGCCACGCTTTGATAGCCGATCGCCAGACCCTGAAACAAACGGTGCGTTAACGCGGCCGCCCGCAGAGCATGCTCCGGCGGCATCAAGGGGAGATTGAGATAGCGGCTTTCCAGGGTGTAGGCCAGTTGCCGGACACGCGGGCGGATTTGCTCAAGCAGGGCCATCCGGCGGCGGCCGTCGACGCGCAACCGGGGCAACTCCTCCAATAACGTCAACAGCGGGGGCGCGCTACGATGCGGGTCTCCCAGCGGCAACGCGTCCAGCCACGCGCGCAACCGGCGAGGCTTGGTACTGGCCAGCGACAATTTATCCAGTTCCGGTTCCGGAACCCCCAAACGCACTTCCCACGCCGTTTCCCTTTGGCGGGCCTCTTCCATGGCTTGTCCCTCTCAGGCTCCGTCTCCGCGGGGCAGCGGAGACCATATTCAAATTATTGTTGTGATGCCAATCACGAATATAACTTGAACGCCCATTATTTGTACATTATCCAGCCAATACCGTTTTCGAGCCCGCCCCGGGCTCCTCACGCGCCAGCCTCGGCACCAGAAAGCCGGGCAGCCGGTCACGCAGGATCGCGTGGAGCTCCCGGGCGCGGGCGTCGGGCACCGCGAAATGGGCGGCCCCGGCTACCGCGTCCAGTTGATGCAGGTAATAGGGCAGCACGCCGGCCTCGAACAGGGCGTCGGAGAGGGAAGCCAGGGCCTCGGCGTCGTCATTGACCCCGGCCAGCAGCACCGATTGGTTAAGCAGGGTGACGCCGGCCTGGCCCAGGGCGCGGCAACGCGCCGCCAGCGCCGGACTGATCTCGCGGGGGTGGTTGGCGTGCAACACCAGGGTGGCGCGCCAGCGCGGCGACGCCAACAGCGCCGCCAGTTCGTCATCCAGGCGCTCGGGAATCACCACCGGCGTGCGGCTGTGAATACGCAAACGACGCAAATGCGGCAGTGCCGCCAGAGCTTCCAGCAGTTCGCCCAGACGCCGGTTGCTCAGTGTCAGCGGATCACCGCCGCTAAGGATCACCTCGTTGATGTCGGTACGCCGCGCCAGCCAGTCCAGCGCCTGCTGCCAACGGCCGCCGGACAGGTGCTCCTGGTACGGGAAGTGGCGGCGAAAACAATAACGACAATGCACCGCGCAGGCACCGGTGACCACCAGCAGCGCCCGCCCGTGGTACTTGTGCAGCAGCCCGGGCACCGGGGTGTGGCGGGATTCATCCAGCGGGTCGCCGTGGTAGCCGGGCACCGTTTCCCGCTCCCGGCCAGTGGCGAGAATCTGCCGCAACAGGGGATCGTCCGGGTTGCCCGGCTCGATCAGATCCAGGTAGCGGCGCGGCACCCTGAGCGGAAAGTCGCTGTCGTCGTCGGCGCCGTCGGGTATCTGCTCGGGGCGCAGCGACAGCCGTTCGCACAGCTCCCCCACGCCGGTCACCAGATCGGCCTGCAGGCGGCGCCAGTCGGGTACCTGCCAACCGTCCGCTTCCTGCGTTATCATGGCCAGCTTCTTAAATGCCATCCGGTAATTCCCCGACACAGTGGATAGATATCTATGGCCAGCTATTCTACCAGTGAATTCAAGTCCGGCTTGAAGGTTATGCTCGACGGCGACCCCTGCGCCATCATCGAGAACGAGTTCGTTAAGCCCGGCAAGGGCCAGGCCTTCAGCCGCGTGAAGCTGCGCAACCTGAAGACCGGCAAGGTGTGGGAACGCACCTTTAAATCCGGCGACAGCCTGGAAGGCGCCGACGTGCTGGATGTGCAAATGCAGTACATCTTCAGCGACGGCGAGTTCTGGCACTTCATGGACACCGACACCTTCGAGCAAAAGCAGGCGGACGAAGCCGCCGTCGGCGATGCCAAGCAATGGCTCAAGGAAGAGGACATGTGCGAGGTGACGCTCTATAACGGCGAGCCTCTCAACGTGAATCCGCCCAACTTCGTGGAACTGGAAATCGTCGAGACCGACCCGGGCCTGAAGGGCGACACCGCCGGCACCGGCGGCAAGCCGGCCACCCTGAGCACCGGCGCGGTGATCCGCGTGCCCCTGTTCGTGCAGGAAGGGGAAATCGCCAAGGTGGACACCCGCACCGGCGAGTACGCGGGCCGCATCAAAAACTAGTGAGCGACTGGCGGCCCACCGCCTCCCTGGAGGCCATGCGAGCGCGCGCCGGGCTGCTGAGCACGGTGCGCGCTTTTTTCGCGGCCCGTGGCGTGCTGGAAGTGGACACCCCGCAACTGGCCCGGCATGGCGTCAGCGATCCGCACATCGATTGCATTCCCGTTGCCGGCCACGGCTATCTGCAGAGCTCGCCGGAATACCACATGAAGCGGTTGCTGGCCGCCGGCAGTGGGCCGATCTACCAGACCTGCAAAGCCTACCGGAACGGTGAAGCCGGCACCCGGCACAACCCTGAGTTCACCATGCTGGAATGGTATCGGCCGGGTTTTGATCTGGACGGGCTGATCAGCGAATGTCTGGCTCTGTTCGGCGAACTGTTTTCCAACACGCCCTCACGGACTTACCGGTTCCGCGACCTGTTCGCCGAGGTGACCGGGCTGGACCCGCTGACCGCGACGGACAGCGATCTGATTCAGTGCGCCGAACAACACGGCGCTCCCGAAGGCCTGGATAAAGCCGCCGCGGTGGACTACCTGATGGCCACCCGGGTGGAAGCCGCCCTGCCCGCCGAACAGCTCTCGGTCGTCATCGACTTCCCGGGCTGGGCCGCCGCCCTGGCACAAACCCGCCTGGACACCGACGGCACCGAAGTCGCTTTACGGTTCGAGATTTATTTTCGGGGTCTGGAGCTGGCCAACGGCTATCAGGAGCTGACCGACGCCGACGAGCAGCGCCGACGCTTCGAGCAGGACAACCGGCTACGACAGAAGCACGGCCTGAACACCATGGACGCCGATCCTTACCTTCTCGACGCGCTGCGACATGGCTTGCCCGCCTGCAGCGGCGTGGCCATCGGCGTGGAGCGCTTGTTGATGGCAAGGCTGAACAGCGATCGCATTGGCGATGTGCTGACCTTTCCCGGTGACAGGGCCTGACAGCGTCTCTGGGATCCTGCGGGGCAACCTTTGCCGGGAGCTTCACTCCCTTTCGCGGGCAGGGCCCGTTCCCACAGCCCGCTCCTACACGACTAAGCGGCGGCCTTAGAGGCGCCGCCGGCGCGGGCGCAGTTCTCGGCGACCAGCTCGATCAGGCGCGGCTGCACCGACGGCGGAAAATCATGGCCCATGCCGTCGATGATGGCGAGCCGGGCGCCGGGCATGGCGCGGGCCGAGGCGCGGCCACCGGCGGGCCGGATCAAGGGGTCGTTGCCGCCGTGGATAACCTGGGCGGGACAGCGCACCTTTTTCAGACGCTTGCTGAGGTTGCCGGTGGCCATGATCGCCATGAACTGATTGCGGACCCCGCGCGGGTTCAAACCCCGCTCCCAGCTGCGCTGGAACATCTCGGTGAGTTCATCTCGGCCCTGATCCAGGGTGCCACCCAGCTTGGCCATCATTCCCAGGCCGAACGCCACATAGTCTTCCACGGTTTCGATCTTCACTCTGGGCGCCACCAGGGTCTTCAGGGCCTCCGGCTTGGGCGGCGGCAGGAAAGGGCTGTTGGTGCTGGACATGATCGACGTGACGCTGAGCACCCGTTGCGGATACGTGGCGGCAGCCAGCTGCGCGACCATGCCGCCCATGGAGGCACCCACCAGATGGGCGCGCTCGATGCCCAGGGCGTCCAGCAGCCCCATGGTGTCATTGACCAGATCGTCCAGGGTGTAGGGAGCATGAACCTTGAGACCCACCATATAACGCAGCATCGCCACCATCGGCCCGTAGCGGAACGGCTCGCGGATAGCGGTGGATTTGCCGGCGTCGCGGTTATCAAAGGCGATCACCCGGTAGCCCCGGTTGGCCATGGCATCGAGCAGGCCTTCCGGCCAGAACACCAGTTGCGCGGAGAGCCCCATGATGAAGACCAGCGGTTCGCCGTCCTCGGGCCCGCGGGTTTCATAGAAAAGATCGACGCCGTTGCTGCGCACCGTGCCTGTGGCCATGCCTGTCACCTGTGTCGGGAATTGCGGTTATCCGCCCAACATAGAAAAGCCCGGCGCCAACCACAAGCGCCGGGCTTCTTTTGGCCCGTACGGCCGGCGCCCCGGCGGGGCTAGAGCACCTCGATGATGGTGGCGTTGGCGGTGCCCAGGCCTTCGCAGATGGCCAGCAGACCATAGCGACCGCCGCGGCGCTTGAGCTCGTACACCAGCGTGCCCATCAGCTTGGCGCCGGTGGCGCCCAGCGGGTGGCCCAGCGCCTGGGCGCCACCGTTCACGTTAAGCTTGTCGTAGTCGGCACCCAGGGCGTTCATCCAGGCCAGCGGCACGGAACCGAACGCCTCGTTGACCTCATAAAGATCGATGTCCGCCAGGGTCATGCCGGCCCGCTTGAGCACCTTTTCGGTGGCCGGAATCGGGCCTTCCAGAACCATGGTGGGGTCGGAGCCGACCACCGCCATGGCGTGAATGCGCGCCAGCGGCTTGAGCCCGAATTCCTTCACCGCCTGCTCGCTGGCGACCAGCACCGCCGAGGCGCCGTCGGTGATCTGACTGGCGTTGGCGGCGCTGATGATGCCGTTTTCAGCCAAAGGCTGCAGACCACGAATGGAATCCAGATCGGCGTCCCAGCGGATGCCTTCATCCACGTCGTGCAGGGTCTCGCCCCCGTCATCCAGATCCACGTTCACCGGCAGGATCTCCTGCTTGAAACGGCCGGCCTCCGTGGCGGCGACGGCGCGGCGGTGGGAGTCATACGCGAATTGGTCAAGATCGTCCTTGCTGACGCCGTACTTCTTGGCCATGCGCTCGGCGCCCACGAACTGACTGAAGTTCTCGCCGGGATAGCGGCGGCTGATTTCCCCGGTGAAAGGGTTGCCCAGCTCCTTGGCCACGGTGACCGGCGAGCCGATCGGCACCTGACTCATGGATTCCACGCCGCCGGCGATGACCAGATCCTGGGTGCCGCTCATCACCGCCTGGGCGGCGAAATGAATCGCCTGCTGGGAGGAGCCGCACTGCCGGTCGATGGAGACCCCGGGCACCGATTCCGGCAAACGCGAACTAAGCACCGAGGTGCGCGCGATATTGAAGGTCTGCGGCCCGATCTGGCTGACGCAGCCGTAAATCACGTCGTCCACCCGGTCCGGCGCGACGCCGGTGCGCTCCAGTACCGCATCAATCACTTTGCCGCCCAGATCCGCCGGATGTACCCGGCTGAGTCTGCCGTTGCGGCGGCCGCCGGCGGTGCGTACCGCCTCTACGATATATGCCGTGGTCACGATGAGTTCCTCGCCTGAAACCGAAAGGACCTCAAGACTACGCCCGGCCCGCCATGACACTCAATGACCGGAATGCACCCCGGGCCTGACCCGAACGAACCCGGGGGCGCGGCCTACATCGCGATCATTCTGACCTGGTAAAGCACCGGCCCGGTGGGCTGGCCACTGGGCGAACCACCGGCCGGTTCCAGGCTTACCGCGAGGGCCCGTGAACGGCGCAACACCTCAAGCTGGCGCTCACTGAGCGAGGCCGTGCGCTGGCCGCCGCCGGCCGGCAGCAGGCCCACGGAGATCGCCGCGCCGGACCGAGGCAGTAGCCACAACTCGAAATCCTTGCCGTCCACCGGCTCCACGTTCACGCCTTGCAACGACAACTGGCGATGCGAGTCATCGGTCACGGTGCGCAGCACCCACAACGGCTGCGCCTGGCTGTTCTGAATCACCCCCACGAACTGTTGCGGCGCCGGCGCCGACGGCCAGAGCAGGATCAAGGCGAGCACCAGGGAGGCGGCCAACACACTGCCCACCGGCCACCACCAGGCGCGCGCCACGGAGCGCGGTCGCGCGATCCGGGCATGGACCCGACGCCATACCGCCGCCGGTGGACGGCGTTCCACAATGCCGCGATTCAAAGACTGAAAACGGCGCTCCCAGTACCACACCTGACGCCTTACGCGCGGCGACTCCAGCATCCAGGTTTCGAAGCGACGGCGAGCGCCACCATGGAGAGTACCGAGCACATACTCCGCCGCCAGGGCATGATTACGTTGATAATGATCGGGTTTCATCGCTCCAGACACCGTCGCAGGAAATCCAGGCCCCGACGGACCCAGCTTTTTACCGTACCCAGAGGCTTGCCCAGGGTGCGCGCCATCTGCCCATGGGTGAGTCCGTGAAAATAGGCCATTTGAATACTGGCCCGATGCGGGTCGCTGAGCTCTCTCAGGCAACGGTCCAGGTTTTCCTTGTCGGCACTCGCCAGCGCCGCTTGCTGGGGCTCCATGCCGCCGCCACGCAGCGAGTCCCTGAAATCATCCACGTCTTGATGCACTCGGCGCTGGCGCAGCACGTCCATGCACGCATAGCGACCGATGGAAATCATCCAGGTGACCGGCGAGCCGCGCTCCGGGTGATACTCACCGGCGTGATGCCAGACTTTTATGTAGATTTCTTGTAACACCTCCTGCGCTTCGTGCCGATTCCCCAGCATACGCAGGCAAAGCCCATACAAACGTGGGGACGTGGCACTGTACAGCTTCTCGAAAGAAGCCAGATCTCCCCTGGATGTATGCGCCATTAGTTTCACCATTTCAGAAAGTTTTTCGCTCATGGCGCGTTTCACTCCTTTTTCTACACGCCGCGCTCACATCAGAGACCCGACTTTCATTTCTACCGGCCTCTTACCTGATACGCGACTCCTGGCCTTTCGGATGCAATAAAAAATTCTTTTTTCTTACCTGCATCCAAACGACTCCCCGGTTCGTATCTGGTGTTGATCGCTACCTGAAATACTGGAGGTTCAAAATGCATAAAATACTGACCAAGACGCCACTGGCTCTGGCGATGGCGTCACTGGTTTTGACCGCGCCCTCGGCGCTGGCGTCAAGCCACCGTGAAGCCCCGTTTATCACCGGCAGTCCGAAAGTGGACGGCACCGACTTTTATATGTTCCGAAGCTATGAAACCAATCGCTCGGACTTCGTCACGCTGATCGCCAACTATCAGCCGCTTCAAGACGCTTACGGCGGCCCTAATTATTTTCTTCTGGATGACAACGCCGTCTACGAAATTCACATCGATAACGATGGCGACGCGGTCGAAGACCTGACTTTCCAGTTTCAATTCAATAACGAGTACAAAAATCTGGCGGTACCCGCCGGCGCGGAAAGCGACACCCCGGTACCGCTGAGCAACATCGGCCAGATTTCCGCGGGCAACACCGGCGCGCTTAACGTGGAACAGACCTACACCGTGACCATGATCAGCGGCGACCGTCGCACCGGTGAGGCGCAGGCGATCACCAACGCCAACAGCAGTTCCGAAACGTTCGTTAAGCCGATGGATAATATCGGCAACAAATCGATTCCCGATTACCCCGCCTACGCCAACGACGCCATTTATCCGATCTCGATCCCCGGTTGCGCCACCGACGGCAAGGTATTCGTCGGCCAGCGCAAGGAAGGCTTCGTGGTGAATCTTGGCGAAGTCTTCGACCTGGTGAACACCAACCCTGTCGGCCCTCGTGACGGCGAACGCAACGTCATCGGCGATAAGAACGTTACCAGCCTGGCGCTGGAGGTCCCCAAAAGCTGCCTGACCGCCGGTGAGAGTTCCGTGATCGGTGGCTGGACCACCGCCAGCGTGCCCCAAGGGCGCGTCATCAACCCGGCCCCGCAGGGCTCGTCCGTGACCGGCTCCGCCGGCGCCAAACCGGCCAGCGTGGAAGGCGGTGCGTTTACTCAGGTTTCCCGTCTCGGCTCTCCCCTGGTGAACGAGGTGGTCATCGGCCTGCCGGACAAGAATCGCTTCAACGCCAGCGAGCCGAAAGACGACGGCCAGTTCGCCCAGTACGTGACCAACCCCAGCCTGCCGGTGTTGCTCAACGTGCTGTTCGGTGATGCCGCCGTGCCGCCGGAAACCCCGCGTAACGATCTGGTCACCGCTTTCCTGACCGGCTTCCCGGGTGTCAATCAGCTGCCCACGGTGACGCCCAGCGAAATGCTGCGCCTCAACACCGATATCGCGCCGACCGCGCCCGCGGATCAAAATGACCTGGGTGTCGTGGGTGGCGATAACGCCGGTTTCCCGAATGGCCGTCGCCCCTATGACGACGTGGTGGACATCGCCTTGAACGCGGCCATGGGCAAAATCTGCGGTCAGCTTGGCGCCGGTAACTGCGGTTCACAGTCCACACCGCAGAACGGTTCCAACTTCTACACCGACGGCACCCGTGCGGCCGGCCCCACCAGCGCCACTTCGGTGCTCAGCGGTGAGATCGACAGCGACGATACCTACTTGCCGGTGTTCCCGTATCTGGCGCATCCGATCCCCGGCTCCCCCAGCGATGCACTCTGATAAGGAGCAAACCGATGCGAGTAATCAGCCATAGTGTTCTACTGCTGGGTCTGGTGGTCGGACTCGCCGCCTGCGGCGGCGACAGCGATGACGATCCGGTGGTGAACAACAACACCAACTTCACCGGTTTCGTGAAAGGGCTTCTGGACAATGATCCCAACAGCGAACCGGTCAACATCAACAATCGAAACTTTCGTTTCACCAACCAGGAAGACCCGGATGCCTATGACGACGTCCTGTCGAGCAACAACTGAAGGACGGGGTATCCTGAAACAGCTCCGGCGGCTCGCGCTGCCGGGGCTGTTCCTTTTTGTGGGCGGCGCCTTCGGCGGCCATGCCGTGGCGGCGCCCTACACCCCCGAGTCCGATGATCAGGTACTGCAACGTTTGCCCACGCCGCAAGCGTTGGAGGGCGTGGACACGCTGCAGGCGCGGCTGGCGGCGTCGCCGCGGGACCTGGACACCGCCGAACAGCTGGCGCGCTTATACATCCAGGCGGGGCAGCGAGAGGGCGACCCCCGCTATCTGGGGTACGCCAGCGCGACGCTGGCGCCCTGGCTGGAGCGGGCCGACCCGCCACCCACCGTGCAGGTGCTGGCGGCCACCATCGCTCAGGGGGAACACCGCTTTACCCAGGCACGCCATTTGCTGCGCCAGGCACTACGGGAAAACCCGCGCCTGGGCCAAGGCTGGTTGACTCTGGCGGTGGTGGCGCAGGTTCAGGGCCAATACCCGACAAGCCTGGACGCCTGCCGTAATGCCGCCAACCTGGTGCCCACCGGCGCGGCGCTGACGTGCCAGGCGAGCGTGCTGGCACTGAGCGGCCAACTGGTGCCCGCCTATACCAAACTCCGCCGTTACGCTTCCGCCGCCACCGACACCCCCGCCGACGTGGCGGTATGGATGTGGACCCGGCTGGCGGAAATGGCCTGGCAACAGGGGGACCCGGCGGCGGCGCTGGCCCATATCGAGGCCGGTCGCGATATTGATCGCGACGACCGCTATCTCCGTAATCTGTACGCGGACTGGCTGATCGCCGAGGCGCGCCCGAGGGCCGCCATCACACTGCTCAAGGACCACGCCGACCAGGACGGCGCCCTGTTGCGGCTGGCGATTGCGGGCAACGCCGCCCGGGATCGGCGCGCGGATCTTTGGGCGCAACAATTCCGGGACCGGATGGCGGCGGCGCAACGCAGCGCTGAATTTGCTCACTTGCGCGAGCTGGCCCGCTTCAATCTGGCCGTGGAGAAGGACCCGGAGGCCGCCCTCGCCCTGGCAAGCGACAACTGGCGTACCCAGAAGGAACCCGCCGACATGTACATTTACCTGGCGGCCGCGCAAGCCGCCGGTGAACCGTCGGCGGCGCGGGAGGTGCGCGCCTTCATCACCGAACACGGCCTTCAGGACGCCCGCCTGGCGCCGTTTCTGGACCCCGGCGAGGAGACCGGTTCATGAGCAGGCTCATCATCATACTGTTGCTGTTGATACCGGCGCTGGCTCTCGCCCATAAACCCAGTGACAGCTATCTGACGCTGACCGTGGAGGAAGGAGGCGACCTGTCCGGGCAATGGGACATTGCCCTGCGGGACCTGGAGCGCGCGGTGGGGGTGGACCGCGATCGCGACGCGACCATCACCTGGGGCGAACTCAAAGCCCACCGCGCCGAACTGGCCAACCACGTTCTCAGCCGCCTCACCGTCACCGCCCGCGACGAAGACCGGGAACGCGTCTGTGCGCTGGAGAGCGCCGACCTGAAAGTGGACGATCACGTGGACGGCGCCTATGCGGTTTTCCTGTTGAACGGGGATTGTGGCCTGTCCCCGCTGGCGCTGACCCTGAACTATCGGTTTCTGTTTGAGCGCGACGCCAGCCACCAGGGACTGGTGGAGGTCCGCTTCGGCGACGACTCCAGTCACGCGGTGGCGCTCAGCAACCAGCACCGCGAGCAGACCCTGCGGCGCGACGGCGGCAATGGTCTGGCGGCACTGGCGACCTTTTTTCGTCAGGGCGTGCACCACATCCTGATCGGCTACGACCACATTTTGTTTTTGCTGACGCTGCTGTTCCCGGCGGTGCTGGTCTGGCGCCAGGGCGCCTGGCAGCCCAAGGAATCCATGCGCGAGGCACTGGTCACCACCCTGGGCATCGTCACGGCGTTCACCGTGACTCACTCGCTGACTCTGGCGCTGGCCTCTCTCGGCCTGGTCAATTTACCGTCCTGGCTGGTGGAGTCGGCGATCGCCATTACCGTGGGGCTGGGCGCCGCCAGCAATCTGGCGCCCCGGTTCTTCCCCCGGCGCTGGGTGATGGCCCTGGTGTTCGGTCTGATCCACGGGCTTGGTTTCGCCGCCGTGCTCAGCGACCTGGGGCTGGAAGGCGGCAACCTGGTGTTGACCTTGCTGGGCTTTAATCTGGGTGTGGAAGCCGGTCAGGCCCTGATCGTTCTGATCTTCGTGCCGGCCGCCTTCCTGGTGCGTCGCACCGCCGCCTACCGGCGCGGGTTCGTGCCGATCGGCTCGGTGGCGATTATCGCTATCGCCACCGTCTGGGCGGTGGAACGTCTGGCCGGCGCACTGTAAGCGTCCGGCCCGGGCGGCTCAGAGTCGGCGAATGCCGTCACGCTCAATGGCGATGCGCTCTGCTTTGTAGAGCTTACCGATGGCCTGCTTGAAAGCGTTCTTGCTGCAGCCGAAAGCGGCGCGGATCGCCTCCGGGCTGCTTTTGTCGCCCAGGGGCAGGAAGCCTTCGGAGGCATCCAGCCGGGCCAGGATACGCTCGCCGAGCTGATCGCTCTTGGCGGCGCCGGGCGGGTCAAGGGTGAGGCTGAGTCGACGGTCGGCGCGCAGTCGCTGCACATAGCCGGCGAGCCGCTGACCCGGACGCGGCGGCGTGGCACCGGGCGGCGCCCGCAGCAGGCCCCAGTAGCGGTTGTCCACCGCCACCTTGTAGCCCAGGTCGGTGCTTTGCACCACCACCAGGGGCACCGCATCACCCTGCCGGTAAACGTCGCAAGTGTCTTCCAGATGCCGGTCCAGCAGCGCACTGGCGAACGGCCGGCCCTCCCGGTCGCGCACCACTTTCACCAGTTGCCAGCGGCCCACTTCCGGGCGGTTACCCTGCTCGGCGAACGGCAGCAGCAAATCCTTGGGCAGGCCCCAATCCAAAAAGGCTCCCACGCGGCTGGTGTCCACCACGCGCAGACGCGCCACTTCGCCGGGCATCGCCTTGGGGCGACCCAGGGTGGCCCGGGGCCGGCCGTCGCCATCCTCGTAGAGAAACACTTCCAAGGCGGTGACTTCGACGGCGGCGTCGTCGAGCTCCCGGGCCGGCAGCAACACTTCGCCCAGGGTCTCGCCGTCCAGCAGCAGCCCCGCCGGTATGCGTTTCAGTACCGTCAGGGTGCGGATGGTGCCGAGGAGCGTGTCGGGTGCGGTCATCGCGTTACCACATCAGATCGTCGGGGATCGGATAATCCGCGTAGGGGTCGTCTTCGTCCTGGACGTTACGGTCGTTCAGCAACACCACGGCGGCCTCGTCACGCTGACGGATTTTCTCCGCCACCGTGGTCGGCACCAGCTCATGGCCCTCGCCCAGGGCGACGATGGCAATCTGGCCGCGCGCCAACTGGTCGCGCTGCGGCTCGGTGACGTGCAATTTCTTGATTTTTTTATCCTGAACGAACTGGTAGGCCACCTCGCCTTTGGCGCGGTTCAGACGGTGAGTCTCAATCAACTGGCGGATCTGCGCGACGATCTCCCGTTCGTGTTGCTGACGGTGGCGCTCCGCTTCCAGTTGGCGGTCTTTTTCCGCCTGCTCGGCGCGCTGACGGCGGGCCCGCTCGGCCGGGTCCTCCAGTTCGATCTCGCCACGCTTAGCGCGGTTGGCGTCTTCCTTTTTCTGCTGCTTGGCGCGGCGTGCCTTTTTCTTGTCCGCCAGCCCCGATTTGAGGAGCTGATCCTGCAACGAATTAGCCATGGGCGGGGGTTCCAATAACGAAAATTCAGGTGTCAGGATAACGGAGCCGGGGCCCGCCTGCCTATTGCGCGCCCCGGCTACTGCAGAGACGGCGCGTCCGGGGCCTCGCCGAGCAACGGCTGGGCGCGACGGAAACGGGCGTCATAGCCGGGTTGCCAGGGAAACACGCCGTTCGGATCCGGCCATACCATCTGTAGCGCCGGATACGGCGCCGGCAGGTCGGCATAGAACCAATTGGCGTAGCCCAGATACTCGTTATAGGCGGGCAACGCCACTGGCAGGAACACCACTTCCAGGCCGTCGGCGATGTCGCCGTAGACCTGGAACGGCCGCAGGCGGCGACCCAGGCCAGTGATGCCCACGGCGGCACTGTCCAGCAGGCGGCTGGCCAGGGTGTCCTTGAGCCCCACCACGATCAGCTCCGGATGGTCCCGCTTGAGGAAGTGCCCCAGCGTGAAGGCATAGCCGGGCTCGCCGGCGGCGCCGTCCACGCTAAGGTGATGCCAGCCCTTACGTTCGATGCGGGCCAGCAGTTGCTTGTCCTGTTCGTCTTCCGGCTGCGGGTAGCGGAAGCCCTCGGGCATTTCATCGAGAAACATGGCTGCTCTCTTCCTGGCTTTCTGGGGCCGCCGCGCCATGAAACCGCCGCGGCCCGACGATGGCAGCGGCGCAGCTTACCAGAATCCCTTTACTTGGTATGCGGCGGGGTGAATGCAATACTGACCCGGTGCGCTTTGATGTTTTCCTTAAAGAACCGGAGGACCCCGTATTATGAAAAAAATCACTCTGATGTCCGGCCTGGCCGCGCTGGCCACGCTCTCCACCGCGCCGTTCGCGCAGGCGGCGCCGCTTGTCGACGTTTACGCCGGCGGTTACGCCTGGAGCCCCGACACCTCCGGCAGCATCGCCTCGGGCAGCAATGATATCGACATGGAAGACGATCTGGGCTTCGACGATTCCGACCAGAGCGTGATTTACGTGGGCCTGGAGCACGCGGTACCGGTGCTGCCCAACGTGCGCCTGCGGTACATGGACCTCTCCGACGACGCCAGCAACCGTCTCGACGAAACCATCATCTTCAACGGTGAAACCTTCCCGGTCGCCACCAACGTGGTCTCCGAGTACGACATGGAAATGCTGGACGGCACCTTTTACTGGAGCCCGCTGGACAACGTGGTGAAACTGGACCTGGGCCTGACGGTGCGCCAGATGGACGCCGACTTCACCATCCGCTCGCAAACCGTCGGTAACGTGGCATCGGAAAGCGCCAGTGAAACCTTCCCGCTGGCCCACGGCGCGGTGCGCGCCAACCTGCCGCTCACCGGCGTGTACGTGGGCGGGGAAATCAACGCCATTGAGTACGACGGCAGCGGCATGCGTGATTTCGACGCGCACATCGGCTGGCAGTCCGACTTCCTGCTGGGCGTGAAAGCGGGCTACTCCCGCCTGGAAGTGGAATTGGACGACGTCAGCGGCCTGGACTCCGATCTGGAGATCGGCGGCCCTTACCTGGCGGCCACCTTCCGCTTCTGAGCCGCACCGCCGGGCGGGCGCCCGGCGGTCACCACTCCTTCTGAAGACGCTCGATACGGGCGTCTTTTTGTTCCCACAGATCGCTCACCCAGCGCTGCACGCCGGCGCGGAACGCCGCGTCCTCCTGGTAATCGCCGGCCCACAGGGCCGGGTCCAGGTTGTGGGTGCGCACGTCGATGATCACCCGCTCCAGCTGACCGCTGAGCAGCGCCCAGAAGCCGGGCGGCTTACCCTCCGGATAGGCAATGGTCACGTCCAGCAGCGCGTCCAGATCGTCGCCCAGCGCCGCCATCACGAACGCCACGCCGCCGGCCTTGGGGCGCAGCAGGTGCTTGTAGGGGGATTGCTGCCGGGCCTGCTTTTCCGGGGTGCAGCGGGTGCCCTCGAGAAAATTAACCACGGTCACGGGCATATCCGCGAATTTCTCGCAGGCCGCCTTGGTGATCTCCAGATCCTTGCCTTTGAGCTCCGGGCGCTTCTCCAGCAGCTCTTTGGAGTAGCGCTTCATGAACGGGTAGTCCAGGGCCCAGAACGCCAGCCCCAGAAACGGCACCCAGATCAGTTCTTTCTTGAGGAAGAATTTGAAGTACGGGGTTTTGCGGTTGAAGGTCTGCACCAGGGCGGCGATGTCCACCCAGGACTGATGGTTGCAGACCACCAGGTAGGAGGTGTCGCTGCGCAGGTTCTGGTCACCGCGGATATCCCAACGGGTGGGCGTCATCAGCGCGAAGATCGCCTTGCAGATTTCCGCCCAGGTCTCGGCGATCCACATCACGCCCCGGGAGCAGGCGGCCTTGGCCTGCTTGCCGGGCAGCACCACTTTAAACAGCGCGATCAGCATCATCGGGCCGATCAACGTCAGTGTGTTCAGCAACAACAGCAAGAACGTGGTGGCACCGGTCAGCAAGGCCCGCATCAGGCGAACTCCCTCTCCCCAAGATGAATCTGGATCATAGCCAACCCGATCCACAGGCCCAAGACCGTACTTGTATTGAATTGTTTATAGGCCCCGAGGGGCCCGTCAGCGGGCTTCCACCGTCATCACGTCCACGTTCTGGAAGCCGCGCGGCAGTTTGGCACCGCGCCGGCCGCGCTCGCCGAAGTAGTGCTCCAGGTCGCTGGCCTTGAGGTTGAGATGACGCTTGCCGGCGTAGATCACCAGGGTGTCGTCGGGGCCGAGCACCTGCACGTCCTGCACGAACTCGACGCGTTCGGCGACGCGGCCGCCGGGAATCGCCATCATCTTGTTGCCCTTGCCGCGCGACATTTCCGGCAGGTCGCGCACCGGGAACACCAGCAGGCGGCCCTCATTGGAGACCAGCGCGATCAGATCGGTCTGCGGGTCCTTGACCGGGCGTGGCGGCTGCACCTTGGCGCCCTTGGGCACGTTCAGCACGCTCTTGCCGGCTTTCTTGTTGGCCAGCAGGTCCGCGTAACGCACCACGAAGCCGTAACCCGCGTCCGTGCTCATCAGGTAGGCGTCTTTTTCCTGACCCATGATGGCGGCCACGAAACCGGCGCCGGAGGGCGGGCTGACCCGGCCGGACAGGGGCTCACCCTGGCCGCGCGCGCTGGGCAGGGTATGCGCCAGCAGCGAGTAGCTGCGCCCGGTGGTGTCCAGGAAGCACACCGGCTGGTTGGATTTACCGCGCGCGGACGCCAGATATTTGTCGCCGGCTTTATAGCTCAGGCCCACCACATCCACGTCGTGGCCCTTGGCGGAACGCACCCAGCCTTTTTCCGAAAGCACCACGGTGACCGGGTCGGCGCCCACCAGGTCCGCTTCGTCCAGGGCCTTGGCGTCGTTGCGCTCGACCAGCGGTGAGCGGCGGTCGTCACCGAAGTTGTCGGCGTCTTCCTTGAGTTCCTTGGCGATCAGCTTCTTCATTTTCGCCGCCGAACCCAGGGTCTCTTCCAGCTTGTCCCGTTCCTCGGCGAGCTCATCCTGCTCGCCCTTGATCTTCATTTCCTCGAGCTTGGCCAAATGACGCAGCTTCAGTTCCAGGATCGCTTCCGCCTGACGGTCGCTGAGCCCGAACCGCTCCATCAGCACCGGCTTGGGCGCGTCTTCGCGGCGGATAATCTCGATCACCTCATCGATGTTCAGATAGGCGATCAACAAACCTTCCAGCAGGTGCAGGCGGTCCAGCACCTTGTCCAGACGGTGCTGCAGCCGCCGGCGCACGGTGACCATGCGGAACTGCAGCCACTCGTTGAGAATCATGTCCAGGCTTTTCACCTGGGGGCGCTCATCGATGCCGATCATGTTCAGGTTGACCCGGTAATTCTTTTCCAGGTCGGTGGTGGCGAACAGGTGGCCCATCAGTTGCGCGATATCCACCCGGTTGGAGCGCGGCGTGATGATCAGACGGGTGGGGTTTTCGTGGTCGGATTCGTCGCGCAGGTCGCTGACCATGGGCAGCTTTTTCTTCTGCATCTGGTCGGCGATCTGTTCCAGCACCTTGGCGCCGGACACCTGATAGGGCAGCGCGGTGATCACGATGTCGTTTTCCTCGCGCTCGTACACAGCGCGCTGCTTCAGGCTGCCCTTGCCTTCCGCGTACATGCGGATGATGTCGTTGCGCGGCGTGATGATTTCCGCCTCGGTGGGGAAATCCGGGCCTTTGATGTATTCGAGCAGGTCATCCAGGGACGCGCCCGGGTCCTTGAGCAGATGGATACAGGCCTGCGCCACCTCGCGAAGGTTGTGCGGCGGGATGTCGGTGCTCATGCCTACGGCGATGCCGGTGGTGCCGTTAAGCAGCACATTGGGCAGCCGCGCCGGCAGCAGCTTGGGCTCGTCCATGGTGCCGTCGAAGTTGGGCACCCATTCCACCGTGCCCTGGCCCAGTTCGGCGAGCAGCACTTCCGCGTACGGCGCCAGCTTGGATTCCGTGTAACGCATGGCGGCGAAGGATTTCGGGTCATCGGGGCTGCCCCAGTTACCCTGACCGTCCACCAGCGGATACCGGTAGCTGAACGGCTGCGCCATCAGCACCATGGCCTCGTAACAGGCGGAGTCACCGTGGGGGTGAAACTTACCCAGCACGTCGCCCACGGTCCGGGCGGACTTTTTATACTTGGCGGTGCTCTTCAGGCCCAGCTCGCTCATCGCGTAGACAATGCGCCGCTGCACCGGCTTCAGGCCGTCGCCGATCTTCGGCAACGCCCGGTCCATGATCACGTACATGGAGTAGTCCAGGTACGCTTTTTCGGTGTAGTCCCTGAGGGACAGGTCTTCGAAATCGTCTGCCATCTTTTATACTTCCGCCAGGTTGCCTTTCTCTTCCAGCCAGTTCTTGCGGTCGGAGGCGCGCTTCTTGCTGAGCAGCATGTCCATCAACTGATGGGTGTCGTCGGCGCCGTCCACGCTCAGGCGCACCAGCCGGCGGGTGTCGCGGGCCATGGTGGTTTCGCGCAGTTGCATGGGGCTCATCTCGCCCAGGCCCTTGAAGCGGGTGACGCTGACCTTGCCGCGTTTCTTTTCCGCCTTGATCCGGTCGAGCACGCCGGCGCGCTCCTCCTGATCCAGGGCGTAATAGACGTCCTTGCCCACGTCGATGCGGTACAGCGGCGGCATCGCCACGAACACATGGCCGCCGCGCACCAGCGCCGGAAAGTGGCGCAGGAAAAGAGCGCACAGCAGGGTGGCGATGTGCAGGCCGTCGGAGTCCGCGTCGGCGAGGATGCACACCTTGCCGTAGCGCAGCCCGCCCAGATCGTCGCTGCCGGGCTCGATGCCCAGCGCCACGGCGATGTCGTGGATTTCCTGGCTGCCCAGCACCTCCGCCGGGTCCACTTCCCAGGTGTTCATGATCTTGCCGCGCAGCGGCATGATCGCCTGGTACACCCGGTCGCGGGCCTGTTTGGCGGAACCGCCGGCGGAGTCCCCTTCCACCAGGAAGATTTCACTTTGCGCCGGATCGTCACTGGTGCAATCCGCCAGCTTGCCGGGTAACGCCGGACCGCTGGTGACTTTTTTACGAGTGACTTTCTTGGCCGCGCGCAGCCGCTTCTGGGCGTTATTGATGCACAGGTCCGCCAGCCGCTCGGCCTCGTCGGTGTGCTGATTGAGCCATAGAGAGAAGGCGTCCTTCACCACCCCGGAAACGAACGGCGCGGTCTGCCGGGAACTGAGCCGTTCCTTGGTCTGGCCCGCGAACATGGGGTCCTGCATTTTCACGCTGAGCACGTAACAGGCCCGGTCCCAGATGTCCTCCGGGGTCAGCTTGACGCCGCGCGGCAGCAGATTGCGGAATTCGCAGAACTCGCGCATGGCCTCCAGCAGCCCGGACCGCAGACCGTTCACGTGAGTGCCGCCCTGGGTGGTGGGAATCAGGTTCACGTAGGATTCAGTGACCAGCTCGCCGCCTTCGGGCAGCCACAGCACCGCCCAGTCCACCGCCTCGGTGTCGCCGTTCATGGCGCCCTCGAACGGCTCGGCGGGCACGCGCTCCCAGCCCCGGGTGCTGTCGATCAGGTATTCCACCAGACCGTCGGCGAACTGCCAGGTTTCGGTCTCGTCGGTCTGCTTGTTCTCCAGGGTCACCAGCAGCCCGGGGCAGAGCACCGCCTTGGCGCGCAGCAGGTGGCGCAGGCGCGGCACCGAAATGTTCGGCGAATCGAAATATTTCTCGTCCGGCCAGAAGCGCATCATGGTGCCGGTGTTGCGCTTGCCCACCGTGTCCACCACTTCCAGGTCGGCGGTCTTTTCGCCGCCGGCGAATTCGATGCGGTGCACCTCGCCGTCGCGTTTGACGAACACTTCCAGCTTTTTCGACAGCGCGTTGACCACCGACACACCGACGCCGTGCAGGCCGCCGGAGAACTGGTAGTTCTTATTGGAGAATTTACCCCCGGCGTGCAGCGTCGCCAGAATCACTTCCACGCCGGGCTTCTTCTGCACCGGGTGCGGGTCCACCGGCATGCCGCGGCCGTCGTCTTCCACTTCCACACCCCCGTCCTTGAGCAGGGTGACGCGGATGCTTTTGGCGTGCCCGGCCAGGGCCTCGTCCACGGAGTTGTCCACCACTTCCTGGATCAGATGATTGGGACGGCTGGTGTCGGTGTACATGCCCGGGCGTTTACGCACCGGCTCCAGGCCCGAAAGGACCTCGATATTCTCGGAGGTATAGGTGTTGGCCATAAATCTCTAATCGGTATGAATTCAGGTATCCGGCGTCAGGCGAATGCCGCAAAAGCGCAACACTAGCGGAATAAAGGCGTCGAAGTCATCAAAACCGTGGCTGCCGCCCAGGCCCCGGAACAGGTGGCAGTCGGCGTAATATTCCCAGCCCTCGCGCCAGTCCAGGGATTCGTCGCCGGTCTGGGTCAGCAGCAGCATCTGCTCGGGCTTGCTGATCGCCTCGACCTGGTAGTGGCGGAGCTCATCGAGCCAGGCGGGATCGAACTGGTACGCCTCGCCGCTGTGGTAGTTATGATTGATACCTGTGTATTTGTCCAGTAGTCGCCAGGGGCGAACCGCCGGATTGACCACCGTGGTGACCAGATCGTGGTGCTCGGCCAGCCAGGTGGCGTAGAAGCCGCCCAGGGACGAGCCCAGCAACGCCACCGGGCCGGCCCCGGCGATGGTGGCTTCCAGGGTCGCCATGGCTTTCCTGGGCTGCGGGTCGAGCGCCGGCACGTGCAACCGGTGCCCGGCGCCGTGGCGCTCGAAGTAGTCGCGCAGCACCCCGGCCTTCCAGGATTGCGGCGAACTGTTGAAACCGTGGATATAAATCAGGGATATGTCGGACATGAGGCGCACCCGGTCGCGTAAACGGCCTCACTCTTCACTATCAACTGTCAACTATCAACTGTTAACTGGTTCAGTAGCCCTTCACCGACATATCCACTTCGAAGTGGATGCCTTCCACCCGGCTGACGGCGGTATCGATGCCGCCGTCGGCGTGCAGATCCAGCCAGCGGTAACCGGGGCTGGTGTCGTCCACGGCGAAATCCGCGCTGCCGGGTTTGAACTGCACGCAGGTGCTGGGCACCGCCAGCAGCCGCACGCCGTTGCGGGTGTCGTCGTATTCCTGGTGCACATGGCCCCAGAGGATGCCGCGCACCCGGGGGTGGGCGTCGATCACCTCGAAGAAGCGTTCCGCGCTGCCCACCAGCTGGGTGTCCAGCCATTCGCTGCCCATCGGCACCGGGTGGTGGTGCAGGCACACCAGCAGATGCTCGCCGGCGGCGTCGCGCAGGGCGTCGTCCAGGAACTTGAGGTCCTCGTCGAACAGGTCGCCGGGCACCTCGCCGGGAATGGTGGAATCCAGCAGCACCAGGGTCCAGTTGCCGATGTCCGCCACGCACGGGCTGACCCGGTTATCCTGGCCGCGCAGGGCGCGCAGCATGGGCGCCGGCTTATCGTGGTTGCCCTCCAGCCAGTAGATCGGCGCGCGAAACCCGGACAGGGTTTTCGCCAACCGCTGGTAGGACTCGTAGGAGCCGTCCTGCGACAGATCGCCGGTGGCGAGTATCAGGTCCATATCAGGCTGTTCGCGGCGCACCCGGTCCAGCACCGCCTCGAGACTGAACTGCGTGTTCAGGCCCAAAAGCTTGCCGTCGGTATCCGCGAAAAGGTGAAAATCGGACAGCTGCACTACCCGCAGCGGCTGAACCGGATGCGTCAAAATCCCCGCTCCCGTTGTAATCGTGATCCCGATACCCGCGCGTCCCAATCGCGCCGGCCCCGCCTCGGCCAAACATCGGCCCGCCCTTTCCCCCCAGGAAAATAAGACGTTAGTCGGTTATATCGAAGATGATGGCAGTTGGCCAGGAAGGCGGTTCCGAATTCGGAACCATTGCTCGTTTTATTCGGTGCCGGAACGCCGCCAGGGCTCACCGGAGGCACGGCCAAAATCATGCACATGGGCCAGCCATTCGCCCAGAAAGCGGTTCCATTGGGCTTTTTCGTCGCGCTGGTGCATGTGGCTGTTGGGGTACGGATAGCGGGCCTGCACCCGCCGGAACGGCGTCGCCTCGGTGACTTCCGCCACCCGGGCATCGTGGTACAAACGTACCGTCAGCCGGGGCGCCGGCATGGCGTCGTGCAGGGCCTGATCCTCGAAACGCAGGGTGGTGGTGTACGGCGCCCGCTCCAGAACCCGGATGCTGACCGTGCGCGGACGCTCTTCGCCAAGCGACACGTCCAGACTGTCGTCGTCGCCGAGCGCGCGCATCAGCGGCAGCAGGCGGGCGTAGTTCCACTCGCACTGCGCCATCAGGTCGCGGAAGTCGAGGCGGTAGCGGCGCGGACGGCTCATGATGCAGCGCCCCATTCCCGGTCCAGCGTGTCACGGTGCAGCAGCAGCCACTGCAGGGTGATCAGCGAGGCGGCGTTGTCCACCCGGCCGCTGCGCAGCAGGGCCTCCACCTCGGACACCGGGCGCACCACCACGCGGATGTCCTCGTTTTCCTCGACCACGCCGTGCACGCCGCCGGCGTTGCTCAGATCGGTGCGCCCCACGAACACCTGCAGGCGCTCGTTGGAGCCGCCGGGGCTGGGCATGTAGTGGGCCACGCGCTTCATCTCACCGATTTCCACGCCCGCCTCTTCGCGCGCCTCGCGGCGCACCAGGTCCGCCACCGGTTCGCCTTCCTTGTCCGCCAGACCGGCGATCAATTCCAGACACCAGGGGGTATCGCGCCAGTCCAGGGCGCCGACCCGGAACTGCTCGACCATCAGAATTTCACCCCGTTGCGGGTCGTAGGGCAGCACCGCCGCCGCCGGCGGGCGCACGAACAGTTCGCGCTGCATGGTGCCGCTCCAGCCGCCTTCGAACAGGCGGTGGCGCAGATGCAGCCGGTCCAGGCGGAAGAAGCCCTGGAACGGGGTCTCTCGTTTCAGGACTTCCACGTCCCCGGCGGTGAATTGCGGCGTGGGGTCATTCATCGGCTTTGTGATAAAGCTCCGCCCCCTTTTCCATGAATTCCCGGGATTTTTCCTGCATGCCCTCCTCGGCCTCCTGGGCCGCGGCGTAGTCGCGCACTTCCTGGCTAATCTTCATGGAGCAGAACTTGGGTCCGCACATGGAACAGAAGTGCGCCACCTTGTGGGCTTCCTTGGGCAGCGTTTCATCGTGGAAGGCGCGCGCCCGGTCCGGGTCCAGCCCCAGGTTGAACTGGTCCTCCCAGCGGAATTCGAAGCGCGCCTTGGAAATGGCGTTGTCGCGCAGCTGGGCGCCGGGCACGCCCTTGCCCAGATCCGCGGCGTGGGCGGCGATCTTGTAGGTGATGATGCCTTCCTTCACGTCATCCCGGTTGGGCAGACCCAGATGCTCCTTGGGCGTCACGTAGCAGAGCATGGCGGTGCCGTACCAGCCGATCATGGCGGCGCCGATGGCGCTGCTGATGTGGTCGTAGCCCGGCGAGATATCCAGGGTCAGCGGGCCCAGGGTATAGAACGGCGCCTCGTCGCAATGCTTGATCTGCTCGTCCATGTTTTCCTTGATCATGTGCATGGGCACGTGGCCGGGGCCTTCGATCATCACCTGCACGTCATGCTTCCAGGCGATCTTGGTGAGCTCGCCCAGGGTGCGCAGCTCGGAGAACTGCGCTTCGTCGTTGGCGTCGGCCACCGAACCGGGGCGCAGGCCGTCACCGAGGCTGAAGGTGACGTCGTAGGCCTTCATGATCTCGCAGATTTCCTCGAAATGGGTGTAGAGGAAACTCTCCTTGTGGTGCGCCAGGCACCATTTGGCCATGATCGAACCGCCGCGCGAGACAATGCCGGTAACGCGCTTGGCGGTCATCGGCACATAGCGCAGCAGCACGCCGGCGTGGATGGTGAAGTAGTCCACGCCCTGCTCGGCCTGCTCGATCAGGGTGTCGCGGTAGATCTCCCAGGTCAGGTCCTCGGCGACGCCGTTGACCTTTTCCAGGGCCTGGTAGATCGGCACGGTGCCGATCGGCACCGGCGAGTTGCGCAGAATCCACTCGCGGGTTTCGTGGATGTTCTGGCCGGTGGACAGGTCCATCACCGTGTCGCCGCCCCAGCGGGTGGCCCAGGTCATCTTGGACACTTCTTCCTCGATCGATGAGGTCACCGCCGAGTTACCGATGTTAGCGTTGATCTTGGTGAGGAAGTTACGGCCGATGATCATCGGCTCGATTTCCGGGTGATTCACGTTGGCGGGAATCACCGCCCGGCCCCGGGCCACCTCGTCGCGCACGAACTCCGGGGTGATTTCGGCGGGAATCGAGGCGCCGAAACTTTGCCCCGGATGCTGATCCGTGGGCAGGCCCGCTTCGCGGTGGGCGCGCAGTTTCTGGTTCTCGCGGATGGCGATGTATTCCATTTCCGGGGTGACGATGCCCTGGCGGGCATAGTGCATCTGCGACAGGTTGCGGCCGGCCTTGGCGCGGCGCGGCGCGCGAATATGCGGGAAGCGCAGCCCCTCGGTGGCCAGGTCCCGGGCGCGCCGGCGGCCGTATTCGCTGGTCAGGCCGTCCAGCTGCTCGCTGTCGCCGCGCTCCTCGATCCAGGCGGCGCGCACCGGCTCCAGGCCCTTGCGGATATCAATCTTCGCATCCGGGTCGGTATAGGGACCGGAGGTATCGTAAACCGCCAGGGGCGGGTTATCCTCGAACTTGCCGCCGGCCAGGGGCGTCGGATGTTGACGGATTTCACGCATCGGGACGCGGATGTCCTGCCGGCTGCCGGTCACATAAATTTTTCTTGAACCGGCGATGGGTTGGCAGGCTTCATCAATGGCGTTGGATACGGCGTGACGTTGCTCGTCTGGCACGGTCGGCCTCCAGGCAGTGGTGTAAGTGGGGAGGAAGGCGCCGCCGGTCGTTAAGGCCAGCATGACACTGGCCCAACACGGGCTGGGCGAACGCCAACACTATACGCCAGCGCCTCAAAGTCGAACAACCGCACCCGTGTGACCGGAACCGGTAGGCAACAGGAGTGTCAATCCCTTTTACTTGCCATTACCATACTGGCCAGTTCACCTTTAAAAAAAACCGTTACCAACCATGGACAATGCAATGAAGCGGAGCCCGATAACGCCCCTGAGTCTGCTGCTGGCCACCCTGGCCGCGGGCGGCGCCCAGGCCGCGGACCTCACCAATGTCGCCAACGCCGCCTGGGATTACGACGGTACCTGGCGCGCCGACCGCCAGACCTGGGAAGCGGATCAGGAAACGCTGGTACAGGGGCGGGCCGCGCTGCTGCCGACCATCGATGCCAGCCACCGCCATTCGGAAATCAACCAAACCTACGAATCGACGGGTGACCTGGAGATAGACGGTAGATCCCGTTCCACCTCGGTGACGCTAACGCAACCGCTGTTCCGCCTGGATGCCTTCTACGGCTACAAGGAAGCCAAGTCGCTGACCTCCGTAGCCCAGGCCGAGTTCTACCAGTCCCGCCAGGATTTCGTGCTGCGCGTGGCGCAGGGCTACTTCGGCGTGCTGCGCGCCTGGGACACCCTGGTGTCCGCCCAGGCCGAGGAGAAGGCGATCAGCCGGCAGCTGGAACAATCCCAGGAACGTTTCGATGTGGGCCTGGTGGCCAGCACCGATGTGGAAGAAGCGCGCGCCGCCTACGACCTGGCCCGGGTGAACCTGATCGTCGCCGAGCAGGAATTCGATATCGCCCGCGACCAGTTAGAAACACTCACTGGTCGTAAATGGGAGACGCTGGCGGAGTTGCGCGACGATCTGCCGATGGAGGGGCCGCAACCGTCAAAAATGAACGCCTGGATCGATAAGGCCGCGTACCAGAATCCGCAGATTCTCGCCGCCCGCTACAGCGCCAAAGCAGCGGGTTTTACGGCCGACCGACAACTGGGGGCCATGCTTCCAAAGGTTCAATTGTTCGCTGAGTATCAACACAACCACAATACCGATCCAAGCGTCTCGGGGGGCGACCCCGGCAATCAACTCACGCAATTCTACTCGACGCAACCGGACACTAATTCAAAGACTATCGGCATTGAAGTAACCGTGCCGCTGTTCCGCGGTGGCGGCCTCAACAGCCAGCGCAAGCAGGCGGCCCTGCTCGCCGACGCCGCCGGCCAGCGGTACCAGCAGACGATTCGCGACATCAGCCAGCAGGCGCGCACCTTCTACCGCACCGTGGAAGCCGACGCCCTGCGCGTGGAAGCCCGCCGCCAGGCGATCCGCTCCACCCGCTCCGCCCTGGAAGCGACCCAGTCCGGCTACGAGGTGGGCACCCGCAACGTGGTCGACGTGCTCAACGCCCAGCAGGCGCTGTACGCCGCCCAGCGGGACTACGCCAACGCCCGTTACGACTACATCCTCGACACGCTGACCCTGAAATCAGCGGCCGGCGAGCTGGATGTGGAAGATCTGGTGGCGGTGAACGAATGGCTGTCCGACCAGGAAACCCTGGATCTCTACAATCCGGACCTGGAAGGCCAGAGCGAAGAGCAGATGGTCACGCCGCGCTGAAGCGCGCCCCGGTTGGCGGCCACCACGGCCGCCGCCGCCTCGCCCAGACGCCGGCGCTCGCCGGCGTCGTCCAGTAAGCCCGCGACCCGCGACGCCAACGCGTCCCCGTCGGCGATCTTCGACAGGGCCCCGGCCTGGTCCAGCAGATCCGCGATAGCGGTAAAGTTATGCAGATGGGGTCCGGTCAGCACCGGCACGCCCCAGGCCGCCGGCTCCAGCAGATTGTGCCCACCCACCGGCACCAGCGAACCGCCCACGAAGGCCAGATCGGCGGCGCCGAACAGCATCAGCAGCTCGCCCATGGTGTCCGCCAGATAGACGTTCACGCCCTCGCTCACTTCATCATCCCGGCTGCGCCGGGCGACGCTCATTCCTTGCCGCGCGGCCAGCGCGGCCACCTCGTCGAAACGCTCCGGGTGACGGGGCACCAGCACCAGCAGGGCGTCGCCGTGGGTCGCCAGCAACCGGCGGTGGGCCGCCAGCACCGGCTCGTCCTCGCCAGGGTGGGTGCTGGCCGCGACCCACACCGGCCGCGCGGCGAAGCGCCGGCGCAACGCCGCCGCCTGATCGCGCACTGCCTCGCCGAGGCTGAGGTCGAACTTGACGCTGCCGTTCACGCGGATCCGCTCCGGGTCGGCGCCCAGCGCCTGGAAGCGGTCCGCCTCCGCCCGGGTCTGCACCGCCAGCAGATCGAAGCGGGCCAGCATCGGACGCACCAGCTTCGGCAGGCGCCGGTATCCCCGATAGCTGTTTTCGGACAGACGCCCGTTCATCAGCAGCAGTCTGGCACCGTGGGCCTTGGCGGCGGCGCACAGATTAGGCCACAGCTCGGTTTCCAGGATCACCACCAGCCGCGGATCGAAAGCGCGCCAGAAACGCCGGTAAGCGGCGGGCAGCTCCCAGGGACAGTACACGTGGGTGACGCGGTCGCCGAACAGGGCCTGGACCCGTTCCGAACCGGTGGGGGTGGTGGTGGTCACCACCAGCGGCGTCTCCGGGTGGCGGGCCAGCAACGCCTCGATCAGCGGCGCCGCCGCCAGGGTCTCCCCCACGGACACGGCGTGCACCCACACGCTGCCTTGCAGCCGGCCACGCCCCAGGCCCAGGGCCAGACGTTCCCGCCAACGGCGCCGGTACGCCGGCGCGCGGCGGCCGCGCCACCAAAGGCGCGCGAACAGAAACGGCAACAAGGCGTACCACAGTAACGAATACAACAAGCGCATGGGCGATTCCGTCGGATCTCGGACGCCGGACACCTGACGTCCGACCCGGCCGGCTATGCTAGCATAGCCGCGCATTCCTTCGATGGTGATTCATGACCGTGAGCGCGACTTCCCCGGTGCTGAAACCGGACATCCTGATCTTCGGCGGCGGCATCGCCGGCCTGTGGCTGATCAACCACCTGCAACAGCGCGGCTATCAATGCCTGCTGCTGGAAACCGGCACCCTGGGCGGCGCCCAGACCCTGGCCAGCCAGGGCATTATCCACGGCGGCCTCAAGTACGCCCTGGGCGGCACCCTGTCCAGCGAATCGGAAGCGATCGCCGGCATGCCGGACCGCTGGCGCCAGGCCATCGCCGGCCAGGGCGCGGTCAACCTGAGCGGCCTGCGGGTACTCAGCGACACTCAGAACCTGTGGTCCGCCGGCTCCGTGGCCAGCCGCATGACCACCTTCTTCGCCAGCCGCATGCTGCGCGGACGCATCGAAAAGCTGAAGCGCCCGGATTTCCCCTCCGCGCTGGCGGACCGGCGCTTCAAGGGCCAGGTGTACCGCCTGGACGACCTGGTGGTGGACACCGAGAGCCTGCTCGAAGTGCTCACCGCCCCGGTGCGCGACCGTCTGCTGCATTTCGACCCGGCCCGACACCCGCTGAGCTGGAACCAACGCGGCCTGGAAGCGGTGACCCTGGACGGCGTGCGCATCGAACCGAAACTGACGGTGCTGGCCGCCGGCGAGGGCAACGCCGGTCTGCTCCAGGACGCGCAAAAAGCCGACTTATTCCCCAGCGAAGCCGCGCAAAGCCGACCGCTCAAAATGGTGCTGCTGAAGCACCGCCTTGGCCATCGCCTCTACGCCCATTGCGTGGGCACCAGCAACAAACCCCGGCTCACCGTCACCACCCACGATATGAAAGACGGCAGTCTGGTCTGGTATCTGGGCGGCGATCTGGCGGAAAAGGGCGTGGCGCGCAGCGACGCCGAACAACTGGAGGCGGCGCGCCGGGAACTGGACGAACTGTTCCCTTGGCTGGACTTCTCCGACGCCGAGCTGGCGCTGATGAACGTAGCGCGCGCCGAGCCGCGCCAGCAGGGCCTGGCCAAACCGGACAACGCCTACGCCCGGCGCGACCGGGATCTGATCATCACCTGGCCGACCAAGCTGACGCTGGCGCCGGACCTGGGCGACCGGGTGGAGGCGCTGATTCACGAACAGGGCCTTGAGGCCGGTGCGCCGTTGCCGCCGGTGCCCGAGTCCGCACGCCGGGCCGGCATCGGCCGGCCGCAGTGGCACGCGCTGTTCCAGGAGCAAAACTGATGGCCTTTCTGCGCCCACTCGGAGACACCGGTCTCACGGTCAGCGCCCTAGGGCTGGGCACGGTGAAAATCGGCCGCGACCAGGGGGTGAAGTACCCCACGGCCTTCTCGATCCCCGATGACGACGCGGTGCGCGACCTGCTGGCCCGTGCCCGCGATCTGGGCATCAATCTGATCGACACCGCGCCCGCCTACGGGCGCAGCGAAGAGCGGCTCGGCCAGCTACTGCGCCACCGCCAGGACTGGGTGATCGTCTCCAAGGTGGGCGAGGAATTCAGCAACGGCGAAAGCCATTTTGATTTCTCTCCGGCGCACACCCGGGCGTCGGTGGAACGCAGCCTGCGGCGGCTGAACACCGACTACCTGGACTGCGTGCTGGTCCATTCCGACGGCAACGATCTGGATGTGCTGCGTAGCGGCGCCCTGGACGTGTTGGCGGACATGAAACAGGCCGGCCTGATCCGCGCCATCGGCATGTCCACCAAAACCGTGGCGGGTGGCCTGGAGGCGCTGGCGCGCGGCGACGTGGCGATGGTCACCTACAACCTGAAACAGGATGACGAGCGGCCGGTGATCGAGCACGCCGCCGCCCACAACAAAGGCATTCTGATCAAAAAGGCCTTCGCCAGCGGCCATCTGGCCGACGACCACCCGGACCCGGTGCAGGCCAGCCTCGACAAGGTGCTGGGCACCGCCGGCGTGAGCGCCGTGATCGCGGGCACCGTCAATCCCCACCACCTGGAAGAAAACGTCCGCAAGGCCCGGCTCGCCTGCGGCGATCCCGACACACCCACTCCGTAGCCGGTTCGGTCTCGGTGCTCGTATCCAGGACCCGCCGTGAATACATCCCTTGTATCTTGACGAATGCCACTGACGAGTGGTGCGCTCAGGGACGCCTGAGTGGGGGCATGGTCAGACTGTGTAAATCCCTAGGCCTTGAGCCT